>Ga0209181_10006605_pt1 | contig 16186 bp, 16 predicted proteins | sample MAT05_FD_187208 | JGI IMG/M metagenome (GOLD analysis project Ga0209181, IMG submission 187208) | Freshwater microbial communities from Lake Fryxell liftoff mats and glacier meltwater in Antarctica - MAT-05 (SPAdes) (version 2) | ecosystem: Environmental > Aquatic > Freshwater > Ice > Liftoff... | reverse complement strand
TCTATCCGCAAGTAGTTACCAATGTTGAACGCTTCTATCTCAATAATCCTAGCAAGTCTCTCAACCTTGCGACTTTAAGATGGTGGGTTGGCAAACCTAATCCAATTAGAGAACTTAAACAAACAGGAAATCCCACGGCGGCTTTACTAGCTAATGCGATCGCCAATGATCCAAACGCTTTGCAATCAGTCAAGCAAAATCCTCAAACACCTGCGGAAATGATCGTTTCGGCATGGCTAAATCCCAATTTGCGTGAAAAACTACTTGAAAGAGCCTATGTATTCGCTTCTCGAAGTCTCCCCGATCAGCGCTCTGCAACTATTGTTCAGGCTATGAGCGATCGCATGAATCAATACTCTAATTTCGATGATTGGTTACGTCAACCGATATCAGTTAATAGTCCTTTAGCAATGAACTATCGTCGAGAAAGATTAGGTTTTAATGTGGTCAGTCGGCATATGGATGGGGTCACCCCTCAAGATTTCTTTAGCGCCAGCGATCGCGTCGAGATATCTTTCTTCTTTAAAGAACTATTTTCTTAAAAGCCTGCTTACTTTTGTACTGCATTTTGCACTGAATTTTGTAAGGGCAATTCATGAATTGCCCACTACAAAATTCTGGTTTTTTCAGCAATATACTTGGCGATTCTTGCCGATGATCCTGCTTGTCCCATGCGCTCTTCCCCATTGCGACAGACTTCTTGAAAATAATCAGGATCTTGCAAAATTTTATTGAGGACATCAGCGGCTTGAGCAGGCTTATCAATTAGATTGATAGAACATCCTAATAAATCTGCTTGTTCTTCCGCAAATTTGCGTGTAAATTGAGGACCATTTCCCGCGATCGTAATTACAGGTTTACCCAAACCTACCAATTGTTCGGTAGCGGTTCCTGCCATCGCTAAACCTAAATGGCACTGATGCAAACAATCACCAAAGCCTTCTTTTAATAAGATTAACCTTGCATTTTGCACCTTAAAGGTAGTTTCATCGAGACGTAACCAACCCTTTTGAATGATGCTTTGCCCGATGATTTCTAAATCTAAATCGGGAGCGATCGCTACTAAAAAATGCATATTATGGGGAATCGTGCGCGAAACAACCTGAGCGCATAACATCAAGGTCATCCAGTTTTCATAGGCTTCAGGCGATCGCGAACCAGGCAGAATCACCACCGCCCATTCATCTTCACCGATGCCAAAATCGAGCCCTTTCGGTTCGAGTCCATCCATCATTGAGTTGCCTAGATAGATAGCAGGAAGTTTAAAATCTCGGTTTAATATTTCGGCAGTTAGCAGATCACGGACAAATATCGCTTTACAGCGATTACTATTCATCAAGCTTCTTTCCCACGGAAAAAATATCGAGCCGCCGAATGGCTTTTTGACATCAAGTAAAGCACTTTTGCGATCGCGCCAATAATATTCTGACTTTGCTGTAGCAACGAACGCAAAATCACAACCCCAAAATTTTGATGGCAACCATGCAAACAGCAATGGCACAATGTCACCCACCGCCAAAATAAACCGTTTGCCATTTCGGCGATCGCGCGACCATTTCCAGACAAAGCCCAATTGCTTGCGAGTAAGCCCCACCAACCCACTTTTAACATCACGAGCTAGCTGACGGCTATCCATTCGCACAAATCCCCCCGATGGCATGGCCTGTGTAAATTGCTCAACAATCGGTATATTTGCTTTTGCATAGGCATGTCCCACGCCCACCAGTGGCAAAGCGATCGCCTTAAATCCTAATTTTTCTAGTTCAATGCAGATACGGGCAGCAATGATGTCTTCACCATGCCCGTTACTGATACATAAAATTTCCACGTTTTATCAAAAAGCTCTAATCTACAATCTTGAGTTTTAGTTTTCAGCACCGCAAGCGCAGAAAACCAACATTGGGCTAATGTAACTTTAGTAGAAACCGCGACATTATGATTATTAGGTCGTCATGTTAAGACAGAAAATCAGCTTTTATCTCGATGACCTTGCCACACCAATCGGCAAATTAATCAATATCGTGATCGCCCTGCTTGTTTTAGCCTCGGCATCTAGTTTTGTTATACAAACCTATGAAATTTCCGAGATTACTCGCCACAGATTAAATTTGCTAGATAACATCATCCTTGGTGTGTTTGTTCTGGAATATTTCCTGCGACTCTGGTGCGCGGAGCCTAGACTCAAATATCTATTTAGCCTCTATGCGATCATCGATCTTTTAGCAATTCTGCCCTTCTTTTTAGGAGCGATCGATGTAACTTTTATCCGCTTATTGCGATGGTTTCGGATTTTGCGTCTCATTCGCTTAGTGGAGTCGCGATCGCTATTTGCCAATAAGACTGAAGATATCGCAATTTTATTTAGGATTCTATTTACATTATTTGCGATCGTGTTTATCTTTTCAGGTTTAGTTTACCAAATCGAACATGTTAACAATCCTAAATTCCACAACTTCCTTGATGCGTTCTATTTCTCTATCTTCACGATGACTACAGTCGGCTATAGCGATGTCATGCCAACATCTGATGCTGGCAAGCTAACTACAGTTTTAATGGTGCTTACAGGCATTGCCCTCATCCCTGTGCAGTTGGGAGAATTATTCAAAAGGCTAGTCAAAACTGCAAATCAAAGCGATCGCGCAAATGAACCGATTAAGGCGATCATCTGCTCTAGCTGCGGACTATCATTACATGATGTCGATGCCCAGTTCTGCAAAGTCTGTGGAACTAAGCTTTAGTTTGCTACTCACTTCCCACCAAATAATTATCGTTGCGGCGCTTCGCGCCGCAACGATAATTATTTGGTTTTAATATCTAATCTTTCACTGGGAAGGGAGTATGATTGAATTTGAGGGGGTATACATAAGCGAGATTTTTTATTTGTGGCGGGTTTGAAAGTAAATTTCTGTAATAGTTTAAATCCTTAATTATCAACTACCATGCATAAGACAAAATTTCGGTTCTTAGCTGCTACCTTATTTACATTTTCATTTACATTTTCAATGGTTCAAGCGATCAATTTAGGCTTTAGCGATCGCAAACTAGATACCCTCCTGCAAATTGATCGGCAAGCTTACGCAAGAAGTAGTGCAGGTCGCAGTGGTGGTGGATCTTTTCCTCGTTCTTCCCCTTCCACTTCTAGTAGCTCTAACACCTCTAAACCATCATCTTCACCAACACCCAATCCATCATCTTCTAATCGAGAATCATTTAGTCGTAATCAGCCATCAGGCAACACCATCATTGCCCCAGTAATTATCAACAATGATTCGTTCGGTCCAAGTTATTCCCTATCTAATTCTTATCAATCAACAAATTCGACCAGCTCTAGCTCAAATGGAAACTTACCTTGGTACGTCTGGTTAATTCTTTTGCTAATTGGCGGCACGATTATCTACTTTATTATTCGAGCAATCTTTTTTCAGTCTAAGCCGAGCGCTGTTAGCGATTTGGGAAATAAAACATTTACGATTAGCAAACTCCAAGTTGCTCTCCTAGCCCAAGCTCGTCAAGTCCAATCCAGATTAATTGAGCTGAGCCTTGAAGTGGATACGGACACGCCAAATGGTTTAATGACCTTAATGCAAGAATCAGCACTCGCATTAATTCGCACTCCAGAAAATTGGACGCATGTTTCCACTAGCTCTCAATCTGTACATCAGGATCAAGCTGAGGAAGTTTTTAGCAAGCTTTCGTTTGCAGAACGCAGCAAATTTAGCGAAGAAACTTTAGTTAATGTAGATGGCCGAGTTGCAAGGCGGCAAGAAGCGATCGCTTCACCTGATGAAGACCCAGCAGCATATATTGTCGTCACCTTGTTAGTCGGCACAGAGCATGACAAACCTTTATTTGGCGAAATTAAAACTACACAAGAACTACAAAAAGCTTTAGAAGCGATCGCTTCTATTCCTGCTAGTCACTTGTTAGTATTTGAGTTGCTATGGTGTCCTCAAGCAGATTCTGATAGCCTCACCTATGATGAGCTACTGACCGATTACAGCAACATGATTCAGATTTGAAAAATATACTCAAAATTAAAAGGCGGCGCATTTTAATTTTTGCGAAGAGCCACCTTTTACTTGTGAGTTTTATGGCTTAACTAAACTTTTGACAGTTTGAGTCAAAATCTTAACGGTGAACAGAATTTATGACGCACTTCTTAGAAAACACCAAACAGAATAATTAAAGTAAAAACGGACAATACTCCGATTATGCAAGCAAAAATAATTAAATAAGGCGCATGATTTGCCTGATCCAAATATTGTTTCTCTTCTGGAGTGTCTGCTTTAGAAGGCAAAGAAGAATTAGGTTCCATAATTTTATCCTCTACTATTTTTTTTATTAATGAATTCTGAACTTAATAGCCACAAAGACTTATAAAGCTTGCCTTAAGAGCTAGGCTTTTAAAATCATCAATAACTACAATCTAACTTTAATCTAATTATTTAATGAGTCTTCTATGAAACCCAAAAATGCAAGATAGTCTTAACTATTAAGTTTTAACTGCTCATTTGGATATAAGCCGTTTTGGATAGTACAAAATTTGCAGCTGTTGCTCGTTGTACAATTAATTCAAAATTCCATTATGTAATTGAGTAGCTTGATCGCCTTATCAACCAAAGATTGAGTTAAAGTTAAACTTGATGCACAAAGCCCGATCGCCGATTTCACTCATCAAAATTCAACCATGAATATTACTGTCAAACTTCGCCGCCAAACATCGCGGACTAGCGAATCTACCTATCAAACATATCAAGTTGAAGCTGATCCCGATCGCACTACTGTACTGGATGCACTAATTAAAATTCAGAGCGAACAAGATGGCTCCATCGGCTTTCGGCGCAACTGTCGGAATGCGATCTGTGGTTCTTGTGCGATGCGGATTAATGGGCGATCGGGCTTAGCTTGCCAGAAACATGTCAGTCAAGTGATGAGCGATCGCGATACCGAGCTTGTGATTGAACCGATGCAAAATCTGCCCGTGATTAAAGATTTGATCGTAGATATGACTAAGTTTTGGAATAATCTTGCAAAAGTCGATCCCTATGTCTCTACTGCATCACGACAAATCAGCAACACCGAGTTCTTGCAAACTCCAGCCCAACGCGCCAAACTGCAAGCCGCGGCAAATTGTATTCTCTGCGGTTCCTGCTATTCCGAGTGTAATTCTGTGGCAGTTAGCGATCGCTTTGTGGGGCCTCATGCCTTAGCCAAGGCATATCGAGTCATGGCGGACAATCGCGATGATCGCACTGCTGAACGGATAGAGAAATATAATCAATCAGGATTTGTCTGGGACTGCACACGCTGCTATAACTGCAATGAAGTCTGTCCAGTCGAAGTACAACCCCTAGATCGAATTTCCCAAATCAAGCATGAAATTCTCGCGAATACCGATTTGCCAGAATCTACCGCTCAACGGCATCGTCACGCGATGGTCGAGCTAGTCAAAGAAGACGGTTGGATCGATGAAAGTAAATTCGGTGTGCGCGTTGTTGGTGACAACTTCAAAGATTTAAAAGGATTACTCAGCATCTTTCCTCTTGGTATTCGCATGATTTTACATGGCAAAATGCCTTACCCTTGGCAGTTCCAAAAATCAGAAGGAGCGACCGAGGCAAAAGCGTTGATTGAAGCGATCGCTTCTGCAAAAAACGATCTGGAAGACAAAAAATAAATTGCTTATAATGGATTACACAATAATTGCAATCTCTTTGGTAACTTCATATCTTAATTTAAGTATTTGAAATATGAGTATAAATTCACCTGTAAACCAACCATTAGAGAAATTAGCCGATTCTTTACCAGATTTGCAAAATAGCTTGCAAGACTTTCTTACAGAATATGAAGATAAAGTTGTGCAAGCACGCACCCAACTCGCTCATGTTAAGGCTCTTTTAGGAAGTCTGCCTACTAAAGCGCCTAAGGCGAAAGGAGTGTCAAATCACAAAAAAAAAGCATTAAATACTAAACGTCCATCTTTGTTTGGTGCAGACAAAGATAAAATTACTATTGGCAAAAAATTTGATGAGCCTTTGACAGAATTTCAGGACTGTATTTGATGAATCGTTTCTTACTTGATACGCATTCCTTAATTTGGTTTTTTAAAGGAGATACTAAATTAAGTTTTAAATCTCGACAAATAATTGATGATGAGGAAAATATAAAATTTATCAGTGTAGTCAGCGCATGGGAAATGACTATCAAGCAGAGTAAAGGGAAAGAATATCTCGATTTAGGATCTACTGTAGATAAATTTATCAAACAAAAGCTTTTGTACCAAGATTTTCGGCTTCTTCCAATTGATTTACTGCATTTACAAGCTTTATCCGAGTTACCACTGTTAAAACACAAAGATCCATTTGATCGCTTGTTGATTGCTCAAGCCATCAGCGAAAAAATATCACTAATCAGTTTTGACAGTAAATTTAAAGATTATTCTGTCGATCTTTTCTGGTAGCGATCGCTTTAAATCTTTATCTCAGGATAAAAAGTTGTTTCATTGTATATTAGCCATAGAAAGAGTCTTTAAGTGAGTTTGAGACAACTTTGCAGGAATTTCTTCGCCATGTTTACGATAACTTTCTTTAACTCCCATCCAAGCAATTTCTAGCTCACCTAGAGCAGCATGGGGAGTATTAGCAAAAGCAGAAACATTTGGAAGTTCAATGAAATGTGCTAGCCAATCTCCATCTTCATCTCGAAAAATTTTCACACTAAACCAATCAAAATTATTATTTTCAACTTGGTTCATATTATTTCTCCAGTAAACTTAGAAGTTGCTTGACCTGATATTCTTTAGCTTCATTATTTTTTGTTGGCTGAATTGATAGGCGTGCTTTTTCTGGTGAGTACCAAATACGATGATTTCCAGTTTGATGATCGCAAAGCCAGCCACAAAGAGTTAACAAGGCTTCAAATTCACTGAAACGTAATCCTTTAGGATTTTGTTAGACTTTATCTAGCAACTTATCTTTTTTACTCACTTATGCCCGTGCATCAGCCTACTAATTTTAGCTTGTATTGATTTACTCTAAAAAATACCTGCGGACTCATATAAGCGGCGGATGAGCGCGAGAATTTTGCGATCATAGAGAGGATCGATCGCCCATCGTCCAATCAGTTGACTCAAGACTGGAGCAAGCCCTCTGGCAACTAAATGGAATCTGGGAGCAACTACGGGCTGAAATAGTGGGGCAATGCTGGCATATGCCTTAAGGTGTTGAATATGCGATCGCACACCGATCCGCTGATCGGTAAAACTTGCACCTGATGTTTTTATGGTGGAGCCAGTGGTGGAGCTAGCGGTGGAATTAGCGATCGCTGCGCCTAGACTAGCGAAATTATTTTGCTCAGGTTCGACATCTCGACCAAACCGCAAAAAATTAGTTTCAATGCACATTTGGCAAAAGGCAATATCATGATTTACGCCCTCAATCGCAGCTTCTTCGCGATATATAAGTGGTAGATCGCCATAGTGAGTAAGTGCAGCTTCATTATTATTTTTAAGGAACATCTGTAACTGCACTTCTGAAGTATTGCCCAGCCCCATAATCTGATCGATTTGTCCGATCAAGACTTTTAAAATGGTTTTGAGATAGAGAGTGCGGGTAGCGCTTTCCCAAATCACGGAAATATTCAATTCACGCAGAGCGATCGCTTGAACATAAACAATACTTTGATAGCGCAGACGACATGAATTGGCAACCTGATTAAGATCAAAGCCGAGGCGATCAACTAAATCCACAGGTACAAACACATTGCCTGAAACTAAAATTCCTTTTTCAGGATAACTTTGAGCATTGAGATTGATGTTGATTTCGGGATAAGTAATTGGCTTAATATTAGTCGGGCGATTGGCTGGACTAAATACAGGAACGGTAGCTGCATTTTCATTAATCCACGCTTGCAAACCATCAGCAATACCGATCGCATAATCACGCCGCCTTGTTTGCATTAGCAATCGATCTTGTGAATTATTTAAAAAATTTAATTCCAGCAAAATAGAAGGAATCGAAACATGGCGGCAAAAACTCAAATTGCCAATACTAGCGATCGTGTCAGCCTTTGCCCCGCGGTTAGTTAATTCTGGTATACGTTTCGTCAAAGCACTAGTAATAATTTCCGCCTGACGCTTACGAATCGCATTATTTGTAATGAAATAAGCAGTTACACCCCGTAATTCTGGAACATTAACAGTATCCATATGCAATGACAAAGCGATATCCTGACGCGTTGCTCTCGTATTTATCCATACGATCGCCTCAGCTAAATTCAAATCATCACTAGGTGTAGCGATCGCAATGCCACGCGATCGCAACTCAGCAATAACTAAGTCCCGTGTGGCGACTAATTCAGATGTTTCACCTGCCATCTCACTAAGATCGCGAAACGAACTCTCAAAACTACCGTGACCTGCGGAAATAAATATTTTGCCCATATCTCTATCTGTGAGTCAATTTCAGCAAGCAAAAAAGTCTTCGTAAGTCTATCAGCTTTTGTCCTATTTGCCCGTTTATTATAAAAATCCAAAAATCAGACTCAAAAATCAGAAGAGGCAATTCATGAATTGCCCCTCTGCTCAAGGCAAAAGCGCATTTCTCTCTTCTTAGTTTGTAAAATTCTAAAATTGGTTTCATAATGAGAATTGCTGACTTATCTGGGCGGGAATTATCAAAAGCTAAAAATTATGAAAAAAAGAGTTAATCTTACCTTCCCAAAGCGAGCAATCAGCATTCCGATCACTTATCGGCTCGCTAAAGATTTTAATATTGCTGCAAATATCATCCGCGCTCAAGTTGCCCCAAATAAAGTTGGCAAGATGGTGATCGAGCTATCAGGCGATATCGATCAACTCGAAGAAGCGATGGACTGGATGCGATCGCAAGACATTGAAGTTTCCTTACATGGACGCGAAATCGTAATTGATGATACTGCCTGTGTCGATTGTGGCTTATGTACTGGCGTATGTCCTACCGAAGCACTTACTCTCGATCCTAAAACTTTTCAACTTAACTTTTTGCGATCGCGCTGTGTCGTCTGTGAGCAATGTATTGTTGCTTGTCCAGTCAACGCGATTTCTATCAACTTATAAATATCAACTTATAAATATCAACTTATAAAACTAGAGAGAACCCAAAGTGTACTCCTCTGTTTTTTGGCTGCTTTTTGGCTGTTTTTTGTTTATAACCGCTTATAATGATACAAAAAGTAACAATTTTTTATAAATAATTTAATCCCTTAAACTTTGAGTTGTAACTCATGCATTTTGAGTTTTTTTCGCTAGAACTTATCCAACAATGGACACAACAGTACGGATATTGGCTAATATTTTTTGGAATCATGCTAGAAAACGCTGGCATCCCATTACCTGGGGAAACCATCACTTTGGTAGGTGGATTCTTGGCAGGAAATGGCGAGTTAAGCTATCCACTGGTTTTGCTATCTGCTGTAGTGGGTGCGATTTTAGGAGACAGTGCGGGCTATTGGTTAGGTCGTTGGGGCGGATTGCCAGCACTAGAAAAAATTGGCAAGTTATTTCGGATGCCAAGTGATGAAATTGCGATCGCGCGGGAAAAATTTCGCGGCAGTGCTGATCGAGCGGTTTTTTTTGGAAGATTTATTGCCATCTTGAGAATCTTTGCAGGCCCCATGGCGGGTTTAACAGGAATGCCTTACCCAAGATTTCTGTTTTTTAATGCCACAGGTGCATTAATTTGGGGGGCAGTGACTACAGGCGTTGCTTACTTTGCGGGGACTTTAATTCCACTAGAAACTTTAGTATCTGGTGTTGTGCAGGTAAGTTCAATCATCCTTAGTTGCGTAGTGCTATGGTTTGCTTCACCACCTGCATTTCGCTGGCTTAAACAAAGATTTATCAACTGGCGCAATGCCAATAAACCTCAAGAGTCTAAATTCAGTGATCCACATCTTCAGTCTGCTCAAGAATCCACTGTAGTTATGCCGATCGCCGAAGAAAAAGTGATGATCAAAAATGATTAATCAGAACCTACAGCAAATTGCGAACAAACGAACCACAATACTTTTATAAAAAATCTGGGTTTGGTTTTATCTCAAAGCGCTGTAGTAAATAAAGGCAGCACTTCGCACTAGTCTTACTTACTAGATTTTAAACAAAAAGAAGGACTACCATTTGGCAGTCCTTCTTTTTATATACGGAGAGAGAGGGATTCGAACCCTCGGTTACTTTCGCAACATTCGATTTCAAGTCGAACGCATTCGACCACTCTGCCATCTCTCCAGCTTTGTTATTTTAAATCATCAATACACACAACACAAGCAAAAAAATAAAGGCTCGCAACGCGAGCCTTTATTTTTTAAATCAACAGCAAAGTATCTATGCTTTGACCGCTGACATCGACAAGGTGTAGTAGCCTAGCTGATTAGGAACTCTCTCCCACTTAGCATCAAGCTTTCCTTTAGACAAGTTTTTGGTGACGCGATCCTTAGCTTGACGGAAATTCTCAACTGAGAGATCGCCATACAGCGCCTTAACAACACTATCAGCATTGACAAATTCACCCTTGCGTTCTTGCAAAACTTTCTCGATCGCATCAGTCAATGTATTGCCTTGATAAAGAGGACGCATGACTAAAGAACTCATCCGACCAGACTTCTTAGCTTGAGGCGCTTTAGTTGCGGCTGGCGCAGACTTTTTGGAGGGCTTAGGATCTGACTTGGCAGAAGGAGCCACAGTTTTAACTGCTTTAGGAGATTTAGTCGCTTTGGCAGCCTTAGGGGTTTTGGTTGCTTTAGGAGCTTTCGCAACTTTAGCAACAGCTTCAGTTTTGGCTGCTGTTGCACCTTGACCTTTCTTGATAGTCGATGTGGGAACTGTTTTCAAGTTTTCTAGAGAGAGGGTGTAGTAACCGAGCTGGGTGGGAACACGCTTCCATCTATTTTCGCCTTTACCTTTGGACAAGTTTTTAGTGACGCGCTCTTTAGCCACTCTAAAGACAGTCTCTTCAAGGCTACCATACAGAATGCTCACTACATCATCAGCATTAACAGCTTGACCTTGGCGTTCATTCAAAATCTTTTCGATCGCTTCTGTCAGAGTAAGTCCTTCATAGGAAGGACGCATTGTCAAAGACCCGCGACGATGTCCTCTTCCTCTTCCTTTAGCAGCAGATGCAGCGACAGGGGCTGTTTCTGGCTTGGCAGCCGCTTTTGGTTTACGACCTTTGGTAGGCGCAGGTAAAACTTTTGCGACTTCGGGAGCAGATGGCTCAGCGATAACGGGTGCAACAGCTTCTTTCTTTTTACCTGTAGCTTTAGGAGCTTCAGCAGGTAAACTTCCGATCAATGCTTCAACGTGTTGGAGTTGAGCTTTTGCCTGAGCAACTTTATCTTCATATTCGGCGAGAAAACCTTGCAAATGGCTTTGCAAAGCTAATAGGGACGCGCCAAAACCGTCTGGCTGTAAACTTACAGGAATATCTATACTCATACTATGGAAACCAAAGAGATAATGATTGATTGATTAGTTTACTTCTTCATACTTTTTCTTATGATAGAAGAAACACTTCATTTTGTTCTATCACGTTTTGAGAGAACTCGCAATAGTTTAGAAAGAATTCTCACCATTAACTACTTTATTATCAATTTTTTTAGGAGAGAGAGGTGTGATTTACCTCCCCTCTCTCTAGTTATTTCTTTAACTCTAGGAGGAATTTTGCTTCAGCAGCGCGATCGCTATTGGGATATCGCTCTACCAGTTTTTGCAAATAGCTACGTTGCTCACTAAGAAAGAAGCTAGAAAACAACAAGTCATCGATGTACTGACTCTGAGGGAATCTAACCTGTAACTCAGTGATAATGCCATCAATGCGCCGTTGATAGTCAGATTGGAGACTCTTTTCTCGCAATTCATAATCTTGATAAGAATAGCTACTACGACTATTACTGAGTTGGCGATATCGTCCACTGGCGGATAATCCTGCGGGGGGATGGATACGTTGGGTTTCTGAGAAAGTGTGGTTTTCCCACTGGGAAAGTAAGGTCATGGCAACCATGTATAAAGATTTTTCGCGAAGGGCTGGAGAGAGACTTTTATCTTCGAGCAACTTTTGATAGAGGGAAATGGCGATCGCATTTTGACTGCCGCCTTGATAGCTAGCCAAAATCTCGGCTCTATTGCGTTTTGATTGATCGCATACCCACCATTCGCGACAATTCCAGTCAGTTGGCAATCGATAAAGGCGGCTACCATCCCAAACGGGTAAATAACCATTTTCCCATCCTCCCATTCCCGCCCAATCAGAGGCGATTTGATATCGAGATTCAGGAGTATTTTCGATTTGCCATTGTCGCAATTTTTGCCAACGTAGTTTTTGTTCGTTCAGCAGCGCTTGAGCATTTTGTCTGAAATTTACGGCTCGTTCATTCGGTTTATACCAACCACTCTGATAATAAGCGGTGAGAATACGCTCGGGAATGGCTTCCAATTGGACATTTGCGGAAATCTCTAGAACTTTGGCATAGTCGTGCGATCGCGCATATTGAACGGCGATCGCATATTGTAAAAGAGGGGCAAAAGATTGATTTTCAGGTTCTTGCAAGAGGGTTTGCATCTGGTCGATGGACAGACCGACATCAAGCAGAGTGCGAATATGTGGGAAAGCAAGATAAAGGGCATCGCGATCGCCCATTGGTTGCGCCATAATTTTGATCCAGAGGCGCATTGCTCCGACAATATTATTATTGTCTTGGAGACTCAGAGCAAGGAAGTAATTAGCATCATCTGCACCAGGATGATCGCTGTAGCGCTTGAGCCAGTCTTGCCATACATTGAGTCGTTCTGTTTCAGTACGTTTAGCATTGCGATCTAAAATTGCTTGATTACGAGGTTGACTATCAAAATAAGAACGCCCTGTCAAATCTCCATATTCACGACAGGCAATTGTAAATTTTGATTGCGGATATTTCTCTACCATTCCCAACAGTAAGTAATAGGCGTAGTTACCTTTAGGCGCATAACTTTCATAACTAACAATCCTAGACAGAGAGTGAAGTTGCGATAAGTCATTATTTAAAATATTTTTGAGGAGTTCTGTCCCTTGTACGTCTCCATGACGATCTAGTTCCGCGATCGCCCACATGCGATCGTTAGCATCTCGCTTACCCGCTAAAGAGCGAAAAAAAGCACGCCCGAAAGGAGTAATCTCTCCTGCTTTAATGGCACCCAGGCGCTCAACTAAAATATGTTCTTGAGCATCACTCGATAGTTTTTGATAGAGTGCGATCGCCGATTTTACTTGGCTATCTGTTGGTTGTTGTAGCTGTTCAAGTTGTACCCATTCTGGGAGTCCTGCAAAATCTCTGTCTTTTTTATAAGATGATTTGCCATAAGCAGCTTCATACCCCAATAGCCTAACTAAAAAATCTAGATTGAATTGACTATAGTATTGAGGAGAATTTTTGGGCTCAAGATTCAACTTCGCCAAACTAATTAACTCTGCGCGGACTTTGGGATCATCTAATCCAAATTCTTTCTCCCAGTCTTTACTCTTAGCATCTGACTCATAGGGAACGACATTATAAAAATTAGGATGTGTCATCCGTCTTTGAATCTGACCGCGTAACCACAGAGTTGTATATGGCTTGCCAAGACTGCGAATACCTTCAAGCCCATACTTCTGTCGAGTTTCATCACGCGATCGCGCATAGTAGCTAAGTAAAGGATAAGCTTTGGCTCCATAGCGTTTCCAGACTGGATTTGCCACGGGATTTTTTCCCCATTTGGCGACAATAATATCTTGGCGGACTGCTTGCACAATTTCTTGCCATTGCGGATCGAAGCGTAAGCGATCGCGCAGAACATCATCGATTTCTAATTGGGAAATTTCTTTGGGACTGAAGGAATCGGCTAGTCGCGACATTTCGGCAGGGCTAGAAATTTTAACAGTCCGAGATTGAAAGACTTCTGTCGCCTTGATCGCCACACCAAACGAGAAAACTGTAGCGAATACAGACAATATATATAGATGACGCTTTTTCATGATTTTCAAACTATCTCTAAACTGGACAAGCTGACAGAAGTCTAAATAATACTCTTTGCCCCTTATCATTAAACTTGATTTGAGTGAGACAGAAATACTTCTCAGCAATTTGCAACAAACCGTAAAAAATTTGTTAAAAAAGCCAAATGCTCTCAGATCGGTCATCCTTAATAATTCAGTTCAAATATTTTCCATGCAGAAATTAGTTAGAAAATCCCTTGATCACCTAAATTATTGGATCAATTTTCGAGGCTCCCCAGTTGCTATAGCTAGCTTAGTTGGCTGTTTGATACTCTTAATGATCTTGGGGTGGTTATTTGAAGAAGTATGGGAAAAAGAAACATTTAGTTTTGATACCAATGTTCTGCTCTGGATTCATCAATCAGCGACGCCACTTCTAGATTCGATAATGGTTACGATTACAGGTTTAGCAAATCCGCCAATGGTAGCTGCCATTATTGTTGGCACTACATTTTGGCTTTGGAAAAAGCGAAAATATTTGCAATTGAAAGTCTTTGCACTTATTTGTATAGGAGGGATAGCTTTTAATATGGGGTTAAAACTTGTCTTTACTAAAACTCGTCCCCATCTATGGAATCAACTTATTGTAGAGACCACTTTTAGTTTTCCTAGTGGTCATGCTCTTGGTTCGAGCATAATGTATGGATTTTTAGCATATTTACTAGCAACAGAGTTCCCTCGATTTTCTCGATTAATTTATGCAGCCATGATTGGATTAATTTTGATGATTGGATTCAGTCGCTTATATTTAGGAGTTCACTGGTTAACCGATGTGATTGCAGGCTATTTAGTCGGATTTCTGTGGTTAATTACTTGTATCTCTATCCTAAAGCGTAATTTAGTAACTCATGATCAAATTTAATTGAGACAAGTTGTTAAAGTAAATTGCTTTACTTTGGGATGCAGAGTGAAAGTTAATTAAAAGAATAAATGGCTTTCGGGTTGAATATTAATTTCCATCGGCACTGCTTGAGGATCGGCAGAGAGAGCAAACATGATTGCATTTGCAGCAGTTTCTGGAGAAAGCATTTTGCTGCGATCAACCTTCAGGCTAACGTTATCCCAAAATGGTGAATCAATCCCACCAAAATAAAATAGAGTCACTTTTATGCCAAAGCGTCGGAGTTCATCTGCCATGCATTTACTAAAACCGACCGCTCCAAACTTAGACGCACAATAAGCCGCCGCCATTGCCATCGGATGCTTGCCGAGAATGCCAATCACATTACAAATATGTCCAATCTTGCGCTCCTTCATCACATTAGCAACGGCTTGACTGGTATAAAAATTCCCCTTGAGATTGAGATCGAGCATCTGGTCAATTTCCTGCGGTTCAATACGAAGGAATTGCTTCATCACGCCTGCACCTGCGGCATTTACTAAGACATCAATTTGTCCAAACTTAGCGATCGCATTTTGCACCATCGCTTCAACTTGCTCATATTTAGTAATGTCTGTAGGAATTGCGATCGCATCTACATCGTGGTCATCTTCCATATTGTTGACCAGTTCATTTAACTTATCAGCATCTCTTGCCACGAGAACTAACTTCGCTCCCGCCTCGGCAAGTTTTGGCACAAGAGCCGAACCGATCCCACCTGTTGCACCAACGATAACGACAACTTTATCTTGCATTTTAAATTTACAACTTGTTTACAATACTTTACGTTCCTTTACATAATATAGCAATCCTAAATGGGTTGTGAGAGTGCGCCCCTTCGGGGCGCACTCTCACAACCCTCCAAATCTTACAAATGATTTAGGAGCGCTATATCTCTCTAAAGTCAGAATCACAGATTAAACGGATTAAAGGATTTCACAGATTTTTTGATGGCGACGCGATGCGCCGCTTCGCAATAGAAAACGGCGCATCGCGCCGTTAAAAAAAATCCGTGAAATCCCTAAATCCGTTTAATCCGTGATTCAGACTCCATTTTTCTTAAACCAAGCTTGTAATCTTTTCCAACCATCCTCAGCATCTGATTGTCTATAGGAAGGACGATAATCAGCATGAAAGGCATGAGGAGCTTCGGGATAAACAACAAACTCGGAATTGGTACGACAACCCTTGAGTTTCTCTCGCATTTGCTCAACCGTGTCTAAAGGAATACCAGTATCTTTACCGCCGTAAAGCCCTAGAATTG
>Ga0209181_10006604_pt1 | contig 16187 bp, 19 predicted proteins | sample MAT05_FD_187208 | JGI IMG/M metagenome (GOLD analysis project Ga0209181, IMG submission 187208) | Freshwater microbial communities from Lake Fryxell liftoff mats and glacier meltwater in Antarctica - MAT-05 (SPAdes) (version 2) | ecosystem: Environmental > Aquatic > Freshwater > Ice > Liftoff... | reverse complement strand
GGTCGGTTCGCGCATCGGTCTGTGTGAAGCCCGACGGAGGGTCGTGGTGAAGCAGTCCAGGCGAGGAGCAGATCCGGTGCTCGCGGTCGATTTCACCAACCAGCGGGGCCGCTGGGAGACGAAGCGTGCCAAGGTGAATGCTGACCTCGTCTACGCCGAGGTCGAACCGGTGCGTCGCATCGAGTCACCGCGTTCCGTCCAATGTCTCGGTGACTCCACCCGCGTGATTGACGTTGGGGACAACGACTAAAGAGACTCTGCGCAGCCGACGCCTGAACAGGACACCCGTGCTGAAGCCGCCGCACCGCCGCGATGCAGCCAGGTTCAGGGCTTCGGCGATCGGCTGGTTCAGACCGCTGGAGAGCTCGTCACGTCTGCCGGGGGCTCCGGCTGCGGGCCACTCCTGAGCCGCAGATAGATAACCGCGAGGAACAGCCCCGTAACCGCGTTCAGAACGCCTTGGGTGACGCAGTCAAGAACGGCTGCCGGCACCGAACCTGGAGGCACGAGAGCGAAGGCCGTCAATCCGGTGATCACGGCCAGCGCGATCAGCGGGAGCGCTACCAGGAAGATGTCGAGCGTCTTGCCCCGGGTCAGATCGCGACTTCTGGTCAATGCCGAGATCGCGCTTCTGTGCTCGAAGATCAAAGCCGGGACTGATACGCACCAGATGAGGGCAAGTACGACCCCCGGAATGATCAGCGCAATGAGACCGAGAAAGATCAAGGTGCCGCCTATGAGCGAGATGATCAACAGCTGCGGAAAACCGCGACGCAGAGCGGAAACCAGCTGGATGGCGGTCGACCCGTCTGACGCGAGCCTGCGGCGAACCAGGATCGCGGCGGCACCGAACGTCAGACCCTGAACAAGGAAGTCAACGAAAAAAATCGCTTCTGATATTCCGAACTGACTTCCCACCAGGGAGAGCCTGAGAATCGCCGGGAGCGCGGCGAATGCGAGAGCCAGGGGAAGGAGCGACAGTTTTGCTCCGGGAAAGTGTGAGCCGACCTCGGAAACGATCGACCTTAAACCCGAAAACGTGGGCTGACCACGTCCGGTTTCTGGCGAGGAATCCGGATCTGCGAGCACCTGTGGAGCGTCCCTCGTTGTCCGCCGCGACGCAGTGACCGGACCCGGAGACTGTGGTTTCGCTTCTCCAGTCAGACGAAGGTAGATCACCGCGAGAAGAACTCCAAGGTAGGCAGTTGATGCAGCGATCGCGAGAATCGTGGTGGCCACTACGATCGCGGTCACCAAGGCGTCGGATTCCGGTAGCCCGAATATGGCCGCCACCAGTGCGGCTACGACGATCAACCCCGTCCAGAGCACTGCCAATGCGACCGGAAAAAGCAGGGCATGGGGAAGGATCGCCCGACGGCGGCCTCTGGTCAGGCGATAGCTCCTTGACAGGGACCCGAACGCTTTCTCCTTTTCGAAGAAGAGGGTGGGGATCGATACGCACCAGCAGACGGCAAGGAAGATCCCGGGAACTATCAGGGCGATCAAGCCCAGCGTGACCAGGATGCTGCCGATCACCGAGACGATCGCCAACGGCCACAGTCGGGGCCAAAGCTTCGCCAGGAGAAGCCTGGTGGTGAAAGGTTCGTCGTTTTCCTGGCTCTGTACCGCCACGCAGGCGGCCGCGAGGATCAAACCGAACGCCAGCTGGCCGATCAACATAATGACACCGAACAACGAATCGTCCAGCAGCAGATCCACCAACGCCGACAGCGACACCAGGGCCAATGCGAGGAACCAGAGCAGGCCACCAGCCCTGCCGAATCGATTACCGGATTCCCGCAGTACCTCTTTGACGCTCAGGTTAGGTGCTGGCCGGTCGGCTGTCGGTTGCGCTGGGATCCCGACAGTATCTCAGCTCCGACGATCACAGCATCAGCAGATACGGTTCCCCGGTGCGATCGCTTCGCTACTCCATCAAGGGCAAGGCAAAGGGTTGTACGTAGGAGGCCTGCAGCTTCCGCCGGCGTTGGCGAAGCTGGGACTGATCGATGAGTACGAGTTTGTGGTGCGCCTGATGCTCGCGGGTCATGGTCCGACTCTGTTTGCAGGGCTGCCGGGCCGGATCAACCCGCGGCTTGTTGGGGAGACCCGTTTCACGTCAGGAGCAGCGGCCAGGCGTTGAATTCGATGTCGCGAACCTTGCTGATGCAGTGACCCAGGGTTTTCTCCAGTTCAAGGCGCGCGCGGACAGTGATTCGGACTAACAATTATTCTACCTACCCAGGCTGGCGTGCCTGGCCCCGCACGCTGCCGCCGGCCGGTGGCTTCCGGTCCGGCTGGGTCATCTCAGGACGAGTCGCAAAACAGGAATCTGGCGGCGGCTCTCCGTCGTGGTCCGCGAACGTCAGATATCGGCCAGCCCGGGCGGCACAACTTCACACTCGTTTGTTCCTGCCGGCCAACGGGCAGGGCCATCCAGTCGCGAAATCGGACCAATGAGGTTGGAGGCATGATGAAACACGAAGGCGACGTCGACCTCTACTTGCTGCCCGTTCCCGAGGCGAAGATCGAGGCCTACAAAGACCAGGCCCAGTTCTTCGCCGATGTGGTTGTCGAGCACGGCGGACTTGCTTATCGCGAGTTCCGCGGCGAAGACATCGCTGAGGGCTTTGAAGCCAAGGACGGTGACGTCCTGACGGCCGCCATGGCCGATATGAGCCTGATGCGGTACGCCGGATTCGAGACTTTCGTCGAGGCCCGTTAGATTTCAGAACCAGTTCTTTGATCGGGCCGTTCAGGACACCTGGTGTTCGAAGCTTCTGTGCAGGCCAGGTCGTTGCCAGTCCTCGGGTTTCGTCTTGTCGATCCTGATCGAACAGTGGCGCTCTTCGATTTCGACGGTCCCGATCTGGTTGTCAAAGGTCGGATCCTCGATGAATCGCCAGCGTAGTCCGGGTGGAGGTACCTTTGCGGCGCGTGACAGCAGACGGGCAAGTGCGATTCCAGGCTTGCTCAGGGCCGCTTTCATGATGTGTCGCTCCCGGGAATCGAGGGGATTTCTCATTGGTGAGCACACGGCCTGGACCAGCCCACTCGTCACCATGTGTTCGTCCGGGAACTGGGCCTCCGCGACATACGCATGATGGACATCGCCGGAGAGCAGGACGATCGAGGCGGGAGCCTTGCCTCTCTTCCCTGAACCGGCGTCCCGAAGTTCTCCCAGAAGCCGGTCGAAGCACTTGCCGAATGCCGGCCAGTGCTCCAGGTCAACTGCCCGGCGGAGATTCTCCGAAGGATCGACCGCGAGCTTCCCCCAGGCGCCGGCACAAAGCGCTTCGTTCCAGGCTTCCAGGTGGTGAAGGCCCGGCGCCATCAGGACCGGCAGAGAGCTGGCGACAATCAGGTGGTCGATGTCCCCGGTCAACTGCTCCGACACCCATTCCCATTGCTCGTCGGACAGCATCTGTCGGTTCGAATCGTCGTCGATGATCCTTCCGGCCCGGGAGTCGAGGACAACCAGCCTGGTTCTGCCGAAATCGCGCCGGTAGCTCCACCGCGTGCTGGCAACTTCGTCCGCCGCCATCCCGGCGAACCTCCGCATGATCTCCTCTCCGTCTCCCTCTATTGACTGGAGTTCGGCGAGCAGTTCGTTCTCCTGGATCTCCGACGGAGACAGGTTGCCAATGTGCTGGTAGAGCCAATAAGACATATATGCGCCGAGCAGGCGTTCACGCCACCAGGGCTTCTGACGCTGCTCCTTTGCCCACGCGCCTGACGTGTTCCAGTCATCGCAGACGTCGTGGTCATCGAAAATCATCGCGCTAGGCAGGCTCGAGAGCAGCCATCGAATTGCCGGGTCACCCCACGACTCGTGGTAGAGCCATGTGTACTCCTCAAAGTCCGCGATCTCTTCTCCGGCACCCTCATCGGTTGAGCGCCTCGAGGCAATCCGGCTCGCGACCCCGAGTGAAACCTCGTCGGCGTAGACCTGGTCACCGATCATCAGCAGAGCCTCCGGCCACTCGTCTTCCGGTTCGTCCTCCATACTCACCTGCAGGGCGGCGAGAGAATCAACCTCATGCCCTCTGTCGTCCTGATCCTTGGTGAGCGTAAACGGAGGTTCGTGTGGCAGTGAAACCCGGCACGTACCGAATGCGAGCCGGAGTTTGTCATCACGCTTCGGAGTGTTTATGACCCCGTGGGAGCCGCCACGCTCGGGCCAGGCCACCGTCCCGTCGAGAGCCACGGAGTATTCGTAACGGTTACCCGGCTCGAGTCCCGCCAGAACCAGCAGGGCGTAGTGGTGCCCGGCGACACAGAAGGTTCTCGAGGTGGTTCCGAGGATTTCGATCTCGCATTGCCCGTCAGTTTCTACCCAGACCGTGGCCTCAGTCGGACCGATAAACCGGAGCAGCGGACCCAGGATGAGAGATGGCACCCGGCGAGGGTACCTAATCGCCCGGCGAGCCGCTGGTGCTGGAAACAAGCTTGAGGGTGTCACCGGCGCGACGGTAATCTAGACATTGGTTCAGAGTGGTCGCCGACTTTTGCGGCGAGGATCCCCAATTTTGGGCGATAGGCCTGAACTGATGAGGTTCGTCAACCTCGGGCCGCCACTGCGCTTGTCGGTGGCACTGACGAAACGCCCCGACCTCGAAAAGAACTTCGTCGCCGGTCCTCTCGATCTCCTCGGGATCTCGGAGTTCACCGGTTGCTCACGGGTCCTCCGGCTGAAGCTGACCACTTTTGGTGGCAGGAGGCTTCGCGGGGTGCCGATGCATGAGGTGACAGGGATTGAGGATGTGCTCGGAACCTTCGCATGAACGATCAGGAGCCAACTTGCGGCAATGGAGGATTGGGTGAGAGGCTTACGTGGTCGAAGCAGCGGACAGAGAGGCCAGACAGCACCGGAACGGCATTGCGCTCCAGGTGACGTGACTCATTGGTCGTCTGTAGCCGAGCTGAAGACTCCTGCCCGGTGGGGCTCGGCGATCTTGTGGCCGGTCTGGCTTGAACCACTTGGCCAAGTTGGCTAAGCTTCTGGCATGAGTGACGCCGTAGCAATCGGAGAAGCGAAGACGAACCTGTCGAAGCTCGTCGAAAGGGCGGAGAAAGGCGAAGAGGTCGTGATTCGCCGGGGTAGTACTCCTGTGGCCAAACTCGTGCGCTACTCAGCGCCGTCTGAATGCTCGCCATTCGGCATCCTGGAAGGGAAGATTCGAATCGCCGACGACTTCGACAACCCGGTCCCGGGCTTCGAGCCTTACATCGACCCGACCGGGTGAAACTGCTGCTGGATACCCACGCGCTGCTCTGGCTGCTGGCCGGCGACCAACGCACACCCGAGTGGCTCCGGGGCGACGGGCCCGGGAAAAGGAGCGAGTTGTTCGTCAGCGATGTCTCGCTATGGGAGATCGCGATCAAGAGTTCACTCGGCCGGCTTGACGTGCCAGAAGATCTGCCGAAAGTCGTGGAAAGCGCAGGCTTCGGACAGCTGGCGATCAAGACCGGCCACGTCTGGGCCGTTCGCGGACTCGAGCCGATTCACAGCGATCCGTTCGACCGGCTGCTGATCGCTCAGGCACTGGGGGAGGGAATGACCTTCGCTACCAGCGACCGGGAACTCGGGCGCTACGGGGTGCCGACCAGGTGGTGACCGCGATCCAGGGTCCGATGGAGACCCTTACCTGACTGCAAGTACCTGAGACTGACTTCGAGGTCAACCTGGCTCGGGCGATCGTCGCCACAGTTCTCTGACTGGCCGTAATGCCGGGAGCCGGGCTTCCTGTCGGCTCTCCGTACGGCGCTACCGTATCGTGATACGGTAAGACGATGACCAATCCAGGTTCCAGTCGTACTCGTCGCGCGGGCGGTGCCAGGCGCTCTTTCGTGCTTGACCAGGTGGTTGCGGTGCTCGCAGACCGAGGCTACGCCGGCACTCGATACATCGACGTATCTGAGGCATCAGGGGTGGCGGTCAGCACATTGCAGGGCTATTTCGGCTCACGCGAGGACATGCTGATCGAGGCCTTCAGGCACTCCACGTCTGTCGCAGTAGCCGCCATGGACGATCTGGCGGCACAGTTCGATGACCCATGGCAGCAGTTGGTCGCGATGGTCGATCAAGGGCTGACCACGAGAGTCGCCACATGGCGGATGCTGGCAGAGTTCTGGACCGCCGCCGCCCATGACACTGAGTTGCGGCAAGACGCCACCGCACTGGCGGAGCAGTACCGGGAGCCATTCATCGACGCTGTCCGGAGAGGCGTCGAAAGCGGCGCGTTCACGCCGCGTTTCGATACCTCCGCGATCGTCGAGGTCGTCATGGCGAACATCGTCGGCCTGCTTTACCCGGTCGTCCTGGGCCACTTGGCGCCGCAGGACACGAACTACCGGGACATCGTTCTCGACCAGCTCGCTTACGTCCTTACGGCTAACTCCCAGAACGCTCCCGGCAATCCGCCGGGGTAAATCACAAAAGGAAGGTGACCCACATGTCCCACACCATCGTCAATCCCGATGGACTTCACGACTCGCTCCCGTTCGGCTACAGCCACACCGCCGCTATTCCGGCCGGCACGGAGCTCGTGTTCGTCGCGGGCCAGTACGGGTCGAACCTTGACGGCATGGTTGTCTCGGCTGACTTCGCCGGTCAGGTGAAGCAGGCGTTCCATAACCTGAGCGTTGCCCTCGCCGCCCACGGGCTCGACCTCAGTCACGTCGTCCAGCTCAGGACGTACGTGGTTGACCCCGACTTCGACAAGCTCGGAACGATTGGCCAGGCGGTGCGTGAGGGGTGCGGCGACACTCCTCCCACGCAAACCGTCATCGGGGTCGTCGCCCTGGCTATGCCCGACATCCTGTTCGAGGTTGAAGCAGTCGCCGCCCGGCCCTAGGGTCATTTTCTTCGGCACGCACGGCGTGGTCCGATGCCGTGCGTGCCCGGTGTCACCGTGAATCGGCGCGTGAAGCTACGGATTCCAGGAGTGCCTGGGGCCAGGTGGAACTGGCCTGACGCTCTCTGGCGGAAGTCAAGCGAACCCTGGACAACTGATTTCGAAGGCCGTGGCTACTTGCCAGGCTCTTATCGTCGACGCGGAACGCCTGCTCCCCCCATCGAGATGATTGAAGGCGTGTGGTCCTATTCCGCTTTGAACAACACTCCGATCTCCTGACCTGCTCCCCCGAGGTTGATCCACCTGATCAGGCCCCCGTTTATTGGACCAGGTTTGTAAGCGTGTCAGGCTGCTCAGCCAAGAGGAGCTCGAGGAAGGCATGCGCCGGCCCTGCTGCCGGCTTGCGCGCCTAGGAAGCGGGCGGTTCGCCACTGAGGCTCGCGAGAGCGTCCAGAAGTGCTGTCAGGCGATGTGGACCCAGTGGATCGGTGAACATCGTCTGGACATTCTGGGCGTGTACTTCTGCAGCTGCGACCAGGCGCCTGCGTCCAAGAGCGGTCAGCGAGACCCTTGTGCTGCGTCGATCTGTTGCCGATGCCCGTCGATCCACCAGCCCCTCCTCACTCATGCGGTCGATCAGGCGTGTGACTCCGCCGCTGGTCAGAACCATTGCTTCAGTGAGTTGGGTCGGCGTCATGGTGGAAAGCGGCGCCTGGTCAAGACGCAACAGTACCTCGAACCAGACGTGGCTCATCCCGCATTCGCTCTCGAGTGACTTGCCGAGCGCGCGTTCCAGGCGGGCGGCCGTGGAGAACAGCACGCCGATCGACGCGACGCGGTCGTCTCGCACTAGAGGACCGCTGGGGGAGCGCGGAGTCATCGGGCGAGCCTACCGATTTGTCTGCGAGAAAAGTATCTGCCGCGTCAGTATCTATATGCTCAGGTACATGAACTCATCTGAAACATTGCCCGTGGCGATAATCACGGGCGCGACGTCGGGCATTGGTTCCGCGATAGCCAGAACGCTGATCGATGATGGGTACCGGGTCGTCCTGGGCGGGCGCGCGGAAGATGCCGGGCGAGCGTTGTCGGCTGAACTCGGGGGTCACCGTGCCATCGCCGTCCGGTGCGACGTCACCGAGTGGCCCGACGTGCAGCGGCTCACCGCTGCAGCGCTCGAGAGGTTTGCTCGGCTCGATGTCGTTGTCGCCAATGCAGGGGTCACGCAAGGCCCGCGCAGCTTTCTCGGCGAGGAGGACCCTGAAGGTTGGGACTCGACGGTGCGGACCAACCTCCTCGGCACCGCGCTCACCGCGCGCGCCGCGCTTCCCTCGCTGGTCGCAAGTCGCGGTCGCCTCGTCATCATCGGTTCCGTGCTTGGCCGGTACACGATGAGCGGCTCACTCTATGCCGCGACCAAGGCAGGGGTTGCGGGCCTCGCCGAGGCGATCAGGTTGGAACTCATCGGCACAGGAGTGTCGGTGAACCTGATCGCGCCGGGGCCGGTGGATACGACCTTCGCCGGGGCCAGGCCGGGTGCTGGAAGCGCGACGCTGGCGACCGACGATGTGGTCCGCGCGGTTCGTTTCGTCATAGATCAGCCCACAGGTGTAGATGTGAACGAGATACTCATCCGTCCACATGGAGCGACTCCGTGATCGACCCCTTCGCCGCAGTGCAGGAGCAGACGAACCTCCATCGTGCCGAGCACGACTGTGGCGCGTACACCTACGCCGACGGTTCATTGCTCGGAGTGGTCTCCGCCGCGACCGGTGCACGCCGGATCGTGGAAGTAGGTACTGCGCTTGGGTACACGGCTCTGTGGCTGGCCCACGGCGCGCCTTACGCAACCGTCGACACGATCGAAATGGACGTCGAGCACGCTGACCTCGCGAACGCGGCTTTTCGCCGGCACGGTCTGGCCGATCGAATCATTGTTCATAACGGGGCCGCCGAGGCGGTCCTGCCGGCCCTGGGATCGGAGGCGTATGACGTGGCGTTCTTCGATGGGTTCGCTCCGACCGCCGATGTCGTGAGCGACTTGCGTCGCCTGCTGCGGCCCGGGGGCGTTCTGATCACCGGCAACCTGACACTCGCCGCAGATCGCGAAGTCGAGCGGGAGTTGGCCGACTCCGACCGGTGGCTGACGCACCATTTCGGGGAAACGGCCCTGGCCGTTCGGCGAGGGAAGACGCCGAAGTAGTCGCCGCAGGCGCCATCGCATCAAGCCCGGCCGGTCGACCCTGCCTGCGAATGACGCACTTGTCCAGAATCCCTGGTTCAGGAGTCGTTGGACAGACTGGACCACTGGATTGACCGGGGTGGTCTGGGGCTGTTGGCCACCCTAAGCCAAGATCTAGTGCCCATCCTGTGAAACGACACCGAAATGCCACCACAGCGACATCAGACGCCAGCGGTTGTCACTTGGGGTCGACAACAGTCTTCGAGAGACCTCGAACCAGACGGCAGGTTCATCGGATCGACCGTTGAAGCGCGAACCGGCCCTCTTGAGTCTGTTGCGAGACTCCCGTGGCACTGATCTGACGCTCAGGTCGGGTTGGGCCATGTCGGTTGTCGTGCCCGCCTGGATGTTGACAGCATCCCAGGCCGGGGTGGACCGACGAATGGGGTCCGGTCACAGGGATGTAGTCAAGGCACGTGACATCGCGAGGACCTTCAATCGCGTTCAGAGCGTGCCGAAAGTCGCGAAACGTTTTCGGACCAAGCCCAGGATCGTTCGGGCGTAGCTGAGGTTCCAGCGAGATTCGGAAGAGCTCGGAACAGTCAGATCGGTCCGCTGCCCGGACTGATGCTCTCTGGAGCCTGACGGCTTTCCTGGGGCAAGAGGCATGTGACTCAGAGTTCCGCCGCACCGGCTTGAATAGAGTCGGGGCATGACTAACGAAACCGATGAACTGGTTGACCACCTCGACGACGAGGTCGAAGGCGAAGCCGCCGAGACCGTGAAACCACCCCGGCAGGGCTTGCTTCGCTTCGCTCTTATGTCCGGGTCTTCAATAGCGGGACGCGACGCGGCGTTCTGGGTGACGGACTTCCTGAATGCCGCCTACTATCGGCGTGCTGAGGAGCAACGAGAGCTGGAGGATCTGCGCGCGGCGTGGTGCATCCTCACGACCTACTGGCACCGAAATTCCGGGCGGCTGCGGCTGAATGACCTACCGGCCTTCCACCGGGCGTACGGGGCGGAACGCTTCGATACGAGCGCAACCGGCCGCGGCGAACTCAGCCGGGAGCAGCTGCTGACCGGGGCGAGCGCCCTCCTCGGGGACTGGTTCCCCGACGCGCTGGCGGATGACGCCCGGCGGGGGTGGGGGATCGCGTTTGAGACCCTGGACGAACGAGCGGCCTACGACCCGGCGAGCCGCATGGAGCTCGCCAAGCTCGGTCCGCTTTCGCCCGAACATGCCCCTCCGGAGGACCAGACCTGGCACACCTATCCGCCAGTTGAGCTCCCTTCCGCGGAGAGCGCGATCGAGGTGCTGACAGCCCCGGAAGTATGGCCGGACCTTGCCACAGAAATCGGCCGCTTCACTCCGCTGCGGGCCGGCGGACTGGCCGGCCAGACCTTCGAGATCGACGTCGCGGCAGGCACGGACGAGGGCAGGCCGATCTTCACCAGGGGCTACGTCACGGTCACGAGTCTCGTCACACCCGATGACCCCGACGCCCTTTCGGCATGGTTCTCTGAGCTGAACGACGGACTCGCGGCTTACGGCGACGATGAACCGGCGGCCCTTCCGGCCGGAGCAACGCCGATCGTCGGCTTCGACCTGACGACTCACCAGGGCCACTTCATGGGCAGTGGACACAACCGGCTGGGTATTTACGAGCATGAGGGCAAGACCTGGGTTCGGGCCGCCGGAACCTGGGACCCGATGCCGTGGCACATCAAGCAGAGCTACCGGTTGGCGGGTCAGCAGGCGCAGCACGCTTTCTGGGGACAGGGAGCAGTCGTACGCCAGAGCATGCTCCACCAACTCGCTCTGCGGGCGGCCGCTTGACCGACGCGCTCGTCATCGGCAGTGGGCCCAACGGGCTCTCGGCCGCGATCCGCCTGCTCGAAGCGGGAAGGTCGGTGACCGTGCTGGAAGCGGCGTCGCAACCGGGTGGCGCGGTCCGAACCGAGGAGCTCACTTTGCCCGGGTTCCGCCACGACACCTTTTCGTCGGTCTATCCGGCCACTGCGGCCTCACCCGTTTTCGCCCGCATGCCACTGGCCGAGCACGGCTTGCGCTGGGTCCACCCGCGCGCCTGTGCAGCTCATCCTTTGCCGGGGGGAGAGGCGGCAATCCTCTACCGCGACCTGAACGAGACCGCCCGCACACTCGATGCTCAGCACCCCGGTGACGGCGACCGTTGGATCGCTTATGTCAAGCCGTTCCTCGAAGCCTTCCCCGCGGTACGAGATACGATGCTCGCCGGTTTTCCGCCGATTCGCGGGCCGCTTAAGCTGCTGCGGTCCACGGGTCCGAAGGAACTGCTCAATTTCGGCCGACTCCTGCCCGGTTCGGCTACAGGCCTCGGTGGTCGGCTGTTCAACGGGTCCGGCTCGCGGGCATGGCTCTACGGTGCCGCGATCCACGGCGACACCCCACCCGATCGTCCCGGATCGGCGATCGCCGCGTTCTACCTCAACCTGCTCGGCCACGCAGTGGGTTGGCCGAGCCCGGAGGGCGGCGCCCAGCGGCTGACCGACGCACTCGTCTCCTACGTACGGAGTCTCGGCGGTGAGGTGATCACCGATGCGAGGGTCGACCGGATCCTTGCGTCGCATGGCCGGGTCAGTGGGGTCGGTATCGCTGGTGGCGACGAGCGTTCCGCACCGATCGTCATCGCGGACGTGATGCCCGACGCACTCCTGCGTTTGTCCGGTGACGCGCTTTCGGGCTGGTACCGCAAGTCCCTCAAAAAGATGTTCATCTACGGACCGGCCACGCTGAAGGTCGACTGGGCCCTGGACGGACCGATTCCCTGGCTGAACGAAGAGGTACGGGGCGCCGGCACAGTGCATGTGGGCGGGGGCGAGCAGGACCTGCTCCGGTCGATTGACGAGACTGGCAGCGGGCTGCCCGCCCGGCCCGTCCTGCTGCTCGGCCAGCAGAGCATCGCCGACCCGTCCCGCGCCCCGACCGGCAAGCACACGGCATGGGCCTACACCCACGGGCCCGCCAGCGTCGACTGGGTGGCAAAGCAGGATCAGCACGTCGAAGCGATGGAACAACAGGTCGAGCGCTTCGCGCCCGGCTTCTCGGAACGGATACTCGCCCGGCACGTCCTCGGCCCGGCCGACCTCGAACGTCGGAACGCCAACCTGGTCCACGGCGACGTCGGCGGCGGCAGCTACGTCCTCCGCCAGGCAGTGTTTCGTCCGTTACCGCTTCCGTCGCCCTACGCCACACCGCTTTCTGGTCTCTACCTCGGCAGCGCCGCGACATTCCCGGGTGGCGCGGTACATGGCGTCCCGGGCGATGCAGCGGCCAAGGCCGCGCTCCGCCGCTCCGACTGAGCTTTACAGATCACCTTCGAAGCAATGACTCGTCGGATCTCCAGGGGGGTCACCGCAAAGGCGCTGCGCAGAGGCTTTGCGACCACGTCGGCTGCTGACCCAACCAGCAGCTATGTCGTGGTGTTCGATAACCGGGTAGTGACTCGCGAAGTTGTCGATTTCCTGCTGTATCCGGACGGGATCGACGGCCGGACGGGATCCAGATTTCAGGTGGATTTGATCTAGGCGAAGCGAGGCAACTGGTTCAGCTCATTGATCGTGGGCGCCTGCCCGTCGAGTTGAAACTGGTGAGTGCTCCCGACTCCACACAGCCGCCGCCGGCGCAAGGAAGATTGGGATGTCACGTCGATCGCGAGGGTTCCGGATCACTCAGTGATGCTCCCCGTCGAGGTGGAAGTATCCCGTCGAATTGATCCACCGGTCGACTGCGGGCAGTAAGGGCGGTTGAATTCGAGGATCGTTACATGTAACCTGCCGCCATGACCGAGAATGATGCCGCGCAGGTCCGACACCGCGTCGCAGCCCATCGGGCACGTTTGCGCCAGCAAGGCCTGCGACCAGTTCAGATGTGGGTGCCTGATGTGCGGACAGCGGAATTCGCCACAGAAGCGCACCGTCAGTCGGCTCTGGCTGCGAATAGCCCCGAGGAAGCAGAGGATCAGGCTTTCGTGGATGCGATCTCCTGGATCGGCGACGGGGTCCAAGAGGAGGTTGATGAGTGAATCGAGGGGAGATCTGGACGGCGGCCGGGGGAGCCAATTACATGGGCAAACCTCGACCGGTCCTCATCCTTCAGGATGACCGCTTCGACGCCACCGGCTCGGTCACCGTCTGCCCGCTTACCAGTGACTCCACCGAAATTCCGCTGCTGCGCATTCCTTTGGAGGCAAGTTCGGAAATGGGCCTGGCACAGCCGAGCCGAATCATGGTCGACAAAGTCACGACCATGCCGAGGGCAAGGCTCGGCGAATACGTCGGCCGGGTCAGCGATGACGATATGGCCGAGCTCTCCCGGGCGCTGATCGTCTTTCTGGGCTTCGCCTGAGTGGCAACTGCAACCGCGACCGGCAAGTGCCTTAGTTGGCCCAATAGCGCCAGCCATCCGCCGTGGTGGGGGCAGCGGTGTTCGTGAAATCCTGTGTCACCGCACAGCCTGTGTGAAACGACACCGAAATGGCACTGCGGCGACATCGGACGACAGACGATGTCACTGGAGCCCGCAACGCTCAGACCTCTGGTGGCAACCAAAGGCGGGGCAGACCCTTTCGCTATTCTGGCGGGAATCGTATACGGGTACGGTGCCATTGAGGGCAGCCGCCGCCTCGCGCTGAGAGTGGGTCGCAAAGCTCCCCCAACTGGGCGTGATCCGGCTGAACTCCAACATTAGGGTCTGCCCCGTGTCGTTCTTCGTGACATCCGGTGTCGTTTCACAATGTTGCGCTCTACCTAGACTCGACCGATTCTCTTCGAGTTGACATAACCGACATTATCGCGCATAGGATCGTAGTGTCACACGGTGGTGCTACACTCGGGCTGTGCCGACGAAACACCGCAGAATCGCCGTAGTCGAGGACCCCGAGCTCAGGAAGGCCCTCGCCCTGGCATCGAGCCAGTACCCCGGCAAGAGCTCAGCCGGACTCCTTCGCCAGCTGGCAATTCTCGGAGCTGAGACGCTCGAGACATCCCGGGCCGCGCCGACGAAGCTTGAGCGACTGCTGGCGCGTCCCGGGGTCGTGCCCGGTCGCGGCAATATTCAGGAATACCTCGCAAGGCGACCAGATCTCCGGGAGTTCGATCCGGCCGACCCGCATCCCGGTACCCGGGCGCTTGAAGAACTGCGCGAGGACAAGATTTGAACACTGGACTTGGCGAACCGGTGTATTGCGATTCGTCGGCTCTGGTCAAATTAGTCCTGCCGGAGCGCGAGAGCGGTCCCCTGGTCGACTACCTGGCGGACAGGTCGGTCCAGATGGCATCTTCTGAGTTATGTGAAGTAGAACTCGTGCGTGCGGTCGCCCGTTCGAACTGGGACATGTTCGAACAGGCGCTCGAAGTGCTGGGCCGCACGATCCTTCTGCCTCTGACCACCTCCATCAAGTCGAGGGCTGGACTTCTGCAGCCGGGCACGGTCCGCAGTCTCGACGCCATTCACATTTCAACTGCTCTTGAGATCCAGGCGGACCTCAGGGTGTTGGTCTCCTACGATCAGCGCATGGTCGAGGCCGCGGAGTCATTCGGAATTCGGACGGTCTCTCCCGGCCTCTGAGACCGATTTGGCAAACAACTCAGCCAAAAGAGAGACGTACTCACCGGGTGCCTGAACACCGGCAATCGCCGCTGCATCCTGCGCCGGTACGGCATCCGTCGTGGAAAGTTGCCCGGCGCAGACACCGCCTGCTGCGGCTCGGTGGCCTGGCAACGCTTCTGGCGGTCATCGGACCGGGCATGCTCGCCGGCCTTTCTGACGACGATCCCGCCGGGATCACCACCTACTCGATCCTCGGAGCCGAATACGGCTACGAACTTCTCTGGGTACTGGTCCTCTCCACCGGCGCCCTGATCATCTTCCACCAGATGGCGGTAAGGGTCGGCGTCGTCACCGGCAAGGGCCTTATGACTTTGATCCGGGAGCGCTGGGGACACCCTGTGGCGCATCTGGTCCTGACGGCGCTGGTGGCTGCCAATCTGGGCACCCTCTGCGCCGAGTTCGCCGGCGTCGCTGCGGCCTCGGACCTGCTCGGCTTTGACCAGCCGCTTGTCGTCGTTCCCCTGGTTGCCGTCGCGGTCTCCCTTCTGGTGCTCAGGGGTTCGTTCCGTCGGGTCGAACACATACTGCTGGCGATCAGCGCCGTCTTCGTCACGTACATCGTCTCCGGTTTCCTCGCCGGGCCCGACTGGGGATCAGCCGCCAAAGGAATGGTTGTCCCGAGCATCCCGCTCAACCGCGATGCGATCCTGATTGCGGTGGCCACCGTCGGCACAACGCTGGCCCCCTGGGGCCTGACCTTCATCCAGTCCTACGCAGTGGACAAGCGGCTCAAAGTCAAGGATCTGAAGTACGAGCGGATCGACGTCGCGGTCGGTGCGATCCTGACCGGCGTCATCGGAGCTTTCGTGGTGGTCGCCTGTGCGGCGACTATCCACGTCGCCGGCGGCTCGATCGAGACCGCCGGCGATGCCGCCCGGGCTCTCGAACCGCTGGCCGGCGGACTGGCCTCGCAGTTGTTCGCCTTTGGCTTCCTCGGGGCGGCTCTGCTTGCGGTGGCAATAGTGCCGCTTGCGACCGCCTATTCTGTATCCGAGACCACCGGCGGCAGGCATGACCTCAACGACAGCTTCTCCGAGGCGAAACAGTTCTATGTCAGCTACATGGTCGTGGTGGCGGTGGCTGCCGCCGTCGTGATGGTCCCGGGCGCGCCCCTGATCCCGATCCTTTTTCTCTCTCAGGCCCTGAACGCCGTTCTGCTGCTTGCGGTGCTCCCCTTCCTGTGGTCTCTCAGTCAGGACCGGGAGCTCATGGCCGCGCATGCTGTCCGTGGAACCGAGCGTGTGGTCAGTGGGGTCGCCCTGGTGCTGATCGCGCTGTCGATCCTCGCCCTTGCCGTATTCACCTTCCTCTGATGCGTCACTGAATTAGTGGAGGATGAGTGGCATCGTGGAAACGTTCGAAGAGCTTGGTCTTGCCGGACCGACAATGATCCTGGGAACGTAGCGGCTTACGCGCTGCCGATCATCGAACGCATCCTGAATGACGGGCCTGCTTACAACCCCACAGCCCTGATCCTCTTACCCACCCGTGAGCT
>Ga0209181_10006602_pt1 | contig 16192 bp, 17 predicted proteins | sample MAT05_FD_187208 | JGI IMG/M metagenome (GOLD analysis project Ga0209181, IMG submission 187208) | Freshwater microbial communities from Lake Fryxell liftoff mats and glacier meltwater in Antarctica - MAT-05 (SPAdes) (version 2) | ecosystem: Environmental > Aquatic > Freshwater > Ice > Liftoff... | reverse complement strand
ATGTATGCCGAGATGGTGCCTGCAGCATAATCATCCAGGTTTTCATCTGGTACCAGGTCTTCATCGTCAAAGTCGTCTCCTGTTGTGTAATAATAATTGCCTTCCCCGGCATTTTTTATTAGTTTTTCCAATGCCCACTTGCCTTCCCCTTGTGGGTTAATCATTAAATGAGGCTTGCCATCCGGTGCGCCGGTATGAATGTCAATTAACGGCACATCATCATCATCTTCCTGTAAAATATATTTGGTTAGCTTAAAATCTTTGTGTGGGGGTATATCAAACTCCATGGCAAAATCATGGGCAGCATAAATAATATTGTGGGCCAGACTATATTCACATTCTTGTAAAAGATGTAAAATGCTTTCAAGCCTTTCTTCTGCTTCCGGTTCCGGAATATTGAAATGATAGAAAGTATCTTTAACCCCAAGGCATAACAGGTCAATTAAATAATATCCCAAAGTAACATTACCCGTAACATGTCTCCGCATTATTATTACATTAGCCATGTCCATTTCTTTCCATTCCGGCGTAACCAGGCATTTGTATATGGGTAAACTTCTTGCTTTTGTTTCAATATATTTTTTAGGGGATATTTTTTCCACAAATTTGAATTTTATTGATTGCTGAGTTGTTTCATTTTATTTAAAAAACAAAGATAAATAATTCATTCTTTACCTTGGTCGGCAAAATACCAGCAGCCATTTTAAACTGGCAGCCATGGCCCTGGCTTCAACGAGCTATTATGTGCAAGCTTCAAAATGATGCGCTCCTTTTTCATGGCCCATCGTGAAATATATAAACCTCAATAACGATGTGGATGATTGTATTAAACAATCCTTCTCAAAGTGACGAATGCCCCAAAGAATAATTGAATAGATCGTGGGCTGTGCTGTGTGGCTCGCCAAAGCCGGGGCCACGGCAGTTAGTGCAGACGAAGGCAAAACATCGCTTTCATTTCTCGCCCGTTGGGCAAAACGAAAGCTTGGTTATTAGCGGCAGGTTTTAATACTTCAAAGGTTGTGTTTATTTGTTTGGACGTTTCACTACCATATATAGCATTGAAAAATTTATTATAGCCAACAAAAACATTGGAATTCTTCTGTATATCATATCGGTTGATATAAGCTTTTCAATTAATTCTAAAGAAAAACTTTTATCTAATAGTGTTTGAATAGGAATCTGAATCGTTATAGTAGAAATCAATGTGACCAAATTTAATAGTAATGCCAACCAAACCATCCACTTTGGTACAACTGCTGGTCGAAACCAAAATAAAAGTATCTGCGGAATAAAAGTTAAAAAAAAGAATATTACAAACAGCGGAATAATAAGTTTACTGTCAACTTGATGAAATTTAGGAAATTCGGCTGCTCCTACCCAACGCCATGTTCTGTAAGACACAAGTGAATTTACTATACCGCCTCCAAAAACATAAAATGAAAGTAGTATGTAAATTGAGAAGACTATACTGGGAAATTTATTGCTGTTATCCATTGTTATTGTTTTAAACACTTTATAAAATGATTGTTGATTTATGGGATGCCGATAGCTTGCAACTAACGGGAGTTTGTGAAAAACCGCTCTCGTCAAAACAAATATACTCACTATGTTAATATCTAAAATGCAGTATAGTATTTGTGTACAGAAAGCCCTGCAATTTTTACAAGGAAACAACCGCCAGCAAACTTATTTTGCCACGTTGAAAACCAGGTAGCAACCCCACTAAAAGAGGCGGAGGGATTTTTAAAATTTTGGATATAAAAACAATTACACTTGAATTATGAAGGTTTTATCCAAATATTTTTGAAACTAATAGGCTCGCTTGGGTCTGGATGTGCTCCCAGTTGGTTCGACCACACGAATCATCCTGCCACAAGCGATGATGTCGTTGCCATTTAATGCAATTATATTTTTATCCATTGTAAGCCTTTTTAAATTTTGTAAGTATGGGCTATCACTAATTTACAACCTCTTTTTTTATTATAAAACATTTCGGTTCGTGGGGGACACGAACCGAGGCGGAGGGACTTGCAAAAACTCTTTTTTAGTTGTAATTTTATAGCAGTTCTTTTCTTACTTTTAAAATTCAGCTATATGAATAATCTCCACCGCCTTGAGCATTGGGGTGATACTCACCACTCCAAATGGCTTGACATTGTAAGAGTAGCTTTAGGTATTTTCCTTTGCTTTAAAGCTATCAGTTTTCTTAACAGCATAAGTGTACTGCAAGGCATGCATGGCAGCACCAATATGAGTGCACATTCTTTTTCCGCTTTAGCCATCGGGCATGTTATCGTAATCCTTCAATTATTGGGAGGCATTTTTATTACCCTTGGCCTGCACACCAGGCTGGTAAGCATTGTACAAATCCCGCTGTTGGTAGGAGCCTTTGTATTTTTATATGTTTCTGGCATACCTGTTGGCTTTGCCGAAGTACTGTTGTCTGCTTTAGTATTGTTGTTGCTAATCCTTTTTATTGTAGAAGGCAATGGCCCCTGGTCTTACGACAGATTGTTTCATGAAGAAGACAAACATGACCGGAGTTTATAAAATTTCAACCGCATGCTGCACACCGGCTAATGCCCAGCCGGTTGAAAAGGTTTTAAAATGTGCTCAAAAAAACGTTGGCATATCATACGCTTTTAAAAAAGCTATATTGCCGGGTAAGTGGCGCACCTAACGTTCGCTTCAAATAAAGTTTTGCTTTATAGTATGCATTGTAATTTAATGCAGATAACAGGTTGCATTGAACGAAATAAATGCGTCGGCCTTTTTTTTGGATGTTTAATCTTGCCACATTCACTGCTTTCTGCGAAACACGGATGGAACACAATCATAATTTATTTACGTTTTGTAATTTCATCCATTTGTTTTTGTAATAACTCATTTATTTTATTTTGTTCCACCATTTGTTTTTGTTGTAGTGCAATTTCTTTTGCTTTTTATCGGGGTTTTCGCAGCAGGAACCAACAACGATAAACAGTCAACCGCAAAACCCCCGCTGAAACACTGCCTGAAAAGTGCTGACTGGGCCCAACCCAACCCGCACATGTACTTAGCTTCACCCGATTTCGGTATTGTGGGGGAGAGTTCAGGAATCTAATTTTGATTTTCAAATAACCATAAACATGAAACATATTTTATTCATCTGCCTGCTCTCGGTTGTAATCGGGGGTTGCAAAAAATCATTGACAAACGAAGTACTTTCCAAAGATCTAACTGCGTCGTCATCAGCCAGTATTAATCTCATCCCCGCACCACCCTACCATTGGCGAAACATAGGTGTACCAATACTTAGCCAGGACCCTGGGAATGAAGCTGAAATGCAAAATGCCGTGTTTACATTAAACGGCGATAACTACCTGGCTACGGGCCTTCGTTTTCGTAAGGTATTTAAGTTTAATACCAGCAACAAGTCCTGGGACCCCATGCCCTCAATGACTTTTGAGCCGGTATTTACCAGGGGGCGGTGCTTCGTATTTGGGTCAAGGATCTATTTTGGAATTACCTACGAAAATCCAACTTCTTTTGCCTCGTATAACCCCTTCACTGGTGTAACTACACAACTGGCCAGCTTCCCCGGCACGCCTGTAGACGATCCCACTTTTTTTACATCAGGCGGTAAAGGTTACCTGGTTTCAGGCATTTCGAGGGTCGGAAATCTCGACCTCATTAATCAATACTGGGAATACAATTTCCTAACTAATCAATGGAAAAATAAGGGCAACAGTCCTATTGGTTTAAGAGCACAGGCAAGTGCCTATACAATAAACGACAAAGTGTACATCGGATTAGGCTTTACCTGGCTTTACTTTAACGGGCAGCGTGTAAAAAAATTCCATAACGACTGGATACAGATCGACCCCAACGCTTCAAGTCCTAACTTACCGAAAGCTACTTTTCCAGGCGACAGGCGAAGAAGCGCAAAAGGATTTATGATCGGCACAACATTACATCTTGGGTTTGGAAAAACACTTAATGAGTACCGCTACGATCTTTATAAATACAACGCCAGCCTCAATACCTGGACAGCCGTGGCAAGTTGGCCAGGCGTTATCGAAGGCATATACGGTTCGTTTTTGGCCGATGATCAGTTGTCTATGTTTGCAGTTGGAAACGCAGCCTATCTTGTAAAAGGCGGGTTAAATGAATGCTGGACTTTCAGCAATGCAGCGTTTTGACAAACTACTCTTTTTTAGTAATATACCTGGGTGTGCACAGTGTAATTGACTTTAGAGCTGCCTTTGTATCCAGCCAATAGTTAAGTCAGGGTGCGCAGCTTATTTAAGGAAGAAGGCTAAAAAGTATAAAGCCTGCAAATCATTGATTTTGCAGGCTTTATTACTTAAGATAATTCCATTTGATATTATTAACCGGCGAGAAAGAGATTAGCTCTGGTTCGCTCAGGCGATGCCGGAGTGGGGAGCTTAAATTTTGTGATTGCCCTGGCAAAATAAATTTTTAAACAGGTAAATTCTGTTGCAAAACCGTCGCCTAAGCACATACTTTGTTAACTGGCAGTTATCAAAATAATAATTTGAAACAGTGTTAAGTATACTTTACATTTGTTTTTCAATAAAATGACTTTTATGACCTTTTTATTACCACATCGTTTTAAGAAATTAGGTGCTGTAATTGCACCAATAGGCTTAGTACTTTGGTTTTCTATGCAATGGGGAGTTGTGCCCCGAATATTGTCCTTTGTCTTTGGCGAAAGTACAGGCGGACAAAATAGTTCTCCCTACTATCTTGCTCATGTGATAGTTACAATCATTTCTTTTTTTTCGTTTCTTGGTGGAGTGTATTTTGTTACATTTTCAAAAGAAAAAATTGAAGATGAGATGGTCCAACGAACAAGATTAGATAGTTTTCAGTTTGCGGCACTTGTGCAAATAGTTTTCATAATTATTGGCTTTTTGGCTATGGTTCTTTTTAAGGACCCTGGTATGGAAGGCTTAATGCTTTTCTTTATAGGTGTGATATTTCTTTTTTGGCTCTGCTTTATAGGCCGTTTTAATTACATCCTACATATTAAGATTAAGTAATGAAAAATTATTTAAAAGAAGAGCGAACGATTAAACAATTAACGCAGGTTCAATTAGCTGAAATGGTCAATGTGTCAAGGCAAACTATCATCTCAATTGAAACGAGTCGTTATATTCCTTCTGTATTATTGTCAATGAAACTTGCTAACGCATTAGGAAAGAAAGTAGAAGCTTTATTTGAATTAGAAAAGTCAGATTAATTATTTATGAAAAGAGCGAGATCGCAGAATGATGTGTTCATTTTACTGGCGGCTAAAGTTAGTTCGTGTAAGAACTCAGACATAATTTTTAACCCTAAGTATTTATTATTCTTTTAGGCATAAATACAACACTCTTTTTAAAATCTTCGCAACACGTTGGGTGCTGGCTGAATTACTTTAAACTTGAATCCATGTAATCATAAATCACAAATCCTAAATCATAAATCACAAATCATTCATCACTCATAATTCATCACTCATAATCTCCCTCTCCTCCTTCCATATCACCGAATTTTCTTCGTTAAACTCATTGGGTTCCCGCAAAGGATTGTCAGGATCAACGATCCACTTACCATCTACTACAAATTTATAAACATGCTTACCGGGTGCAAGGTGTTGATTAATCACCCATTCATCTCCTACCTTGGTCATTTCAAAACCGTCGGGCGACCAGTTGTTGAAATCTCCCGCCAGGTACACATTTTTAGCGTTGGCAAACCCTTTAAGCTTAAAAGTTTGGTTGGGCGCTATTATGAGCGTCATACGCCTATTGTTTCCGCCATTTAATAACTGCAGTATTTTTTTACCATCCACCTCAAAAACGTATTCATAATTTCCATGGCCAAGTGTATAAGGCAACACCCAACCACTGTCCACTTTTTGCATCGGCAATTCGTAATTACGCCATTGGTTAAAGGATCCACTAAGCATTACTTTTTTTGCGCATAAAAACCCGTTTAAAATTTGCGGTTAAGCAATTAATATAAGCATCAATAAAAAGAGGGTCTTTGAAAATATCCTGAGGGCCTTTTACAAGATTCTGCGTTGCCGGTCAGCGTTTATAATTTCATTTAATAGTGCTGTTTTTTATTGTTTAAAGTAACACTACCCCGGCCCTTGTAACTATAATATTTTTTAACGATAGCAAAAACCCCCTTCATCAAAAACAACCACCCAAGAGTATATGGAAATAGAAAAAATTAACTAAGATACTTGTTGAAGAAATTCATGATGCCGCAATTCTCTCCCACCCGATTGTTTCTGCCCCTTGCATTAAACATTAGTGTATATAAGTAGCTATACCCTGTAACAAACCGCATTAATATTCATGCCCGCACCTACGGATGCAAAAAGCACCACATCTCCATCATGTAATTCATGCTTTTCCATTTGCCCTTTTTTTACAAGGTCATATAAAGTAGGAACGGTAGCTACAGAACTGTTACCAAAATAATGAATGCTCATGGGCATAATTTCTTTGGGCACATGGCTGATGCCATATAATTTATACATGGCTTTGATAATGCCTTCATCCATCTTTTCATTGGCCTGGTGCAAAAAAACTTTTTTAAGTTCCTGGATATTGATTCCTGCTTTATCCAAACAATCTTTCATAGCCTGCGGTACATATTTCATTGCATATTCATACACTTTTCTTCCTTTCATTTTTATATAACGGATACGGGGGTCAGAGTCGGGATAATTGGATTTACCCATGTTTAGGTAATTCACTTCTTCCATACAATGCGCCTGCACGGCAGTAGATAAAATTCCGTTGCCTGTCCCATCCACTTCTTTTGCCTCCAGCACACAGGCACCTGCTCCATCAGAAAAAATCATACTGTCCCTGTCATACATATCCAATACTCTGGACAATGTTTCTGTGCCAATCACCAGGCACTTTTTGGCAATACCTGCTTTAAAATACGCATCGGCCTGTATTAAACCCTGCACATAGCCCGGGCATCCAAATAAAATATCGTAAGGAATGCAGTTAGGATTTTTTATCTGCAAAGCATGTTTTACTCTCGATGCCAATGCAGGCAATACATCCGTTTGAATGGTATGTTTTATTACGTTGCCAAAGTTATGCGCCACAATAATCTGGTCAATGGTTTCCGGATCGCAATGGGCATCATCAAGCGCAATTTTTGCAGCAATAGCAGCCATATCAGAAGCCAGCAAATCTTCTGTGGCATATCTTCTTTCGGCAATGCCGGTTATCTGTTCAAATTTATTAACTACTTCCAGCGGATCTGTTTCTATACGTTTGTGATCTTCTGCATAAAAATTATGTATGGTAAAATCCCTGTTGGTTTTTATAACCGGTGGAATATAACTGCCCGTGCCTGTAATAATGGAGTGTAAGGTTGACATAAAATAATTTCTTATAAAATGAAGCAATTTATAAAGTCATTAAAAATCAAATCCCCATGAATTTAAAGCGGGGTATGATCATCGGAACTTTTGTTTGGTAATCCAGGTAGGCTTTTCCAAACTGTATGACGAGTTTTTTTTCTTCCAGCCAGGCACCGGCAACCGTGTATATGATGATGATGGCTACGGCCAGTCCATTTTTGTATGATGGCCAAAATAATATTAATCCCAGCAAAAAAAGAAAAGTACCGGTATATAAAGGATGCCTCATCCATTGGTGCATTCCATTGGTTTGAAGTTTGCCGGTTTTGCTTTCTTTAAATATGCCGCTTAGCTGTTTAAAATATTTTATAATACATAAAATCATAATAATGGCTCCCACCGCAATAAACAGGTAAGACAAAATGCCGGATATCAGGTTAGTTTTAAAAATCCGGGGACTTTTTACTCCCGCATGAATGAACCATACCCCCAGTAATAAACCTATTGCGAGGATATTATATAGTATCCTGTAAGTACTGGCTGAGAGCTTCGATTGCCTGTAAACAAAAGTTTTTACCCGTGTATTTGCCAAAAAACTGTGAAAAAGACAGTACGCCAGCCACAAAAAAGAAAGTATTAGATGTATTTTAATCATTTTATCAAAGTTAATAATTGATGTTATCTTAAAAACACTACATTTGCACTTTATTAATACAATACAATTAAACAAAATGGACACTAAAAATCAAGGTACAGTTAAGTTTTTTAACTCAGAAAAAGGATTTGGATTTATTAAACATTCAGATTCAGACAAAGAAACTTTCGTACACGTAAGCGGACTTATTAATGACATCAAAGAAGGTGATCAAGTTGAATTTGAACTGCAAAACGGAAAAAAAGGAATGAATGCTGTTAATGTAACAGTTATAGGATAATCTATATCATTTAAAATTTCTGAAGGGTTACTGTGAAAACAGTAACCCTTTTTCATACAGGCCATTTTGTATAAATACTAACAGATCATTTAATTGTTCCATTAAAAAAGCCAATAATTTTACTTTTAAAAATAATCAATGAAGAAAATATTACTTTCCCTGGCACTACTTGCCGGCATTGCTGTAAATGCACAGAAAATAACACTTGCCAAAGGACAACAAATCACTATTTCTACCAGCACACTACAGGATATTGATATGACTGCTATGGGCATGCAAATGAAAAATAATACAACCACTACCAGTATTTTAGAAGTAAAGGGCAACGACAAAGAAAATTATACCACTTCCTTTAAAGTAAGTAAGATGAACATTACCATGGATATGATGGGGCAACAGCAAAGTTATGATTCAGATAAGCCGGAAGATAAAGACAGTGAAATGGGAAAAGCTGTTGCAGATAAAATAGGAAAGGAAGTAGCCGTGTTGATTAATAAAAATACCGGTAAAACTTCTCTTGAAAACAAGACCGAAGTTAGTCCGGAAAAAAAGGCATCTGCTAATCCGCTGGATGGTATGATGGATACATTTGGTTCGGCAGAAGAAGATGCCAGTGTAGAAACCATCTTTTTTTTAATCCCGCCAGGAAAAAAAACGGGTGATACCTGGATGGATTCCAGCAGTAATAAAGGAATGAAGGAGGTAAAAACCTATACATTTAAATCTATCAATGCCGGTATTGCCAATATTAGCATGTTTGCTACCATGCAGGGCAGTACTGCAATGGAAACTCAGGGTATGCAGATGGATATAACATTGTCTGCAAAAACGGAAGGCGAAATTTTAGTAAATGCCAAATCATCGCTGGTAAAAAAACGAAGTAGTGTAATGGATCTCACCGGATCTATTGATATAATGGGCCAGTCGGTACCAATCATTTCAAAAGCAATAGTGAACATTGATTATAAATAATTGGTTAGAAGCACTCAAAAAAATGCTCCAAAATTTGGGGCATTTTTTATTTATACCCGCTGCATCTTCTTTGTTAGCAACCAATAAAAGCCGGCAGCCGCAGCCATACAAACGCCTGCTATAATCCACCATAGATTATAGAAACCCAACTGGTGCGCCAGTATAGACCCGGTGCTGCTGCCTATTACCTGTGCTGCACTCCATGCCATGGTATACATGCCCGCATATTGACCACGGGTGAGTTCATTACTTTTACTGATATAATAACTGTTCATAAATGGCATAGAAATCATTTCCGCAAGAGTTAGCATTAATATTGCCATTAGGGCTATGATAAATCCATTGGCCAGCGGAATATTCAACATTAAAAATGCCAGGCCCATTAACATTGTTCCCAGGGCAATGAATAAAAGATAGGGTTTGCGGCCTTCGAGTTTAAATACAATCAGCATTTCAAACATTGCAATCAGGATGCCATTGATAGCCATTACTACACCTATCCAAAATTCATTTAAGTGCAAATTTTCTTTAAAGAAAATAGGCACGGTAGTAAACAGTTGAAAAAAACAGGATGCAAATAAAATGATAAATCCCAGGAAATATAAAAAACTATGATCTTTAAATGGCGAAGGAATTTTTTTATGACCGGCCACAAAAGGTACATCCGCAGAAGGCTTTTTTTGCTGCTCCAGAGATATACGGGGAAGAATAATTAATAACATAAAGGCTGCAGAAATATTGGTAAATCCATCTACCCAAAACAATAAATGATAATTGATGGAAGCCAGGAAACCTCCCAATGCAATACCAACACCCCACCCCAGGTTAATAGCAAGCCTTACCAGTGAGAAAGACTGAGTCCTGTTTTTTGGAGTGCTGTAATGTGCAATCGCAGTTGCATTTGCCGGCCTGAACGACTCATTAACCATACTTAATACAAATGTGCAGATGCAAATGGATAAATAGCTGTCCATCTGTCCTAAAACAATAAACAGGATTCCTCCAAAAAATAAAGCACCAAACTGAATTTTATAAAAACCAAAAGTATCGCTCAGTTTGCCGCCGATAAAAGCACCTACAAAAGCACCTATACCATAAATGGCTACTACCCACCCACCCTGCTCAATGGTGTAACCAAGTTTTTTATTGTAGAGGGTAAGAAATGCCAATACCATGGTACCACTCCGGTTAATGAGCATAACAATACTAAGCAACCATATATTGCGGGTGAGTCCTTTATATGCCTGTTTGTATAAATTGATAGTGGCATTAATCATATCATTCCGGTGCTTTAAGCGATGTAATAATAAAATCGTTTGCCTTAGGTGCCGCATTAAACAAATTTTTTACTAAAGCAGGTGGCATTGCCAGTTTGCGATGCTGCATATCCAGCCATGCTCCATCTACCGTAATGATGGCTGCTAATTTTCCATTGCTTTTAAACAACTCATGACGCATGCTCCACCGGCTGATGTCGGCGCTCATTTTCAACATTTGCAGATTGATATGTATGGTATCTCCAAAAACAATTTCTTTTTTAAATACTGCTTCTTCCCTGAATAAAATGGGACCAATATTATGCTGATGCATCCATGCAGGTGTTAACCCGTTTTCTACCAGGAAGGACATGCGGCTGTAAGCCCCAAAATCGTAGTATTTAGAATGCAATACATGAAAGTTGGGATCAAGATCTGCCCATCTTATTTCTACCTGTTTGATAAATTCGATGCTCATAAAAAAAATTTATAAAAAAAATCCTTCCCGGTTTTGAAGCGAAAAGGATTGTATAAAGTTAATGATAGCTATTAAACATACAATATTTCATAATATTCTTTGGCCATCCTGTTACTGTCAAACTGCCAACGAACATCTCTCATACCATTTTTAACGATCTGTCTCCAGTTTTGTGGATTATCATAATACATTGGTAGTATCTGATTTTCCAGGATTTCGTAAAATTTATTCAAATCATATTCATCCTGTTCATGCACAGAGATGGCTGTGTAATCTATTGGTGGTACAACAAAGCCATTATTACCATGATTAATGAATTCACAAATCCATCCATCATTTGTACTAAAGTTTACAGATCCATTCATAGCGGCAGTCATACCACTGGTTCCGCTGGCTTCTCTTGGCACTCTTGGCGTATTTAACCAAACATCAGATGCCTGCTTTAAACGTTTGCTAAGCGTTAATTCATATCCCATACACACTGCTATATTATTATATTCCTTGCTTAAGTTTACCAGCATATTAAAATCGCTGATAGCCGGATAATCTACAGGGTATGGTTTGCCAGCCCATATAATCTGCACAGGATATTTAGTGTTGGCCATCAAAGCCCTGAACCTGTCTACATCCCTTGTTAGTAAATCTGCTCTTTTATATCCTGCAAACCTGCGTGCCCAAACGATTGTAAATACATCAGGATTTAATAATTTACCGGTTTGATCTGCCACCAAATCAAATGCCCGCTTCTTTAAAAATCTTTTACGATCTACAAAAGCATCCGTTTCTCCATCATCAATAAAACGATATAATTGTTTATCGGCCCAGTAGTGCCAGTTTTGTGCATTTGTAATGGCCTTAATTGGACAAATCCCTTCATACCTTTCCCATATCTTACGGCTTACTTCGCCATGTAACTGGCTCACTCCATTTGCCAATCTTGCAAATCGCAATGCAGTGAGAGAATGATCAAACTGATCGCCGGTAATACCGGTAAGTTTTCTAACTTCTTCTAAAGATAAACCGCAGAAATAGCTCATTCTTTCACAGAGGTAGATATCATGTTTTTCATTACCGGCTTCTTCAGGTGTATGAGTAGTAAACACAAGCTTTTCTTTTACGGCTTCTTTACTTCCCAATTTATTATACAAATAAAACGCTGCGCTTATAGCGTGCGCCTCATTTAAATGATAACGGTCGGGATTAAAATTTAACTCATCCATTAATTTAGCCCCTCCCACTCCCAGTAAAATAAACTGGGCTACTTTAGTAGCTACGTTGGCATCATATAATTTATGGCTGATGGTTTGCGAAACATAATCATTCTCCGGAAGGTCTGTACTCAACAAAAACAACGGAGCAGTTTTAAATGTTTCCGGATTCAGGTACATTGCTTTAACCCATACCGGGTGCTCATGAATTTGTATCTGGAATTTAATACCTGTGTCTTCCAGGAAATTATATATTTTTTCGTTCCACTGCACCTGCAGGGTTTGATCCTGGTTGCGTGCCTGGTCATAATATCCATACTTCCATAATATTCCTATGCCTACAAGGTTTTGACGTAATTCATAAGCACTTCTCAAATGTGAGCCACTAAGATAACCCAGGCCACCACTATATATTTTAAGTGGTTGATGAACTGCAAATTCCATAGAAAAATAAGAAACTTTCTTGCTGTAAGCGGGATCTACTTCATAAGGAACCTGGAACTGTTTAAAATCCATTGTATAATTTTTTAATTGGGTGCAAATATAAATTGAATTAATCACATCTGTGTAATTGTTACACATTAAAAGAACAATTCTTTATATCGCTTTTTATAAAATTTTTGCGAAAGTATGACAATTTATTTTTAGGTTTGTCTAAACCTATTTTTCAGATTTATGAACTTCTCTATCAGTGAAGAAAATTATATTAAAAGCATTTACCATTTGCAGGTGTTGCACGAAAGGGTAAATGCCAGTATGCTGGCGGGAATGGTAAACACAAAAGCCGCTTCTGTAACCGATATGCTTAAAAAATTACATAAAAAGAAGCTGGTACATTATGAACCATATAAAAGTTTTATACTTACAGACGAAGGAAACAAAATAGCATTAAACATAGTACGTAAACACCGGTTATGGGAATACTTTTTGGTAAATAAACTGGGATTTCAATGGGACCAGGTGCATGATATTGCCGAAGAACTGGAACATATTAACAGTATAGAATTAATCAGCAGGCTGGATGAATTTCTGCAATACCCCGAATTTGATCCTCATGGAGACCCTATTCCCAACAGCAAGGGTAAGATGATTGCCTTAAAACGTATCAATCTTACAGAAATACCTTTAAAGAAAATGGCCGTGGTGAGTTATATAAAAGATCAAAGCGTTGCCATGCTCGATCTTTTAAAACACTTTCAAATTAGTATAGGTACTAAAATAAAAATATCAAAGCGGTTTGAATTTGACGGTAGTGTAGAAATTAAAATTGACAAACTTCCTGATGCCATTCTAAGCAACCAGGTAGCTAAAAATATTTATTGTGTAATATGATCAAGCAAATTAATAAATCTGATTCTTCTCTTAGTGAAGTTCATGGAACGGTGGATACCTCATTAAAACCAAAAGGATGGCGCCGCCTCTTTTCATTCCTGGGCCCTGCTTACCTGGTAAGTGTAGGTTATATGGATCCCGGAAACTGGGCTACAGATTTGGCTGGTGGCAGCAAGTTTGGGTATACACTTATCTGGGTTTTATTAATGAGTAACCTGATGGCATTGTTGCTGCAGGGACTTTCTGCGAGGTTAGGTATTGTGAGGGGCAGAGATCTTGCACAGGCCAACAGGGAGACTTACCCCCGCGGCATAAACTTTATTTTATACCTGCTGGCAGAAGTGGCCATAGCAGCAACAGATCTTGCAGAAGTATTGGGGATGGCGATTGGTATACAATTACTCACCGGCTTGCCACTGATATGGGGTGTGAGTATTACAGTACTGGATACATTTTTACTGCTCTACCTGCAAAAATTAGGTATCAGAAAAATGGAAGCGTTCATTATCTCACTGGTAGCCGTAATCGCACTTTCCTTTTTAATGGAGATCATTTGGGCCAGGCCTGTATTAGCAGAAGTAGCCAGTGGTTTTATTCCATCTATGCTAACGGATGAAGCCTTGTATATTGGTATTGGTATTATTGGCGCAACAGTTATGCCTCATAATTTATACCTGCACTCTGCATTGGTGCAAACAAGAAAAATTGAAAAAACGGATGCAGGTATTAAACAGGCTTTAAAGTATAACCGGATAGATACAACCATTGCATTAAACATTGCTTTTTTGGTAAATGCTGCCATCCTGATATTGGCAGCATCCGTATTCTTTAAAACAGGCAATTCACATGTAGCAGAAATTAAAGAAGCACACAGGCTATTGCCGGGCTTCCTGGGCAATACTGCTCCCATACTGTTTGCGCTGGCATTAATTGCTGCCGGGCAAAGCAGCACCGTTACAGGAACTTTGGCAGGGCAGATAATAATGGAAGGTTATTTAAGTCTTCGCCTGAATCCTATTGTACGAAGACTTATAACCAGGATGGTGGCCATTATTCCTGCATTGATTGTAATTGGTATTTATGGAGAAAGCCGTGTGGATGCACTGCTTATAACGAGCCAGGTTATTTTGAGTTTGCAGCTAGGCTATGCCGTTATACCACTCATTCAGTTTGTAAGTGACAAGAAAACAATGGGCAAATTTGTTATTAAGCCTGTTACAAAAATTGCTGCATGGCTTGTTGCAACTGTGCTGGTTTTCCTGAATCTTAAAATGCTGTTTAATGAAATATTACCTGTTTTTGAAGCAGATTCACTTTGGCCAAAAATTGCCATCACAGTCAGCGTTTTATTTTTTGGCAGTATATTATTATATATCATCTTACACCCATTTATAAAAAAATCGCTTGTGCCAAAATCTATCCTTATGCACCACGAGAGTACCAGCATTGGTAACATTCAAAAGCCCAGCTTTAATAAAATTGCCATTGCACTCGATTTTAGTGCAGATGATGCTAAAATAATTTCCTATGCTATTGGCCAGGGCAATAACAACACTGCATATCTTTTATTACATATTGTAGAAAGTGCAGGGGCTAAATTACTGGGTGAACTGACGGATGATTATGAAACAAGAAAAGATATAGAAATGCTGCAGAATTATACAGAGCAACTAAAGGGACAGGGATATAATGCAGCCGGAGAAATTGGTTATAGAAACAGGGTAAAAGAAATTGTTAGAATTGTAAATGCCAATAATGTTGATTTACTTGTAATTGGCACACATGGTCACACTGGTTTAAAAGATTTTATTTATGGTACTACCGTAAATGCAGTGAGGCATGAATTAAAAATACCGGTGTTGATTGTTAATTTGTAATGGCACTCACTCTTTTTAAAATATATTGATCCCATTTGATCTGCATATCTTTCAACTGGCCGTTATTGGTTTGACCATCATATTCATCCTGCATTTTATTCATTACATCGCAGCTTTCTTTATAAAACCTGGGAAGCAATACATTATAATTACTGTTGGTAATAGAAGCCGATTTTAATTTTTCCATAAAAATACTGGCCGCAATAAAGCTGATATTGAAATGATTTTGTTCATGCGTTAAAATATATCCGGTATTTTTTCCGGATTTAACCCACGAATTGTTTTTATTAAAATAACAGTAAACCCCAATATTTAATTGTCCTATTGATCCTGTATTTTTAATATCTGCTTTATAACCAAACCCGGAGGCTGTAATGGCAGCAGCCCGGGAAGACTCAACCGGTTTACCCTTAAAGTCATTCCAGGCAAGCGGTTTTTTTGTACTAAAATAAATTATATCTGATGCTGTCATGTTAGTCTGTTCCGTCCAATAAACATTGATACTTAGCTGAGCATTTACCAACTGGGAAATAAAAAACGTAATGATGAAAAATAAATACCTCATAAATAAACCAGGATTAAATATTCAAAGCAACGATCATTTTGATTAAATAAATATTAAGATAGTACTAATTGGAAATACATTAACACCCAATGAATGGAAATCTATTATTTCCCTAACCATTTGTTTGCTTTTTTAACAATCCTGTCAATATCCAGTTTTTCCATACAATCAAAATGAACCATAGG
>Ga0209181_10006600_pt1 | contig 16198 bp, 10 predicted proteins | sample MAT05_FD_187208 | JGI IMG/M metagenome (GOLD analysis project Ga0209181, IMG submission 187208) | Freshwater microbial communities from Lake Fryxell liftoff mats and glacier meltwater in Antarctica - MAT-05 (SPAdes) (version 2) | ecosystem: Environmental > Aquatic > Freshwater > Ice > Liftoff... | reverse complement strand
AGACGGCGAGGATCCGCTCGCCTGGTCTATCGCCCTCTTCCGCTCCGGCACCTTCCAGCTTCGTGCGCACGTCGTGGTGCTCATGGTCGCTGCCTCAGAGCTCGTGCTGGCCTCGGTCAGCGACCGCATCGGGCCGATGCACATCGGGCTGGCGGTCGGGGCCATACTGCTCCTCGTGCTGGCACGCGAACTGGGTCGGTGGGTGATCGTGCGCTCAATGGACCGCGACCCTGCGCCCATCGTCCTCTGGCCGCTGGGGTCGCTGTCACCCACGCCGCTGCTCGGCGGCTGGCGGCGCGAGATGGCGGCCGCGGCGGGCGGGCTCACCGTCAACATGCTGCTCTGGCCGGTGCTGGCGGTTGGGCTTTACGCCAGCGGGCTGGGCTGGGACGTGCTGGTCTTTAACCCGTTTAAGCCCTCAGAAGTGCTGGTGGGGATCGGGTCGGTGTGGACCGCCGCGCTCTGGTGGCTCTACTTCGTGAACGCCTGGCTGGTCGGTCTGCACCTGATTGTGCCCATGCTCCCGTTGGACGCGGGGCGTGTGATCGAATCAGCGCTTCGCGCGCGCACGTCGGCGCGCCGCGCCACCTGGCTGGCGGCCCGGGTCGGTCTGGCGGCCGCGCTCGTGCTCTTCGTCGCGGCAATGTCGGGGGGGCAGACCAGGCTTATGGGGCTCGCGGTCTTCGGGGCGGCGGTGTGCTGGCTGCAGATGCGGCGCGTTCAATTCGTCCACAACCCGCAGAGGCCAGAGTCCGGGCTGATCGAAGAGCCCGCCAACGATTACAGCTCGGTCACGCTTCGTGTTCTGGACGACCAAGCGATCGATCAAACTTTGGACGAAACATCGCTCGATCTCTCCGGCACTGACCTGACACGCGCGGAGCTGGCGGCGATGGTCGGGGACGAGACCATCTCGGAAATCTCGCCCAAAGCAGGACCTACGGCTGGATCGTCGGCCGGGTTGCCCGCGCCGCGCGCACGAGACGAAGAGTCGGCCGCTCTGGACGCCACGATGAACGCGGTGGCCGATGCAGTTCTTGACACCGTGCTCGCCAAGATCTCACGCTCGGGGATCGCCAGCCTCAGCGAGGACGAACGGGCAATCCTGGCGGACGCGACGAGACAGCGGAGCGCTGGCAAGGGCCCCGCCACACGGTGATTCCCACGCTCGCCCGAACTTCCGCTACGATAAATCGGAACAAGTGACGAAGAGTCTGGCGCGGGGATCCCGGTGGGTTCGCGCGGTGAGATTCCGTTCGCGGCACGGAGGCCGCGGGGTGATGAATCGCGTATGGCGCTCCAAGATCGGGATTATCTCAGGGACGAGTCGGCGGGCGGCTTCGGCCGCGGGTTAGGCGCGGGGTTCGGCGGCGGCCGATTCCGGCTCTCGGTCAACGGCTGGATCATCGCGATCAACCTCGCGGTGTTCTTGCTCGGTATGTTCGTGCCGGGGCTGGGTGCGAAGTTGACAGACCTAGGGCATTTCTCGACCTACATGCTGGTCAAGAAGCTGGAGTTCTGGCGCGTAATCACGTTCCAATTCCTTCACGCCGGGCCAGCTCACGTCTTTTTCAACATGTTCGGGCTGTACATGTTCGGGAGCATTGTCGAGCAGCACCTGGGCGGTCGCCGTTATGCGGCTTTTTATCTGGTGAGTGGCGTCTGTGGCGGGCTGATGTACTTCATCCTCAACGCCATAGCGCAGGTCTTCGCCTCCTTCCAATGGCCTCAAATTCCTGGGCTGTTGTTCACCAGCCCGACCACGCCGCTCGTGGGCGCGTCGGCGGGAGTCTTCGGCGTCATCATGGCGTGCGCGTACATCGCGCCCAACGCGGTGGTGCAGCTCATCCTGCCGCCCGTGCCGATCCGGCTCAAGCTGCTGGCCTACGGGTACGTCGGGATCGCACTGTTCAATGTGCTCCTCGGCGGGCAGAACCAAGGCGGCGACGCGGCCCACATCGGCGGGGCGGTCGCCGGGTACTTCTTTATCCGGCATTCCCACCTGCTGAGCGATTTTTTCGACGTCTTTGGGCCCAAGTCGGACCGCGGGAAAAAGCGCAACTCGAAGTTTCCCAAGTTCGGCGCTGGGCAGCGCGAGGGTGGCGGGTTGAGCGCGGGAACGGTGTCGGAAGTTGATCGAATTCTGGCCAAGGTGCGCGATCAGGGTCTGGCGAGCCTGAGCGAGCGGGAGAAAACGACGCTGCGAGAAGCGACGGAAGCACAACGCCGCGCGTGATGGTTCTCTGATCTCTCTATGACCTTCTCACCGCTGAACTTCGAGATTTTCGCCACGTCATCGGTCAGCCACGCGCGGCTGGGCCGCGTGACGACGCCGCACGGCTCGTTCGATACGCCAGCGTTCATGCCCGTGGGCACGCGCGGGTCTGTGAAAGGTTTACTGCCGCAGAGCGTGGTCGAGACCGGCTCGCAGATCGTGCTCAACAACACCTACCACCTGATGCTCCGGCCCGGCTCTGAACTCATCGCGGGCATGGGCGGCGTACACCGGTTCATGAACTGGCCCGGGCCGATCTTGACGGACTCGGGCGGGTACCAGGCCTACTCGCTGTCGGACACCAACCGCGTGGACGACGACGGCGTGACGTTCAAGTCGATTGTGGACGGGAAAGAAGTTCGCCTCGCGCCTGAGGACGCGGTGCGGATCCAGAACGAGCTCGGCGCGGACATCATGATGGCCTTGGACGACTGTCCGCCGTCCATGGACCCACGTGCCGGGACGGTGACCCAGGATCGTCTCAAGGCCGCGGCCGCTCGAGACACCAAGAAGAACACCATCTATGACCATGGCAAGCGCCTCGCGATTGCCAACGAGCGCACTGTGCGGTGGCTGGAGCGTTGCAAGGTCGAGCACGCCAAGGGGCACGCGAGCGCGCGCCAGCAGGCGCTCTTCGGCATCGTGCAGGGCGGGACGGATCTGGAGCGGCGCACTTGGTCAGCAGAGCGAGTGTGCGGGGTGGAGCTGCCGGGGTACGCGATCGGGGGGGTGGCGGTCGGCGAGCCCTTCGAGGCGATCGCGGCGGTGGTCCGGCACACGGCCCCGTTGTTGCCGCGCGACAAGCCGCGGTACTTGATGGGGGTCGGGTACGAGCGCGACATCGTGGCGGCGGTGCGATCGGGGATCGATATGTTTGATTGTGTGCTGCCGACCCGGAACGGCCGGAACGCCAACGCGTTCACGCCGACGGGGCAGGTTCGGCTACGGAACGCCCGGTTTGCCACGGACCAAGGGCCGATCGACGCCGGGTGTGATTGCCAGGCGTGCAGCCCGGGGAATTACGGGTGGAAGACGCCCGACGGCAGGGCGTTTAGCCGCGGGTACATCCGCCATTTGTTCATGGTTGGGGAAATGTTGGGTCCGATCTTGGTAAGTTTGCATAATGTGAGGCACTTCCAGCGGTTGATGTTGGACATCCGTGGTGCGATCCGGGAAGATGATTGGGTCGGCTTGGTGAACCGTTGGCCGGTGACGGCCGCGGGCTTGTCTGCGTCAGCGGGCTTGGACCGAGGTCCGGGGGCGACCCCGGTTGTGTGCGAAGGATGATGAGTTCGACATTCGGCGGTGTCGCGAAGGTATCGCTGGGTTGTCGCTGGGTTGTCGCTGGGGTGTCGCTGGGTTGTCGCTGGGTTGTCGCTGGGGTGTGGGATCGAGATTTCAGTCTGTTTGTAGCCGTTTTTCATTTTCGAGATGGCCCTTAAACGGCCTTGAAAGAGCACTTTTCTTATGACCACAGAACCGATGTCGTTTTCTTCTCTCTCTGTCCCCACGACTTTGGCGTTCCAGAACGCGACGCCCGGAGCCGCGGCGAGCCCGGCTCCTTCGGCCCCGGCTCCGTCGAACCCGAACATGGTCGGGTTGCCCGACGGTGCCCAGCCGGTGAGCCCGGCGGGGACGGCCACGACGGCGGCCCCGGCTGGAACGCCCGCGCCCGCGTCCAGCCCGTTCGGCGGGTCGTTCCTGTTCCTGATGGTCGGCGTGATGGGGCTGATGATTTTGATGCAGGTGCGTACGGGGCGCAAGGAGAAGAAAAAGCGAGCGGCGTTGATGTCGTCGATGAAGCGTGGTGACAAGGTGCAGACGATCGGCGGGATGATCGGGACGATCGTCGAGATCCGCGACGACGACATGGTGCTCAAGCTCGAAGAGGGCAAGGTCCGGGTGACGCGGTCGTCGGTGGCGACGGTTCTCAAGGAAAGCAAAGTCGGGGAAATGACCTCGATGGAAGTGAAGAACGGGCGGGAAAAAGCCTCGGTGTGAGAGGTTGAGTAAGGAAGGCTCACGACCCGCCTTGCACAAGTGCGGGTGAACGCTGGCGCGGGAAGAGCAGACGACCAGACAGGCGGGTTGAAGACCTGCCCTACTGAACAAGTGACTTCGAAGAAGATAAGCAGAGAGGTTTGGACCACGATGGGGAAGATTTACCTGAAGATTGCGCTGGTCATCGCGGTGATGATCCTGATGGTTTCGTCGATTTTTCCGACGGCTCAGAAGCTCAAGCTGGGCAAGGACCTGGCGGGTGGCGCGACCCTGCTGTACTCGGTAACCATCAAGCCCGGCGAGAATGGGGCCGAGGTTCTGCAGAAGACCATCGAGGTGCTCAAGAACCGCGTGGACCCCAACGGTCTGTCGGAGATTTCGTTCGTCGCCCAAGGGCGTGACCGGATCGAGATCTCGATGCCGCTGCCCGGGCCCGAAGTCAAGGCGCTGCGGCGTGAGTTCGGGGCGGTGCTGGCCACGCTCGGAAAGACGGCGCTGCGCGAGAGTTCGATCGACGACGCGGTCAGGCTGCCGGGGGCGCAGCGCGACACGGAGATCTCGTCGCTGGTCAACGGTGACGCGCAGCTGATCGGCAAGTTCAAGGCCGCGGCGGACAAGTACGACGCGGCGCAGGTGGCGCGGGCGGAGTACGACGCCGCGAAGCTGGCGGGATCGGACAAGACGGCCCTCGACGCGTTGGTTTCCAAAACCGCGGAGCTTGAGGCTTCGTACGACGAATCGCGTGCGGCGGTCGCCAAGTCGGTGTTGACCTCGACCGAGGTGCAGCGTGTCCTTCAGCTTAGCGATGATTCGCGGGCGCTGCTCGACGAGCAGACGGGCGAGAAGATCTCTGTCAAGAGCCCGCGGGCCAAGGCTATTGAGCGATTGAAGGCTGAGCATCCAGACTCGGTAGAGGCGCTCGACCGGGTGCTGGCGTCGTACGGCAAGTACGCGTCTTCGCGCAAGGTGATGGACGACCCGGCCGATCTCGTGAAGCAGCTTCGTGGCGCGGGCGTCCTGAACTTCCGCATCGGCGTGAAGCCGGGATGGGATCCGACGGAGGTTCAGCGGCTGCGGCAGCAGCTGGCCGAGCGCGGGCCCAAGAACGTGAAATCCACCGACGTGCGCTGGTTCAAGGTCAACCAGATCCGCAACTGGTACAACAACACTGAGCAGCTCAAGGCGTTGGACGCCGACCCGGTCGGCTTTCTGGCGTCGCGCGGGCACGTCGGCGCGGAGTACGACGGCGAGTACTACATCCTGTGCTTTGACACGCGTTCGACCAGGTTGACCGAGGAGGACGGCGATTGGTCGGTCGCCAGCGCGCACGATTCGCGTGACCAAGTGGGGCGCCCCAGCATCGCGTTTGAGATGGACCCGCGGGGCGCGGTGCTGCTAGGGAATCTGACACGCGACCACATCGGCGATCAGATGGCGGTGCTGCTGGACGACGAGGTGTACACGGCCCCGACGCTGCAGGGGAACATCTCGAAAACAGGGCAGATCACGGGCGATTTCCCCCCGGACGAGATCCGGTACATCGTGCGGGTGCTGGGCGCGGGTTCTTTGCAGGCCAAGCTGTCGCCCGAGCCGATCTCGACGAACTTTGTCGGGCCCGAGCTGGGCAAGGACAACCTGGATAAGGGTCTCCAGACCGGTCTGGTGGCGTTCGCGGTCGTCAGCGCGTTCATGGTGGTGTACTACTTCTCGTGCGGGCTGGTGGCGGTCATCGCGCTGATGTTCACGGGGATGGTGATCTTGGGGGCGATGGCGCTAAACAAGGCCGCGTTCACGCTGCCGGGCATCGCGGGCATCGTTCTGACGTTCGGTCAGGCGGTCGACGCGAACGTGCTGATTTACGAGCGCATGCGTGAGGAGCTTAAGCGTGGGCACGACATGAAGACGGCCGTGCGCATGGGCTTCCAGCGTGCGATGCCGTCGATCGTGGACGCGAACGTGGCGCACTTGATCATCTGTATTGTGCTGAACACGCTGGGCACGCAGGAGATCCGCGGGTTCGCGATCACGCTGGGCATCGGGGTGGTGGCGACGCTGTTCACGGCGATCGTGGTCAGCAGGCTGATCTTTGATCTGCTGGTCGGGTACGGGCACTGGACGAAGGCGTCGATGCTGCCGATCGCGGTGCCGGCGCTCCAGCGGGTGCTGGAGCCGCGGATCGATTGGCTGAAGCTGCGGCCGATTTTCATTACCGCGTCGATCGTCACGATGGTCGTGAGCCTGGGGCTGGTGATCAACCGCGGTCAGGAAGCGTTCGACACCGAGTTCCGCGGTGGCACGCAGGTGACGCTGGAGCTGGGCAAAGACGCGGCGGGCAAGGCCAAGACGCTGACGCGGCAGGAGGTCGAGGACCGCTTGCGCGGGCTCGAAGTGCCCAAGACCGGCGGGGTAGCGATCGCGCAGTTGAAGACGGCCGAGGTTCTGCCGATCAACCCCGAGCAGGACGGCGTGACGTCCGACAAGTTCAAGATCAAGACGATTGCCCTGGACTCCAAGGCGGTGCTGTCGTCGGTGCGTTCGGCGTTCGCGGACGTGGTCGAGGCCGAGCCGGAGCTGACGTACAAGGGGAGCGACGCCGAGGATCTGGCCGGTGCGCCGTTGTTCCGCGTGATCGGTCCGCTGTTGAGCGAGTCTGTGGGTGCGGCGGGCAAGAGCGAGAACGTGAAGAAGTACCAGGGCGGCATCGCAATCCTGCTGGAGAACATCACGCCGCCGGTATCGATCGATTCGCTGACGTCGCGTCTGCAGCGCGAGCGGCTGACGTCTGTGTTCTCCGACACTCTGGAGCGTGTGCGCGAGGTGCGTGTGCTTTCGGGGACGAACGAGGCAGTGACGACGGCGGTGGTGCTGGTGAACGACCCCGAGCAGTCGTTTTACGACAACGACCAGATCTTTGATCGCAACGTGGCGTTGCGGGAGTGGAAGCTCTCGCGCGAGGCGACGATCCACGCGGCCAGCTTCGCCAGTTCGGAGTCCTTCAGCCCGGCCGTGGCGGACACATTCAAGATCAAGGCGTTCCAATCGGTGGTGGTGAGCATGTCGCTGCTGATTCTGTACATCTGGATCCGCTACGGCACGATCCGCTGGTCGCTGGCGGCGACGCTGCCGCTGGTTCACGACATCATTGTGCTGCTGGGTTTGCTGGCGCTGGCGCAGGTTGTGTACGACGCGGAGGCGACCAAGGCGTTCGCGGGCGTGATCGGGCTGCTGCCGTTCAAGATCGATCTGAACATGGTGGCGGCGCTCTTGATGATCGCGGGCTTTTCGCTGAACGACAAGGTGATCATCCTGGATCGAATCCGCGAGAACCGCGGGCGCTCGCCATATGCGACTGGGCAGATCGTCAACGATTCGATCAACCAGACGATTAGCCGTACGTTGATCACGTCGGGAACGACGCTGATCACGACGGTGATCCTGTACGTGTTCGGCGGCGAGGGTGTGCGCGGGTTCGCGTACGCGTTCACGCTGGGCGTGCTGATCGGGACATACTCGTCGATCGCGGTGGCGGCCCCGCTGGTGTGGTCGCGAAAGCTGGACGCCAAGGCGGCGGCGCTGGAGGCGAGCGGTGCGCTCAAGCCAGCCTAATGCGTGTTCGGGGAGAGTTTTGTCGCGGGCCGACACGAAGGGCGCGAGTTCGGACAGGCAGGAACGCGCGTCGCGTGCGCCTGGGAAATGCTTGGGGTGGCGTCAGAATCGTGCATTCGCGGTCGCGCTTGACCCGATGAGTATGGTCGGAAGCCATGTCCGACAACGTTCGAAAAATCTCGATCGCGCTGCTCGCGCTCGCCGGGGTGTGGGTGGCGGTGTACTGGCTCTGGGATCCGGGCGAGGGTCGGATCTCATTCAGCAAGCGAAGCCAGGCGGATTCGGCGCTGGCGAGGACGCCGGTGCGTTGGGAAGAGTTGCCCGCGGATCCTCTCCCGGATTTACCGGTGACGGAACCGACGGACGAACGATCGGGGAGCGGCGCTGCACCCGGAGTTGAATCTGGAGTTGGATCTGGATCTGGATTGGGCGCTGCGGGCGTTGATCCGGCCAAGGTAAACGTTGATCGAGGAACGCAGTCTCGGGCGGCCCGTCTGGTCGTTGGGCCTGATGGCAAGCCTATCGCGGTGATGCCGCCGGAGTTTGCGGAGTACACGGTGCGGGCGGGCGACACGCTGGCGACGATCTCGATGCGGCTGTACGGCACGCGAGCGCACGCGGCGGCGGTTGGCCGAGCCAACCCGTTCATGGACCCGAATCGGCTCAAGTCGGGGCGTGTTATCCGAGTGCCCAAGGATCCCAGTAACGTGCAGGGAAAGCCGATGCCCAAGCTCGATCCACGAGAGACGCCCAAGCAGGCAGCGGGCGACGAGGCGGCTGGCGCGGCGAGGACCAGAACATACACGGTGAAGGCCGGGGATACGTTGTCGAGAATTGCGCAGGAGCAGTACGGGTCGTCGGCGCTCGGTACTTTTCTCTTCGAGTCGAATCGCTCGTCCTTGACGAGCCCGGACGAGCTGAAGGTGGGGATGAAGATCCAGATCCCGCCGAGGCCGACGGCGGGCGTGGGTGAAGAGAACAGGCCGCGATAAGCGTCTTGAGGTTCTTGGTTCGTCCGGGTCGTACTATGACCGCGAATGAGTGATACCAAGACGTACATCGTGACGGGCGGGGCGGGGTTTGTCGGGTCGAACCTCTGCGCGGCGCTCGCCAAACGTGAGGCCGGGTGCCATCTCATTGTGATCGACGATCTTAGTTTAGGATCGGTCGCGAACTTGGTCGAGGCGTTTGCGCGTCAGGGGCTGCCGCCGTTTAACGGCGAGGTGATCGCTCGGCCGTTCTGGGACGTTCCGTGGGGTGAACTGCTGGGCGGCGTGGGTGGTACAAGAGGCGGCGTGGGGGGCGGTGTCGAGGGTGATGGCCGGGTCGGGGCGGTGTTTCACGAGGCGGCGATCACCGACACGACGGTGATGGACGAGCCGTTGATGATGCGGGTGAACGCGGAGAAGTCTGAGATGTTGATGCGGGCGTGCGCGGAGCGGCGCGTGCCGCTGGTGTATGCGTCGAGCGCGGCGACGTACGGAACTCCGGCGCAAGCGCGAGAGCGCAGGCCATTCCCGCTGAGCGCGGCTGGTTCGCCCAGCAACGTGTACGGGTTCTCGAAATGGATCATGGAACGGAACCACGAGCGGGTCGCGCGCGACTTTGCAGCGGCGCGGCGGGGCGAGAGTGGTGGCGTTCCTTGGATCGTAGGGCTTCGATATTTTAACGTGTTCGGTCCGGGCGAGTCACGCAAAGGCAAGATGGCGTCGATGGTGTACCAGCTTGCGCAGCAGATGCTGCGGGGCGAGAGGCCGCGGGTTTTCGTGGATGGTTCGCAGGCGCGTGACCAAGTGCACGTGGACGATGTGGTCGGCTGCACGCTGGCGGCGGCGGGGCTGGGGGTTGGCACAGGAGAAAAGGCCACAGCGCCGCGCGATCCCGAGCCCGGCGTGTACAACGTTGGTTCCGGGGTGACAACGAGTTTCAACCAGATCGTGGCGGCGTTGCGGGTGGGGTTGAAGATCTCGGAGGCGGAGCGGCCGACGGAGTATTTCGAGATGCCAGCGAGCGTGCGGGCGTTCTATCAGGATTACACCTGCGCTGATGTTTCACAGACGAGGGCGGGGCTGGGGTGGTCACCGGCGTGTAAGCCAGAGCTAGTGATCGCGGAGTACGCCAAGAGGATGTTGGAAGAGTTGAAAGCGTAGCGTTCGAAGAAGGAAGATAAGTTGTAAACGGGCGGAGCGCTTGAGCCACGAGAATGTGTGGACAAGGCGAGCGGAGCGGAGAATCTGACGAGCGGTTGTTTACGAGAGGTTCTTGATGAAGAGCAAGCGAATTCTGGTCACGGGCGGGGCGGGGTTTCTGGGCAGCCATTTGTGCGATCGGCTGGTTGCGGAGAAGCACGACGTGATCTGCCTGGATAATTTTTTCACGAGCCAGAAGATCAACGTTCAGCATCTGCTGGGCAAGCCGAACTTTGAATTGATCCGGCATGACGTGACGCATGAGATCTGGCTGGAGGTCGACGAGATCTACAACCTCGCGTGCCCGGCCGCTCCGGGGCATTATCAGTACAACCCGATCAAGACGATGAAGACGAGCGTGCTGGGCGCGATCAACGTTCTGGGAATGGCCAAGCGTTGCCGTGCGAAGGTGCTGCAGGCCTCGACGAGCGAGGTGTACGGCGACCCGGAGGTTCACCCGCAGCCCGAGTCGTACCGGGGCAACGTGAACCCGATCGGGACGCGGGCGTGTTATGACGAGGGGAAGCGGGCGGCCGAGACGCTCTTCTTTGACTACCACAGGTCCAACCGCGTGAACATCCGGGTCGTGCGGATTTTCAACACGTACGGGCCTCGGATGCACCCGTTCGATGGTCGCGTGGTGTCGAACTTTATCCGGCAGGCGCTGGCGGGCGAGTCGATCACGCTGTTCGGCGATGGGATGCAGACGCGGTCGTTTTGCTATTGCGATGACCTGATCGAGGGGATCATCCGGATGATGAACGGGCCGGATTCGTTTGTGGGCCCGGTGAATCTGGGGAACCCAGTCGAGTTCACGATCAAGCAGTTGGCGGAGCTTGTGATCGAGCTGGTTGGCTCGAAGTCGAAGATCGAGCACAGGCCGCTGCCCTCGGACGACCCGACGCAGCGTCAGCCGATTATTGATCTTGCGAAGAAGAACCTGGGCGGGTGGGAGCCGAAGGTCGCGCTGCGCGAGGGGCTGGTCAAGACGATCAACTATTTCAAGTTGATCGATCTAGACAATTTCCGGGCGCCGACGCCGAACTATTGATCTTGGCTTTGGGTGGATTCGCGAGCGCGGCGACTTTGGACTTTCGTGAGGTCGCGATGGCTGGGCGTACACAGCGGTTATTCTGCGCCATATTTCCGCCAGCGTCGGCTGTGGATTCGTTGCGGAGTCTGCTGGTTGGGCGCGAGCTGAGGGACCATCGCCTCGTACCGGCAGAACAGGTGCACCTGACGGTCATGTTCATCGGGGACACGGGGCGCTCGGAGCTGGCGAGCGTCGAGGAATCAGTTCGTCGCGCGGCGAGCGGCATCGATTCGTTCCTTCTCCAACCGGGACGGTTGGTCTCGCTGCCCGAGCGCGGGGCCGCGCGGCTCGTTGCGGTTGAAACCGATGGGCCGCCCTCGTTGCTGGAGATTCATCGGCGGCTCGTTTCCAGGCTTGCGCGCAGGCCTGGGTCTCGAGATGCGGACGAGTTCATGCCGCACATCACTCTTTGCCGGTTCGCGGGCGCGGGGGCGAGAGAGTTTTCGATCGATCAGAGAATCGAGGTTGAGCCGTTCCTTGTCGATCGTATTGAGCTTTTTGAGAGCGTGCTGCATTCGACGGGGGCGGAATATCGGCGAGTGGCGAGCGTGTCGCTGCGTGAGTCGCACGGGCCACATTGAGGTATAGTGCGGGCCCGGCGTGCTGTTGCCTGACGCCGCCGAACATCTCACGCTGCGGCGCGGAGGTTGCGATGCGATCGACTCACAGCTATGACGTTCCGAGTGTTCCGCGGATCAAGAAGCCGTCGGCGAAAACGGCGGTGCTGATCGCGTCTGGTGATTCGCGTGAGAGCGCCAACGCGGTGTGCTGGCCGGCGCAGCAGGCGCTGGAGCGTGACGCGGCGAAGGCCTTTGCTTCGCTGGGATGGAAGTTAAAGCGTGCGAAGATTCCGGACGAGCGGCGGGGCGTGGCCAAGCGTGCGCACGAGTTCATCGCCTCACAGGCGCAGGGACGGGCGGTGTTCGAGGGCATTCATCTCGACGCGCCGCTGGTGGTGGCCGAGGCGGTGTGGCAGTACTCGCACCATGTGCTGATGGGGCTGTGCCGACATCGCGGGCCGATCCTGCTACTGGCGAACTGGTCGGGGCGGTGGCCCGGGTTGGTAGGGGTGTTGAATCTGCGCGGGTCGCTGACCAAGGCGGGAGTGCGTTACTCGATGCTGTGGGCGGAAGATTTCAAGCACGCGAAGTTTCGGCAGGAGCTCAAGAAATGGCTGCGGAGCGCGGCTGCTAAAGACGAGCGTGGCGGAGTGATCCAGCACGACCTTGAGCACGCGCGGCCTCTGCATGTCCGGGGTCTGCCCGAACGTGAGCGAGAGTTGGGCGAGGCGCTCGCGGCGGAGCTCACGCGCAGGCCTGCGATCATGGGAGTGTTCGACGAGGGGTGCATGGGGATGTACAACGCGATCGTCCCCGATGCGCCGCTGCACGCGGCGGGCGTGTACAAGGAGCGGCTGAGCCAGTCGGCGCTGTACGCGGCGATGCGCCAAGTTCCGAGCAAGGAATCGGCGGCGGTCTTCGCGTGGTTGCGCGGCGCGGGGATGAAGTTCCATACCGGGAAGAACGAGGCGACGGAATTGACCGAGAGGCAGGTGCTTGAGCAGTGCGCGATGTACATCGCGGCGGTGCGGCTGGCGGATCACTTCGGGTGCGATGCGATCGGGATTCAGTATCAGCAAGGGCTCAAGGATTTGTGTGCGGCGAGCGATCTCGCGGAAGGGCTGCTCAACTGTTCCAATCGCCCGCCGGTGGTTGCGATGGACGGGCCGCGCGCTGGGAAGGTGATTCGTGCCGGTTTGCCGATCAGTCATTTCAATGAGGTTGACGAGTGCGCAGGGCTGGACGGGATCATCACGCAGCGGGTGTGGTCGGCGATGAGGCTTGAGCCGGACAACACGTTGCATGACTTGCGGTGGGGGGATGAGGACCGGTCCGGAACGACGAAAGAGTTTGTGTGGGTGCTGGAGATCTCGGGTGCGGTGCCGCCGTCGCATTTGATCGGCGGGTATAAGGGCGCGACAAGCGAGCGGCAGCCGGCGATGTATTTTCGTTTGGGCGGCGGGACGATCAAGGGCGTGTCGAAGCCCGGCGAGGTCGTGTGGTCGCGGGTGTATGTCGAGCCGGACGCGAAGGGGCGCGAGCGGTTGAAGATGGACCTCGGAAGGTGCAAGGCGATCAAGCTGCCGATGACCGAGACGCGGCGTCGCTGGGAGGCGACGACGTCGCAGTGGCCGATCATGCACACGGTTTTCTATGGCGTTTCGCGCGATCAGATGATGGCTAAGCACCAGTCGAACCACATCCAAGTGGTGTACGGGCCCGACGCCAAGACGGCGGACCGGGCGCTCGCGGCCAAGGCGGCGATGGCGACGGCGATGGGGATCAAGGTCACGCTCTGCGGAGATTCGGCGGATGGGGAGAGGTTGGGGAAGAGGCTGAGGTCTTTGTGAAAATGCCACATTGAGAAAGCGTTCCAGAAAGGAGTAGGTTCAGTAGAGACAGGTTGAAAACCTGTCCCACTACAAGCGGTAGGTAAGAGGAGAAGGACAAAAAAGATGGAAAAGGAAAAGGAGAAGCAAAGGCAAAAGGAGAAGGAGAAAGAGAATGAGAAAGTGTAAGAGAAGGCAGGCGGGACGCCTACTCCGCATTTGGTCAGATGGGAGGTTCGATTTCAAAGGCTTCGTCGGCGAGCGCGAGGAGGGCTTCGCTGGCCTTGGCCATGACGGACCAGTTGACCCAGCGTGAGATAGCGGTGGGGTCGCGGTTGATCTCTGCGGTGACAGCCCCGGACTTTGCGGCGATATGAACGAAGCTCGCGGCGGGTTGGACCACGGCGCTGGTGCCGATCGAGATGAAAAGGTCGCAAGCTTTGATCGCATCGTGCGCGGCTGCGAGGGCGGGCTCGGGAAGTTGCTCGCCGAACCAGACCACGCCGGGGCGGAGGATCGCGGCGGGCTCAAAGGGCGAATGCCGTGGGAACTGAAGGAAAGGTTCTGGGCCGGGCTCGAACTCTTGGTCGGTCGCGGTGCAGCGCCAAACGTGAAGCGACCCATGGAGTTCGATGACGTTGCGGCTGCCAGCGCGTTGATGAAGGCGGTCGACGTTCTGCGTGAGGAGCGTGAACGAGCAAGGCTCGTGACCGTCGATCTCTCGATGTTCGTTGTGAGATTCGATCGCGTTCTGGATTTTGACGAGCGCGATGTGGGCGGGGTTGGGCGCGCAGGAAGCGCAGCGCTGGCGGCGTTCGTCGTACCAGCGGGTCACAGTGGCGGGATCGTTCTTGAAGGCTTGTGGCGTCGCGAGTTGGGAGGGGTCGTACTTGGCCCACAGGCCTTCCATCTCGTCGCGGAAGGTGGGGATGCCGCTCTCGGCGCTCACGCCGGCTCCGGTCAGGACGACAACGCGGCGTGCCGATCGCAGCGGTTCGATCAGGGGCTGGATGAGGTCGTGGATCGACACGGGACGATCGTAGCCGAGGGTGCCCGCCAGCCGCATCGGTGTGGGCGTGGGTTGGTACACTGATTTCCTCGCAGAGGCGTGGACGAAGCGGAGAGTTGACGAGGGGACTCGACTTGGAGAACGACTCGATGAAGATGAAGACGGCTGGTTCGATTGCGCTGTGGACGATGCTCTCGGTCCCGCTCCACGCGGCGTGGCCGGGGCAGACGGGCGGGCAGGTTGGCGTGCAGCCGACGGACGGCACGGGCAAGGCTGACGAGAAGAAGTCGAGGGTGCCCGAGTTCAAGGTCACTTCGCACGAGACGACGATTGAGGGGCAGTCGATCAAGTACACGGCCACGGCGGGGATGCTGCCGTTGCTGGACGACGCGGGAAAAACGAAGGCGCAGGTTTTCTTTGTGGCGTATGAGAAGGCGGACCAGGAGGTAGCGCAGCGGCCGATCATGTTCGCGTTCAACGGCGGGCCCGGCTCGGCTAGCGTGTGGCTGCACATGGGCGCGATCGGGCCTAGGCGAGTGGAGATGGGGCCCGAGGGCGAGGTGTTACCTCCGCCAGCCAAGGTCGTGACCAACGAGTACTCGTGGCTGGATATGTGCGATCTGGTTTTCATCGACCCGGTGAGCACGGGGTACAGCAGGCCCGCGGAGGGCGAGAACCCGGGGCAATTTCACGGATTGAACGAGGACGTGGCGGCGGTTGGCAATTTCATTCGCCTTTACTGCACTCGGTACCAGCGTTGGTCGTCGCCCAAGTTTCTGGTGGGCGAGAGCTACGGCACGACGCGAGCGTCGGGGCTCGCGGCGTACTTGCAGGGGCAGCTGGGCATGTACCTCAACGGCATGGTGCTGATCTCGCCGGTGCTCAATTTTCAGACGCTCGAGCCGGACATCGGGAACGATCTGCCATACTGGCTATTCCTCCCGACGTACACGGCCACGGCTTGGCACTATAAGAAGCTCGATGCGGAGTTGCAGGGGGATCTTGTGAAGACGCTGGCCGAGGCGCAGAGGTGGGCCTCGGGCGAGTACATGGTGGCGCTCTCCAAGGGCGACCAGCTTTCGGCGACGGAGCGTGACGCGATCGCGGCGAAGATGGCCCGCTACACGGGCGTGTCGAAGGAGTTCGTGCTGCGGCATGAGCTTCGGGTCACGCAATCGCAGTTCTGTCGAGAGCTGCTGCGCGAGCGCGGGATGATGGTGGGGAGGCTGGACAGCCGGTACTCGGCGGCGTCGCGTGAGGTGGGGGACGGCGGCGGGGGCGAAGGTGCCGTGGGCTACGCGGGTTCGGACCCGAGTTACGCGGCGATCCAGGGTGTTTATACGGCCGGGTTGAACATGTACCTGCGCGGCGAGCTGAAGTTCGAGAGCGATCAGAACTACGAGATCCTGACGGGCAAGGTGAACCCGTGGAGCTTTCAGCCAGCGGTGAACCGCTACGCAAACGTGTCGGACTCGTTGCGGCAGGCGATGGTGCAGAACCCGTCGCTCAGGGTGCTGTTCGCGGCAGGGTACTTCGATCTGGCGACGCCGTTCGGGGCGACAGATTACACGGTGGCGCACCTGGGGCTCCCGGCTGAGCTGCGCGGGCAGGTGACTCAGACGTATTACCGCTCGGG
>Ga0209181_10006598_pt1 | contig 16199 bp, 11 predicted proteins | sample MAT05_FD_187208 | JGI IMG/M metagenome (GOLD analysis project Ga0209181, IMG submission 187208) | Freshwater microbial communities from Lake Fryxell liftoff mats and glacier meltwater in Antarctica - MAT-05 (SPAdes) (version 2) | ecosystem: Environmental > Aquatic > Freshwater > Ice > Liftoff... | reverse complement strand
CCGACGCTGCCGTTAAACTGGCACAGCAAGATCACCTAGACGTCAAAGATTTTCTGCGCTGGCTGCGCGATAGCGGCTATCTCAATCTGCGGTTCTGGGTGGATGGCGGTGCCGTGGCGCTGTTGCCTAAACTGGGTATGGTGCTGGGTTCGTACCTGTTGGCGTGGCTGCTGCGCCGTTACGTTCCGGTGTTGAGCTTATCTTTAGGAGCAGGTTTGGTGGCGGGCAGCAGCGGGCTGTTCCCTTTGAGAGGCTTTTATATATTTGACCTACCTCAATTTCCGTTTCGGGTGCTGGGCAGTTCTATTCCCGAGTTGGGCGGTGCCATTCAGGGCAGCACGGTGCTCAACCCCATCTTTGCCAGTGTCTTGATTCCTTTCCTGTTAGTGGCCTTACTGCTGAGCCATTCCCAATGGAAATGGGTGGCGATCGGCTCCTGTTTAGGGGTGGCCGTCTGTTTGTCCGTCAGCGCCATTGGCTCACCACAAGTGCTGTGGCTAGGCAGTGGGGCGATCGCCCGTTCATACCTGCTGGTCAACGCCCTGCTGTGTTTTGGCCTTGCCAAGTTAGGCGCGCAGGCCAGCTAACGTCCAGAATTTTATGATCGCGTCATTTCCAGAATTTTATTACGGCTGACTCTATGCTCTCTCTCCAAGGCACGGTGCAAAAATCTGCGATGGGGGCTGGCACATGGGCGCTGGTTGCCAGTACGGGTGAAACCTACGAAATCCATCGCGGTGCGCCCCAGGAACTGTTGCAAAATGGGCTGAAGGTGCAGGTTGAGGGCACTGTTCGTCAAGATGTGATGACGATGGCGATGATTGGTCCGGTGCTCGAAGTCAAGCGGTTTGAGGTGATCAGTTAATCGATCGCGATCACCAGGAATTGATCGATCAGCCCGTGTAGTGACCGGGTAGGATCTGATTGATACTATTTGTTGATATCACTACTGATTTGGGCAGTCTACCTATGCTTCAGCCTCAGGGGAAAAATCTGTATCGGACGGGAATTGGCTGGGTCGCTGGCTCAGGTATGTTGGCGCTGGCTAGTTTGGGCGGGTGGGCACTGTATGGCGTGACGCTTAACCGGGTGCCAGAGGCGATCGCCGTCCGGCTGCAAACGGTGGAACGCGGCACCGTCGAAACCGTGATTAGCGAAAGCGGTACGGTGGAACTGGGAGGGCAGCAAACCCTGGTGTCTCCAGCCGAAGGAGCCGTGGAGCGGGTGCTGGTGCAAGCAGGCGATCGCGTCACCACCGGGCAAGTGCTGATTACGTTGCGCAATCCCGATCGGCAAACGGCGCTGCTCGATCAGCAGGTGCAGATTCAGCAGCAGCAGGTAGCACTAGCTCAAAACCAGGCACAGATTGCTGAGGCTCAGGCACAGCTGATTACCGATCAGCAACAGCTACAAAACTTAACTCGTCTGGCCGAAGTAGGAGCCATTTCTCGTGAACGGGCGCAAGCGCAGGAAACGCAGGTGCGGGCAACTCAACGCACCCTGCGCGATGCGACGGCGGCGGTGCAAACGGCCAGCTTAGAAATTCAAAAACTTCAGTTGCAGCGGCAGCGCACCCAGCAAGAGCTGCAAGGCACGATCATTGCGGCACCAATCAATGGGCTGGTGCTAGGGGTGGAAGTGAAGGATGGCGATGGGGTCGATCGGCGGACGCAGCTGCTGACCTTGGGCAACCCGGCGCAAGAAGTGGTGAAGCTGAAACTATCGACGCTGAACGCCGCGCAGGTAGAACTGAACCAGATGGCGCGGGTGAGTGTGATTGGACCAGATGCGACTGTGTTTACCGGGCGCGTCCGGGCTTTGTATCCGCAGGCGATCGCCTCTGACGACTCCAGCGGTGGTTCCTCAGCGTCTGGGCAGGTGACGGTGCCCACAACGGTGCTGCTCGATCGCCCCACCCAAACGCTAATTCCAGGCAGCCAGGTGAGTGTGGAAATTGTGCTGCAACAGCGCCAAAATGTGGTGGTGCTAGATGTAGAAACGATTCAGCAGGGCGATTCTAAACCGTTTGTCTGGGTGGTAGACGAGGCCAACACGGTGCGTCAACAGCCCGTTACCCTCGGCTTAGAGGGCCTAACGCAAGTTGAAGTGACCACGGGGTTGCAGGTGGGCGATCGCATTGCCGTTCCCACGCCCGATCTGGCGCTGACGCCTGGAATGCAGGTTACCTCAGCTCCAGCATCGCTACCAGGCGCTAGTCCAGAGGTCAGCCCATGAGTTTGGCCGCTCGCGATTTACTGGCGCTAACGCTGCGATCGCTCACCAGTAACCCCCTGCGCTCTCTGCTCACAACCGTGGGCATCTTCATGGGTGTGGCCTCGGTCAGTGCCACGCTCAACGTTGGCAGCATTAGCCGCGCCGTAATTGCCCGCCAGCTCGCCGCGCAGGAGGCACCCCAGATTACAACGCTACCGGAATGGACCGGGTTTGATAGCCGGATTCGCCTAAACCAAGGAGACATTACCTACCTTGAGCAACGGCTCTCGGGTGCAGCGGCTGTGAGCGGCTTGCAGTGGGTCGGTTCCATTGCGGTGCTGTTTCGCGATCGCGATGCCAAGCCGCAGGTGGTGGCTATTTCGCAGGCGTATCTGAAAACATCGGGCAATCGGCTCCAAGCCGGACGGTTTTTGACCAATGCAGATTTTGATAGCTTTCGCCCGGTGGCCTTAATTGATCAGGTGGTGAGCCAGACCCTATTCAAAGCCGAATCGCCGATTGGCCAACAAATTTATCTGAATCGCCAGCCGCTGACGGTGGTGGGGGTAATTGAGCGCAGAATTGACGCCGACGATATGGATCAAGACGGCATGCTATTCCTTTCGCTGGCGTTTCAAGGGGCAATGAGTGGCGATCGCGCCATGAACGCCATCAAAATCCGGCCTCGGCAGCTAGAGAGCTTAAACCAGGTGAGCGATCAGGCTAAGCAGCTGCTAGAACAACGCTATCCAGGGCAGCAGTTCTATGCCTGGAACAATGTCGAAGATATTTTGCGTCAGCAAGAAATATTGACCCTGGCCTCACGAGCACTGGCGGCGGTGGGGGTGGTGTCGCTGCTGGTCGGCGGGGTCGGCATTGCCAACATTATGATTGCGGCGGTAACGGAGCGCACGGCTGAAATCGGGATTCGGCGGGCGATTGGAGCCACCCAAAGCGAAATTATGGTGCAGTTTATTTTGGAGGCGGCGCTGCTGAGCGTCGTGGGGGGCAGCGTGGCGATCGCCTCGATCCACGGCCTGACGCTGCTAGTCGCCAACCAGTTTGACTTGCCCTATCGCTTTGACCCGCATACTACGACCATGGCCATGGGTTCTGCTTTGCTCGTGGGCGTCGGTGCCAGTTTTCTGCCTGCTTTGCGTGCCAGTCGGCTCGATCCGGTAGCAGCACTGCGATCGGGATAACGGTTGGCGATCGCATCCCCCAATCAATCCGGGGCTTGGCAGTGCCAAGCCCCCTAGATATCTAAACCCTACGCATCGTCTAGCGCGGCAATACCGGGTAGAACTTTGCCTTCTAGCAGTTCCAGGCTAGCCCCGCCACCAGTAGAAATATGGCTCATTTGCTCGGCCACGCCTACTTTCTCCACCGCCGCCACCGAGTCGCCACCGCCGATAATGGTCGTCGCTCCGGTTTTGGTTAGGTCTGCCAAAGAATGGGCGATCGCCTCTGTGCCAGCGGCAAATTTGTCGAACTCAAATACACCCATAGGGCCGTTCCAGATCACCGTCTTGCAGCCCAGCAGCGCTTCCTCGAAGACCTTAATCGAGTCGGGACCAATGTCTAGACCCATCCAGCCATCGGGGATGGCGTCAATGCTGACGGTTTGGGTATCGGCATCGGCGGCAAACTTGTCGGCCACCACCACATCGGTTGGTAGCAGCAGGGCGACCCCCTTCTCTTTTGCCTTCGCTTCTAAGGTTGTAGCCAATTCTAGAAACTCATCTTCGGCCAGCGACTTGCCCACGCTCAGGCCACGAGCTTTATAGAAAGTAAAGATCATGCCACCGCCAATCAGCAGCTTGTCTACTTTTTCGAGCAGGCTTTCAATCACCGTGATTTTGCTTGATACCTTCGAGCCACCGATAATGGCGACCAGCGGACGCTTGGGGTCTTCGATCGCATTTTGCAGATATTGCAATTCTTTTTCAATCAGCAAACCGCCTACCGAGGGCTTCAGGTAGTGGGTTACGCCTTCGGTAGAGGCATGGGCGCGGTGGGCGGTGCCAAAGGCATCGTTCACGTATAAGTCGGCGACCGATGCCAGCTGTTTAGCAAATTCTGGATCGTTTTTTTCTTCTTCAGGGTGAAACCGCACGTTTTCCAGCAAAATCACCTGACCGGGCTGCATGGCGGCAACCACGCTGGCCACCTCGTCACCAATGCAGTCGCTGGGCTTGGTCACAGTTTGCCCCAACAGTTCTGACAGGCGGACGGCAACGGGCGTCAGCCGATTTTTTTCAGAGACGCGGGCGGCAAAGTTGTCGCCTTTGGGTCGGCCAAAGTGACTGGCCAAAATTACCTTCGCCCCTTTGCTAATTAGCTCACTGATCGTGGGCAATGCCGCCCGAATCCGGGTGTCGTCAGAAATGTTGCCTTTTTCATCTAACGGCACATTAAAATCTGCCCGTACCAATACCCGCTTCCCCTGCAAGTCAGACGCGGTCAAATTTGCTAAAGTTTTCTTGGACACTACATGTACCCCTTGAAGTAAGTCTTTCTACCTATCAGCTATTGTAAAACGTCAGGGATTACTAACAGTCAGCCAGAAGCCGGGGTAAGCCCACTATTAATTCTTTTCAAGTTTGGCAAGTTCTATAACTTTCGCTTATAAGATCTGTAGTAAACGTATAGACAACGCTGGGAGCTGCAAGATGTGCCACAAGCTGCGATCGCTCAGCATTACCAAGGTAATTGCTAACGTTTTCAAATAGTCACTCATCCCTTGATCGAACTCTGTGTCTCTGTGAGGCTGTTATGTTGTTTGAAACTATTTTGTTTCCAATTGATCAAAGCCGTGAATCTCGTGAGGCGGCTGAGGTGGTGGCAGATGTGGTGAAAACCCATAACAGCCGCCTGATTATTCTGTCCGTGGTGGCGGCGCTAGAACAGGGGCAAGCCCCCACCAAAGCCGATGTGGAAATGGCTTCTCCGCAGGCGATCGCCGATCTGTTGAACACGGCCAAAGCTCTATTTAGCGATCAGGGGATTGAGCCTGAACTGCTTGAACGCCAAGGCAAGCCCGCCTTTACCATCTGCGATGTGGCCGATGAAGTGGGCGCAAATCTGATTATTATGGGCTGTCGTGGCCTGGGACTAACCGAAGATGGCGTGGCAGATAGCGTCACCAATCGCGTGATTAATCTATCTCCTTGTCCGGTGCTGGTTGTGCCCTAGCGGGTTGGCTCAATCTGCGGTAAATCTTGTCGGAGGAATAAAGCCCGGTAAACGGGTTCGCCGCGTAAAAGGGTCGAGTGTTCGCGCTCAGTTGGCACGGGGAAGGGATTGTCGGGTAGCCACTCGCCATGATTTTGGGGACAGAAGGCTGGATCTGCCTGGACGCGATCGCACATTTCGACCGCCACGGCTTTTACGTCCGACTGAACGAACAACATCCCGCCAACTGGTAAATAGTGAGCCAACTCTGCCACCGTTTCGGGCTGCACGACTCGTCGCTTTTGATGCCGCTTTTTGAACCAGGGGTCGGGAAATTGAATGCTGGCTCGTCGGAGAGCAAGGGGGGGCAGCGATCGCAGCAGTGGATCAAGTGAATTGCTGACATTACAGAACACATAGTGCAGATTCGTGAACCCGCGCTCATCGCGCCAGCGATTGGCCTGCTCGACCAGCGGCTCGCGAATTTCTAGCCCCAAAAAATTCCACTCAGGATGCAACTCCGCCATTTGCAGCAAAAATACGCCGCGCCCACAGCCAATATCTAAATGCAGCAGTTGCCCAGCCCGAGCATAGACCTGCTGCCAATCTGGCGGTTCAACTGGCTGCTGATACTTCTGGCTCAGCGGATTCACGTGCTGACGCACTCGCACAACTGCCAATACACCCACTCCTTGTGTCTACAGACCTGCCTTCAGCCTAAAACATATATGATTTATCCACCCGCCTCAACGCCCCTTTTTCCTGCTCGTCATGTCTCTCAACTTTCGCTTCGCCATTATTAGCGATCTCCACATCGCGCTGACCAAACCTTCGACAATAACACCGTCTTAGTTTGGAGTGGATAACATCTAGCAGTTTTTATCTCGGCAAATGCCAAACACCGACGTGTAGCCGTGGAGAAAGGTGGAATTGCCGACTGGACCAATTTCGCCACCGCAGAAGAACCCGCTGAGAGGAATGTCTCGAATGTAGCGGTTAAATAAATGGGAATCAAAATTCGGCTCCCCATACAGCCCTTCTCCTCTGCCCACGCACGAAAACATCAGCGCGCCAACGGGAGATGCTGCATTTGAGCCTTGAGCCTGATACCGTTTGAGCAGCGTTTCTAGATCATCTGCCGAGGTTTCCGCATCGCGCAAATGAAACTGAATCCGTTGCCCAGAGCGAACGCGATCGCCAATTGCCATTGCCCCTGCCCGTGGATCGACGCCCAACAAATTGCGAATCAGAAAATCACCCGGTTCTAGCAACTGCTTAAATTCACTTTGAGCCACCCCAACAAACAAAGAATGCTGCGCCAGTTCGCGATCTTCGTCGCTGAGATCTTGCAGCAACCGCTGCAGCGCCTCTAGGGGCGTAGAAATTTTGCCATAGCCCGCTGTCGTCGCATCTGTGGCATCGATCTGCTCTTCCAGCTTCAGCATGATATTGCGATCGCCTTCTGCCACCCGATACGGATGCCCAATGGGGCGACATCCCTGTGCCACGATCGCCTCGATTACCACATTGCCACTCAGAGCCAGCCCCACCACCCCACCCCGGTGGAGCCGTCCGTCGCAAAATAAATTGCCACCCCCAGCCGCATTGCCGTTGGCCAACCCGCCCACTTTCACTGCCGCCGGGTAGGCATAGTCTAGCCCTTGCAATAGGTCGTTAATTCCGATAAACATAGGGTCAGCTAACAAAATAAAATCGGGGTGTGCTTCAGGCGACACCCCTACCAAATCAACCCACTGACTGGGAGAACTGTCTAAATCTGGTAGATCGTCTGCGGAAATATAGAACGTGTGCAGCTTCACGTCTGGCAGCCGCGCCAGGGTTAAACTTAGCGCTGGTTCCCCTTCTATCTCTTGAATCTCGCCATCAGAGTCTACGCCGATGACACCGCCACCGCTACAGCCCAGCAGCAGCGGCAGAGACAGGTGCTCTCGCAGCAGCGGCAACAGCCGAGAATATTCACTGGCAAACGCAGAAGAAATGAACACCAGTCCCAAGTCAGCCGGAGTTTGGAGCGCTAGTTGCGTTTGTTCTACCACGTCTTTAACGGCGGCTTCCAAAGACGCACGGGTTGACAGTGCATTTGCCCATTTCATGCGGTCAGTCACAGGGTTCATCCTTTTGCGTTACCAATCGAAGCTGATCAAGCTATGTAAGACCCACTGCATCTGTCTTATCTATAACTACTCAGTCTTATTTGTCTACATTATTCAGACTTATATAGTAACGGTAACAGTCAATTCATCGGTATTGCGGCTGAGTAACGGGACTAAAGTGAGAGACGGCTTCACATTTATTTTCTGGCTCATCCGTAGGTTTTGCGCATTCGGTAGCAGGTTTTACAGGCGGTTAGGGGCGATCGCACGCTAGCATGGGGTGAGCTGCCATGCCGTTGCAGAGTTCCCAGCAGAGTCCTATACTCTGTCAAACGAGCAACCTAGATGCCATTGCTGGCTACGGGTTGCCCCAAACGGAATGTCACATTGAATGTCTTAACCTTAAGACTTTTGGGCGAGTAGTCTGACCGCTTGATTGATTAGGCTACCCTAGAGTGGGCGTTAACACTATCTAATTGTAGAAATTTAGAGCTACTGAAATCTATGAGCGATATTCAATCCAAAATTCAAGAAGAGCGCAGCGAAGCTCGTGAAGTCTGCGAGATCAAGGGCGACGGTTCGGTAGAATGTGCAGCCGCCTGGGATGCTGTAGAAGAGCTACAGGCTGAAGCGTCTCACCAGCGCGAGAAAGATCATCAGAAAAACTCGCTTCAGCAGTACTGTGACGACAACCCCGATGCGCTCGAATGTCGGGTATACGACAACTAACGCTTAGTTACTCTCTTCCTATCTGCAACGTGGGTGATAGGCATGTCCTGTCGCCCACGTTTACGCTACGTGCAGGCGGTGCTGTAAGCTAAACGGAGATGCGCAACGACCGTAGGAATATGACAGATTCTTTGCCTGTCCTATCGTTTCAATCAGCGGAGCCGCAGACCTGGCAGCTGCCCACTGCCGAGGCCACTCATGAATTTGGGGTGAGATTGGGGCGATCGCTACCCCCAGGCAGCATTTTGCTTTTAAACGGCGATTTAGGCAGCGGTAAAACTACGTTAGTGCAAGGAATTGGGGCAGGACTAGGCATCGCAGAACCCATTGTTAGCCCCACGTTTACCTTGATTAATGAATACCTTAATAGTCGCTTCCCGCTTTATCATTTTGACCTTTACCGCTTAGAACCCACAGAAGTAGCGGCTCTTCACCTAGAAACCTATTGGGATGGACAGGAAACACCCCTAGGGATCGTGGCGATCGAGTGGCCAGAACGATTGCCCTATCTACCTGCCAGCTACCTAAATATTTTGCTAACAGACGCCGCTGATGGCGGTCGTCTAGTTCGGTGGGCAGCGGTTTGAGCCATAGGGTTGCCATAGACTGGAGATGAAGCCTTTAAAGAAAAGCTAGTTTTATATTTATTTTATGACCTACTCTCATAATTGTGCACGAAAGGTTACAAACCGATTAATCTAATCACATAGGAATTTTTCCAACAGAGAATCTTCTAGGGAAAGGAGCTGAATTCAGTCATTTGAATTTACAGCAATGCCTCTAGTGCGGTTTGAGCCATCCGAGAAGTCTCTAAACTCGCTGAGAAACCTGTTGACAAAATATTCCGAACTGGGTGCATCAGTCCTTAAGGGGGCATTGTGGGTCGTTTAATTCATTGCTTGACTTCAACTCAGCTATTTTCTTTGAAAGAGATCTGCAATAGCTCTTTCAAACATTGGTAGATTTGAATTAGGATAGCGACGGTTAGATCGCCAAGATATAGATTCAGGGGATATTTTTTAGGTAGTCTCCCGCTTTCATTGCCGAGCGGGTCGGCATTTAGCCATGTCCGCTAGATGTTGACTCTTAAGACGTTCAACCTCAAACCACCAAAAGACTAGTCTCTTCGTTCAGAGACACTAGATATTTTTTGGGTTCTGATGCTGCAATTCTTCAGTTGAGCGTCTGCATGAGCAATGTGTGCGGCACCGATAGAAGAGTATCTCAGTTTCGCAGGTTGTGAGGTGAGTATTTTGTGACTGCACAAATTGTGACTATACATATTGTGACTGCACAAAATGCCGTGGTGGCTATTTTGGGTCAGGTCTAGATCGAAAAAATGGTTTGTGCTCTAGGCAGAGTGGTCAACTTTCCGTTCTGAACGTTTCACGTGGTTCGTCAGCCAACTCGTTATGAAGGCTAACTTACTGACGGCTAGAGCATCCGGGGAGTAGCCTCCTACTCTCACAGACAGGAGCTTCGGTTACGATATCACTTCACTGGGGAATGAATTTACTTTTAGCAGGAGTGCTCGGCACATCCTCTAAACTCTAAAACGAATTTGTTTCTATTAGTCGTCAAAACCTAGGTTTTGAGGTGGAACTAAGTTGAAGATTTTCCGTCAAGAACTTCTTTGATTAGCATTTTGTCTACCGACTGACCAGGTTGTAGGGGATTTTTTTGCCGATCCCAGGTTGTGCCCAGTTTGCGCATTTAAGTTCAAGCGAGATGTTGGGAAAAATGTCAATTATCCACCAATTACGTCAATATCACGAGCAGGGTAGGCAATGAAGACAAAAAATGACCTAGTCAAAGAAGCCTGGCAGCTGCTTGATCGTTCTGTTGTAAATTATGGCGATCGCCCCGTAGGAACCGTTGCTGCCTGCGATCCCAGTGTTGAAGCACTTAACTATGATCAGTGCTTTGTGAGAGACTTTGTCTCCTCGGCTCTGGTATTTTTGATGAGTGGCAAGGCCGATATTGTCCGTAACTTCTTGATAGAAACCTTGACCCTGCAAGGCAGCGAGAAGCAAATGGACTATTTCTACGCTGGACGTGGCCTGATGCCCGCTAGCTTCAAAGTAGTTACGGCTGAAGGGCGTCATTATCTAGTCGCAGATTTTGGCGAACATGCCATCGGTCGAGTCACCCCAGTTGACTCATGCTTGTGGTGGATAATTTTGCTGCGAGCCTATGTCAAGGCAACGGGCGACATGGATTTGGCGCATCAACCCGAATTCCAACAGGGCATTATCTGGATCTTGAAGCTGTGTCTGTCTGATCGCTTCGACATGTACCCCACCCTGTTGGTTCCCGATGGAGCCTTTATGATTGACCGCCGGATGGGGGTCGATGGGCACCCGCTCGAAATTCAGGTTTTGTTTTATGCCGCGTTGCAGTCGGCCCGAGAACTCTTGCTGCCGGGGGGCGATCGCGATATCCACATTCAGATCGTGAATCAGCGCCTCAGCATCTTGAACTATCACATGCGCCAGTACTACTGGCTCGATCTGAATCGCCTGAATAAGATCTATCGCTATAAAGGCGAAGAGTTCGGGGAAGCTGCCATTAACAAGTTTAACGTTTACCCCGACTCTATCCCCGAATGGGTATTTCATTGGATGCCCGATCAAGGTGGCTACTTGGCTGGCAATCTTGGCCCTGCCCGTCTAGATTTCCGCTTCTTTGCCTTAGGCAATTTGATGGCAGTCGTGTGCTCTCTCACCAATGCTGAAGAGTCACAGCAACTGATGGACTTGATTGAATATCGCTGGGATGACTTAGTGGGAAAAATGCCCATGAAAATTTGCTACCCAGCAGTGGCCGATCAAGAATGGAAATATATGACGGGCTGCGATCCAAAAAATACGCCCTGGTCTTACCACAATGGCGGTAACTGGCCTGTGTTGCTCTGGCTGCTGGCCGCAGCGGCGCAAAAGACTGGCCGACCCGAAATTGCTAGGCGGGCGGTCGCCATTGCCGAAGAGCGTCTAAGCCTAGATGAGTGGCCTGAGTATTACGACGGTCCCAAGGGGCGACTGATCGGTAAAGCCTCGCGCAAATATCAAACTTGGACGATTGCGGGCTACCTGTTAGCCAACGAAATCTTAGAAAACCCGGCCAGCATTAACATCTTCTCGTTTGATGAAGACCCCGAAATGTTTGACTGGATGTATCGGCTACAGGAATTCTAAGCCTAGAAAGCATGAACGGGGAAGCATTGTTTCCCCGTTCGACGCTCTTGATTTAATCAAAGTACCTCGATTAAACCCGACCTTTACTCGCATAACGATGCTGGCATCTGCCGCCACGACGACGTTAGGCCACGGCCACCGTTGCCTTCTTCTCCGCTGGCTTGGGTGCCTCGGGTGCAGGTTCTGCAACTGAGCTAGTTTGCAAGGCGGCTTCGGAGAGCAGCTGCGTATACAGCTGACCCAAATGAGATGCCACACCCTGCCAGCTAAAGTTTGTTTCAACCCGTTGGCGACCCGCCTGCCCCAACTGATCGCGCCAAGTGGGATTGCTGAGAATGCGGTCGATTGCCGTAGCAAACCCATCGACATCTTTCGGCGGCACTAGCAAGCCAGTGGCTTCGGGAATCACCGTATATTGCAAACCGCCGACATCACTGCCCACCACAGGAGTGCAGCTAGCCATGGCTTCGATCGGCACTAGGCCAAATGGCTCATAGTGGCTGGGCACTACAGAGACATCAGCGGCTGCATAGTATAGATGGAGATTTTCAGTACCCAGTCGGCCTGGGAAGTGCGTCATGTCGCTCATGCCCAACTCGTGCACAATCGTCTCAATGCGATCGCGCTCTGTCCCATCACAGGTGCCCGGACGACTCCCACCGCCAATAATTAACCGTAAGTTTTCTTGGCCACGTAGCTTAGACTGGGCCATGGCTCGCACCAGTGTCTCAATGCCCTTGCGCGGGTCAAATCGCCCCACGTAAAGTGCGGTCTTATCGGCTTGGGGAATTCCCAGTAGCTGCCGAGCTGCTGCACGGCTAATATGACCAAAGCGTTCAATATCGGTGCCGCAGGGAATCATTTGAATGTGCCCCTGAGTCGAAACGTGCGATCGCATATGTTCCTGCTCTTGAGGACTGGTTGCCACCACACAGTTCACCGTTTCCAAGCACGTCCGCTCTACCGCCAGACGCCTCGACCCAATCGGAGGAATGTCACTGATCGACTGATATTTAATGGCTCCCAGCGAATGATATGTATGAACCTGGACGAGGGAAGGCTGCTGCCGCCTCAGCTCCATTCCGACCCAAGACGATAACCAATAATGAGTGTGCAGTAGGGAGTAAGAAATTTTTTGCTGCTGTTGAAACGCTTGAAATGCTTCAACAAACCTGGGCAAATAGTCAAACAACACATCTCGTCCAATAAATTCAGCCGGACCAGCTTGGAGGCGAATTGTTCGGCAGTTGGGCTGATGTTGAACAATCATAGGCTGTTCCGGCGCATTCCGGCGGGTGAACATGTCCACTTGCCATCCTTGACTTGCTAACATCTCACCGATCTGACGCACATAAACATTTTGGCCCCCTGCTTCCTCTTGTCCAATCTCGGCAGCAGGATCGCCACTAACTGAAATTAAGGCAATATGGCGCTTCTGAGTTAGAAACATAATCTTCATCTCATGGTTAACATTCTTGGCCTCACGCTCTTTGGAGACGAAAGCACGGCTAACTTCTCTAAGCGGTGAGGCTAGGCACAACAAACCAACCTGTACTGGTCACGAGACATCAACGAGAACTGAGCTATTTCTAATCTCGTCATCCACCCACGAAACTAAAGAGCGCGCTAAGACTAAGAGATATTCTCTGGTAGAAGGAATAAGCGGTGTGCCAAACGCTAAGGTTAAGCAAATCGCTACTATTGACCTTGCTACTTAAAATCTGCCTTTGTACGGTTCAGTGCTTCGCTCCTGGGGGTTGTCGGTAGAAAGGCTATCCCAATCATCTAGGTCTAGATATTATCTATTATTTTTTAGTGGTAGGATAGCGTACTCAGGGTATTTCGTCAATGTTACGTATAGCACTAGTTTCTATGGATAACTTAACTGAAGGCAACACTCTAATTGCGTGCTGCTAGATACGTCTTTAGAAATAAGTTGAGATCATACTATCGCCTGTTTACATTTAGGCGATGCTGGGCATCACCCATCAATTGTCACGAATCCATAACTTGATTGCCGATTGTTGAACGCCATGCAGGTTTTTATGCAGATGTTTGAAGTGCCGGGTGAAGTACCGGGAGTGGGGGCGATCGCCTAGCAATCCGAAATTTTTCCTAACGCCTCAGGTCGTCCTAGCTAGAAGGTAAGATGATAGAATTTAGGATATCCATATTCCCTATTTCCTATCGGAATACCGGGAAAAACGCTAAGCCGAATCCGTTTTACTTCATTTCCCATCCGCCATGTTGCCTACCTCCATCTCTGCCACAGCCAAAGTCTCTAAAGTAGAAGGAATCAAACAGCGGAGTCATGGTCTGCGGGAGCCAGTCGCCACCGAGCTACTGCAAGACACGACCCACTTCAGTGAAGATGCCATTCAACTCCTCAAGTTTCACGGTTCCTACCAGCAAGACAACCGTGATAACCGGGTTAAGGGGCAAGAAAAAGATTATCAGATGATGTTGCGGACGCGGAATCCGGGTGGATTTATTCCGCCCGAGCTGTACTTAGCGCTGGATCAGTTAGCGGATGAGTATGGTAACGGCACCATCCGAGCCACCACTCGGCAAGGGTTTCAGCTGCACGGTGTCCTGAAGAAAAACCTGAAGACCGTAATTGCGGCGATTGTGCATCATATGGGATCGACCCTAGGAGCCTGCGGCGACTTGAACCGCAATGTCATGGCTCCCCCGGCCCCTTATAAGCATCGCCCTGAGTATGATTTGGCCTGGGAATATGCCAACAATATTGCCGATTTGCTGACGCCCCAGACGGGTGCCTATTACGAAATCTGGCTAGACGGAGAAAAAGCCATTTCGGCAGAGGAACATCCTGATGTGGTGGCAGCGCGACAGCGCAATGGCAACCGCACCATTTTTCATGACGGGGAAGAGCCAATTTATGGGATGCAGTATATGCCCCGTAAATTTAAGTGTGCGGTGACTGTACCGGGAGATAATTCAGTTGATCTATTCTCCCAGGATGTCAGCCTGGTGGTGTTGACCAATAAAAAAGGTGAGCTGCAAGGCTTTAATCTGTACGCGGGTGGCGGGTTAGGCCGGACGCACAACAAAGAAGAAACATTTGTGCGTGCGGCTGACCCAATTGGCTACGTGGAGAAGGCCGATGTCTACGATCTGATCAAGGCGATCGTGGCAACTCAGCGAGATTATGGCGATCGCGCCGATCGGCGTCATGCCCGCATGAAGTACCTAATCAACGATTGGGGCGTGGAAAAATTCCGCACTAAAGTCGAAGAATATTTTGGCAAACCGATTCAGCCCCTTCAGCCCCTGCCCGCGTTCAAATACCTAGACTTTTTGGGCTGGCATGAGCAAGGCGACGGCAGTGTGTTCCTGGGCATTTCCGTTGAAAACGGTCGCGTCAAAGACGACGGAGCCTTCCAGCTCAAAACCGCGCTGCGCGAAATCGAGCAAAAATTTGCGTTGCCGATGCGGGTCACCCCCCACCAAAACATCCTGCTCTACGATATTGACCCGGCGCATCAGCCTGCAATTCAAGCTATTTTGACCCGCTGTGGAATTAAATCGGAAACCGATATTGACACGCTGGTGCGCTACTCCATGGCCTGTCCGGCGATGCCAACCTGTGGGCTAGCCATTACAGAATCTGAGCGAGCGCTACCCGGTGTGCTGCAACGCATCCGCAATTTGCTCGACCAAGTCGGTCTCAAAGACGAGCATTTTGTGATTCGGATGACGGGTTGTCCCAACGGCTGTGCGCGCCCTTACTTGGCTGAGCTAGGTTTTGTGGGGCAATCGTTTGAAGCCTATCAGCTGTGGCTAGGTGCCGATCCGCATCAGACGCGGCTGGCGCAGGTCTATATGGAAAAAATGAGCATCCATGACTTGGAGGTGACGCTGGAGCCGCTGTTGGTCATGTTTAAGCAACAACGTCAGCGCCATGAGAGCTTTGGCGATTTCTGTCACCGGATTGGCTTTGATCAGCTGCGGCAGTTTTCGGCTCAATATAGTTCTAGAATTGCGACGGCCAATGGCCGAATTCGCCGTCGGATTGGCGTGCGTGATGAGGTCTACACCGAACTGAAGGCGATCGCCACCACCCAGGGAATTCCGATGTCGGAGCTAGCTACGAGGGCAATTGAAGCGTATGTTGAAAGGCTGAAGGGTGAGAGATGAAGGATGAATTAGGGGGCTAGGTAGGGAGTTTGAGCTAAGCAAAATCCTGTAGCTTTTGTGAACGAGGGACGACTCTACTGTTTCACAAAAGCTATGGGATTTCTGCGTTTTTGGTACATAATTACTATGGACGCATTCTCTACAGAGCCGCCTATGAGTGCGATCGCCCGCCGGTTGTCGGTGGCGGAGTTGAGCCAGCAAGTGTTGGAGATGGGCAAGTCGGGGGTGTACCGGGAGTCGGTGTTTGAGGCATTGCGCCCCATGGCGACAAAGGGACAGATTCGACAGGCGATCGCCCATGCCAAAAAGTTTGGGCTGCATTCGGTTGCCGATTTGCGCGATCCGCAGTTGGGCACCTATTATCAGCTCGATTTAGTCACCTATCAATCGCTTCAGCATTTGGTGGAGTCGTCTTTGCCGCTGCTAGACGATGGCAAAGCACTGCAAAAGTTAACAGCGGCGACGGTGACTGTGCAACGGATGTTAGCGCTCGTCAACGGGCTGGCCGTGGGTCTGGCGGTGCTCGCAATTGCCTGTAGCCTGACGGGGCAGGCTCAGCTTGGCTTGGGGCTATTTAGCGGGGCGCTGAGCTTGGGAGTGGTGTGGGCGATGC
>Ga0209181_10006597_pt1 | contig 16200 bp, 15 predicted proteins | sample MAT05_FD_187208 | JGI IMG/M metagenome (GOLD analysis project Ga0209181, IMG submission 187208) | Freshwater microbial communities from Lake Fryxell liftoff mats and glacier meltwater in Antarctica - MAT-05 (SPAdes) (version 2) | ecosystem: Environmental > Aquatic > Freshwater > Ice > Liftoff... | reverse complement strand
GACTCTTTTGAACTGATACTTTGTTGCGCCTCAGTCATGGAGAGCCCGCTACAATCCTTCGTCGCGCCTAGTCTCATCTCAAAATAATCTGACCAAACTATCAAAGACTTCGTGCCCCTGCCACTAGTGCCCCTGCCACTAGACGTTGGACTTTAGACGTTGGAAAGCAAAACATCCGAATTTCAAATCCAAAGTCCAATGTCCAAGGTTCAGCATCCAATGTCAATCAACTGCAAGGGCCAACTGCTCAACCTCTCCCGCCCGGTCGTGATGGGCATCCTCAATGTCACCCCAGATTCATTTTATGACGGAGGCAAGTATGCGGAGATAGCAACCATTTTACAACAGGCCGAAAAGATGCTCCGGGAAGGCGCAGCCCTTCTTGACATCGGTGGGGCATCTTCTCGTCCAGGCGCGGTCGAGGTCAGCGAAGCAGAAGAAATGCAACGCATGGTCCCAGGTGTTGAAGCCATTCTTAAAGAATTTCCAAACGCCCTGATTTCCGTGGATACCTGGCGCTCCAGCGTAGCAAGAGCAGCCGTGGATGCAGGCGCGTGCATTGTCAACGACATTTCCGCAAGCAGTCTCGATCCTAAAATGTTTGAAACTGTGGCGAATCTTGAGGTTCCATATATTTTGATGCACATGCAAGGCTCGCCAAAAACCATGCAGCAAAACCCTCATTATGAGGAGGTTGTAACGGATGTGCTTGATTTTTTTATCCAAAAAACAGCTGTCTTGCGTGGGCTGGGGGTAAAAGACATTGTCCTGGATCCAGGATTTGGTTTTGGCAAAACGGTGGAACACAACTACGCGCTTTTGAAAAACCTGCACGTCTTCCAAAATGTGCTCGGTCTGCCGGTACTTGCAGGGATTTCTCGCAAATCCATGATCTGCAAGCCGCTCGGGATCAAACCCGCTGCCGCATTGAACGGCACTACTGCCTTGCACATGGTGGCGTTACAACAGGGCGCGAATATTCTCCGTGCACATGATGTACGAGAGGCTGTCGAAGTTGTAAAGTTGTGGGAACTGCTCGAAAATTAGCGCGCCTCAGTAGACAGAAATGTATTTCCCCTTCCCAATGCCTTGAATGTAAAGGAAATAGATCCCAGGCGCTGGCGCTGGCACTTGAAGCTCCCTGGATCCTCGGAGTAAATCCTGCTTTAGGACCAGTTTCCCCGCAACGTCAAACAAAAACACGGTGGTTTCATACTCCAGTGGCCGACTGGTTTGAATCGTCCATACCTGACCGCTCGCTATTGGATTGGGCGCGACAGAAAAGCCCAGACCTAGATGCTCGTCTTCCACCGTTCGATACGGAACTGTAAGGTATTCGTACGCGCCCACATCCGGCGCTGAACCAGAAAACCATCGGTTTGTGTGCCCAAGCGGATGCAAATAAGAATTCAAGGCGGTCAAGGGCTCATTGTTGAAGTAGCCCGGATCAATACCAGTATTTATACATGGCGAACCCGCCAGAAGCCTATACTCGTAATTTGCCGGATCGCTCAGCATGGCCGCCGCGATGTTGGTCAGCCGGATGTTGTGGGTGCTGTCCAGGACTGCTGTAGTTCCTTGCATCAAGGTTCCGGGGCCGAGAAAAAGATTGTTGACCAATTTGACCAAGGTGGTCGCATTGGAAAATTGCAAAAAACGGCCATCAAAGCGGTCGTTCACAATCGTGTTGTGCGACAAGATGATTTGTTGTTCCGGGTTGTTTTGATTTTCAAGGCCAAAGGAAATGATGCCGCCGTTTTGAGACGTTGGGCATTGCTCGATGAGGTTTCCAATGAGTATGGCCAGGCCGCCGTTTGGCATATCTACTTCGTAGCTTCCATCGCCCGTTTCGCCCGTAAAGCGGTTGTAATACAGGTTGTTGAACCGCGCCCTGCTTTTCACCAAATGCCCCGTATGCGCGTCGTGGGAATAGCAATAATACATGGTCAGGCTCCTCACCGCGCCGACGTAAATATTGTGCGAAAAACCATCGCCATAGCCGTTGCTGGCGAACTCGCAAGACTCGAAAAGGAAGTCGCTCACGCCGTCGTTCGAGGTCAAAATACCCATTTCATTGTGGTGGAAATAGCAGTTCCGCAAGGTCAGGCTTTTGCCTTCCTGGCGGATCCCCGCGCCATTGTGGTCGGGTACCTGGCAACCAGAAAACTCTATGCCTTCCACCGTACAATTCGCGCCTTTTATGACCCAAATTGCCTTGCCTTCGGCATAATTTCCCGCAGCTTCCAAATGAGCGTATCCGCCACCTACACTTTTGATTACCAAGTTGTTGGCAAACCATTTGGCCACATTCCCGGTGTAAAGTCCGGCGTCTATTTCCACCGTATCGCCGTCGGCGACAAGGCTGGCCACAGCGGATGGGACAAGGTAGGAGCGTGTTGGTCCGACTTGCCAAATTTTGGCCTGGATCGTACCGAATTGAAAAAGGGCAAAAACTAGAATCAAATGTTTCATAGGGCGAAAATAAGCTGTGGAAAACGAAATCAAGGGAAAGTAATTGGGCTTGTTACTTTTGTCCCAATCATGGCAAGATCAAAAAAAGACGGAACACCCAACGCTAGCGGCGCACCCACCACGCCGCTCATGCAGCAATACGTGCAGGTGAAAATCCAGTACCCCGATGCGGTGCTGCTGTTTCGCGTAGGCGATTTTTACGAGACATTTGGCGAGGACGCCGTGAAGGCCAGTCGCGCCTTGGGCATCACGCTCACCAGCCGCAACAACGGCGGCTCCGACATCGAACTGGCGGGCTTTCCCTATCATTCCCTGGACTTGTACCTCCCGCGCCTCGTGCGGGCGGGCTATCGCGTGGCGATCTGCGAGCAAATGGAAAAGCCCGTGCCCGGCAGAGTGGTACGTAGGGCAGTAACAGAAGTCGTTACGCCGGGTGTAACCACCGACGATGCACTCCTTGACCACAACGCGAACAACTTTTTAGCTACCCTCGCTTATGGACCAAACGAGCAACATGGCCTCGCTTTTCTAGATATTTCTACGGGCGAATTTTTTGTTTCGGAAGGTGATTCGGCTACTGTGGACAAACTGCTGCAAAGTTTCAAACCCGCAGAAATTATCTTGCCCAAAAGCCGCGTGAAAGAATTTGCAGCCATTTATGGTGACAAGTTTTACACCAATACCCTCGAGGACTGGATTTTCACCCGCGATTTTGCCCGCGAAAAATTGCTCAACCATTTCCAGACTGCCAGCCTTAAAGGTTTTGGGGTGGAAGAACTCGACCTCGCGCAAACGGCCGCAGGGGCCGCGCTGCACTACCTCGCGGCGATGGAGAATACCAAGCTCTCCCACATTACCGCCCTTAGCCGGCTTCAAACCGAACAATTTGTCTGGCTCGACCGCTTTACCATCCGCAATCTCGAACTGGTAAGCAGCAACCATGAAAACGGCGTTTCGCTTTTGCAAGTGCTGGACAAAACGGTGTCGCCCATGGGCGCGCGCTTGTTGAAAAAATGGGTTTTGTTGCCGCTCACCAAACTCGCTCAAATCCGCGAACGGCACGATGCAGTGGAGTTTTTTGTTGAAAATCAGGCATTTGTAGAAGAACTCCAGCCCCATATCCGACACATTGGCGACCTGGAACGGCTCATGGCCAAAACCTCGGTAGGCAAAATCAGTCCACGCGAGGCCATGCAATTGCGCCGGGCCTTGATGGCTATCGAAGCGCTGAAAAAACTTCTTGCAGGTCAAGCCGTACTTCAAGGCAAGCAGTCAGCCGTTTTTGCAAGACTTTCGGAAGGCTTGAACCCCTGCCTTACGCTTCGGACCCGCATTGAACAAGACATTGCGCCCGACCCACCCGCTGACATCCGAAAAGGCGGCGCCATAGCCGATGGGGCCGATGAAGCGCTGGACGAACTCCGTCATGTGGTACGCAACAGCCGGGAAATGCTTTTGGAAATCCAACAGCGAGAAATTGAACGCACCGGCATCAGCAGCCTGAAAGTGGCCTTCAACAACGTGTTTGGCTATTACATCGAAGTCACTTCCAAATGGAAAGACCAGGTGCCGCCTGAATGGACGCGTAAACAGACCATCGCCAATGGAGAGCGGTTCATAACCGAGGAACTTAAAATATTGGAAGCCAAAATCTTGGGTGCTGAAGAGAAGATTTTGGAGCTGGAAGAAAAATTGTTCCGCGCCTTGGTAGAGGAGATCGGGAATTACATACACCCCATTCAACACAATGCACAATTGGTGGCTCGAATTGACTGTCTGCTTTCCTTCGCAAAACTGGCGCAAAAGAACCATTACGCACGTCCTGAACTCGACGACTCTACCCTGCTCGACATACGCGAAGGCCGACACCCGGTCATTGAAACACAACTGCCCATTGGTGAGCAGTTTGTACCCAACGATGTGTTCCTCGACAGCGAATCGGTGCAAATTATCCTCATTACGGGCCCCAACATGGCAGGTAAATCCGCACTGCTGCGCCAAACTGCCCTCATCACTTTGATGGCCCAAATGGGCAGTTTTGTGCCCGCCAAAAGTGCCCGTATTGGTCTGGTGGACAAGGTGTTTACCCGCGTAGGCGCTTCCGATAATATCAGCGGCGGCGAGAGCACCTTCATGGTCGAAATGAACGAAACGGCCTTGATTATGAACAACATAAGCGACCGGTCTCTCATTCTTCTGGACGAAATCGGGCGGGGCACCAGTACCTACGATGGCATCAGTATCGCCTGGAGCCTGGCCGAATACCTGCACGACAACGAGCGTGCTCACCCCAAAACGCTTTTCGCCACGCACTATCACGAACTCAACGAACTGGCCGAAAGCCACGAACGCATTCACAATTTCCATGTGAGTACCAAGGAGGTCGGTCAAAAAGTAGTTTTCCTCCGCAAATTGGTGCCGGGCGGCTCCAATCACTCTTTTGGCATCCATGTGGCGCGTATGGCGGGTATGCCGCAGGCCATTGTGCAACGGGCGAACGAGATTTTGAAAACCTTGGAAGAGAAGTCGGTAGACGGCAGAGACCAGAGAACAAATGGCAAGGAACAAAAAGTAGAGACCCAGGCCGAAATCCGCAAAAAAGTCAAAAATATCTCTACTCCACTGCAACTGCACATCTTCGATGTAGACGATTATACCTTGAAAATTAAAGAGACCCTTCTTTCTCTTGACTTAAACACGATGACGCCGATGGATGCGCTGTGGAAATTGAACGAATTGGTGAAGATTGCGGGGAAGAAGTAGAAAGTATATTTTTGCCGCACAAAATGGAAAACAAAACCCTTATCTCCATCATAGTACCCGCTTTCAACGAGGAAGAAAACCTCGCTGTAACTGTTCAAAAGATTGCAGAAATCCTGGCAAATCTTGGTGAACAGTATTCCTTTGAACTCCTTTTCGTAAACGATGGAAGCAGCGACAAAACCCTAAGTTTACTGCGTCAATTGCACCAAAAACACCCGGATTTGGTGCATTACCTCAGTTTTTCGCGCAATTTTGGCCACATGAGCGCCCTACGCTGCGGATACGACCATGCGCGTGGTCAAGCTGTGATCTGTATGGATGCCGACCTGCAGCACCCGCCAGCCTACATCCCTGTTTTTTTGGAAAAATGGGCTGAAGGCTACGAGATTGTATTCACCAGCCGACAGGACGATGAAAAAACGGGATGGTTCAAGCGCCTTAGCTCCAAATATTTTTACAGACTGATGAACCGGTTTTCGGACGTAAGCATCGAACCGGGCGCCGCTGATTTCAGGTTGTTGGACCGAAAAGTGGTGGATTTGATCCGGCAATCGCAGGAGACCGATCTGTTCATTCGCGGGTTTATTCCCTGGGTCGGGTTCCGGCAATTTATGATCCCCTACACCCCTGACAAACGATTTGCCGGACAGTCAAAATACACGTTCAAAAAGATGTTGCGGCTGGCTTTGAATGGCATCACCGCTTTTTCGGTCAGACCGCTTCGCATCGCTACTTTTTTGGGGGTTTGTATCTCTGGATTTGCCTTTTTATACGCTATGTACGCGCTTTACGCTCATTTAGTGCTAAAAGAGACCGTTCAAGGCTGGACATCGGTGCTGATTTCGGTGCTCGTCATGGGTGGACTTCAGCTCCTGACGCTCGGTATTATAGGTGAATATTTAGGCCGACTTTTCATACAGGCTAAAGGCCGACCACCCTACATTGTCCAAGAAAGTTCGCTGCCGCCAACTCCGGCTCGTTCCTAAGCCAATATCTAACAACCCGCCATGCGTTACCAACTTTACCGCACCTTATTCCTCGTTTTCCTTTTTTGCGAGATATTGCTCATCACCTCTCAGCGGCTGCGCTACATGGGACAAAGGGAGAATGGCATCGTATTGACGCTTCTAGCAGCAGCCATGGGCATTTTTGCGGTGTTGGCGGCGTTTGAAAAAGCAAAACCGCGTGAAAAAAGACAGGTGCATGGTTGGGAAAAATGGCTTTTTGGCATCGTGGCAGCCATCGGTCTGGGCTTGTGTATTTTTCATTTCAACCGTGAAATCCGGGTCGTTCCAATAGATATTCGTCTTTCTGACATCTTGCCCACCATTCAGGTAATGAACCAGCGGCTATTGGATGGACAGTATCCCTACGCCATGATCACAAGTTTCGGCTATGATCTTTCGCCCACCTATTTGCCCATGATGTGGTTGCCTTTTTTCCCGGCAGCGGTATTTCATTTTGATGAGCGCTGGATGGCCTTCGCCATTTGGGCCATTGCAACCATTTCGATGATTCGACGCGCTCACGTCTGGGGACTCGGTTCGGAAGCCAAATGGCTCATCACGGCACTGCCTTTTTTCCACTTTATCCTGATTGAAGAAGGTACGGATGCCACTTTTGGCAACACCTTCGAGATCATGATTGCCGGGTTTTATATGTTGTTTGCGCTCCAATTGGATAAAATCCGAATTTACTTAGCCGGGTCGCCGATAAAAAAAGGGGCATTGTTGGCCTTTTTCATATCCCTATGTCTGCTGTCACGCTATTCTTTCTTGTTGTGGCTGCCCCTCTGTTTTGTCATTGTTTGGTTTGAAAACCGCAAGCTTGCGATCAGCACCGCCGCTTGGGTCTTTGGTTTTGTGATGCTGATTTTTGTCCTTCCGTTCTTACTCAAAGACCCTATGATCTACTTCAATGGCTTGAAGTACTACTCGGTTGCCGCCTTGAGCGGATGGTCTCAGCAAGGCAATGGGGGCCCATTGTATGAAGGCATGGGGGTAGCTGGAATTTTCCGAGATAAATGGGGCGGGGAAATGGCCGATCGCTTGGCCGCACTTCAACGATGGCAAATGCTAGCCTCCCTCACATCGGTGGGACTATGCGCCGTGCTTTGGTGGAAAAATCGCGCCCGAATGCAACATCTTCCACTTTTTCTGTTGGGAAGCCTGAAATTCTACTTTGCCTTTTTTTACGGGTTTATTCAGATGCCCTATATTTATCTAATGCTTACGCCCTGCTTTTTGAGCGTAGTTATGCTGCTTTCGTTTTACCGGGATGATTCGTTTCGCGCAGAGGTCACGCGGATGTAGCTCGCGGATGTCTCACGCAGGTTTTACGCAGATTCAACACACAAAATTCTGTGTAACATCTGCGTGAGACATCTCTAATCGCCTATAACAGACTGAGCTTGCCGCAAATGCCGTTGCGCGTGCAGCACCAGATATTCCAGCAAATCGCCCAAAAGAAAAGAAGATATGTTCCAATGCATGGGCTTTATGCTGGGCTTGTTGGTGTCCACTTCACGCGCCTGCCGCAAGAGGCGCAGCATGAGCTCAATGTTGATGAGGAACACTTTTACTTCGTTTTCCCGAACCTTCAACAACTTGGATGGATTGATAGTCTTGGGGCTGTGCCGCTGTTTTTCAGCCAAGTTGGCTGGATCTGCCGCACGGATGGACCGGCGACCCAACCAATTGGATTCTCGTTGGTGGGCGGGCAACCATCGGCGGGCCTTTGCTTTATGGAGCGCCAGTTCTATGCGGGGGAGATACCAGTCGAATTGAGCGTTGAGGTGTGCGAAACACTCCTGTGCATTCCATCCTCCAGAAGAAGGATGGCGGAGCAGTACCTCGCGGGGTTGGTCCGCGAAACGTGTCCGCACCTGTTTCAAAAGCTCATTCAGGTCAGATTCCAGTTGGTCGAGCAATTCGGATTGTGTCATCTTGTTCGTCGTGTAATACTGTTAGGGGGGGAACACGGATGATGCGGATTAGACGCGGATTTAAACTTTTATGGGAAAAAATCCGTGTCTAATCCGCGTCATCCGTGTTCCATTCCTAAAATCTAGGTCGCAAGCCCGCAAAGGTAATATCTCCCTATCGCAATTTCCCCAAATACGCTGCATCCACGCTGATCAGCAAACTGTAACCCAGGGTGAGCAATTCAATTTGGAATTTCCGTGTTCCCTCTGTTTTCACGATCCGGCCTTTCATTCCAATCAGATTGCCTGCGGTGATTTCCACCGGTTCGCCTTCCGAAAAACCTCCGGGTATCAGTTCCAAGTCCAAATCGCTTTCCATGGTAATCCGGCGAAGTATCTCGATTTCTGCTTCAGGAATAGAGCGCAGGTCTTTGCTGGACTTTACAAAACCCGCCACATTTTCCGTCTCCAGCACACGCAAATAGTGTTCCTTCGTGATATAGACAAAAACGTAGCAGTTGATGAGCGGCTTTTCCACCATGCGCGTGCTGCGGGTGTATCGGCGCATGAGTTTTTGTAAAGGGAGATAGGCATGCACCTCCTTTTTCGTCAACATACGCTGCACGAATTTTTCGCTCTTGGAGCGGGTGCGAACGGCGAACCATCGGGGCTCGGTTTCGTGCAAGTGGTTTATGATCGCGGACATGGGTACGGTTGGGGGGAATAAGAAACAAAAACCTGAAAGATTTCGCAACATCACGTTGAAGGGTTTGTTTGTCGGATTCTTTCAATTTTTCAAAATCATTTATATAAACGACAAGCGCATGAAATGCCCTAAATGTGAAGTCACCCTTTCAATCAGCGATCGGCAAGGCATCGAAATTGATTATTGTCCTCAATGCCGAGGCATTTGGCTCGACAGAGGCGAACTGGACAAAATCATCGAGCGCAATGCCGAAGCCTATTCTGGCAAACGCCGTGACGTAGACGAAGATGACGACCGCCATTCCGACCGCCATGACGACCGCCGCCATTCCGACCACGATGACGACCGCCGCCATTCCGATCGCGATGACGACCGCCGGGGTGGATATGGCCAACAAGGCGACCCGAACAAATACCGAAAGAAAAAATCCTTCCTCGGCGAAATATTCGACTTTGACTAACCGAGCATACTGGGGAGTACCCCACCTGAGGGAAAAAATGAAGCCCCGCAACGATTACTCGATGCGGGGCAGTTTTTTAGAAACGACACCCATTCCGACCCCTAATAAAATACATTCAACTCAAAATCAGTCGGTTAGCCGTTCTCTTTGTAGTCCGTACGGGAATCGAACCCGTGTTTCATCCGTGAAAGGGACGTGTCCTAACCCCTAGACGAACGGACCTTCTTTCAAAAGCGGGGCAAAGATAGGTCCGTTCAGTTTTGATTTCCAAATCAGATTGAAAATTTTCCTTAAAAAGTTCTCCACGCTGGTTTACCTCTCTGAACCTTGTCAAATGTGGCCAATTACTCCACAAATTTGATCCAGTAAGCCCCAATTGGGTCTGATGGCACCTCTACAATTTCAATCGTGTATTCGCCAGGCTCCAATTGTTTGTACTCTACCCCCGTTCCGCACCAGTTTCCAGACCATGCGGAAAAGGTAACCCCGTCTTTTTTACCCTTCAAATTGCCCGTGGGATAGTCATAGTCCCCTCCAGTATAGTAACCAACTTCAAAGTAATCAAATACTATGTAATCGGTTGTCTCGCCAGCAGGTATCGAACCAATGTCCGTCACACTCGTCCCATAGAAATCCATGTTGGCTTCTTCAAGGTTTGAAGTCAGGGAGTTTTGGAAGCGCACCAGAATTTGATTGTTGTTTTTTTCAATCGGGTCTTTTGTGCATGAAGTTGCAAAAAGCGTTGCGATGCTCAGGGCTACAAAAAGTATCTTTTTCATGTTGTAAAAAGTTTAGTGTACCCGGAAGACTGCCTTGACTTGAAGGGAGGTTGGGTAAATTAGAAACCATAACGTTCCAGTAACTTTTTGGCCTTGCTTTTAACATTTGGGTCTACCACCAACTCAGGTGCATGATGTGGCTTTATCCGGGCATCCAGAACAAGCGGGCCGTGGCAGCCCCAGTGTTTGTTCTCGGTGAACGCACGAACGCCCTGTACATCGTGACTGGGGTTGGCGCGGGTGAAGGCTACCCAGACAAAGTTGTTGAGTGTGGCCGCTGTGAATTCGCTGTCGTCTACAAGTAGGATAAGCGGAACGTGCTGTAAATCAACTCTTTCCAGCCATTGGCAAAGCTCGATCACCTGATCGCGGGCCGTTTTTTCGATTTCAAATTTTGGGGCTCGAATCGCCAAAATACCCGGGTAACAAAAATGAGGCTCGTCAAAACCTGTAGGGAGCGAAAAGTTATCCGGCAGCTCGGCCTTCAGCGTTCTGCGGCGCTCTCCCCGACAGGCTGCAATGAGTTTTGAGCCAGCGTTCCAGCCGGAGCCGGAGTAATCGAGGGTGTCAATGGTGGTCTTGGTTTGAAAATGCAGGTCGCGGGTAAAATCCACCCGTTCGAGAAAGTGCTGGAAAAAATGAGGGATATCGTGGGTGTCCAGGTTTGGATTGTCGTCACTGGCGGCAATGAACAGGAATTTAGCCAGCGAGGTTTGTCCCGAGCCTATGATTCGGTTGGCAATGGCCAGAATTTCTTCTGGCACGCGTTCGCGGAACGGCATATAGCGTTCGTGACCGATGGCTAACAAGAGGGGGTGAACGCCTGAGGCATCCACGGCATGGATTTCTTTCAGCCCCGGGAACTCCTGCGAGGCGAGGGGCGCCACCAGTTCGTGTATAAGCCAGCCAAAGCTGCTGTCTTCCATGGGAGGCCGCCCTACCACGCTAAAATGCCACAGCGGGTCTTTTCTGTGCCACACTTTGTGGACTTTCATCACTGGGAAATCGTGCGTGAGGGAGTAATAACCCAAGTGATCGCCAAAGGGGCCTTCGGGCTTTTTTACGTTTTTCAGAATCTCCCCTGTGATGACAAAATCGGCGTCGCTGCTCAGGAAATTCCCGTCGCGGTAAGTGTAGCGAAACCGCCGCCCGGCCAGCATCCCGGCAAACGTAAGTTCACTCAAACCTTCCGGCAAGGGCATGATGGCGGAAAATGCGTGACTCGGCGGACCACCCACAAAAATGCTGCACAGGAAGGGTTTCTCCAATTGGTTGTACCTGGTATGGTGTACCCCGATGCCTCGATGCAGTTGGTAATGAAGGCCAATCTCTTCGTTTTGAATGTATTCGTTTCCAGAGAGTTGTATACGGTACATTCCAAGATTTCCGCCCATGGGGCCGGGCTTGTCTGGATCTTCGGTGTACACCTGGGGCATGGTGATAAACGCCCCGCCGTCCATCGGCCAACTTTTGATTTGGGGGAGTTTGTCAATGGTTGTTTCGCCCCAGGTAACAGGGCTGCCCAGCCGACTTTTCATCGGCAAGGCCGATAAAGCCGTGAAAGGCGCTCCAAGGTAACGACCGGGCTTTTTCAGAAAATTGGTTGGATCTTTTTTAAGTTCAATCACGCGCTGCACCCGATCAAGGGTGTGGCGGAAAAGAAATGCTGTGCGTTCAAAAGTGCCGTAAATATTGCTAACGGCCTGAAATGGGCTTCCTTTCACGCGTTCAAAAAGAATGGCTGGCCCTTGCTGATCAAAGACTTGTCGGTGAATTTCGGCAATCTCTAAATCTGGATCCACTTCTTCCTGAATTCGTAGAAGCATTCCGTGACGCTCAAGGTCGCGCACGGCATCGCGGAGGGAGGAGTACGGCATAATATTTTAAATGTCCAATGCCCGATGGAATGTCCAATGTCCAACAAGGAATGTCCAATGTCCAAATAGGCGTTGGGCTTAACAACGTACCAAACAAAAAGATTTAGAACAACGAGGAATGCCCGTAGCGAAGCCCCCCTTGGACATTGGAAATTCCTTGTTGGACATTGGATATTCTCTACCGCATGGGCGGCTGCCGACGCTTGCCGCCTGGCCGGAATCCCTTGCCGCCCATTTGAGCCATCATGCTGGGGCTCATGGCCTGTCCGGCTTGTTTGAGTTGTTTCTCAACTTCTTTGATCTGTTCTTTCAACATCCCCTCCGTCACATGAAGTTTTTTCAATTCTGAAAAATGATTCTGTGCGGCCTTAATGTTGTTTTTTCCGGCGGCGATCATGACCAGTTGAAGCATGGCAGCCCCGCGTTCATTGTCGGAAGGCAGACCCGATGCGAGCGATTTTTTGATCCACATTTCGGCGGTGTTGAAATCGCGTTTTTGCATATAGAGGGCACCTTGAGTCATGAAGTACACGCCTTTGTAGCCCATGAGGAGGATTTTTGGAAAAAAGGTGAGTTTGAGCCGGGCTTCCGCCTCGTCCAATCTTTGTTTGGACAACAATTGGTTGGTGGAAAGAATAGTACCGAGCATGAGATAGCCCGTAAGCAAAAGTATGCCGACCAGCAGAAACGGAAAGCCGTACCAAAAACCGTAGGCGCTCCACAATACGATGCCGCCCAGAATACCGCCCACAATCAGGGCAAAACGCAGATAAATGTTGATGACAAACATGAATAGATGGGTTTGAAAAAATCGGGGGCGAAGGTACAAGGTTTCGTCAAAGGCCAATGGTTTAATGGGAAGAGATAAAATACAAGCCCCCTTTCAGAAACAATTTTCCGAAAGGGGGCTTGATATTATATCGCCAGATCACTTTATCCACCGCCTATTCAAGGTTTCTTGCAAAAACAGAACAGACTCAAGGGCTTTTGTCTCTTCTTCCAGTTCAATCAAGTGTAGGAAAATCTCTTCGATTTTAACTTGTTGGTTGATGGTGGTTTCTCCCAACTCAAAGCTCCCGGCTGCTGCGACTTCTTTTCCACCCGGTGTGTCGGGCAAGTGATTGTATTTTGCGATATATGCCTCGACCTCGTCCAATGGCATGAGCGGGTAATCATTTTCAAAGACATAGTCTGCCCAACCGAGGTTGGTAACTTTTAATTTATCAGTTATGATCCCGTTTTTTACAGTTAGCGCCATATTCGGAGCAGCAGATGCCGTTCCAATGGCAACCGGGCCTTCCCGATGGATAAAGGATGTTGATGCACACGAAGTGTAATAAACCCACTGTTGACATGGAAGGGTGTGTTTAGCCTCCTTTTTTTAGCCTATATCAGCCAATGAGAAAACTCTAAAATCTGTTGCATTTGAAACTTGAATCTGCGCTCCCCTGTCGGGGAAATATATAATTCGAGGTTTATATGATTTAAAATACAATTCTTTTTTATGAGGATTTATTAGCAAATGAAGACTTGCATCTCCAATTATTTGAAAGAAGGAATCAATAAATATCATATCAAGAGGCATGATACCATAAAATTCTTCTGTTAAATCTATTGTATCTGTCGAATTTGTTTTAAAATCATGTATCAACAATGGGAGATCAGGAGTCTCGAAATCACCCTTAACCGTAAACATAAGTAAATATCTGCCATCTCCAGAAATAATAGCGTTGTTAACATAATAATTTACATCTAGTGTGTATATTGGATTTCCACTAAAATCAAAGACAGAAATGTGAGTTTGATCAAAAAAAGGGCCATATGAATATTGAGTTACTTCATCAATAAAGCGCTTAGTACTTTTAGTAAGAATATAGTTGTCGCCTTCATAAAAACCCATGACAGAGCCTCCAGAAATAGTATAAATATAATTTACCCTATTAATGATGCTGTCTGAGACACCTGTAACACCTACTTCTTGCAGCACCTTTTTCTTTTTTGTAAAAGGTATACCACGGAGATCGTAATAAATTGGTTTACCTAACCCTTATTCAACAGACTCTCCACCTATTTCCTTCATCCTTGGAAAATCAAGTGCACTAAACTTTGAATGAGACGGAAGTTGCTTGTCTGTTATTTTTTTGACCAAATTACCCTTTATATCATAAAAAGCAAACAACCAATTATAGTCAACTCCCTCCCGTGGCAGCAGTTCTATTCTTTTCCCTTTGGGAATGGAATCTTTTACGATATCGATCGTGCCAATCTGGCCTGCTCCCTTGTCTTGTACAGCCTGACCTTGTGGGTGCTGTGCATTACACCTCCACACAACAGCAAGAAAGAAAAAGGCTACTATGCCTCCGAGAAAGCAGCCATTGAAAATGCTCGAATGTAATGGCTGAATCAGGTTAAATAAATTCTTGTTCATCATAATGCATGGTTTAATTTTTGTCTGACTGTCATCAATCTAACGCAACAGAGCAAAGATGCCACCAGTGGGCTGCCCTGTACTGTTACGAATTTTAGCAATTTTTACTTTCCAAAATATGACACAATTTCTCTTATATCAGCACCTGAGGATACAGTGGCCTGTGCCATTTTCCAGCCTACCTTTCCACCAAACATCCAGAATATTGTCCCTGTCTTTAAATTTGATCGCCATCCTGTCAAAACAGGCATTTCAGCAGAAACCGTTGCTGGGCAGAAATTGTTAAATGCTCCATTTGTATACATTCCTAACTGAAAATCTTGAGCGTTTAAAAAAGAAGATGCATGTTTTTTCGCCCTGCATGGTCTTCCCACTTGTATTCCTCAAAATCCCATGCCCCGCGTCACGCTTGTGTCTTCCCGACCTTAGTGGAGCTATAAATTTACATAATGCGTTCACGGGCAATGCAGCGGTTCTCGCTTTGTAAAAGTTAGCATGTGATTTTTCAATTTTTTTTGTAGTTCATTGAATATCAATATCTTTCGTTCCAAAAAGGGATGATTGACGAATTGATAAAACTGGTAAGAGAAGGCTTTATGTCTATCACGGATCATCGCAAATACAATTCTGCCTACTCCTTAGGGGATTTGTTGAGCGCAGGTTTTGCTATTTTTTCGCTAAAAGACCCATCTTTGTTGGCATTTCGTCAACAGTTTCCTATTCGTAGCGAGAATTTGAAGCGAGTTTACGGAATCGAGCGAATACCTGGAGACACTGCTTTGCGTGAAGGGCTTGATGGGGTCGACCCGATTGTCTTGCAGGCACAGTTCAAGCCTTTGATAAACAGGTTGCGTGAAGAAGGCATGGTGCAAAATCGGCAGGTTTTGGGCGATTATACTTTGCTTGCGGGTGATGGTACACAACATTTTTGTTCTGATAGTCGGTCTTGCGCGCATTGTTTAACCAAACAACACCGCAACGGCTCCATAATATACCACCACCAACTTTTAGGGGCGGTGTGGGTACAGCCGGGCGAGAAAACCGTTTTCCCAATTGCTGTGGAACCTATTGTCCGCCAGGATGGTAATATGAAAAACGATTGTGAACTGAATGCGGCAAAACGTCTTGTCCCACAAATCCGGCAGGTGATGCCCACAGAAAAGCTTTTATTGACCCTTGACGCACCTTAACACCAACGCCCCGCTTGTGCGACTGCTAATGGAACACCACATTTCATTCCTGATCGGCGTGAAAGATGGTTACATTCCCATTCAAGTCCAGCGATTGACCGAACAAGGTGCCTTGAAAGAAATATCATCGGAAACCAAAGAACGGGTATGTGCCATTCAATTCGCCAACGGATTGATTCTCAACGGTCAAAACCAAGACCTGCTGGTGAATTATCTTGAATACATGGAAGTTGACCCAAATACTGCCGAGATAATCTATTTCAATTCCTGGGTAACGGACTTGCCTGTTACTGAGGAAAACGCACTGGAAATGGTGACTGTGGCCAGAACGCGATGGAAAATCGAAAACGAAACGTTTAATACCCTCAAAAACCAAGGTTACCATTTGGAGCACAACTATGGACATAGCTCAAAATACCTGGCCACGAACTTTGCAATCCTAACTTTTCTAGCATTCTTGACAGATCAAATCGCACAATGCCTCGACAAAGCATTTCAAAAAGCACTTGAAATATGCAAAACCAAAAAGGCTTTGTGGGAAAAAGTCCGACAAGTTTTTGATCTCTTACCAGCACTGTCAATGAAGGCGATCTATAAGTTTA
>Ga0209181_10006594_pt1 | contig 16204 bp, 10 predicted proteins | sample MAT05_FD_187208 | JGI IMG/M metagenome (GOLD analysis project Ga0209181, IMG submission 187208) | Freshwater microbial communities from Lake Fryxell liftoff mats and glacier meltwater in Antarctica - MAT-05 (SPAdes) (version 2) | ecosystem: Environmental > Aquatic > Freshwater > Ice > Liftoff... | reverse complement strand
GTACATACCCGGCGAACGCCGTTGGGGCTGTCAGTAGTGAAGTGCGTTGAGTGGATGGCTCAGGCGACAGCAACCCCAGCCGTGGCGGTGACGGCTGCCTGACGGCGTCGTGCCCAGACATCGGGGAGGAGATCGGTGAGTTGTTCGTCTGTCGGCTTGGCTCCCAATTCGTGCAACTTCGGCAGCACTTCTCGCAGGTACGCGAACGGGTCTATGCCTATATGACGGCAACTCCCCACCACCGTGAAGTGAATCGCCGCACTCACGCCCGATGACGCCGAACCCACGAATTTCCAGTTCTTGCGTCCGAGGGCTATCGCTCGCAGCGTCCGTTCCGAAAGGTTATTATCTATCGACAGACCACCATTCTCCGTGTAACGCACGAACGCTTCCCAGCGGCTCAACACATACGCAATCGCCACGCCCAAAGGCGACTTCGGCAACGCATCCTTCGACTCCGCCTCCAGCCACACCTTCAACGAGTCCAGGATCGGAACCGACTGGGCCAATCGGGTCGCCTTCCGCTCCGTGATGTGTTCGGGCGTGTCGGACGGCGGCAACCCACGCTCGATCCGGTAGAGTTGGCCAATGAACTCGACTGCGGATTTGGCCGATTCGCCTGCTTCGAGGAACTTCCGACGAGCGTGTGCCCAACACGCCACATGCCACACGCCTTTCTTCGCGAACAGCGTTGCGTACTGCTTCAAGCAGTCGGCATGCACATACCCCTTGAAGCCCTCGAAGAACGGCTCGGGGCCTTCCTTGGCCGAGTAACCCGTCGTGAAATCGAAGACCGTATACGGAGCCGTCGTGTCGCCGATGGCCACCCAGAAGTGTCCTTTGGGCATCGTGTCGCGACCGAGTTCGGCATACCGGCTTCGCGTGTCGTCGGTCCAGATCGCGTGCGCCTTCAACACCCGCCGATGCATCAGGTCGCGAAGCGGTTTCAGCAGCGTGGCGGCTTGCCGTACCCAGTCGCCCAGTGTGTTCTCGGAGACCTTGACGCCGCTGCGGGCGATGATCCCTTCCTGACGCGACAACGGCAAGTGGTCGGCGAACTTGCTGGTGAGAACGAACGCCAACAGCCCCGGCCCGCACAACCCCTTGGCGATGGGACCGACCGTTGCCGGTCCCGATGTCACGCTCCACTGCTTGGCCGGGACATCACTGGGTTGGCACGCCTGGCAGATGTAAGTTTTGCGGGTGGTCTTTCGCACGAAGAAGGGGATGGGGTCGCAGTCGAGTTGCTCGACGGAGTGAACGCCGACGCACACACGCTTCTGTCCGCAGCACGGACAGTTCTTCTCGTCGTCGGTCAGATCGTGGATGACTTCGCGGCGTTCGAGATGTGTGGGCAACGGCTTTCGACCGTGCTCGTGGCGGTTCTTCTTGGGCTTGTCCTCGGCGTCGCGATTCGCTTTGCGGGCTTGTTTCGAGCGTTCCGATCTCGCTGCGAAGGAACGCTTCAACAGCTTGTCGAGCTTCGCCTCCAACTCAACGACCTTCGCTTCCAACTGCTCGACCTTTGCTTCCGACTGCTCAACCTTCGCTTCCAACTCGGTAACACGGGACCGCAACGTGCGAATGATCTGGTGGCAGGACGCGACATCGTCGGGCAGTGGCGGATCGGCTTCGGAAGTCGGCAACAGCGTTGCGGAAGTGGCATCCATGCCATTACCAACCCCGCCGTCGTGGACAGGTAGCGCCCGATTCAGGAAATTCCGGAACTGGGTTGTCGTTGGTATCGCTTGAATCGTTTGGCGTTGGAGAGGTCGATGCCGTCGAGGATCATCTGGAACTCGCCGGGGGTGAGTTGAACCCCGGCATCGGTAGGCTTGTCGGGGAAGTGATAGCGTCCGCGTTCCAGTCGCTGACACCAGAGACACAAGCCGTGTCCGCCCCAGTAAAGCACTTTCAATCGGTCGGCGGTGCGATTGCGAAAGATGAACAGATGACCCGAGAGCGGATCAGCCTTAAGACGTGATCGGACAAGTTCGTGAAGTCCGTCGAATCCGAGCCGCATATCGACGGGTTGTGTGGCGAACCAGAGTTTGACGGTGGGCGGAAAACTCAGCATGACGCCTCCCGTGCGAGTGCGAAGAGCGTGCGGAGTGATTGGGCGTCGGCGGGAACGCGGATGACGATTCCGTTGGGGAAAGCGACCTCGACGGGTGTTGCGGGCGTGGTGTGGGCGATGGTGAGCGGGACGAAGGTCTGTGTCGTCGTCTCGCTGGGTTCGGTGTTGAGTCGGCGTTTCCAGAGGTAGAAGGAAGCGGAACTGACGCCTTCAATTCGGCAGAATGCTGCGACCGTAGACGGGTTCTCGTGGAACCGTTGGAACCGCGTGATCCATTCCTGTCGTTTGCTCTCGGACATGGTGTTCCCTCCAAAGGATCGGGCGATCCCTCGAAGTTACACCGCTTGTCAATAATGGCCTTCGCCGGGTGTGTACCGAGAACCCGACCTTGCACGGCGAGATCGACGCCATCAACCGCCTCGTCGCGGTCGCCCCGGGAACCGACGGTTCGAGGCTGGTGCTGTACACGACGGCCGAGCCGTGCCCGATGTGCCAGGGGGCAATCTTGTGGGCCGGCATCGGTGCAGTCGTCTTCGGCTCGTCGATCCGGTTCCTACTCGACATCGGGTGGCGGCAGATCGACATCCCTGCCGCGGAGGTCGTCCACCGCAGCCTGGGTTGGCGTTGCGCAGTCAGCGGCGGGGTGCTGGAGGCGGAGTGCAACGAGTTGTTCCTCACCGCCGCCCGCGCGGCCCCCGGGCGGTGACGGCGGGGCTGCCATACCGGCTTACGCTCGCCACGCAAACGCAGAGTCGCCATTGAGCGAGAGCCGCACACATTCGATCATCCGATCCAGAACCTCGACCTTCTCCCGACTGCGTTGGTTGCGGCTGGCGGCAAGATCGACCCCGAATGGAAACTCGACGTCTGAGAACGCCTCAAGGGTATTCCAAAGAAACCGAAGCCTCGCCGAACCGGTTAGTTCAAACCGGAGTTCCCCACGAAAAACGGACACTATTGATTCGCAGGTAGCAAATCTTGTTTAGGTCGCCTCATTTGTGGGAATGGCAAATCCATGCCTTCCCACACCTTCCGCAGTAAGCCCGGTTCACACTTCAAGTCGATGAGTCTGTCGGGGCGCAGTCCAGTTACTTCACCGGCGTCAGCGTGAATTCCTTGATGGTCAGGCCACGACTCCCGGCTGGGCGAGTGAAGCGCAGGCTGTTCTGTCCCTTGACCAGCGACACTTCTGCTGGCGGGGTCTGATCCCACTTGCCAACGGTGTAGGGCAACGTGATCTCAACAGTTTCTTTGGCTTTGTTCGCCGTGAGCAAGAGCTTCGGATTCTCATGCACCGTCACAACTCGCGCCGTGAGCGCATACTTACCGGCGCTCGGAACATCGACGTCGAAGTTGAATGTCCCACCGCCGCAGAACAACTGTTGTCCTCCCAGAAAACTCTTCACAAGCTGAGCACCACCGCAGGTCGCGGCCGGGATAGTGATCACGCCATTTGGCGCGATCACTATCTTCTTGTCCGCATCCGTGATGGTCGCCTTCTCGACCGCCATTGCTTTCGTCTCCGGCGATTCATTGGCCTCGGCAAGTTCTTGGCCGAGCGCGGCCAACTGAACCGGTTTCGTCTCGGCGACGATCGCCTTCTTCTCGTAGAGGGCCAAGACATTCCATAAACCGCCGGTGCCGGCCTTCATGCTGTCGATCTTCTGCTCGCCGAGGGTATCGCCGACCCATTGGGCGCGCAACACCTTCCAGTAATCCTTGGGATGTTTCCGCGCCTGAGTCTCCAGCAGGAAATCCACTCCCGCCCGCCCTTCAAACCAGCTATGCTGCCAGTTCGCGCCCAGGTTTACCACCCAGCCAGACGGCGTCCAGTGGCCTACCGCGGCATGCTTATGCTGGGTGACACCCCACACTGGGATGCCGAAACTCTGGACAATGAAACGGCCGAAAAATGCCCGCCGACCGCAAATGCCGCATTCTTGATCACATTCTGGAAGAACTCCAGCGAGTCGGTATCCGTGTAGGCGGTCGAATGGATATAGGAGACGTCGGTCCAGACCGCCCCCGAATAGCGCCAGCCGTAATCAGCATTGAAGATATGATCGGGGCGATAGTTCCGAAGCATTTCACGGCCCCAAGCCAAGACATGATCCGGCGTTTCAGCGTCGGTTATCATGCGGCATTCCCAGGCCGTCATGTCCTTGAAGGCCGGGTCCAGTTCGCCGTCGAGATAGGCCTTCTCGTAATGCAGATAGCGTTTCATCGGATCCACCACAGTGGGGGCGGTCGGATTGGTCACGGCGTTCCGCTGTCCGACTGGCACAGCATGTTCCAGACATGTGCCTAACGCCAGCCGATGCAAGATACCTTCGGTGGCGCGTGAACTCGCTTTCTGGATGTCGGTATAGATCTTCATTGCTTGCCCATACTTGCCGGCCTTGGCCCCGCCGGCTTCAAGCATCTCCTTCATCAGCTTGGGATCACCCAGAAGTTTCTCCACCAGTGCCTCCTGCTCCTTGCCCTGTTGGGCAAACTAGGCCAAGCCGCGGGGTGTGGCGTTCGCCAGCACGACACACTTGACGAGGCTCGCATCGAGTTTGTCGTTCGACAGGAAAGGTTCTAACTTCGTCAGGAGAACTTTGACCGCCATGATCTCATTGGTTCGCGCCTGGGCCAGTGCTGCTTGAGCCGTCTGGTTCACCTGATTAAGCTTTGCCTCGTTGAGATTCGCCTTGTCCAAGGCTTCCTGACGCTCCTTGAGCGCTTTAAGGCCGTCTTCCTTGTTCGCCTGCCACTTGGCCAGCTCTTTCTGCGCTGCTTCGCGTTCGGGCTCCGTGGTCGCCTTCTTCAACGCCGTCTGCGCCTGTGCAATGCCCTTCTCGGCGCCGCCGATCCACTTGCCCTTCGCGTGATCTACCAATGCTTTTGCCGTCTGAACACTATTCAGGGGTTGCTGCGATTTATTCGCCTCCGCTTCCGCCACCTTGACCTCCTCCCGCGCCTTCTGGAATTTGGCCTTCACCTGCTCATCGATTTTCGGCAAGTCCCTGGCGATCTCCGTCTGCAGCGATTGAAGCTGATCGGAATATTTCCGGAGAAGCTTCTGCCCCGCCTCAGTTAGCGGAGTTTCAGGTGGTGCTTTTGCGTTCACCGCCGTGTCGATAAATGTTCCGATCGCTATGGCTGCGAGCATGGGCCCAATAATCACTGACTTCTTGTAGTTCATAACATTCATAAGTTGAGTTGTAAGTTTTGATTAGGATTTCAATATCGATATGATACACGACTGGCCATTCGCCTGCTGTCGCGGTTTTTAAGCCGCGACTCGTTCAATTGGCTGCCGGGTCACTTTTTCTCAGCCTTCAACAGTTCTACCATGGCCTGGCCCATGGCTTCGCCGACGTTCATGTAGGTTTCAGCGTTACCGCCATAATGGCTGTTTCCGCTGCCGCCGAGAGACAACGGGTTGGTATAGACCGTCGCCACATTGCCTTTGAACTCCGGATACTTGCCACTACTGCCGTCAACTGTGAGTTGAGCATTGAGCACCTTTCCCCCATTACCCTCGCTGCCCTTTTTGGCTTCACCCAGGGTAGCAAGAACGAACTTCGCGTCAGGAGCTTTGAAGTCCTTGCGTAACTGCTTGATGAACTGGACGAGATTCTGCTCGTAATGACTCGCATGCACGGCATTTCCGCCGTCTTTTTCACCCTGCCAGAAGAAGAATCCCGCGACCTCGTATTTCGTCGCGCCAGGGTAGTGCTTTTCGAGATCCGCAAGCACCTTCTTTGCATCAGCGGTGTCGTCGTCATACTGCTTGCCGGCATACCAGCCGATCGCTTTCGGCTCCGTGCCTTTGGCCCACGAATCCGGCGAATCCTTGTAACCGGCATACACTTTGCCGCCTTCTTCGAACCGCTCGCTCCCTGGAGGCAAAAGATCCCAGCCGAGGCTGCGGTTGCCGATGCAGCATTTGAGGATCATCACGGGCGCATCAACGGCATGCCCGACATGATGCCCAATGCCGAACTCCGGACCGATGGTCTTGCAGGTTTTGATGTTCAGCCATTCGTTGTTGAGCGGACCCTTGCCCGACATCATTCGCACAAAGCGGACATCCTTCCGCTCGGACCACTGACCCGCGTCATCCACCAGGTAGGAGTATTTCTTCTTCATCTTGACCGCATTCTCCAGCGATCCCTCCCCACCGGCTATTTTCCCCATGCCAACCATGTTGGACTGTCCCAGCAGAATGTAAACCTGGACCGGCTTGGTTATGTCTGCCGGCTTGCCGTCGGGCTTGGGCAGTTGATCCGGAACATCCGCGCCAACGACGAGTGGGACGATCAGAGTCGTCGCGACGAGGGCCAAGAGGACCGATCGACTTCGACTTCAGCAAGTCATGAGGAGGCTCCAGAGGGAGAAACGGGTGGCTGGGAGTTTAGGTTGGTGGGATGAGGACAGAGTCTTTCAGAGCAAGCGGGGGATACATCGTGATTCCGAATGTCATTTTTCGGGTGTGTCACCGGCGATTCTTTCGCGAGTAAGAGCACGCCGGTTCCTCAACTCTCGCGTCCAGCCGGCGGGCTGCGAATTTAGGCAAGCCGACTCTCGTTCTTGTCCTTCAACTTGTAATCATTGATAACGTGAACCGGTATTGTTTCCGAGAAAATCACTCACGAATTTAGGAACGCTACCGGTAGGGCGGCGGTAGAAGGGTCGATCTGCAAGTGGTCTCCATGAAGACGCATAGCCGCGACGTAAGTCGGGGCTACGCGATTAATCCAACCGACTGATCGGTTGGGTTGCGACGTCGAGTTCTATTGACTGCTTCGTCACGCAGGTAGGCGGAGCGTGTCTACCATCGGGCAAAAACACATAGCGATGCGATAGCTGTCCGGAGAACGCCCTGTTGGGATGGCGTACTTTGAACCGCGGACGCGCGTCACTTTCGGATCCATGTTCCCCAACGGGCCGGGGCGAATTCGGCCTCCGTCGGCAGGTCGTTCACCACGTTTGTTTCCCGATCCGACCAATGAACCCGGCGAGCGGTGCTGCGGCCGGTGTCGTCTCCGAACAGGACGCCGAGGTCGGCAGTCAGTTTGTCCCCCGACTTCGGTGAAACCCCAAGTGTGGCCCACGGCACCGATACCGCAAGCAAGTAATCCCGCGGCGCGGCCGCCGTACCAAGTATCGTCGCGCGAGCGGTGACGGTCGGTTCCACGGCCGCGTGCGGGAACTTCACCCCACGCACGGGCGAGCGGAACTCGAACGGCTTCTCGTCCGGGCCGTCAGGCCGATAGACGACCGCGACCACCTTGCCCTCAATCGGAGCGACGTGAATCCGTCGGCCACCCGCCTTCGCCCCGGCCGTCGCGACGTACACGCTCACTCCATCGCCGGTCTTGAACGCGGTCACTGGGTCGCCTCCGCCGTTCTTCCACGGGCTGGGGTCATCGATCCTCACGAGAACGTGCAACGCCGTGTCGTCGGCACGCAGCCACGCGCGAGCGACCTCGTCGCGGCCAGCCCGAATGACGAGGGTCGGCTCGCCAGCGGTCTCGGTCGCCTCGCCACGGAAGGCCCCGCCGCGAACGAGGGTCGCCTCTCGTGGACCATCCGCAACGCCACGCTTCGGCACGAACGCTTTTGCGGTCACGATCTGTTCTGGAGTGATCGTCAGCGCGGCGGGCGGGAGTTCGCGAAGCCCATCGAGCCCGGTCACCTCGGCAACTCGCACGTCCGTGTTTCCGTAGGTCATCCGAACCTTACCGTCCCGCTGACGGCCGATCCAGCCGTTGAACGGCTCTCCGCCCACGCTCGTGTCGTTGATCGGCAACCCGAGAACCTTTCGTGGGTCGCGTTCGGGCGGCAGCGAGGATGGGGCCATACGCTGATCGGTGAATAGCTCGCCGACGTACAGCCCGTCGTCGCGGACCAGGAACTCCTGACCGATGTTACCTCGAAGGGCGATGATGTCGCGGTCCCCGGCCGGGAACACGCCGGTGACCTTGAGTGCGCCCATGATGACACCAGGCATCGCCATCGGGGCGTTCAGTGCCCCGTGGACCGCGTTCCAATACTGTGGGTACGCCCACCTCTTGACCCCGTGTTGGTCGAAACCCGTGAGCCAACTCAGCCCGTGAATGACATTGTTCTTGTCGGTCACCTCGTACTTCCCGCCGTCGTGAATGCTCACGACGTAACCAAACCGCGTCTTGTAAATGTCGCCGGAGACTCGGGCCAACTCGCCCGGCAGTTTCTCAAATGCGACCGGGTCGTACACTGGTGAGCCGGTCATCGTGAACTTTGCCGGTTTCAGCGCGAAGCCCGAGTGGTAGAAGGTGAGCGTTCGGTCGCAGCGGTAGCCCCAGCCCTTTGACCGGAGGAGGTTGTCGATCTTTGGGTCGAACCAACTTAGTTCGCCGGGCGCCAGGAACCCGTCGTCGTCGAGGTCGTTCCACACGAACACGGCGGTGGGGGTCGGCGACTTTGGGAAGCCAGCCGGAAGCGGGTGGTCGGCTCGGCCGAGGGCGGCCACGCACCGCCAGCGGTCGCCGCGCTTCATGAACACTTTGCACAACGGCCCCGATGCCTCGACGAAGTAGGCGTGTTCGGTGCCCGACGCCTTGCTCAGAAAGTGGACGCCGTTGCCGAAGTCGGCCCCGCCGAACCCAAACGCGGCTGTCTTGCCAGGAACAGGGTCCGCGGCTCCGCCCATGATCTCGACCAGTTTCGCGCTGTGCTTCGGATAGTCGATCTCGAACGCCAGGCCATCGACGATCCCGAGGGTTGGTACGTCGTCGCTGAGCAGCCCACCGGAGCCGCTGTAGCGAGTGTTCCCGGTGTAATCGTGCGCGAACTTGCCGTCGGTCGCGGCCCACACGCTGACCCGCCGCGGTGTTCCAGCCTCGGCGACCCACACTCGCACGCTGTTGGAACCGGTTTCGATTCCGATAGCGACTGGATTCCCGATGCGGTTCGGGTGCCACGCGCCAGGGCGATGGCCGCCGGCCTCGCCGATCGTCCGAGCGAGTTTGCCTGCCGCGTCGAGCACTCTAACCACACTGGACTCAGCATCGGAGATGTACACCTGCCCGGTCGCGTCGGTCGTCACCGCAAGGGGTTTCTTCACGTCTGGGGTTGGGAACTCGGCGGCGGCCCCGCCGGCGAGCGGCAGGCGCAGTAGTTTTGTTCCGGAGATGATGAAGAGGTGCGAGCCGTCGGCCGTGAACGCCAGCGAACCGGGCTTCGCTACCGGTAAAGCGGCCTTCTCGGTGCCCGTGTCCGCATCGAGCAGCAGTACCTTTCCGCTGCCTCCAATGGCGACCGCAAGCACCTTCCCGTGAACCGCCAGGCCCGTCGCCGGGCCGGGGAGTTTGATGTCGGTTTGGCCGCCGCTGAACTTGATGTGTTTGCCGCTGTCAGGGTGAACCCTGGACAGTTGTTTGCCCCCATCGAACGTGAGGTACACGGCGTCCACTGACGCGGCGAGGTGCCCGGCCCCGGCCCCGCGACGAACCCAACTCCAGATCTTTTCCCCGGCCGCGTTCAGCCCGATCAGGCCGTCCCCGCACTCGCCGATTGGCCACCCGATGAACACACGACCGACAGTCTTGGAAGTCGATGGCACGGCAGCCACCGCGCTCGGAGAACTGTGGTCGTACCCCCATGCGCCAGTGCCGTCAGCGGTATCCCATGGTGGCGTTCCTGGGTTGTAGAACGAGCCCGCGTGAACCACCCCAACACCGGAATGCGCGAGAACGCGGGCCGTGTACTTCCCGGCCGGAACGAAGTCGCCGAGGAACAGCGACCGCTCCTTGTCCCACTTTCCGTCCGCTCGGCCATCCCACGGTACCTCGACGATCCGCTTCCCGCCCGCGGAAGCCGGCACGAGGTAATCCTTCACCTCCGCGTGCGATGCCAGGTTGCGGACGCGGTTGCCAACCTCATCGTCGATCGCGAGGGTGAACCGCGTCGCATCAGCGGGTACTTCAACGCGAATCGGAATCGGCCCCTGAAGTTTTGTGTCGTCGTCTTCGGTGGGAGTTTTGGGGAGGTTCCCCTTCGCGAGCAGTTCGAGTTCGCCCCATGCCTGTGGAGACTGGTATAGAACGATGCGTACGGGGTTCTTCTGGTCGACCGGGTCGGCCCACATGACCCCTGGCCACTGCGTCGCCTTCGGTCCGCCCCAGAAGTATTCGCCGCTGAATCGCACCTTCAGCCCCGCCTTCGGGTCGGACTTCTTCGTCAGGAGCGTCCACGGAACTCGGATTTCCTGGGTGTACCCACGGCCGTCGGCGGTCGGCTTGAATGCCTGCTGGAATCCGCCTTCGTCCGTGACTGTGAGTCCCTCGCCACGGAAGGTCTTCGTTTCCGAAGGAGTCGCGGCGCTGTCGTACTGGAAGACTCCGACCGATTTCTTGCGGAACGACGAGTACCACGCGGTCAGGTGAACTTGCCGATCAGTGACGAAGCGGCCCTGGAAGGCATCGGCCATCCAGCCCTCGGCAGGGGCTGCGTCGGCGTCGGTCTCGTTGCGGAGGGGAGTCGGGTCTCGCCACGCAAGCCCGAGGTAAAGTGCATCTCGGTCCCACATCGCGTGAACTCGAACCGCGTACCGATCCCGTAGCGACCGGGCGTTGTACACGAGCATCTCGCCGGATAGATCCCACTCATCGAGCGATCCATCGACGACGACCTTGCCTGGCACCGGAACCGCGAGGAGCTTCCCGTGGTTGCTCTGCGTCGGCCCCGCAGCGCTCGCGGGTGTCGCGAGCGAAATTAACAGCAAGAGGACAAGGAACCGGTGCATGATGAGGTCCGGGAAGGTGGGGCGAGGGAACCGGGATCAGGCGGGGAGCCCTGGCGTTTTACCGCTACAGAATCCAGATACTGCGTGTGGGATCAGTCAGTGAGATAGAGTCAACTGGTCTGGCAACCGGCTCAACAAAATTTCATAAGGCCCCGATTTCCTCCCTCTCGCCAAGAATTTCCGAATCTCTGAGCCAGTTCCGCCAGCACGGGCCTCATTACTGTTGTGAAGGATCAGGGGCTGAGCCTTTGGCAAGGATTGAGAGACTCGACTATGGATGCGAACGTGCACGAGCCAGTTCCGACTGACCGGGACATGCTCGACCGCTACCTACGGGGCGATCCGGCGGCCATCGCCGGCATCTTCGAGCGTTACGGGCGGATGATGTACGGTGTGTGCTGCCGCATCCTCGGGAACGCGAGCGACGCAGAGGATGCATTCCAGGCGGCGCTTCTGGTAGCGATGCGGAAGGCCCGTACCATTCGGGCCCGCGAGTCAATCGGCGGTTGGCTGCACACGGTCGTTACGAGGGTGGCGCTACGGTCCCGGAAGCGGCGGGCGACAGCCAAACAGCGGGAACAGGAGGCACTGGCCGTGCGTAACCAGCTTGGCTTTTCATCGGGGGCCGACGCTCCCTGGGCGGGCGACCTCGACGCGGCACTCGCCGACCTACCCGAGCGCCACCGGCTACCACTGACCCTTTGCTACCTCAACGGGAAGACCGGAGACGAGGCCGCTGCGGAACTCGGCTGGTCTCGGAGTACGCTCACGCGGCGTCTGACGGAAGCTCGCGAAGCCATGCGACGACGGCTGGAAAGTCTCGGTTACGCAGTCCCGGCGGTGGCGCTGGTGGCCGTACTCGAAGGGCTGGCGACGGCCGCCGAACCGCCGACTGCGGCAGCAGCGTGCGTCGCTAAACTCGCGGCGGGAACCCCACTCGCCGACGCCGGATTCAACCCGGCGGCACTCTCTCTCGCCGAAGCAGGGGCGAAAACGGCGGGTGTCGGTGTCGCTGTGAAAGTCGCGGCTGCGGTTCTTGCTCTGTTGGCGATTTGCGGCGTCGGGCTGATCGCGATCCTGGGCAGTGGGGAGCGAACGGAACCCGTCGCGGTGGTCGCGCTCGCCCCCGAAGCGGAAGAGAAACCGATTCTCGCCACCACCGACAAACCCAAAGCCGATCCCGTTGCCATTACGCCTGTAGCCGTTGTACCTGCGCCGAATCCGCCCGCGCTGAAGGACGAGCAAAAGATCGGAATGTGGAAGGGCCACAACTTCCACTGGGAGCCTGCGGACGCGAACCAACTCCGGCCAGTTTCGTTCGCGGTCACTGTGCCGCCGGGCCACAAGTTCGTCACGGTCGCGGTGGACGACACGAACGGCGTGCGGGTCCGCAACCTGCTCGACGCGGTCGAGGTGGCGAAACTCGGCGGCAAGCTCGACGCGACGGAATCGCAGGTTCTGTCAGTCGAGTGGAACGGGTTGGATGACCGCGGCCGGCCGCTCTCTGATGGCGTATACCGCATTCGGGGTTGTTCACATCCGGGGCTGAAGTGCGTCTACGAGTACAGTTTCCTGAACCCCGGCACTCCGCCGTGGGAAGGCTACCCCAACAGCGGTTGGGGCGGCGATCACGGTTTTCCGCACGCCATCGCATGCCTTCGAGGCCACGGTGTGGGCCAATGGCGAGTCGCAATCGGCGGGACCATCGGTGAAGGCGGCACGGCGTCGTTTGCCATCGACGCCAACGACCGGAAGTGCAAGGCGTTCAATCATGGTTGGAACGGGGCCAAGGCACTCGCCGCCTCTGACGGGATGCTCTGGATCTGCGAGAGCGGCAGCAAGTACCTGTACCGCGTCACCTATCACGACAGCAAGCAAATCGCGTTCAAGTCCGCCTCCGGACCCAAACCCACACTCGGTTTCGACGTGGACCCGTGGGGGATCGCACTCGGCAAGACGAGGGCGGCTGTTCTGCTGCACGACGAAAAGCAGCCGAAGAAAGAGCGTGTGGTGATCTTCGACAAGAACACGGGCGACAACCGCGTCGAGATTCCGCTGACCGTTCCGGGTCGCCGCAACGGCTTGGCGTTCGCGGCGGATGGCACGACCCTGTTCGTCAGCACCAACGATGGAATGTTCGCACTCATCACGACGGACGCCAAACTCGTGCCGAAGTCCGTCACGTTCGATGGTATCGAGAAGCCCGGCCCACTCGCCACCGACAAGGATGGCAACCTCTATGTCCTCGATCGCGGCGCGGATTACCGCGTGAAGGTGTTCTCCCCCGAGCAGAAGCTCCTCCGTGAGATCGGGACGAAGGGCGGACAGGGCGACCGGCTGGAGTTCGACCCGGCCGCACTGCGTGGCGTCGAAGCGATCTCGGTCGATGACGATGGGAACCTCTGGGTGGCCGAGAACGGCGATTTGGACAACAACCCCGGCCGCGGTTTCGTTCGCCGCATCGCCGTCTGGGATCGGGCCGGGAAGTTTGTCAAGGACTTCGTCGGCACCACGTGGTATGGGGCGAACAACACATGCCTGCACGAGCAAGATCCGACGCTGGCGCTCGGCTACGGGGTCATCTACAAGGTCGAACCCGGCAAGAAGCCCGGTTACCGCCCGTGGAAGTACCTGACGCACGGCCAGCCAATCGACTCACCACTCTGGCATGGCACGGGTTCGCCCGGAACACTGTTCGGTTCCGTGCGGATGTTCCGGAGCAACGTCAGCGGAAAGGAACGCGAGTATGTCTTGCAGATGAACGGCTTCCCGATCCTGTTCCAGGCAGACGACGCGGGCGAGTACCGACCGATCCTGTCCATCGGCTCGCACGAACACAACAAGATGTTCCCGCAGGTGAAGGACGAGCCGAAGGCGCTCTTCCTCTGGACCGACACCAACGGGGATGCGAAGCCGCAATCGGACGAGTTCCAACGGGTGCCGGGTTCCAACTACAGCGTCCACTTCTTTATGGGCTGGGGCTACCCGCCACCACGCGACCTGGCGTGGTTCGTGGAGGGGCTGGAACTCAAGCCGGTGCGATTCACCGACCGCAGTGTACCGGTCTACGACGTGGCGAAGGCGAGCCGACTTGCGACCCCGCAGTTGTACCTCCAGGTGGGTAAGCACCTCATGGCAACGGTCCCCGGAAAATGGGACAGTCCCGAAGCCGGCTACTTCTTCGCGGGGAACTACCAGTTCACGGATCTCACCGGGAAGACCGTGGCGACGTACCGCTGCAACTGGCCGGGGGTTCATGCATCGTGGCAATCAGCGATAGCGAAGCCCGGGCAGACCGGCCGCACGGTTGGCGAACTGTTCATCGCCGGATCGGCCGACACTGGTGGCGAGATCGGCCACGTCGTGTGCCCACAGGGGAACCAAGGACAATCGTTCCTTTTGAGCGAGGATGGGCTGTTCGTTGGCACGCTGTTCAAGGACACGCGGCAGAACCCGAAAGGCTGGGGCGCGAAGGAAGAATTCGGGGCCGACTGGTCCGACATCACGCTGATGAGCGAGTGCTTCGGCGGTTGGTTCGGGCGTCAGGGCGACGGGAAGGTCCGGTACATGTTCGGCCGCAACGGCTGCCACGTCGTGCGGGTCGAAGGGTTGGACGCGGTCAAACGGTTCGACGCCGGCGCGGTGGAACTCAAGGGGCCGACTGCTGCCGGTAAGCCGGCGCTGAAGGCCGACCCAGTAGATCGGGTGTTGCGCGTGCCGAACGTGAAGGGGCGTTTCCCCGCGTTCAAGGTCGACGGCGACGTGGCCGAGTGGAAAGACGTTCCCCGACGCGAGATCAAGGTCGGCGACGATATCGTGGCAAAGGTCGCGGTGGCGCACACGCTCGAATACCTGTGGATTCTGGCGGAGGTCGAGGATCCGTCACCGTGGAAGAATGCGGGCATTGACGCGAAGTTGGCGTTCAAGACCGGCGACGCCATCGACATCAACATCGGCCCAACCGGCATCGACAGGGGGGCACCAATCGCGGGCGATGTGCGCATCCTGATCGCCCCAGGTTTGAAGAAGCCGGTGGTGATGGCCTATCGCCCAGTGAAGCCTGGGGCGAAGCCGGACGAGGCGTTCAAGTTTGAGTCGCCGGTGAAGGCGCACACGTTTGCGTCAGTGGTGCCCATCACTGACGCACAGGTCGCGTTCAAGGAAACCAAAACAGGATACGTTGTGGAAGTGCGATTAAGTTGCGACCAGATCAACTTGAAGCACGCGGAGTCCGGTCTTCGATTGCGGGGCGACGTGGGTGTGCTGTGGGGCAACGACGCAGGCATGGTGACCGAGCGACGGTCGTACCTTTTCAACCGTGGACCAGCCGCCACGGTTGTAAGCGATACTCCAACCGAAGCCGAACTTCACCCCGCACAGTGGGGCATCTGGGTGCTGGAGTGACAGCGTACCGAGCTCACTCCACAATCACGAAGGCTGGCCGACTCGCGGTTCGCACGCCATCCTTACTGACCCCGACCGCGAAGATTGCCCGCAGCCCCCGTTCCAGTTTCACTCCTTCGACCTTCCACGGAGCGGCTTCCGCAGTGCCAACGACCTTGTCCCCATCGCGGAACTCGACCTTCGCGTAGGTCTCCGGGGCATCTGCCGAGAATGTGTGCGGCGTTCCGCCCTTCAACGCCTTCCCGTAGCCCAACCCACACTCCGGACCGCCGCCACTGCGGTACTCAACTGCCGGTCCGGTGAGCTTGATGTCTGGTTTGGCCGAGTGGTACGACCGCCACATCCAGGCCGCGTATGCGTCCGGCAGCCACGTCGGATCGACCATTCCCTTTGCCTCGCTGATGGGGGCGATCACCGCCCACTGACTAATCTCGTTGAAGTCGCCAGCCCACCCGGTCTTCAGGTCGATCGGTTTGAGTTTCACTTGCTGACCCGGCTCGGGCATCACCTCCGGCATCCGCGCTCGAATGCACCGGTCCAGGTACGACATGAAGAAGTTGTACTTCGAGTAGATTCCGTGCTTGAAGCCATAGGTGCTTGCGTTGCACTGTAGGATCGTCGGTGGGGTCAGCTTGTTCTCGACCGTGGGCAACTTCTCGGTTCTGAGCGTGAGACGTGGCTTCTCGTCGAATTCCCAGGCCGATGCCACCGGGACTGAGGCGACGAGGTTGGGGTACTTCTTCCAGTCGCCATACCACGCATCGCTCCAAGCCAGGACGCGATCCGGTGCCCGCTTGAAGAGATCCGCACAGATGTGGGCACCGTTCTGACTAGAGTTTTGCACTTTTGACGGCCAAGGCGGGTGATCCAGAAAGTCAAGCCACGACCGTGGCAAGGCTGTTGTTGGCCCTTGCTCAGTCCCAATTCCGTAGCCAAGTTTGACTGCT
>Ga0209181_10006593_pt1 | contig 16206 bp, 22 predicted proteins | sample MAT05_FD_187208 | JGI IMG/M metagenome (GOLD analysis project Ga0209181, IMG submission 187208) | Freshwater microbial communities from Lake Fryxell liftoff mats and glacier meltwater in Antarctica - MAT-05 (SPAdes) (version 2) | ecosystem: Environmental > Aquatic > Freshwater > Ice > Liftoff... | reverse complement strand
CCGGGTGTGCCGCCGATCCGATGTATTGTCACACTGGAGGAATAACGCGATGAAGAGGTTTCAAGGGAGAATACCATTGGTAAACACCTTCGGAAAAGCGTCTCTACATCCAGTCGACGGCACACCCCTTCTCCCAAGGCTTTCATAAGTCGTCAAACCAAGCGCAGCCTCCGTTATGGCGAATTAAAAATATGTTTTTGTCGCATTTGGGGCACGTCGTCTGATGGCAAACGTCTCGTTCTTCATCTCGATAGAGCCGCTTGCCTGGACAGGTGCTTCCTGTTGGATGCAAAGGCACGACCTTCCCTCGGATGCTACGGAACTAAATCTCGATCCCGCAGAACTGACAGATTTAACAGGACATGGCTCATACTGGATGGAAAAATGCGCCCATGAAACCCTATGGCTTCACTTTCAAGCCGGCGGCCTTCGCGAGTTTTCTCTGCCGGGAATCGAAGGAAAGAAAGGTTTTCGCACCGCATTCAAGGGCGACGGCGACGTGAAGAAGATCAATGGTTCGCTGCCCTTCCGTCGCCGCGTGCTTCTCGCTGAGTTCGTCGGCTCGGCGGAAGGTGTCTGTCCATGCGACGGGGTTGTGAATCAGCAATCCTTCGCGCAGGTCTTCGTCGATCCGATGAAACGGCGCACGCCTCTCGCTAGCGGAAATCTCGCCGCGGGCCGCAGCGTTTCGTAGGGCGTTGCGCGCTTCGATGCGGTGCAGCGGGGTGAACAGCAACGGTTCAGCAGTGCGGGCCATGTAGGCGGCGGAATCCGCACTGTGGCTGTCTCGCGAGGTGAGGGAGACAAGAAAGCTCGAATCCGGGTAGGCGGTCGCTTCCATCACCGCTTAATCGCGCAAGTCTGACCACAGTTTTGCTGTAGCTTCCTTCGACATTCCCTTGCCGACGGGTGGGAACGCCTTTAGCCGGGCTGCCCAATCCACTTTGCGCGGCTTTGCGGCTTTGGCCGGGGCGAGCGTGGCGAATGCCGCCCCGTTGCGGGTGATCGCCACCTGCTCGCCGTGTTCAATCCACTTCGCCACGTCGGCAAAGTTGTTGCGCAATTCGCGCACGGTCGCTGTTTTCATTGTGATACAGCATCGTATCACAGCATTGCAGCGGTCAACGGGATTTTTGCTCAGGGAGAGGCATCAAAGACCGCAGTGGTTTCATTCCGCTGGTGCGGTCAAGCTGACACGCGGGCGGGTGGGTCGCGCGCTTCACGGAAAACCACCTCGCGAGAATCACGAGCAGAGTGTGGAATTCACCAATGAACACCATGCACTTTCTACATCCGTATCAGCACGACGGGCGCTGGTTCTTTGACGACGCGCGCGCTGGCGTTTCGCGCAAACCCTTGGTGCTCGGCACTGACAAGAGCGTGGGGTATCTAGGGCAGGCGTTTGGCGACGGGAAGAACTTCGCGCTCGTGCTTTCCGCGACGAAGCTTCCTGACGCTCATGCGGTGCTCGACCGTTATTGGCGGATGGTGCGGGGAATGGTCGCGGGGCGAAGGAGCCTGGTATCAAAGGGTGTGCCGCCGATCCGATGTATTGTCACACTGGAGGAATAACGCGATGAAGAGGTTTCAAGGGGGAATACCATTGGTAAACACCTTCGGAAAAGCGTCTCTACATCCAGTCGACGGCACACCCGTTTTGCCAGGGTCTCAACTCGTCACCTTCAATGGATCACCCCGGCATTCCTCCAAGGCCGTGCTACGTGGCGAATGATTTCCCTCGAATGTCTCGCACTGATCTGGAATTCGACTAGCGCATGAACCAAGAGCCTTTAATTTTGGCTGCCGGGGTCTTCGCAGGCGGTTTCGGTGTCTGGTGGTTTCTCCGCCGCCGTGCGACTCCGACTCACGGATCGGGAGAAAGACTCACGAGCGAGAGCACGCTCGCGACCGCCGATAGCCTCATCGTCGGCGACGTGGATGCACCGCTAATTACGATGACGGTGCTCGCCACGCCATCTTCACCATCGGCTCCACTGCCCGACAGCCCTCGACTCGCATCGAACCTCGCACCGCTACTCAACCGCGCGCCTGAGTTGCTGTGTCTCGGCCACGACATGACCACAAGGACGCTACGCGTCGTCTTCTCCCCGGAGGTTACGCGCAGCCTCCAGTCCGGCGCGCTCAGCCATGTGCAGGACGCCGCCAAACAACTGCTCCCCGTCGCTCGCGATGCGCGCACCGGTCGCTTCGTGGAAGTGGGTCGAGCAGTGAAGACCGGCGGCGTGCGTCTCGCGAATGTCGCAGCAGCAACTTGGCAGATCGCCGCAATCGCCACTGCGCAGCATTACCTCGGCGAAATCAACGCTCGCCTGCAGCGTCTGGAAGACCGCGTGGCGGACATCCTTTTTTTGGGTGTGCCGCCGATCCGATGTATTGTCACACTGGAGGAATAGCGCGATGAAGAGGTTTCAAGGGAGAATACCATTGGTAAACACCTTCGGAAAAGCGTCTCTACATCCAGTCGACGGCACACCCCTTTTTTTTCTGAAAGAGGATAAGCGCGCCGAACTGCGCGCCATTGTGATCAAGCTCCGCGAGTATCCACGAATCCATTCAGGCGGGTGCATCGCAGGCGAGGATATGCTTGTGCAAAAACTCATGATGGAGGATTTCGACCAACGTTGCGTCGCCATCGGCGAACTCGCGCGAGAATTGGCGAAGCGCCACATGGAGAGTCTGGATTCGCTGTCAATTGAGGAATTGAAGAATCCCCGAGCCTCCGTTACGCGCGCAACGGATTGGTTGAAGCAAAGCCAAGAAGCACTGGAACTCGTTTTTCTCGCGCAGTCGTGCCGCATTCTCGGGTGCCACGTTAAAACCGCACTGCCAGACAACCGCTCAATCCTGTTTCAACGCATCACCCAAGCACGAAACGAAGTGCGCACGGCAACGGACCAACTGATCGGTTTGCAGCAGAGTTTTCACCTGAAGGTTGTCGCACCGCTGAACCCAGACGGTGGCTTCTTTCAGAAACTTTCCTCAAAGTTTCACAGCGATCACCGTCCCAAAGCGGCACGCGCCTTTGCCGCCGCGAGTCAGATCGCGTCCGAACTCGCGGAGCAGATCGATGTCCAAGCCGGGCAAGCGCAGCAATTCGCTGAGCAATTCGAAAAGTTTGCGAACTCTGGCATGGCTCTCGATGTGCGTTTCAATCCGCACGGCGTGATCGAAATTGTTGGGGTTCAACACACATAACCTCTGATACAGATCCATCAACGCGCAGTGGCGCCGGTGCCGCAAGCGCGTCCGCCATTGCACGGCAACCCCCGCCCCGCGCGACAGCCGTTCATTTTTCCCCGGGAGAAAACCTGCACCTCGCCGCCGATGGCCGGGACGCCGATGCAATTCCTGCAGTGCGCGATGCCGCTCACCACGCCGGCGAAGCGCGAACGGTTCCACTGGTGCTGCGCCGTGCCGCCGTGGACCGGCCCGAAGCGCAGCGAATCCAGCGAGAACACCGGCCGCGCGCCCGAGGGGCGGGCTGATTATTCGCTGGAAGCGATCGGCAGCCGGCAGAGTTTCCCGTCTCGCGAGGCGGGCTGACGAATCGTCGGTGCCAAATTGCGCAGCTCTGGAGAGCTACGCCACGGAGCTGCGCGCCAAGCTCCCGTGAACAGCAGCACGGCTTCAGAACCGGGCGTCGCGGCGATTGACTGCCGGTGGATGCGTGGGGATGCTGCGGCAATGAGCACGCTGGCGGTGGGGAAGCTCGAAGAGTTTCTCCAGATGCGCAGCGGTGAATGGCAGTACCGTGCGGGGCACGCGCCGCTCGATCTGGCGCAGTGTTTCTCCCCCACGGCTCAAACAGTCGGAGTTTGCCCGGCGCGGCCTTGATCGTGATTTCCCACAAGGAGGCATGGCTCACAAATTTGTGGCTGGCGGTGTCGTGAATGGCGGCGCGAGCGCGAGCGCTCAATCGCTCCGAAGCCTCCAGCCCCCTAAGAAAGGCGTGCGTGTCCAGCAGGAGCCTCATTCCGTGGTTTCGCGGAATTCTTCGAGCGGTTTATCGAACCCGGGCATCATTTCGATCTTGCCCTTGAGCATCCCAAAGAGCGGCCAGCCGGAAGCCGGCGCCAGCCGGGCGACAGGCTTCTCGTCGGCAGTGATGATGACCTCCTCGCCGCGCTGCGTTTTAGCGATGAGTTCGGGCAGGCGTGCCTGGGCTTCGGCGAGCGTGACGGTGTGCATGGTGAAGGAGAGCAGCACGCCGCCACGCGGATGCGCCAGCGGAGAAGGGTTCATCGAGGGGGACGTTTACGTGGCGGCGGAGAGGGAACGAGACGTCCGTCTTCGCTGAGCAGGGCGTTGCGGGCGAGATGTACGGCTTCGCTAATGGCCGTCTTGGAGATTTTGCCTCCGCCCCAACGCTCCACAATGAAGTCCCACGACAGGCCGCGCTCGACTTCGGCGAGGACGTCGGCCACGAACACGCGCGTGCCCTTGAAAGTGGGTTTGCCATGGCAAATCCGCGGATCCATGACGGTGTGCCGGCCCAGTTCCAGCCGGCCATTGGTGCGGGGCTTGGACTTGTTCGTGGGGGCAGGCTATCGATCGTTAGCGGTACTGACAAGTCGCTTCCCTTGCGGCCTCGATGAAGGCGATGACCTGCCCGCGCTTGACGGTGGGAAAGCCGGCCAGGAAGTCATCAATGGATTCCCCGCCTTCCAGGTAATCGACGAGATTTTGAACAGGAACGCGCGTGCCGGAGACGACAGGGCTGCCGCCCATCGTTTCCGGGTCGGAGTGGAAGACTGTGAACAATTCTACCGCGCTCATTGGGAGAAACTAATGGTGTCGCGAACCACGGGGCGGAATCCTGTTGAAGCGAAAAACAAAGTCACGAATTCGATGAAAAAAAACCCGACAGAAAAGTAGTCCGCACAGTCCCCTGTGCGGAGTCCGATGCGCAGTGGACGCCCGTTCCGCACAGAGGACTGTGCGGACTACTTGGCGTGCTGCTCGTCGCCGCAACCGCCCGCGCCGGCCCGCGCAGTTCGACGAGCTACTACATCGCGACCGACACCACCGACAATGGTGGCCGGCGCGCGACGAGCACGGCCTACACGAATGACGGCAGCATGGGAATGGTCGCGGGCATTTCCACCGTCGCCTCGCCCGCCGAGACGGCCAAGAGCGGCTACATCGGCCAGCTTTACGACGTGCCCGGCCTCACGCTCACCGCAGCCTCGCTGAACGTGAACGAAGGCGCGACCGACCAGCTCGGCGCCTGGCAGACGCTCGACGCTGCGACTTTCCTCGCCATTCCTGCCACCTCGGTGGCGTGGAGTGTGGTGAGTGGACCGATCGGAATCTCGGTGGCTGGCGTCGCAACCGCTGGTTCCGTCTATCAAAACACACCCGCGACCGCGCAAGGCAGCTACGCTGGCAACACGGGCATACTCGGCCTCACCGTGGTGAATGTGAACGACGACAACTACCGCGAACACGCCGGGGACGGGATCGGCGACTCATGGCAGGTGCAATACTTCGGCCAGCCGCCAAATGCGACCGCAGGACCAACGATGGACATCACTGGCGCCGGGCAGAACAACCTCTTCAAATACATCGCCGGGCTAAACCCCACCGATCGCAGCGCGTCCAACGCTGTGTTCACCCTGGCGATTCAACCCGTGCCCGGCCAGCCCACGCAGAAGAGCCTCATCTTTCCCCCCATATTCGCGGGCCGCACCTACACCCTGAAATCGAAGCCCGAACTCGACTCTGCAACCTGGAGCACTGGCTCAGCCTCCGGTCTGACGATCAGTTCCGGCACCGTGGGAACGATTACCGACCTGAGCGCGACCGGAGCGAAGAAGTTCTACCACATCGAGATCACCAAGCAGTAGATACGGAGCGCGTTGATTCATCACCGCTCTTGCCTCGACGCGGAGCGGTTGCCCAGCCACGCGCTCCGCGTTCCCACCGAAAGCGGCGATAAATCGCACGCACTCCAAAACGGCCAGCGACGCACCGTGACCAACACCGCCACCACCGGTGCGAAGAAGTTCGACCACATCGGGATCACCAAACCGTGAACTTTCCTGCTCGGCTCCAAGGGATGAGACTCCAGCCGGTTCTGCCAACGATTCAGTTCCAAGCGGCGTTACGCGATGTCTGCTGATCGTATTGGGCTCATGCGGCTGAAGTCTCCAAGTTTTTGGAGCAGTTTCCGATGGCACCGATCGGCGGGATGGCCTCATGATGTGCGCTTTCGCCATGACTCTCTTCCGCTTTCCTCTCCGCCTCGCTCCTGCTGCCGTCCTTTGCATTGTCCAGTCCGCGTTAGCCGCCGAACCGGTGCTGCCCGGCGTCGGCGCGGCGATGGAGGAGATGGTGGCGAAAAATGAAATCGCCGGCGCGGTCACGATGGTGATGACGAAGGACAAGGTGCTCCACCTCGAAGGCACCGGGCTGGCGGATGTGGGCTCGAAACGCGCGATGGCGCCGGATGCGCTGTTCTGGATCGCTTCGATGACGAAGCCGGTCACCGGCACGGCGGTGCTCATGCTGCAGGATGGGGGCAAGCTCAACGTCGCCGATCCCGTCGCGAAGTATCTGCCCGAGTTTGCGGCGCTGAAGACGCCCTCGGGCAAGCTGGCGAATCTCACCATCGCGCAACTCCTCACTCACACCTCCGGCCTGGGCGAGGCGGGCGGCGACGGCGCGAAGAATGCGAAGACGCTCGCGGATCTCGTCCCGCTGTGGCTTGCCGCGCCGATGCAGTATGAGCCGGGCGCAAAGTGGAAATACACCCAGAGCGGCATCAACGCCGCGGCGCGCATCGTCGAGGTCGTGAGCGGGATGGCCTTCGATGCGTTTCTTCAAAAGCGCCTCTTTGATCCGCTCGGCATGAAGGACACGACCTTTTACCCGACGGATGCGCAGCGCGCGCGGCTTGCGACGGGGTATGCAAAGAACAAGGACACCGGCGCGCTGGAAGCCGCGCCGCCCCGCGAATTCTATGAGGGCAAACGCACGCGCCCGCCGCAGGGCAATGGCGGACTTTACTCGACCGCGCCGGACTATGCGCGCTTCTGCCAGATGCTCCTTGGCGGCGGCACGCGCGACGGCGTCCGTATCCTGACTTCTGACGCGATGAAATTTCTGAGCACGCCGCAGACTGGCGACTTGCCGACGGGCTTTTTCCAGAACGACACCTTCGGACAGCATGGCATGAAGTACGGCTGGGGACTCGGCACGAGCATCCTGCGCACACCGCACGAGGGCGTGGCGGCGATGCTCTCGCCTGGCACATTCGGCCACGGCGGCGCGTGGGGCACGCAGGCGTGGATCGATCCGGTGCGTGGGGTGGCCTACGTGATGTTGGTGCAGCGGGCGAATTTCCCGAACAGCGATGCCAGCGAAGTCCGTCGTGCGTTCCAGCAAGCGGCCTCGATCGCGCTCGGGAAAAAGTGAAGTGACCGGGTCACCGGCACCGTCGTTGCCGGGTTATTTTGGGAGAATGGCGACATCGCAGAACGTGAGCGCCGCGATGCCGTCGGTGCCGACGATGAGCGTTTCCTGGCTCCACTCGCTTTCTTTGAGGTAGGTAATCCTGGTCGCTGCGGAGGCCTCATGAAGCCTGAGTGTGAGCACATTTCCGCTCAATCCTCCCGCGGCGACTTTCCCCTTTCCCCATCCAGATAGAACTGGCCCGCCAACGCATCCGACCAGACGACCGGCTGGTCGAACTCCAGCACGATCGCATCCCGCGCCGCGCTCGCGAAACGGGCGGACCGGAGATTCGGTGGCGTGATGGATTCGGTGACTTTCCTGCCGTAATTGTGCCGCTCGATGAGAGGCTGAATCACGCAGGCAAATTCCGCCCATCCGACGAGGGGTAAATGACAGCCGCCCGGTGGCTTGATCCCGAGTGTGGACATCACGCTCATGTTCGAGAAAAGGCGGTCCAGTTCGATGGGAATGGCGCACAGCTTCGCGAGCGACTTCACCACGCTGGTGATGGCGCCCGGCCGCATCGCCGACTGAACCTTGGCAGTGCCCAGCCTCCCGGAGGGCGTTGCGTGGCCCCACCCGCGCAGAGCGATGCGGCGAACGCAAAGGCAATGACGAATGCGGAGGCGGGCTTCATGTTCAGAATACTGGAGGGATGCGATTCATGGGTCCGCTTGGCCGGTGCGACATTCGCCAAATTACTTCACCCACAGCACGGGCTGCGTGATACCGATGTTGCGCTGCACTTCGGGATCTGTCGGATCGGCTGGGAGCTTCTTCCACAGGTCGAGATCCGACTGTTCGCGGAGTGCGGGGCCGGCGAAGAGCAGGTGCGGCTGACGCGCGGGCCAGCCTTCCCACGCCTGCACGTCGGGCTTCAGCGGCCACTTCGATTTGTCCGCGAGGAAGGGATTCAGATATGCGACGGCTTTGCGGATGCCGCGTCCGTCGGGCAGCGTGAAGAGCCAGACGTTGTCCTGCTCGGTCGAGGGCACCTGGCAGAGCAGCGTCATGTTATCGAGATGGAAGATGGAGTAGCCGTAGGGCTTCGTGCGCGCGAGTTCGAGCGGGAAGCTGCCGTCCGCGGCCATCTGCTTTGCGACGAAGACTTCTTTGAACTGCTTGCGGCACAGCGCGAGTTTCGCCTCGTCGCCGATGAAGTCGGCGAACACCGCGAGCTGGAGGTGAAAGGCGACGCTGTGGTTGTTCTTCGCGACGGCTTCCTCCTGCCCGTTCTTGCTCGTGACCATCCACTCGGCGCGTTCCTTCTCATCCTCACAGCAGGGCTGCAAGAATCACCTCACACCCCGGCCCGCGCGTAGATCGCATCCAGCGGCATCGTGAATTCCAGCTCGGGAATGTGCAGCGCATCGCCGCCATCTCCGTCTGGCAGCCGCTCGGTCGTCCAGTCTTCGCCCACGCGCCGGTGGATGGTCACCTCGCGCCGGTCCTGCGAGACGAGCACGTAGGTGTGCAGCGCAGGGATCAGCTCGTAGGCCATGCGCTTCTCACGGCGGTCGATCCGTTCGGTCGAGGGCGACATTACCTCCACGATGACGCTCGGTGTGTCACAGAAATACTGGTGCTGCCCGGCGGGGTCGCAGTTCACCATCACATCCGGGTAGTAAAACCAGTCATCCTCCTTTTTGTGGATGTGCGCCTTCATGTCGTTGATGAATGGCATGCACTTCTTCCCGCGCAGATGGCCGTGGAGTTCGGCGAAGATGTTTCCGGAAATCACATTGTGCGCGACGCTCGCCCCAGCCATTGCCATCGGCTCGCCCGCCATCGCCACCACTTCCCCCGCGATATATTCGTGGCGGACTTCACTCGTCAGCTCCCCTGCGATGTAAGCTTCGGGGCTGATCCAGTTCTTTGGTCTGCGTGCGGCACTCATGCGGCGGCATGAGTAGCCGCACGCTGTGGCGGCAGTCAAACGTGCGTGGAGCGCCGCACTCCCTCCGGGGTTCGCTTGCCGTGCTTGTCCTTGTCGAGCTTGTCAAAGCGCGGGCCTCGCTCCTCCGTTTCGGCGGCTGCGGGTTTGGCGGGTTTCGTTTCGGCGGCCTTGCCCTTGCCTTTGCCTTTCGCGTCGCCGCTCGGCGCTGCGGAGCCGACGGGCGGGAGGTATTCATAGCAGCCGACTTCCGGACGCATGTAATCGACCGCGATGAACAGGACGTTGGACTTCGATTCGGCGTGCAGCGCGGAAAGCGGAGCCAGCAGGAGAGCGGCGAGGGGGGGGCAGGGTGGGTTTCATGGGTTTGAGTTAGTATCTCTCCGCCAAACAACGCACATGTTTTCGCCGTTGATTTGGGGCGCACATGGAGGGGCGCTTTGAGGTGCCCTCTCGATGCGGACGCTCCGCGCCGCATCGAGCCGATGATAGTAGCCGACGACGTGAGGAGGCGGGCTGATCTTCCAATCCGCAATCCAGAGTGCCCGCCTCCTCACGTCGTCGGCTGCAGGCAAACGCTGCCAGCGGCGCGGAGCGACCGCTGCCAGAGGGCGGTATCATACCGCCCGTCCTTGCTTCCGGCTCCGCCGGCTTCGGACTCGGCACTCGGAAGGCAGGATTCGTAGTGCCGGCTGCAGTGTTCCAAGGCCGCTCTAGTCCACCCGCAGCGTCAGCGGGCCGGGGATGATCTTGTCCGTCCCCGTGCGGTAGAAGGCCCAGGCACCCTTGAAGAACCGGTGAACGCTGTAGTTTGTGAAGCCGCCCCAGCGACTGGCATTCTCCCGCGTCGCGGGCATTTCGATGCTGAGGCGGCGCGGACCCCATGGGCCGATCACCTGGCCCTCGGCGACGTTGGCTCGTGTCGGAACCGCATCCCAGTATCCGTGGAGCTTCGCCTGCCGGTTCGGCTCGATGAATTTCACGGTGTAGCCCTCGGTCAGCTTTTTCATTTCCTCGATCGGTGTCTCCGTCGGGATCTGGTGGGAGGGTCCGAAGGTCAGCGAATAGGTGATCACCGTGGGGAATTGCAGTTTGGGCGGATCTTTCACGTCGCCGGAAAAGGTCACACCGGCATCGCTGAACAGGATCCGGATGCTGCACTTTTCCTTGCGGTCAAAGACGCCCTGGAACTCCACCCGCGACGGTTGCATCGCGGGCGGCGATTGCCGTTCGATGGTCATCAGCTTCGAGGCCACGGTATGCTTGCCGTTCGAGTAGTAGATGCTGAAGCGCATGACCACCGGCTCGCCATTTGGCTTGCCATCGACCTTCGGCTGAATGCTGAGGACGCGGTCGGTCGAGAGCATCGCGTCGAAATTCTTCGACTGGAACACGGCATTCATGCCGACCCACTTTCCGGTAGTGAAGCCGTTCAGCTTCGGCGGAACGTGGGTGGTCGGGGTGACCGGCTCCTGCGCCCGGGCGCAAAGGACGAGGCATGGGATCAAAGTGAGCATGAGTCTGTGCATGGGAGGGCGTCTGGCTGGGGCGAAACTGATCGGCGCGGTCTGCTGCTGTCAACTCGTCAGGTCGCCCGTTATTGGAGCCGGTGTGATCGAAAGAGAGTCCAGTGAATGAGTAAGATGGTGGCGCCGGGCGTGGCGCGAGCCTTTGGACTGCGCGCGGCTTGACGCCGCATTTCCCTTCGCCTCGGGTCCGACGCGCAAATTCACCGTTGCCCCGCAGAGCAACGCAGCGTCTTTCGGACGCCCGGCGCATGCCGCGATTTCGCCCATCGCACCTCCGCAAAGCCAAAGCGGGGTCAAGCCCCCGCGGTCCAAAGCCTCGCGGCACTCACGCGCCGCTCGGCTTTGGCCGGCAACCAGCCTTTGGACTCACATCGAATCACGCCCTTTTGAGCCGGTCTGATTGCGAGCCGCGGGCTTTTGCCTGTAGCCGACGATGTGAGGAGGCGCGCACTCTGAATTGCGGATTGCGAATTGGAAGATCAGCCCGCCTCCTCACGTCGTCGGCTACTCTCAGCGGCTCGATGCGTCCGCATCGAGATGGCGCTATCAAGGCGCCCCTTGTGGGCCCGACAAGAACAGCGAAAGCACGTTCGTTGTTTGTGAGGGAGGTGCCAATCTGGGGCACGAATCTCCCGAAAAAGGGAAACTGGTCGGGGCGACAGGATTTGAACCTGCGACCTCTTGGTCCCAAACCAAGCGCTCTACCAAGCTAAGCTACGCCCCGATTGCCGGAACCACTTCTAGCCCCGCATCCTGGAAACACAAGGGACTTCGTGGGACTTCGTGCGGACGGGTGACGGCGGCTGTTCCGCGGAATGTCGCCACGCCGGGTCTTTCGACGCGCTGCGCGGGGAAAATTGGGCGCTTCCCGTCGGTCGCGATTGTCTCGTGGCGGTGATGGGTGTGATTGAAAGTGAGTCCGTGAAATGAGGCGCTGAGCGCCTGCACAACAAACCTTTCGCGCGTGTCGTGGCACCGCTACGCGGTGCGCCTGCTTGCCCGCCGACCCGTGGGTTCCTCGCTGACTCGTCACCCACGGCTATTGTTGTGTTGGCACTACGCGCCACGACAGCAGCCCGTCAGGGCCAATCCCTGAACTCAAATTCAATCACGCCCGGCGGTGATCGCCGGGAACATTTCCCATTGCCCATTGCACGATGAATTCTGACACTCGGGCATGAGCACAACTTCAAGCAGGGTCGGCAAGGACATCGAAATCACCGGAACTCTGAAATTCAAAGGCGAGCTGCTGTTTGACGGAAAGTTCCGGGGGAACCTGGTGGAGGGGAGTGCCCTCGTCGTGGGAGAAGGTGCGGAAATCCGCGGCAAATCCATCGTGCTCGACAATCTCACCAGCTCCGGGCTGGTGGATGGCGACGCGACTGTCGCGCAGAGGTGCCATCTGAAGGAAACCGCGCACCTTCAAGGCAGCCTGAAAACGTTTCGCCTCGCGATGGATGACGGAGCCACGTTCGCGGGAGCGTTGGAAATTTCCAAGCCTGCCAATGTGAGGCCCGCGGATCCTGCCAGATAAGCCGCCCCCGCCACGATCACTCAGCCAGGCGTTCAGCGGCGAGGAGGATGCCGGCGGCTTTGTCGAGCGTCTCCTGCCATTCCGCCTCGGGGGAACTGTCGGCGACGATGCCCGCGCCGACGTGGAAATGGGCGCGCCGGCCCTCGATCATCACCGTGCGGATGGCGATGGAGAACTGGCTCTCGCCATTGAATCCGAACCAGCCGAGTGCGCCGGTGTAGAGGCCGCGGGAGTGGGGTTCGAGTTCGGCGATGATTTCGCGGGCGCGCTTCTTCGGCGCACCGGTGATGCTGCCGCCAGGGAAGCACGCGCGCAGCGCCTCGGGGTGATCGACGCCGGCGCGAAGGCGGCCTTCGACGGTGGAGACGAGGTGGAAGACCTGCTCGTGGCGCTCGAGCTTGAGCAGTTCCGGCACGGTGACGGTCCCGAAGTCGCAGACCTGGCCGAGGTCGTTGCGCTCGAGGTCGGTGATCATCACGAGTTCGGAGATTTCCTTTGCCGAGGTGATGAGGTCGAAGGCGCTGTTCTCGTCCGCGAGCGGATCGGGCCGGCGGGGGCGGGTGCCCTTGATGGGTCGCGTGCGAATGGCGCGGCCACTCATTTGCAGAAAACACTCCGGCGATGAGGAAAGGATCGCCGTGCCGCCCAGATCGAGGAACGCGGCGAGCGGAGCGGGGGAGTAATGGCGGAGCGCCTCATAGAATGCCCACGGATCGCCGGCCCACGGTGAGGTGAATGGATGCGAGAGGTTCACCTGGTAGATGTCGCCCGCCGCGATGTATGCCTGCGCGCGGCGGACCATTTCGTGAAAGGTGCGCGGCTCCATGCGCGGGCGAAACTCGGGCCGGACGCACGACGCATTCGGCGCAACGGGGCTGAGGCGCGCGGCAAGGTCGCCGACTGCGTACCAGCGTTGCTCGGAGTGGCGGTAGAGGAGGGCTTCGTCGTAGAGGCCGAAGCAGAAAATCCCGTCGTAGTCGATGTGCCCGGCGGCGAAGCCGTGCGGCAGGCCGTCATCCCTCCCGTCCGCGCGTGTGGAGGCGGCGAGTCCGGCGCGCAGCGTATCCCAATCCCTCCCGATGTGGCCGCGGAGGATCTCGCGCGGTGCGGCGGCGATGATCGACAGCGCGCCGGGAGCGGCATCGATCCTCGCGGTGTCGAAAAAGACCAGCCCCGGCAGATGGCGCAGCCGTGCCGCCGCATCGACCGGAGCAAGATCGAGCGCGATCGGACGCGGTGAAGCGGGATGGATGATCGACGGCACAGTGCGGGAATCGGGCAGAGGCGCGGGCTTTTCAAATGGAAACTGGGATGCTAGCCTCGCAAGCCATGTCACTTTCGCGTCTGCTGATGCTGTGTGCGTTTGTCATTCTCGGAGCGCCCGTGTGGTCCGCCGAGCCGGCTCCCAAGGCTGTGAGCGAGCCTTTCCCGATCGTGCCACAGTCGCATGGGAACTCGCCCGCTGCCGCGGCCGAACAGCCTCTTCCGCGCGGCGACACGGGGCTTCGCCCGGTCACCAAGCCGTCGCTCTTGCCCGATGACGTTCCCTCCGCAACCTGGCCGCCGATGGAGTTCGTTCCGACTCCACTGAGGAGAGAGAGCGTGACTCTGCAGCCCGTGCCCAAGGTGTCCGATTTGGAATTGCGCATCCGCTACCAAAAGGCCCGCAATGCTGCGGAGACGAACGAGGGTGTCCGCGCGGCATGGAATGATTCCCGCACGGCGCGGACCGAGGAGGGGAAGAGAAAGGCGCTGCGGCGCTATCAGGATTTGCTGTTTGCAAAGATGCTGTCCACCGACCGGGGCATCGCTTCGCTGGTCGAGCAACGACGCAAGGCACTGAAGCCGATGCTGGAACAGACGCATCTCACGCCCACGATTCCGATCGAATGAAGCACCATGACTCCGCCTTGGGAGAGATTCCCGTTGCGGGGCCGGGACAGGGACGCTAGCCTCGCGACCCTGTTTTCCAAAGGGCGCGTTCGTCTAGAGGCCTAGGACACAGCCCTCTCAAGGCTGGTACACGGGTTCGAATCCCGTACGCGCTACCACCCAGGATCTGGCCGGCCTCGGCATGGTGCCTGGATGCGACTACGATGCCTTCAGGCGGAAGGCGATGACTGTCCGCGCGCCGCGCATCGTCACGCCAGGATGATGCTTCTGCATCCCGACCGCGCCTGCGTCGCGCTGAACTTGGAACTCGAAAACTGGGAAGTCATACGATTTATACAGCCTTGTTGCCAGATGGCGGCGCGTGACTGGAAAGTAGCGTAGCTCTCCCGGGCTGCGCGGGTGAAGCCCCGGGTTGCGCAGCTCTGGAGAACTACGCTGCGCGACCACGCCGCCGCCATTTGCATTCATGCAATCAGGCTGTGAAAATCGTATCAGACCCCGGAACGACTGCCACCTTCCCGCTGGAACCGCTCTGCCACTGAAGCCGGGACAACCGGGACAACGCACGATTCTTTCCCGCGAGCCCGTTACTTTTTGATCTTCTCCGCGAGTTCCTTTGCCGCCTTTTGGAACATCGCCTTTTGCTCGGCGTTCAGTTTCGTCTCGATGATATCGCGGTTTTGTCTTGCAGCGGGATCGCCGTCCGCGGCGGCCGCGGCGAACCACGCGTAGCCCTTCAGGTTATTCCTCGGGATGCCTTGGCCCTGCACGTACATGAGCCCGAGGTTGAACTGTGCGCGGGCCATTCCGGCGAGCGCGGCCTTCTCATACCAGTCGTGCGCCTTGTCGGGACTCTTCGGTGTGCCGCGTCCCGTGGCGCACATGTTGGCGAGGTTGAATTGCGCATCCGGGGAGCCCTGCGCCGCGGCTTTCTCCAGCCACGCCGCCGCCTTTGTCTCGTCCTTCGCCACGCCGGTGCCTGCGGCGTACATCGTGGCGATATTGAACTGCGCCTCCCGGACTCCCTGCTCAGCGGCCTTGGTGAACCACAAAGCTGCTTTCCTCCGATCCTGTTCCACACCGCTGCCCTGATCGTAAAGCGAGCCGAGCGTCATCTGCGCTTGCGCATCCCCGGCGGTGGCCTTCTTCTCAAGCTCTTTCAAATCCACCTTCTCTTCCTGGGCAAGGCACGTGACGGCGACAACGAGCGCGGTGAGGACTGCGAATTTCGACATGACGCGACGCTATTGCCCGCTGCACCGAGCGGCAAGCGCGAACGATCCCCGCACCCGCCTCAGTCCGACCACTCTGGCGTCGAGGAATGGCGGTGACGTGAACCCGGACGTGGAAGCGATCCCGCCGCGGCCCGTCGCGGCGTTTGGCCGCATTTCGCGCACCCCGAGTAGTAGAAGCAAGTGCGCAGCCTGCGGATGCTGGCGCAACAAGTCCCCGGCGTCGTTCATCTCGCGGTCGTCCTCGCAATCTCGATCCTGCTTCGGGTCTTTCGGGGAGGGCAGGGGAGTAATACGATTTGTATAGTCCTGTTGCCAGATCGCGGCACGGGGCTGGAAAGTAGCATAGCTCTCCAGAGCGGCGCGCGTGGGTCTGCGCGTGAAGCCTCGTGATGCGCAGCTCTGGAGAGCTACGCTACGCGACCCTGTCGCGGCCTCCTGCCTTCAGGCAATCAGGCTGTAGGTGTCGTATGCGAGCAAGGCAGGAACGAGAGTATGTGCGTGCAGGAATTGTGTACTCACATGTGAGCATCACTTGTAAGCAATGGTCACGGCGACGGAACAGGGAGTTGCTTCGCGCACCACGCACGCCACATCTGGCGATACGCCGCTTCCACATTCCGCGCGAATCGCGGGCCGTCCATGAAT
>Ga0209181_10006589_pt1 | contig 16212 bp, 13 predicted proteins | sample MAT05_FD_187208 | JGI IMG/M metagenome (GOLD analysis project Ga0209181, IMG submission 187208) | Freshwater microbial communities from Lake Fryxell liftoff mats and glacier meltwater in Antarctica - MAT-05 (SPAdes) (version 2) | ecosystem: Environmental > Aquatic > Freshwater > Ice > Liftoff... | reverse complement strand
GCGGCGACAACGCATCACGCAATCGCGACGAGCATCGCACGAAGTCAAGAATGTCGAGAATCTCGCCGGGATAAAGCGCCGCCAGAAAGTCGTCCTGAACCAGAAGAACGGCATTCTCGCGCATTGCCAGCTCGCGGGATAGCGTCGTCTTTCCCGCCGCCATTTCTCCGCACATGAAGATTAGTTTTGGCATTGGAGAAGTGAGTGTCCGAACGGTTTAGCGCTTGCCTGAAACGAGGACGCAGACATAGCCCGAGAGCAAGACGACACGTACGCCAATCAAATGCCCCTTTGAGCCACCATCACAGCATGACCAACGCCCAAAACAGCACGCATCCTTGACTGCACAGTAGTGTGAATATCACGAAGTTGCGCCAGCATCGCGTCGCTGCCGTCTTCGCTCAACACCTCCCAAACGATGTCGCGAAGGAATCCGTGGATGAATTTGTTCCGCGCTTGTATGCCTTCGGCTACAAGTTGTTCGAAATTTGCTGGCAAGTCGACCAGCTTCCGAAGGCTCCCCGCGACTTGTCCCGTAGTCTTAGAGGAATGAAAGTCCCAAGCACGCGCGAACGCTTCCCCTTCACTAGGGTTTTCATGCTCTTCAACTGATGCAAGCAAGAAAAGTAGCGCGTCTTCAAATACCCGACACGACAAGAAAGTGCGACCAGCTACAAGAAGAATCTTGTCTCTTCTAATAGAAGCCTCAGGCGACAGCAACGACTTTGAATTCACAATGTTGACGCCGGTGTAGCAAATCTTCCACCGAGTTGCCTGTGAGAACGTGCGAGTCTTCTATCGACATCGGTCGATATGTTTGGCGCACACTCGGATTGTCCACACTACCCAGTGCCGGGCTATTAGCCAATCAACACAAGAAGGGTTAAATCCGGAGTCTACATGCGCGCATTTTCTATGAGCAGCACAGCTGTGCCGAAAAAATGTACGAGGCGCGTATTTCCGACTATACCGTCTACCAGCCTTCGGTCTGGATTCCCGCCTTCGCGGGACTGACATTTGCGCGGCCTACGCCGCCCGCTCCAGACTCAACCCTGCATGCTCTCTCAGCGGATGAAACTGAATCTTCGGGTGGCGCTCTTGCGTGAGGCGCAGGTCGTAGGTGGAGGTGAGGAGGTAGGCGAGCGTGTTCGCCGCGTCGTAGGCTAACTTTGACGCGTTGTAGTCCATGAATTTTTTCATCTCTGCGGGGTCGTCGGAGGTGACCCAGCGGGCGCCAACGAACTGGCTGCCGGAGAGCTTGATGTCGGCTTTGTATTCGGTTTGCAAGCGATGCTGGACGACTTCGAATTGCAGCTGACCAATCGCGCCAAGCAGCATCAGCGAGCCGAGTTGCGGCTTGAACACCTGAATCGCGCCTTCTTCGCCGAGCTGCGCAAGACCCTGCTGCAACTGCTTGCTGCGCAGCGGATTTTTAAGCTCGACCGTCTGGAACAATTCCGGCGCGAAGAAGGGAAGGCCGGTGTATTGCAAGCTCGCGCCTTCGGTGATGGTGTCGCCGAGCTGCACGCCGCCGTGAATGGTGAAACCGATGATGTCGCCTGCGTAGGCCTCGTCCACTGCCTCGCGGCGTTGCGACATGAATGTGACGACGCTGGTGGGGCGCATTTCTTTCGCGGTGCGTTGCACTTTGAGCTTCATGCCGGACGAATATTTGCCGGAGCAGACGCGCACGAACGCGATGCGGTCGCGGTGCATCGGATCCATGTTGGCCTGCACCTTGAACACGACGCCGGAGAAGCCTGCGGCATCGGGTGCGATTTCGGTGAGCGATCCGTCGGGATTGGTCGAGGAGCGCGGATGCGGTGCGGGCGCGAGATCAACCAGCGCGTCGAGGATTTCCTGCACGCCGAAATTGTTCACGGCCGAGCCGAAGAACACAGGCGTAAGCTTTGCCGCCAAAAACGCTTCGCGATCAAACGCGGGCGCGGCACCGGTGACGAGTTCAATGTTCGCCAACGCATGCTCGAAATCAACACCGAAGCGAGCCTTGAGCGCGGCGGTTTCAGACAGCGGAATTTCTTCGAGCGCCATCTTTTCGCTCACGGTGTCTTCGCCGGGCTTGAACACGCGCATCATCTGGGTGCGCAGATTGATGATGCCGACGAAGGCGCGGCCTTGGCCGACCGGCCAGGTCATCGGTACGCAGGGCATGCCGAGTTCGGCTTCGACCTCGTCGAGCAACTCAATCGGATCGCGACCTTCGCGGTCCATTTTGTTGACGAAGGTGATGATCGGTGTGTCGCGCTGGCGGCAGACTTCGATCAGGCGCTTGGTCTGCGCCTCAACACCGTTCGCGGCATCGATCACCATCAGCGCGCTGTCGACGGCGGTGAGCACGCGATACGTGTCTTCAGAGAAATCGCGGTGGCCCGGTGTGTCGAGCAGGTTCACAACATGGTCGCGGTAAAGCATCTGCATCACCGAGGAGGCGACCGAAATGCCGCGCTGCTTTTCGATTTCCATCCAGTCGGACGTGGCGTGACGGCTGGCTTTGCGCGCCTTGACGCTGCCCGCGACGTGAATCGCGCCCGAGAACAGCAAAAGCTTCTCGGTGAGCGTTGTTTTGCCCGCGTCAGGGTGGGAGATGATGGCGAAAGTGCGGCGGCGCGCGACTTCGGCGGTGTGCAAAGTGGTCACGGAAAACAGTTCACATGCGTGAAAAGTCTTGATTTTAAAGGAGTTCCAAGGGCGATGATGATCCTCATTGTCGCCAATCAGCGACTGTAATTATTTGTAATCCGACGGCACTTTGTCGGCGAAGGCTGCGTCTATTCCGTTACAGAGTCACTGGCAGCAGTGCCCAAATCAAGCAACGAACCGAGCCCGCAAGTGTTTAGTGGCTCAGCTATCAAGGAGATGCCCCATGAAAAAGATCCTCATTCTCGGTGTAGCGGTCATTTCGGCCATCGCTGCCACGACCGCGAGCGCAGCTGACGATGCCAAGCATCTCCGCTACGGTCACGGCAACGGTTATTACCGTCCGGCTTATGTCGCACCGGCACCGGTTCGCTCTTATTACGGACAAGGTTACGGACACGGCAACCGCGGCGGTTACTGGCACGGTAACCGCTGGATCGCTCCGGTCGCAATCGCCGCTGCCATCGGTGGTCTCGCCATCGCCCGCAACTCGTACTACTACAATCAGTCGTCCTACGTTGCGCCGTCGTATTACGCGCCCGCTGCGGTGAGCTACGGCGTGAACTACGCTGCGCCTGTGGCGGACGGCTTTAACTATGCGGACGTTAACGGCGACGGCTACATCAGCTACGAAGAGGCCGCCGCGTACCCGCACTGGCAGCGCAACTTCGGTCGCATGGATCACAATCGCGATGGCTACCTCACGCGTGATGAAGTGTCTGGCTGGCGTTATCGTTAATTTCGGCTAATCCGAACCGCCGGGCGGCAAGCTCGGCGCGTTAACCGAAGTGGCAAATCGCGCCGCTCCTACTGGCATACGGCAGGCGCTAAATCAATGCGCCGTCAGCGCCGCGACACTGATCGTCTGCTGCAACACGTGCGAATCATCGGTGCCCAACTCGACAACATCCGCCCCGCAATTCGCGGCTTCAATACACACGTAATTTCGCCAGCCTTCAGGCGGCAAATCAGCAAACGTCTTGATGAACTCCGCGCCCGGATTCCACACGACTAGCGTTTTGCTGCCCGACGTGGTGAGCGTAATTTTTCTATGCCCTGCCAGGTCAATCAGCTCGAAGTGGTTGCCGGTATCCACGTAAATCCGGTCACTTCGGCCCGGATCGCGCGCATCCTGCAAATGCCAGTTGCCGCGCTGCGTGTGCTCATTGAAATTGTCGAACTTGTCGGAATAGGTGAGTCCGTCGAGCCCGGTGACATGCACACGATCCGCGTCCGCGACGCGGAAATAGGTGTGCAGCGCCTGGGTGAACCGCACCGTTTCCTTGCTCAGGTTCACCGTGGTGAGCGCTTGCTCCAGCGCGCGACCGATGCGCATGCTGAGAATTACATTCATCGGCACTTCGGGCACGTCCGGCCCGGCGAGCGCAAGCACGATTTCGCCTTCAGCGGTTCGCTCGGCGTGCGTCACCTGCCATTGCTGCGTGCGCACCAGCCCGTGCTGCGGCGCGTCCGGAGGTTGCCCCTGTTTCGCGAAGTACGGCCAGCACACCGGAATACCGCCGCGAATTGGATCGGGCGGCCGCTTGCTGTTCGGTGACATCCACAGCAAATCGTCAAACCCTGTCGGCACGAACGACAAGACGTGACCACCAAAGAGACTGATCGCGGCTTTCGAGAATGGAGTGGTGATCAGAAGCGCTGGAAAGCCCTGATATTCGCCAAAGCGCAGGCCAGGAATGGAGTTCGACATTGGGTATCAGCTTTGATGTGTAATCGCCATTGTATTGGGGCTAAGGGCGTGAAATCCACACAGTCGACTTATGGCGCTATCACGACATAGCACACGTGAAGACGTCAATTCACGGTAAAGCTGATGACTAAACAATCCCGCCATCTACGATAAACGCCTGGCCGGCGCATCCGCGCGCGTCATCGCTCGCCAGCCACAGCGCCATCGCCACCACGTCGTCCGCATCGAGCCGGAATTTCAGCGCCTGATTGTCTAGAAACTGCTTTTCAAGTTCGGGTGTCACGACTTGCGCCGATTGCTTTGGCGTCACAATCGCGCCGGGTACGATGCAGTTCACGCGGATGCCGCGTGGCCCCAGCTCTTGCGCCAAGGTGCGGGTCAGGCCGTGAATCGCTGCTTTGCTCGTTGTGTAGCTCACAAACCCGGGACGACGACGCATCCAGCTCACCGAACCGGTCGTAATGATCGATCCGCCGTCGCGCATCATCCGCGCCGCCGCCTGCGCGCCAAACACCTGAGGCCGTAAATTGACTGACTGATTGTTATCCCAGAATTCGGGTGTCAGTTCATCAAAGGCGTGGCGCACGTCGTTGGCGGCGTTGCCAATGTAGACGTCAAGCTGAGCATTGCGAGCGTTCGCAGCTTCCGTGATCGCGGTTTGCAGCGCGCTGACGTCGCGGATGTCACAGTGCTGATAGCGCAGTTGCTGTTTCGCGTTCAGGCGACCCATCAATTCATTAGCGCTCGCATCGTCAATGTCGAGAAAACTGACGTTGGCGCCCTGCAGGACAAAGTTCTCCACCAGCGCGGCGCCGATGCCGGTCGCGCCGCCCGTGATGAAGGCGTGTTTGCCGCGTAGAGAAGGGTATCGATTGGTCAGTCGGCTCATGGTTATCCTGCAAAGCGTGGTTCGAGAATGCCCGGCGCGTGGTGGCCGGGCATTCGGATGGCAAACAGTCCGCCCGCTTCCGGCTTTGCGGCCAACTCCTCGTCGGTCATGCGCACTCGGGCGGTAGTGACGTAGAGCGTTTGCAGGTCATCGCCCGCGAAGGTGCAACAGGTGATGTTTGGCGCAGGTAGTTCAATCACTGCGAGCAAATCGCCTTGCGGCGAGACTTTTTCGATACGCCCACCGGCAAAAATTGCGATGTAGACATTTCCCTCTGCATCGACGCAGGCCCCATCCGGACGCCCTTGCGGCGGATCGAATGTACGCAGTACGCGTTGATTACTGACTGCGGCATCGTCGATGTCGTAGTCGAACGCCCACAGCACATGATTGGGCGTATCGGCCAGCGTGAACGTCTTGTTGTCCAGCGAAAATGTGATGCCATTGGAGAGGGTCACGGGATTCGCCTTGGCGCTGAAGCGCCCATCAGCTTCCATGCAGTAAACATACGCGCCCGCCTTGTCGCGCGGCTCCCACATCGTGCCCGCCCAGAATCGCCCGGCAGCGTCACAGCGACCGTCATTGAAGCGCGCCTTGGCGGGGTCGTAATCGGGGCTGGTGAGCAACGTAATGTCGCCGCCAAACTGATTGATCCGTGCGTAGCCCGAGCGCATTCCCGCGATGAAACCGCCGCGCTCGTCCTGCGCGAAACAACCCATTTCCTGTGGCAACTCCACGCTGTCATCGCGACCGCTTGCGGGATCGTACCGATGCATTTTTTTGCCCGGAATATCGATCCAGTAAATGAGCTTGTCGCGCGCGTCCCAACGGACGCATTCACCTAACGTGGCGCGTGCGTCGAGCGCTAGTTCTGCCTTGAGAGTCTCAGTCATATAGATGATCTAGATGATATATATGTTCGCATTAATCTTATGATATTCTCGCAATTCGCTGACGGAGGAGTGTTGTAGGCGTGGTCACCACAAAGAAAACTATTGAATCCCTGCGCAGCCAACGCTGGCTGGCTGGCGACAGTATGCGCACCTTTTCGCATCGCGCGCGGCTTGCCCAGACCGGCTGGAATCGCTCTGATTTCATGGGCCGCCCGGTCATTGGAATCCTCAACACCTGGAGCGACATATCGACCTGTCACTCGCATCTGCGCGAACGCGCGCAAAAGGTGCGCGAGGGTGTGCTGCGCGCCGGAGGCTGGCCCATTGAGCTGCCCGCGATGAGTCTGGGCGAGGTTTGGGTCAAGCCAACCACCATGCTCTATCGCAATTTTTTGGCAATGGAGGCCGAGGAACTGATTCGCTCCCACCCGATTGACGGCGTGGTGCTCATGGGCGGTTGCGACAAGACGACACCAGCGCTGTTGATGGGCGCATTTTCGGTGAACCTGCCGGCAATTTTTATTCCCGCCGGTGCCTCGTCGAATGCATCCTTCAAGGGGCAAAAGGTCGGCACCGGCACCCACACCATGAAGTTCTGGAACGAACGCCGCGCCGGAAAGATGCCGGACGACGACTGGCAGGAGCTGGAAAGCTGCATGACGCGCAGCCCCGGCACCTGCAATACGGCGGGCACGGCAACAACGATGACTGCGGTGGCTGAGGTGCTCGGCTTTTCGCTTCCCGGTGCGCAGTCGATTCCGGCGATGGATTCGCATCATCCGCGCATGTGCTCAAAGGTTGGCGAGCGCATCGTGGCGATGGTGATGGAGGACCTGAAACCGACCGACATTTGCAACGAGGCCAGTTTTCACAACGCGGTAAAAACCGTGCTCGCGATCGGCGGTTCGACCAACGCGGTTGTGCATTTGCCCGCGATGGCCGGACGCCTCGGCATCAAGTTGCCACTCAACGTCTGGGAGCGCTATAACCAGCATATTCCGGTGCTGGCCAACATCATGCCTGCGGGCGATGCGCTGATGGAAGACTTCTTTTTTGCTGGCGGTTTACGCGGACTGCTCAAGCGGATTGAGTCGCATCTCGACACCTCGACCGGCAACGTGAACGGCAAGTCACTCAGCGAGAATATCGCCACTGCGCAGGTGTTCAACGATGATGTCATCCGCACTCTGGATAATCCTGTTTCAAAGCAGGCGATTGCGGTGGTCACTGGTAATCTCGCGCCGCGAGGCGCAGTGATGAAGCCGTCCGCCGCGTCGCCGCATCTGCTGCAACACACCGGCCCCGCCGTCGTGTTCGAGAACTTCGCCGACATGCAGGCGCGCATCGATTCGCCCGATTTGAACGTGACGAAAGACTCGATCCTGGTGCTGAAGAACGTCGGCCCCGTCGGTGCGCCTGGAATGCCAGAAGCAGGTAATCTGCCAATTCCGAAAAAGCTTTTGGCCGAAGGCGTGCGCGACATGGTGCGCATCTCCGACGCCCGCATGAGCGGCACGCACTACGGAACCTGCGTACTGCACGTTTGCCCGGAAGCGGCAGTGGGAGGCCCGCTCGCGCTGGTGCGCGAAGGCGACATGATTGCGCTCGACGTTACGGAGCGCAGCATCACACTGCAAGTGTCGGTTGCGGAGCTGGATCGCCGCCACGCCGAATGGACACTCGCCAAACCGGCCACCCTACGCTACAACCGTAGCTACGCCGCGCTGTATCAGCAGCACGTGACTCAGGCCGATGAAGGCGCAGATTTCGATTTCCTTCAAGGCAATGAGCCGCTGCCCGAGCCCACCATTTTTTGATCGCAGACATGTCGCTTCACAACACTTTCAAGCACGCGTTACTCAAACGCGAGCGACTGGTTGGTGCCTGGTTCATGTCGGCTTCGCCGGTGCTGGCAGAGGTAATCGCCAATGCGGGTTATGACTTTATGGTCATCGACCTCGAACACTCGACCGCGAGCACGCATGACTTGCACTCGCTGCTACAAGCAACAGCAGAAAGCGAAACCGCAGCCGTTGTGCGTATGCCCTCGCATGACAAAACTCAGGTCAAATTTGCGCTGGATCTGGGGGCGCTATCGCTCTATTTCCCGATGGTCGGCACAGTCGATCAAGCCGTCACGCTGGCGCGAGCCTGCCGCTACCCCCCGTTTGGCGATCGCGGGTTTGCGCGGATGCACCGGGGCAGTCGCTACAACACGATCCCGGATTACTTCGAGCGTATCAATCAGGAAGTGTGTGTCATCGCGCAACTTGAGACGCCGCAGGCGATGGCCAACGCAATGCAAATCGCCGGTGTGCCGGGAATCGATGGGCTGTTCGTCGGGCCAGGCGATCTCTCGATTGCACTGGGTCACGGGGGCGATGTAACACATCCGCAAGTCAAGGAAATGATGGCTGAGGTCGGTGGCTTTTGTCGTCGCGCCGGGGTTCCACTCGGCACTGTTTTACCGACCCCTGAGATGGTTGCGTGGGCCTATTCGGTGGGTTTTAACTTTGTTTCGCACGGCAGCGATATCGGTCTCCTGATGAACGCCGCCAGAACGGGCATTGCGCAAATTCGCCAGCTATCTTCGGATACGCCGATGAGCGATCCGCCAACACAGACCGCACCTTCGTCTGCCTACTAGCCTAACTCGCACCGCACCATGGATTTCAAACAATTTGATCGCCTGATTTCGATTAAGCCAAGTGCCGCGTCGCCGCACGAGGCTGCGGCTATTTCGCTTGATGGGTTGCAAGTTACCTTCTCACTTACGAGTTGCGGCAAGGGCATTTTTCGCTTGCGTATGAACCCGATCGCCAAGCCGGACTACGGACTGGTGTCGGTAAAAAACGACGATGCAGCGACGGTGAAACAGGGTAATTCTTCGCTGACGATCTCGGCGAGTGGTGCGTCGTTGACGCTCTCAAGCGACTCGACACATGCCGTCAATCTAACCCTGCGATATAAAGGCAAAACACTACTAACCAGCATCACTGACGAGCAGTTTCGCGGTATGGCAAAGCCTCTGGAAGCGACGCGCATCGCGTCTTTCGCGGTGACCGAAAAGCAGGCGATTGCCTCGTTTGCCCTGTCGTCCGATACGCCTGTTTATGGCCTTGGTGAGAAAGGCGGCGCGCTCAACAAACGCGGCCAACTCGTCAATTCGCGCGTTGAAGATGCGCTTGGTGTCAACACCGATCTAAGCTACAAGAATACGCCGTTTGCGTGGGCGATTACGCCGAATGGCTGCTGGGGAATCCTCACGCACACGACAGTAGATGTGGCGCACGGCGTGGGCTACGCGCAGTGGAGCAATCGCAGCTACGTAATCGTTGCCGAGGAACCGCAGCTTGATCTGTTTATCTTTGTCGCCGATACGCCTGCGCGAATTGTTTCGCTGTATCACCAGATCACTGGCAAGCCGGAAAATGTACCGCTGTGGTCGCTGGGCGTCTGGATCAGCCGTGCGTACTACCGTGACGAAGCGGACACGTTAAAGACAGCGCGCGAATTCCGTGATCGGCAATTCCCGGTGGATGTCATCACGTTCGACGGTCGCGCCTGGCAAGACACACCGACGCGCTTTCACTTCAACTTCGATCCGTCGCGCTACCCCGATCCGGTCCGCGTCACGAGCGAGCTGAAAGCGCTCGACTACAAGATCTGCTGCTGGGAGTATCCGCTGGTCTCCATCCATCATCCAGACTATCGGACGTACGAGCAGAGCGGCTATTTTCTGAAAAAAGTGGATGGTAGTGAGTTGATCTACGAATGGGACACTGGAAAGAAGACGACGCCGTTCGGGCCGACGCTGACACCGTTGCCGCCCTCCGGGCTCGTTGATTTCACCAATCCTGCTGCCTATGCGTGGTGGCGTGACGGGCACAAAAAATTGTGGGCGCTTGGTGTGGACACCATCAAATCCGACTTTGGCGAACAGGTGCCCGCCGATGCGCTCGCCCACAACGGCGATACCGGTGAGCGCGTTCACAACGTTAACGCGCAACTCTACAACCGCTGCGTTTATGAGGCCTCCCGCAATGCTTACGGCGACGAAGCGTGCGTCTGGGCGCGCTCCGGCTGGATCGGCACGCAGCGTCATCCGCTGCAATGGGGAGGGGACCCGCAGAGCGACTGGGAGGGCCTTGCTGCGAGTGTTCGCGCCGGACTCAATCACGGGCACTCGGGTTCGCCATTTCACGCGACCGATGCGGGTGGTTTTTATGGTGCAACCCAACCCGAGAGCGCTCTGTACTTGCGTTGGGTGCAAGCGGCCGTCTTCGCCTCGCACATCCGCATTCACGGTATCGGTGCGCGCGAGCCGTGGTGCTTCGGCAAGGACGTCGAGCGCATCGCGCGCGACTTTTTCGAGATTCGCTACAAGCTGCTGCCGTATCTGCGTGGGGCCTGTGATCTTGCAGTGAAGACGGGCCTGCCAGTGATGCGTTCAATGGCGATAATGCATCCGGATGATCGCGTGGCGCGAGGTTTTGAACAGCAGTTTTATTGCGGGCCGCACCTTATCGTGATGCCTGTGCTCAACCGCGAAGGCGATGTCGAAGGCTATTTGCCAGAGCACGAAGGTGGCTGGCACGAACTCTGGAGTGGCCTGCACGTCGACGGCGGTGAGGTGATCACTCTGAACTACGATCTTGAGCGCATTCCGGTGTTTGTCAAAGCAGGCGTGGCGATACCGATTGGGCCGGTGGTGCAATCGACGCGGCCGCTTGAGGGTCTGACGCCGGTGGTTGCAGTCGCAGAATTTGGAAAGGTCGACAACTACGAAGTGTGCGTGCAGAAGGAGGCGCTTCGACAAGACGGAAGCCGCTGGCGAAGTTATGGACAGCTGGTAAGTCGCGTCCAGCGGTTTGCATGACTACCGCCAGACGGGTCACGATGATTAATTCCGGTTAGCGATGAGCACGTCGTGGAGCCTGCTGGCTCGCAGTGAAGGTCGCGATAGACGCGGGATAGGCTCCCAATCATGCAGCAATTGTGCTTACCGAGTGACGTAGCGCGCGCCTAAGGCAAATTAAAGCGCTAGCGACTGCATTTCCAGTAATTTACGAAGCCGACCCCGAGCAGGTCAAATCGTGCTGCGGTGATGCGTGCAGCGCCTATGCTGCCACGTCACTATTTCAACGTTTCCAGATCAACGCGTCCTGAGGTCATTCCGACGAATTTTTCACGTAGAACCAATCTTCATTGAGCTTTGGGCGACGTCTACCAATTCGCCTCTCTTTGCGAGCGTTATCAAGCCCAACACGAGTACGTTCACTGAGCATCGCACGCCCCCGAACTCTGCAAACCTACCGTTACTTTCGCACTGAAAACAAAGGTATCCTCAATCGAGCAATTCGGCAGACTAACGCAGGCACCATTGACCCGTTTCACGTCGCCGCCTTCGATGAGCAGCCAGAAAAATTAACTCGCGCGCTCAATGTTGCCCACCGACGACGAGATTGTTTGTGCGATCTCCCCCAGTCTAGTGCGCGTGGCGGCGAGGTCTGGATAGCCGTGATCTCCTGCCCATTGAAGGTAGGGGATGGTTATTGCCGCGACACAATCTCCGCAGCGACTGAGAATGGGGAAACTCATGTTGGTGATGCCGCGGATAAAGTCGCTCGGCATCGACACATAGCCTTTGCGCCGAATCTGTTGGCCGGTGGCCTCGAATGCCGCTTCCCCTGAGGCTTGCGACTTTGTGGCGATTGTCTCAGTGGACGAGCTCAGGGTGCTTTGCGCTAAATTCAGTAACCGTGACTGTTCCCGCGCCTCTTGAAATGCGAGAAAGACTCGACCTGAAGCGGAGGTGGCAAGACCAATTTTTGCGCCCACGTGAACCGCAAAGCCCATGTGCCGCGTACTATCAACCTGAGCGATCACCAACATCTCGCCGTTGCTGTGAACTGCAAGATGGCATGATTGTCCGGTTTGCTGAGCAAGCGTTTGCATCTGCGACAAAGCGACCGCGATGAGTCGCTCGGTTGGCGGATGTCGATGCGCAAGCTCAAAGAGTTTCATACCCAAAGTGAGCCGTTCGGTCTGCGGATCGACCACGATGTATCCCCGGCGCTTTAGGCAAGCGACCATTCGAAATATTTCAGTCACTTTCCTGCCTGTAGCTGCGGCAAGTTCGACGAGGGCGAAGCCAGCGGGCTTAGCGGACAAGATTTCCAGTAAGTCCAGGCCCTTTTCAAGGGCGGGAACAGGATAGACGGGATCCTTAAGTCGAGGCGTTGGTTTCATTAGCTGTCGAGAAAAAACTCAAGTTGCCACAGTACTACATTTTTCTGCGCGATCAGGCAGCCCGTCGTCGTTGAGTCGAGCTAAACCAGGTGCAAATTACATTTTATGGGTGCAACGACGTTTTATTAGTGTACATTCCGAACATACGGACGCTTCACGCAGAGCGCCCGAACATAAGGAGAAATCGTCAATGAAAAAACCCCTATTCGCTGCACGGATCGCGCTTCTCGCACTTATCGGTTTTGCTGCAGCTCAGCCGGTGTTGAGTGCGGACTATCCGGATCGCCCCATTGAGTTAGTCGTCCCATGGGCGGCGGGTGGCGCAACCGACTCGATGACTCGGTCATTTGCTGAGGCCGCCAAGAAGCATCTACCGCAACCGTTTATTGTCAATAACAAGCCCGGCGCGACCGGATCGATTGGCTTTTCCGACGTCGCGCGTGCGAGTCCCGATGGCTATAAGGTCGCTGTTCTAACCGCCGAACTGTTGATCATTCCGCATATGGGTATCGGTAAAGTCACGCAGGATGATTTCATCCCAATCGCGCGCTTCAACGCACTCGCCTCAGCAATCACCGTTCGTGCGGATGCACCGTGGAACAGTATTGAAGAGTTCCTGGACTACGCGCGGCGCAATCCCGGCAGTGTGAAAGTTGGAAACTCCGGAGTCGGTTCGATCTGGCACTTGGCCGCTGCGGCATTGCAAAACAAGGCGAAGGTTGAGTTCAGCCACATTCCATTTCAAGGCGGTAATCCGGCCGTGCTGGCGCTCTTGGGAGGACACGTCGACGCGGTTGCTGTGAGCACCGCTGAGGTCCTGACTTATGTCGCAAGCGGAAAACTCAAGACACTAGCGGTGATGTCCGAGCAACGTGTCAAAGGCTTTGATTCTGTACCCACCCTTAAAGAGCGCAACATCGACCTCGCTATTGGCTCTTGGGCAGGCCTTGGCGTGCCAAAAAACACACCACCGAAAGTTGTAGAAACACTGAAGACTGCAACTGCCAAAGCGATGCGGGAGCCAGCCTTGATCGAAGCGATGAATAAGTTGAATCTGAACGCCGCATTTGCAAATGACACCGCCTTCAAGGCGCAAATGCTACGAGACAGTGAGATTTTTCGTGGCTTGGTTACCGACCTTAAGCTGACGAACTAACAGGCTGGCCTGCTCAAATGAATGACCGTTTTGATCTGCCTCTCTCAACGCATACAGAAGCGGCTGAGGCCTACATAGGCGCGGTCGATAATCTGTTGCGCGCCGACGCAAAACTGGTGGAACGATTTGACGATGTTTTGAAGCTTGACCCGGATTTCGCACTCGCTGAGATCGCACGCGCAAGATGCCTGGCGATTTATGGCGAGGGAGCCGGGGCGCGCGCATCGGCGTCGCGCGCGCAATCATTGGCGCGGCATACGAGCCGTCGTGAACAACAACATGTAAATGCACTGGCACTCGCTGTGGAAGGCCGTGCGAATGAGGCTCTAAGGGCAATTCGAGAACATCTCGAAGAGTTTCCTCGCGACGCATTAGTTTTGCAGCCCGCGGTGTCAGCGTTTGGCTTTATAGGATTTTCTGGTCGGCTTGATCGTGTTGAAGAACTACTGACATTGCTAGAGGGCCTTGCGCCGCACTACGGTGACGACTGGTGGTTCGAATCGATACACGCCTACGCAGAGGTTGATGCAGGCCGCCTTCTGGAGGCGGAGACGCGGGTGCAGCGCTCGCTCGAGCGAGAGCCGCGAAACGCGAACGCCGTGCACGTCCGGACGCATGTTTACTATGAACTGGAGCAGCATCCGCAGTGTGCGCAGTTTCTTGATCGCTGGTTGGGTACTTACACCGACAAAGTACTGTTGCGAGGCCACCTTGCCTGGCACTTGGCGCTACTCGATCTCGCCCTCGGCAACCCAGCGGCGGCGTGGGCACGCTATCAAGCGGATGTCGCACTGCCGCTACATCACCCCGAACAAGCCCCTACCTCACCGCTAAATATTTTGACTGACGCGACCGCCTTTTTGTGGCGCGCCGAACTCAAAGGCGAGCCCAGGCAAGACGACGATTGGCGCCTACTGTCCGAATTTGCCAGCCGTAGATTTCCTAACGCGGGGATTCCCTACGGCGACTTTCATAGTTTGATCGTTCATGCACGTTCGGGAAGTACCGCTGCGGCCTCAAAGCTGCGGCAGCAGTTGTTTGACCTCGCAAAAGATCGGCCGGCATGTGCTACCGCATCAGCTGTGGGCGCGGGGCTGACGGCGTACGCACACGAAGACTGGAGCGCCGCTGTTGCGCATTTGCTGGAAGGGCACGCCGAGCTTGTTCGCCTGGGCGGAAGCAAAGCGCAGCTTGATCTAGTCAGCCTGACTTTAATGCATGCGTATCGCAGACAAGGACGCGAAGCAGAGGCTCAAGCTTTGGCCAAAGAGCGGCCTCATTTGCGCTCCGCAGCGTAGCTGAACACCACGCAAACCCATACTGAGACGTCCTATGACAACGCCCACCTTCACGATCACAGAACTCTATACCGATCTCGATGGGCTCGCGCGTTTTCGCGAACGGGTCGTGCCGATGACGCAAGGTTCGCCGCTGGCGCAGTTAACTGAGCTGATCAGTGTGCCAGCGATTCAGTTTAGGCACAGCCCTGTTGGCTTCAAATTCCCGTTTCACTGCTCCCCCAACCCACAATGGGTATTTATTCTCTCAGGCGAGATGGAAATCGGTCTTCAGGACGGAACGGCGCGACGGTTTAAACCTGGCGAGCATTTCCTTTCGGCAGATACACTCCCGCCGGGCTCGACCTTCAATGACTCTGTGCACGGTCATCGGAGCTGCCAAGTGGGCGATCAAGCGCTGGTAACGCTCTTTGTGAAGACTGCGTAGCGCTCGGTTGGAAAGCAAAAAACAAATGGACACCGTGTATGAGCACCGCGAGACGCGATGCGCGGACATTGGACTCGGCCAAATCGGTTCTGCGCATGCTGTAATGCTTGTGCGGCCTAACGTTGGCGCTCCGTCTGAGCGAGGGGTTAGGCTTCAACGCAACCACTCGAATGCTTTCCTGAGCTTTACCGCTGGTTGTTCTTGAACGATCTGGTCGTGAGCCAGAACGACGCGCTCAACGGGTAGCAACAAAAGTGGTTCGATGCTGCGACGCAGAGCCTCTTTGTCCTTCGTCATCAGCTTCATTGTCAAAGACATCCCCAGTCGTTCATAGACGCCAAGAAGTCTCGCGACTAGTTTTGCCAAACCGGTGTTGTTCGCACCAAAGAAAAACAGCAGATCCGTCAGTAAAAGCGTCCCAGTGTTTTTGTGAAACCAGACAGTTTCACTGAGAACGGGTAGCCCATCTATGAACCAACTCTGTAATTCGTCTCCCCATGGTCCGGGCATTGGTACGACCGGATACTGAGATAGATCTTTGACCTTTTCAGGCAAGCCAGGGGCAACAAAGCCTTTTGCTTGTGGGAACGACTTCAGAAAGCGCCGAAAGAATAGGTGATGGGTTCGATTGGGTGCTACTACATACCGCACCTCGCCTAAGCTTGACAATTCCGCCAATACGCTTGGAGTAGGCTCAATGGGCGAGTGGACCCAAAGAGCACCGTCCTGGAGGCGGATAACAGTCATGCGCGTCTTAATCTTGATCGGACCGAAGTGCAACGACTGCTGTGCGTGCCAAATGTAATTCGGGACTAGTTCGTGGAGTGTCATGATTTTGTACTTTGAGGCCTAACGTTAGACGTGACGCGGGACCGGCAGCGAGACGCGAGCTGTTGGGCCTCGCCTCGACTGAGAGGTTAGGCCCGCC
>Ga0209181_10006588_pt1 | contig 16212 bp, 10 predicted proteins | sample MAT05_FD_187208 | JGI IMG/M metagenome (GOLD analysis project Ga0209181, IMG submission 187208) | Freshwater microbial communities from Lake Fryxell liftoff mats and glacier meltwater in Antarctica - MAT-05 (SPAdes) (version 2) | ecosystem: Environmental > Aquatic > Freshwater > Ice > Liftoff... | reverse complement strand
GGAAGTGGTTTCGTGTCGAAAGTCACTATCAATCAACTGATCTTGAAAGATGTGCCAATTTCCGATGGTGCATTTGGCCCCATGTTGCCAAATCTGACCGTAGACAAAATGTGCCTCAGCAACACGTGACTTACGGATTCGTTTCTAGCAACCCTCGCGGCTGCCACAACGATTACCGACGTCGAACTTGGGGACGGCAACTTTTCGGAGGACGCATTGCCCACTCTTGGCACTAGATTTACGAGACTCGGGTTAACCGGAAAGCAGTTTACAGGTGCTTGTTTCAAGAATTGGACTCCTACATTGTATTCACTTGACATGAGTTCGTCAGGCATCACGGACGAATCGATTAGCAGCTTGCAAAACCTTCCGCGACTTACTTTCTTAACGTTATCTCATACGACGTTGACAGATGCAGCATTGCCAGTTCTTGCCAAGCTTCAATTTTCCTTTTTAGATTTGAGTCACACCAAGATTACGGCCAAAGAATTGCTTGCGCAACCATTTTCGAATCTTAATGAGCTCAGAGTGGCATTCGGCCAATTTACGCCGTCTGAAATTCGCAGTCTTCAAAAGGTGATGCGAATTGTTGAGGGCAAATCCAATATTAGTTGGCCGTAGTTGTTTCGCCGCGAATCTTTGAAAGTCTGAAGACACGTTGCCGTTTCGTCCAAAGCTTCATGCCAGGGTGTTGACCATCCCTTCTAGAGAAAAGGGTACCATCCCCCGAATTGAACTCGGGGGCATTGCACTCTACCCCAAAAGATTGCAAAGTTGTCGGTGGCGCGTTACATTTTGAGAGTCGAGATCGCTTTCGAACAGTTTGATGACCTTTCTCTCCGCGATCACGGGTTCCTGCTCGTCTGACCACCAGTGATTGAAAATTATCGTCACTTTTTCCGAATCATCTGTAGAGTACAATGGAGATTGCGAAAACGAACTTTCGGATCGGTTTCGAAAGTGGTTTTTGGTTTGGGCAAGGGATTAGGCGAGTGAGCAGGCTAAATTGGTTTACGCGTTGTTTTGCAGGCTTCCTCGTTGCTTGGCTGTCCCTCGGTTGCCTTTCAGCGTTCTGCCAGGACGAACAGCCCAGTGCACTGGCAGCTCCCAACGCCCAACAGTTGGCGTTCTTTGAAAAAGAAATCCGTCCATTGCTGGCTGAGCATTGCTACGAGTGCCATAGTGCCAAAGCGAGTCGACTGAAAGCCGGACTGCTCCTGGATTCTCGCCCCGGATTGCTTAAAGGCGGGGATTCGGGGCCAGCATTGGTTGAATCCAACGTCGACGAAAGCCCAATCATTCAAGCGGTTCGATACGAAACCTTTGACATGCCGCCGAAAGGCAAATTGCCCGCCAAGGATATCGAGAAGTTGACGAAATGGGTCGCTATGGGAGCACCTTGGCCTAAGGATGTTGAGTCCGCGGATGGCCCAGTGCGCGAAGTATTTGATCTACAGAAACGCAAGGACAGCCATTGGGCGTGGCAACCCATTGAAAACGCGCAGCCACCTGCGGTTGTCGATCAAGCTTGGCCAACGAGTCCGATCGACACCTTTATTCTTTCGGGACTGGAAGGAGCCGGAATCAAGCCAACCGCCAAGGCGGACAAATCCACTTTGGTCCGACGACTGAGTTTCGATTTGATTGGGTTACCACCGACGCCTGAGCAGGTCCAACGTTACGTGGGAAATACTAGCGAGCAAGCCACCGAGCAACTGGTTGACCAATTGCTTGAGTCGCTTCATTTTGGAGAGCGCTGGGGCAGGCACTGGCTGGACCTGGTACGGTTCGCAGAATCGCGGGGACACGAATTTGACAACGATGCCCCTTACGCCTATCAATATCGAGACTACGTTATCAGGGCACTCAATGCCGACATTCCGTACGACCAATTAGTCCGAGAGCACATCGCAGGCGACCTCTTGAAATCGCCGCGCCGAAATCCAACAGAGCACTTCAATGAGTCGATCCTCGGCACTGGTTTCTGGCACCTCGGTGAATGGGTACACTCCCCCGTCGACATCCGAAAAGACGAGTCCGATCGGTTTGACAACATGGTCGATGTCATGTCCAAAGCTTTTTTGGGCGTCACTGTTTCCTGCGCTCGTTGCCATGACCACAAATTCGATGCGATCTCAACCGAAGACTACTACTCGCTTGTCGGCTTCTTGCAAAGCAGCGATTATCGCGAGGTCCCGTTCGATGCGATGGAGCACAACCGAAACATCGGTACACAACTACCGGAGTTGGATGAAAATTTTCGAAATCAAGTGTCCCTGGTGCTTGCGAAAGTTGTTCCGGCACCCGTTGAGGAATTGCATCAACTCGCTGACTCGCGATTGGAGGCAGCTCGGAATCAAGCGATCTCCGATTGTTTGATTGTCGATTACGCAACCGTTTCCCCGAATGATTTTCGATCGGACGGAGAGTTGTTTGGGAAACGACCGCGGCGGGTCGGTGAAATCTATTTGTCTTTATTGGACGGTAAGGGCAAAATCGAATTTTCGCGATCCAGCGCCGCAGCCAGCGACCCGTTCTGGAACGTGATGAAAAAACAAGAGGCCAACTCCCCTAATCAGAAGAGCAGCATCGCTGGATTGCCCCGAAGCGGTCGAACGTTGCGGTCACCTACCTTTGCCCTTCGCGATGGCAAAGTGCAGTGCAGACTCCAAGGCAAAGGCCACATCGTCGCTTGTGTTGATTCGCATCGCTTGATAGCGGGACCTCTGCATGGTGAAACCGTCCGCGGAATCCCCAAGGTTGACGGATTGCAATGGGTCACGTTGAATTTGGATCGATACATCGGTCACCGATTGCATTTGGAGTTCACCCCGGATGTCGATTCACTCCTGGAAGTCGAGGTTATCGTTCAAGGAGCAAGTCCTGAGCAACTCAAGACGATCGAAGACTCGAATACACTTCTCTCCAAGAAAGTCGCTGCATGTGCTCAAACAATCGAGATAGCCATTCAGGCGGATGCGACGGCCAAGGAATCGATTGCCGAAATAGTTGAAAATTGGACAACCGAAAGGATTGCACTTCAACAGCAAATTCGAACCTCTTCTCGCTTGGCGATGGCTATGGTGGACGGAACAGGGGAGGATGAACATATACTCATTCGCGGCAGTTCCTCCAATCCTGGACGCTTAGTTCCGCGTCGGTTTCTTTCTGCCGTGGATGGCCCCGAGGCGATGCCGATCGAGGTCGGCAGCGGTCGTTTGCAATTGGCAGAACGGATCAATTCGCCTACCAACCCGCTAACGTCCCGTGTGATCGTAAATCGCATTTGGCATCACCTGATGGGGAGAGGAATCGTGCCCACGACCGACGACTTTGGGGCGCTTGGTCAAAGACCAACTCACCCGGAATTGCTGGACCATCTTGCAAGCCAATTCCTGGCGGAGGGACGATCGATTAAGAAAATGATTCGAACGATTGTGCTGTCTAAGACGTATCAAATGGATAGTCGAGCGAGTTCAATCGCAATGGAATTGGATCCCAAGAATCAATTGTGGCACCATCATCCGCAGAAGCGTCTTGAGGGAGAGACGATCCGAGATGCTCTTTTAAGTATCTCGGGACGATTGGATCCAAGCATGTATGGTCCGTCGATCCCTGTTCATTTGACTAATTTTATGGACGGCCGCGGTCGACCTAGCAAGAGCGGTCCGCTGGATGGCTCAAACCGTCGATCGATCTACCTGGAAGTTCGGCGAAATTTCCTTTCGCCCATGTTTATCGCATTCGATACGCCGACACCGTTCAGTTCGATGGGGCGCCGCAATGTTTCCAATGTACCAGCTCAGGCCCTTATCCTCATGAATGACCCTCTCGTCGGAGAGCTCGCGAAGGCATGGGCCAAACGGGCTTGCGATACGGTTCCATTGGACGAAGTGCCATCAGTCGACGCTCGCGTAAAATGGATGATGATGACTGCCTTTGCCCGTGAGGCAAATGCTCTTGAACTCTCCGCGGTTCGAAGTTTTCTAGACAAGCATGCAGCCCAGAACGGACTTGCGATTGGCGATGAAGCGTTGTGGGAAGACTTTGCGCATGCCCTTATCAATAAGAAGGAGTTTATCTTCCAAAGATAAGTCCTATGAATCATTGCAATCGATTTCGACCAACGCCGGTTAACCGCCGCGAGTTGCTGCAACGCTTCGGTAGCGGCTTTGGGCTGACCGCCCTAGCCGCCTTGATGCACGACCCGGCGTATGGAGGCGAACCGGGCCAAGCATCCATTTCCGATCCAAGAAAGGGATTGCCTGACCACGGACTGCACCATCCAGCCAAAGCCAAGTCGGTGATATTTCTTTACATGGATGGCGGACCTTCGCAAGTCGACACTTTCGATCCTAAGCCGATGCTCGACAAGTACAACGGCAAAGATCCGGGCGAGTTTTTCAAAGTTGAGGCGACGCAGTTTAATAACAACGGCAAAGTGCTTGCCAGCCCATGGAAATTTCAACAGTATGGTGAATGCGGCCTGCCGGTAAGCAGCCTTTTTCCAAACGTTGCCACCTGTGCCGACGATCTATGTTTAGTCCGGTCCATGGTTTCCGAGTTTCCCGAACACACCTTTGCAAATTACTTTTTGCACACCGGCAGTGGACTCCAGGGCAGACCGAGCATGGGGGCATGGATCACGTACGGTCTAGGCAGCGTAAGTCAAAACCTGCCCGGTTTCGTGGTCGTCAACGGCGGCCTAATACCGCCCGGTGGACTCGACTGCTTTGGGAGCGGTTTCTTGCCAGCCAGCTATCAAGGATCCGTGTTCAAGCCCAGTGGAACAGCCGTTGCCAATGTTCAGCCTTTAGAAAAATCCGTCGAGCGTCAACGCAGCAAACTTGCTTTGGTGAATGAAGTTGACCAATTGGCGAGCGACCAGTTCGGTACGCACGATGGCATTGAATCGGCCATCAAGAATTACGAATTGGCGTCTCAAATGCAAACAGCCATTCCTGAATTGATGGCGATAACCGGCGAAACAAAAGCAACCCAATCGATGTACGGGTTGGATGCCGCTTATGAACCGACTCGGATTTTCGCGGCAGAGTGCTTAATGGCACGTCGACTTGTGGAACGAGGAGTGCGATTCATTGAGCTGACTTGCCCGAATGTGGGTGCGGATCGTTGGGATCAACATGCCAACCTCAAGGAGGGGCATGAAAACAACGCGCGTGCCGTCGACCAACCGATCGCAGCCTTGCTGAAAGACCTCAAACAACGAGGCTTGCTCGATTCTACGTTGGTCGTATGGTCGGGAGAATTTGGGCGAACCCCTTTTGCTCAAGGTGCAAACGGTCGCGACCACAACCCGTTCGGCTTTTCGATATGGCTAGCAGGGGGAGGCTCCAAAGGCGGAACTGTGTATGGTCAGACCGATGAATGGGGTTACAAGGCTATCGAAGACCGTACGGAGATGCATGATCTCCACGCGACCATGTTGCACTTGCTCGGGGTCGATCACACGCGATCAACGTTTCGTTTCGGGGGGCGAGACATGCGACTGACCGACGTCAAGGGACATGTCGTTCACAAGCTCGTTGCATAAGGCGAGTAGCAAACAGAAAACAACCAGACCACGCCACTGTGTGGCACGCCCAAAGCGATTAGCGCGATTAGCGATGGGCGTGGTGGACAGGCGGAGATTCCACCAATCCTAAGAACTGCGTGTGGCACGCCCAAAGCGATTAGCGATGGGCGTGGGAAGTGTGGCAAATGACTCTAGCGATTCACCACGCCCTACGTACCTCAAAGCGTGCCACACAGTTTATACGTAGATTTAAAACTGCCCCTCGACTAATACTTTAATCCACAGCAGGCTGTTGCTGCGTTGCGCAGTGAAACGCTCCCAAGCCCCAAATGAAGTCGGAAGCATCGATGCACACCACACGTCGTTCCGGCATAAGATCTTGCAGGATTCCTGCAGCTATGTCATCGGTTTCACGAAAGCCAAATGTTGGCATGATGACGATTTCATTTGCGATGTAAAAATTGCAGTAGCTTTCTGGCACTCGCTTGCCCTGGATGAGTCGTGGCGGCGGGGTCATCAGAGGGATAACGTCGAGTGGACGTCCTGCCGCATCCGTCATTTCGATGAGGTGTTCTCGCTGCAGTCTTAACTTATCCGCATTGCTGTCGTTATTGGAATAGGAGACGGCAGCAACCACGAGGCCGGGGCGAATGAACCTGGCTAATTGATCGATGTGGCTGTCGGTATCGTCTCCTGCTAACGCACCGCCGTCGACCCACAGGACTTTACGGATTCCAAGCATTCGTTTCAGTTCGGCTTCAATCAGTTCACGAGTCCAGTTGAAGTTGCGAGTGGATGCGAGCAGGCAATTGCTTGTGGTCATGAGCGTTCCTTGCCCGTCGGTTTCAAGACCACCCCCTTCGCCCACTAAATTCGAACCAAAAGACTTCATCGCGGGTTCTTCGTCCTTTCGCAACTTGCCTTGCGGATTTAGCAAATTGCAAATCTCTGTCGATGCAACGGCATCCTTTTCATGGGGATACTTGTTACCCCAGGCGTTGAATCGCCAACGCGTTGCCCCTAGTTTTTTGCGGTCTTCGCTCAACAAAAAAGTTGGACCGAAATCGCGAATCCAGCAATCATTGGTGGCTGTGTCATGGATTGTGATATTTTCTACGTCCCACAGGGACTGCTTCGCTTGTGCCGTCGCCTCGGTTGTTCCGCCAAGTACATGCACATGCTCCACTTCTGCCAGGGTGCGAACCACGCGTTCCGTCACCTGCGGGATGTTGGTAAATTTTCCAATCCATGTCTTTTCATTGTGAGGCCATGCGATCCAGGTTGCTTCGTGTTTCTCCCATTCCGCAACCCATCGGTATCCAGCATTGACAGCCGAACCGGCAGTCGCTCCATCTTTTTCCAACATAAATTTAACGATCGTTTTTTGCGAGGTCCAATTCAGAAATCGGTGTGATAGGTCGTAGCAGAGGTCGAGAGACTTCTGAGAGCCCACTGCTTTTGTTCCCTCTGGCACTACTGCTCTATCCAGCCTAAGAGTTGGGGTTCGTGCGTAGCGGAAGCCGCGTAGGCTTTCGGCGACTTCCAGAGGTAAATTCCAGTGGATTCGTCCTAACCACCGAAACTCTTGGCGAGTTCCGCTACCCCCAAATCTCGCATGGAAGAAGCACTAGCCTAATAGGAAGAGACGGCCTCCCCGCCGTCTTTGGTTGCGAGGGCTCGCAAAGTCGCGGGCGGAGTATTGTTCGAAAAGAACTTCACGGAACCATCAGCCAAAGTACAGTTCGCTCCTCCCGTATGGCTGTGGCGATGTGTACTAGAGAACGCAGCTAAGAATGCTTCAATATCCCCATCTCTTGGCTCCATCCAATGAACGCTTGTGGCGGGATCCGATTCGTAAACCATGACTGTATTGGACGTACCATCCGTGATTTGAGAGAACGTTGTTTGAGTTTCTCCGGGAAAGACGCTCTGGGGATCTACGATCGCTAAATAAGGCGTGTGTCCTTTTGGCAAACTGGAACTTGGGCACATATACGTTGGAACTTGCAATTCCAATGCAAAAGCGTTATCGGGATGGTCCCAAGACTTGCTAAAGTCGATTCTCGAATACACGGCGTTCTGCTCAATAAAGGGGAGAATCAGCGTTCTCCAGCTATGCAATTTGTTCCCATCACTGTCGACGGTGTAAGCAGGCGGTAAGGATTTGTATGCGGATTCATAGTTGTGAATTGCCAATGCAATTTGCTTCATGTTATTGCTGCACTGCATGCGCCGAGCTGCCTCGCGTGCGGCTTGAACGGCTGGGAGCAACAGGGCGGCGAGAATGCCTGCACAAACAAGAAACCCTAACGCACTTGCAGCCAGGACTGCAATCACGATAGCGACAGTGCTTCCACCACCTTTTTTCTGAGAACCTTCTGCGTACGACATGGCCTAAATCCTTTGATTGAGAATGAGATTCAGCACGTTATTCTATAACAAGTAATAGCGGCTGAGGTTACCACTGCAAATATTCTTCGAATGAATCACGGATCGAATCAATGGCCGGCATGACTCCAGTCCAGAAGTAGAAATCTGCAGCAGCTTGGTGCGTCATCAAATCAACTAGTTCAATGTGAATCACACCGTGGACTTTCACGGAATCTCTCCACGGACGCAGCAGTTTGTCGGACGTGTTGGCGAGAATCAGGGAACTTGCGGAACTGCTCCAAGACAAGGCCGAAATTTGGCGTGAAAGGGTTGTATTCGGAACATTCGCCAGTACCAAACAGCCAACGCTGAAACCAGATTGTGAAAATTCCTCAAGCGAAGCCAATTCCCATGCGTGTTTGACATCCGTCTGTTTTTTTTCCTCTTCGTCTCGCTTGGCATTGGCTTCCAGCCCTTCTGGAACAACCACAATGCGTTCGGCTAACTCAGGACTTGCAAGTCGCATCGCTTTGGCAATTCTAGGGTCGCCGATGACTAAGACCGAAGATAGCCGCGCCCCCTCTGATTTCATGCATGTTTCGATGCATGGTTCAATGCAGTTGATAATTCCAGTGCCGAGTGTATTGTCTCCCAACCACGAATTGCCATCGAGTCGAGCAACGTTGGCTTTTCCCAGGCACATGGCCGATTCCGTTACGCTATCAAGCAATGTTAGAGCTTTGCTTTGAAAGGGATCAAAAAGTGCCATGCCGCTGAGCCCCAAAGCTTGAACACCATGAAAGGCGGTTTCAAATTGGTCCACCTCGACCTGGGACGTAAAAAATCGCCAATCCACGCCACATGCCCGGGCTGCCCGGTACATCACAAATTGCGTTGGATTGCCGGCCACAGGATTGCCCAAGCAGCAAACGTATGGCTGGAGTACACGGGTTAAGTTCATAATCGCCTTTCGACAGAAGTCCGATCGCTTTAGAAGGTTAGCGACAGCGAACCGATACGTCGAAGTGTTTCCGTCATTAAAGCGTCTTCAGCCGATACATCGTCGGCTTCGTAGGTGACGGAGAATCGCAAGAAGCTCCCCGCGTCGTCCCAGGGAACGGTCACCATCGAATGCTCGGTGATGAAATACTGAGACGCCTCTTCTGCGTTCGCAAACTGCAATCCACCTTGCATCCCCTTAGGAGCCTTGGTGTACAGAAAGTAACTTCCGCCCGGAACCTCGCAAGTGAATCCACAATGACGAAGACATGACACCAATTTTTCGAGTCGACGACGGTATTTCGTATTAATGCGTTGTGGGACTTCAGGCGAATCGAGTCCAGTGATAGCGGCTCGCTGTACGGCCCCAAATTGGCCACTGTCGCAGTTATCCTTAACATCGGAGAAGGCTTGAACGATTTTTGTGTTTCCGCAGACCCAACCGATGCGCCAGCCGATCATGTCGAAACCCTTGCTCATCGAATGAACTTCGACACCGACATCCATTGCGCCCGGAGTCTGCAAGAAACTCAGAGGCTTGCCCCGAAATGTCAACAGAATGTGGGCCGCATCCTGAACGACGATGAACTTATGTTTGTGGGCCAGCTCAACCATCTCTGCGTAAAACTGTTGCGTGGCAACTTGGCCCGTTGGACTATTCGGGTAATTGAGCACCACCATTTTGGTCCGGTTCCAAGTCTCGTCGGTGACTTGGCTAAAGTCAGGATAAAATTGGTTTTCGGCTAATAGCGGCAAGCGATACACAGTACCACCGTAGTACTTGGTATGAGTACCAGCCACGGGATAGCCGGGGACCGTCATCATGGTGATGTCGCCAGGATTGATGAAACAAGCGGGCAACATGGACAGCGCGGTTTTGCTGCCGATGCAGTGATTGATTTGTGTTGCGGGATCCAAGTCGACTTGAAACTCCCGTTTCATGAATCGACTGACGGCTTGCTTGAATTCGGCGGGACCATTGTCCATGTACCCTCGGTTTTCTGGCCGATTGATTTCGAGGGACATTTGCTGCCGCACTTTGGCATCGGCCATCGAGTCGTTTTCGCCGATTCCAAAATCGAGCAATCCGCGATTGGGATAGTCAGCCAACGCCTTGCGTTTGGCCCGTTTGATCTTTTCGAATTTGTAGATTTCATTGCCTTTTCCGTAACCAACGCCGCCGATTCGCTCGGCAAAAAGCTCCTGGAAATAGGGGTCTTGGGAGGCAACAATTGGCTTAGCAACAGCAGATGCGGTCGACATTGGTAATCAATGGATGAATAGGATTCGATTTTGGTGAGGCTCAGACAGCCATTCTATGATACGCAAGAAACAGACTTTCATCCATTGGCTAATTGCTTTCAACTGGCGATCAATCCAATGAAATTCTGACGGAATTGCGATTTCGGCGATGGCTTTTTGATTTTAGAACTCGCACGGATGCGAACATTCCGACGAGGAAAAGGCAAGCAATACTACTTGGCTCGGGAACCGCTGTAATGTTCCAGGCCAAGCCGAAGCTGGTATTCGAGTCGGAGTAAACGGCAATCGTATACAACCCAGCATCTAAGTTTTTGAGATAAATATGCTCGACGTTGTCGATCAAGCTTAAGCTCGCACCTACTTCTGAACCTAATATGCCATTAATGGAGTTGAACAGCTTCAGGTCCATATTGGCCAAGGAAAGCGTGGAATCGAAATCGCCATTGGCGTTTTTGTATTGGGCGTTCCAGGTTAACAAGATCGAGGCTTCGGAAATCGACCGCCCCTCGGCCACATTGAAATTCCAATATTGAGGTATTCCGGAAGTGATCGATGCGCCGTAGTCCCATCCTCGCAATCCACTGGTGGTTGCTGTATTGGTAATCGGAATGCTGATCGCACCATTCGTTTCGCCTGCTTCCAACATCCTAAAGCTGTTGTATACGTTAAGTTGCCCGGCGCCATAAATGCTGTCGAGCGGTCGGATTGACGTGTTGGACCAGGCTGGCAAGGTGTCTTTTGTGGCACCCGCCATGATAATGGCTTTCATCGCTTCGCTATTCCGGGCGCTGGACATACCGAAATCATTCGCAGCTTGATGAAGCAATGCGGCTGCCGAACCCACGAGCGGTGTGGCGGCGCTGGTTGTCCCTTGGGGCGAAACGATATCGGGCTTTACTCTTCCGGGAACTCCGATATTGGTTACACCCTGACTATGGCCTCCATTGCTTAACCCAACCACAATCGAGTTGTATGACTGACCATAGATTTGTGGCAATGCTCCACCGTTGCCTAACGCTACCACCGACGTGAAATGATCGCGTGCAACTGTGTAGTCGAGCCTTGCATTCGCATCGAAAGCTCTGGCCTGAGTTAAATCCGTCGCGATGTAGGAGTGGTTCATCACCGAAAACGAGGGAACAGACATCGGGTTAACTCCCGCCTGTAAACTTTTCTGGCGATTTAAAACGAAATCGTCGGCGAAGTAGACTTGAATATTGGAGACACCGGACGACATGCTTGCCGAATTGCCAAAAAATAACTGGCCGACAGTCGTTGCGTGTGAGGATTCGTTGCGAGGGGATACGCCACTGGCATCGACAAACGTCTTACCAGTGAATTCAGAGTCCGCAGTGTTGGGATAATAGGTGTTGGTGCCAGCTCCTCCCACATTTGCTTCAGCATAAATGGCGGTTACTCCAGCCCCATTTGCCAATCCCGCACCTACTTCGTTCCTTAATCGATTAAAGCCCACGTCCTCCTTATACGCTTGAGCGAAGACTTGACGGGGAGCAAGCAAAGCCAAGACAAGAATCGCAAAATAAGGGAGGCTGCGAAAAATCGAATTGCGAGTCATAGGCAATGATTCGTGTAAGAAACGGAGGAGTTTTCGAAGCTTAAGTTTAGTTCCTAAAAACTCCTTCGTCACGCGTTTTGCCAAAAAGTAAAATCGCGATCAATCCTCATCGCTGCCGTCATCCTCCTCCAAGGCCTTGGCCACGGAATGCGACAGCTCCATTTCGGAGTCCAAATCCCAGAATCCAAGCCCCTCTTCCAGGTCGGTTATCTGGGCTGTCGGTTTTCCATTCACAAGTGCAAAGATTCCGAAATCCTCAAAAGGGCGTTCCGGTGATGTGTACAAGTTAATTCCATCGAGGATTCGACCCAAATCGCCTGCAAACCTTCGCTGCATGTACCGGGAGAAAATCGCCAGATCCTGGGGATCCGCACCTGTTGCTAGCAAGCGTTTGATGTGCTCGCCGATTTCGTGATCGCCATCTTCGGCGGCCTCCTCAACCCACGTTGCATTGTGAATTGGGTTGAACAAATCCTCGGCAATTTCGTGAAAACAGATGGTCTCTACGATTGGCTCCCCCTCTTCCACGGCATCGTGGGCCATCTCGTCGGCATCTTGGAAACCGCGGGCGTTCAGGAACTTAGTGATTTCTTCAATGTCTTGTAGGGCCATGGCGTCTGTCTCCGGTACAGAAAGTTGCGATCGAACTTTGAGCGTTTTAAAGCGATTGAGCCAAGTTCTAACCAAGGAGCAGTAGTTTTGGCAACAGGCGACTTAAGATTAAACGTGGATCATCAACAACTCAGGTCGCCCGGAAGACAACTCCGGCGTAGCCCACCACGCGGTTCGAATCGCCTCCTTTGCTTGCGCTGTTATCGTAACTGACCTCCTCAACCGTAAACGACTCGCCGAGATTGATCAGCGTCTGCATAATGATCGCTGCCGGAACGAGCCCACACATACTAATGAAGTTGTCTTTGCAAACTTCGATCAATCGCTTCGGATCGCCAGTCAACATCGCGTCAATCGCCAGCCGGTCACGGCGTCGATTCTCCGCTTCGGGTGCGTAGTGATTCAAATCGCTCGAAATTACCAACAACGGTCGTTCCTGCAAATCTCGCAATACGTCCGCCAGTTGATCGGATGCCAACATAATCTCTTCCAACGAAGCACTTTTCAACGCAATCGCTACCAGCTTGGGGCGATCTTCTTTCGTCGAAAGTGCCTCGAGAATAGGAAGCTGTATTTCGACGCCATGTTCACGTGCATGAGCGGCAAAATCCAGTTCCAACCCTTCAACCTCCTCGGCCAGCTTGTGCATCAACTCCTTGTCTGCCTGCCATCGTTCTCCGCCAGGTAGTTCCCACGCTTGCGACGGCGATACCGCCCAATCACACCCCAAGGCGGTATGCTTTGGGCCGATAATTAGCAGTGTTGAGGGCAATTGCACACGGCTCCATACATCCATTGCAACTTGGCCGCTATAACGAAGACCCGCATGCGGGGTCATGATCGCCAATGCGGGGACGGCTGATACATCTGCCGGTAGGTTTGCTTTTATATCAGCCACGAGTTTGTGTCTGGCATCTGGATTGGAAGGATAAAAACCCTCGGCAACCGCGGGCATTCGAACATCTTCGTCGCTATTCGCCATCGTTGTATTGCTTGCCAAGAGTGAGCTAGCGGTCGACATGCATCCCATCGAGTAGATGCCGATTGGATTCCGACGCGTCTTAATTGAGTTAGCCGCTTCGTTCAGCAACGCCTCGGGACTCTTCTCCGCATCGAACGCTACAGAAGCGCGATCGCCGCAAACGGCGATGACCGCGCGCGACTCGGGCCTTAAACCATCCGTTTCGCAGTGGCTCAACTTGGAATTCAAGTGGTTCCCATCCCAATCGTCGAATTGAATCGCACCGTGATGAACGGTGTCGAAAAGAACCGTGATCGCTAGCTCGATGTCCAGTGCTTTCTGGAACCGGGCTTTGGAAAGCACTTCGGATGCTGCTTTGCAAAGATCGAATAGGCTCGATTGAAGCGGCATGTCATTTCGCAAGGAAGTCTTTATCCAATGTGCTAGCGGTTTCTTGGTCTCCGTATCGACGATCGTCAAAACGAGACCGTTGACATTCCCGTCCATCGCATCGAGTGCGTAGTAGGTTGGTGTGGCGCCATGCGAAAACGCGATCAAGTTCTGTGTCGCGACCTGCTTCAGTTTCAATAGACTGGAGATATCCCCTGGCGCACTTCGGATCGGCACTTCAGAAGGCAAGTTGGCGATGTCGATTTTACCTTCGATCACGACGCCCTCAAAGGTTTCAAGGAGTGTGTCCGCGTCCATCCATGAAGCGTCTGGGATTCCAGCTTTGCGACATACCCCTTCCAGAAACTGCTCCACGCTCCAATTCTGCTCAACGGGAACATTGGGCAAGAGAAGTCCAGCCTGCTGACCACGCGTGATTTTGAGGCCGTGCCTTCCAACTTGAATATGTTCCATCCTCTGTTCTGCTGGAACGGTGAGGACCATCGGCGATGCAAGTACGGAAACATCGAGATTCAGGTACGCCAATTCAGATGTCGAAATCGCAGGCATTCGCGAGTCCTCTTTGGCGGTGCGCTGAGCTGACGAAAGGATCGCGTCTTGGAGTTTGGTAGGCCGACCAAGGAATCCGCAACAACCTCTCAACTGAGTTCCACGGCTGAGCGTCGTGAACATTCCCATCACATGCAAGTCAACCATCGGTCCGAGAATATTGAGCCATTCACTCGTCAATTTGCGGTTGCAAACCGTCGCAATGACCACAAACTGTGCCGCCTTTTGAATGGAACTTTTTTGCTCATCGCTCAGTTCATCCAGTTTAAGCATCGCGAGTTTCACTGGAGCGGACATGGATTGACTTGGCATGGCTTCCTCGATGGGAAAAAAGGACAAACGATTTGCAGGGGGCTCAGGCGAATCCAATGGCGATTCTTGGTGAGTTCGCAATATCGGCAATGATACCCGATGGACTTCATTTTGTAGATTTGTTTGGCGGAAAGTATCCAAGTTCACCGGCTGCCGTCTGCGTCCCCAATCACCGGGCGAATTACTGAAACGCCCAGGCTGCTTCGCTCCACACACGCCGCACAAATCACCCAGTAACCCATACTTACCCAATTGATACCAGTCGCGTTCAATCAACATGGAAGAACAATGACTGCAGTAGGACGAACTATGTTTGACATCGTGAATGTTACCCACGAACGGAAAATGTAGCCCTGCGCGCTTTGCGATCCCATGTGCTTGGAGCAGTGTTTCGGACGGAGTATGTGGCCGATCAATCATGCGAAAGTCGGGGTGGAAGGCGGAAAAATGAACCGGCACGTCAGGACCAAGTACCTTGAGGATCCAATCGCACATCCTAGTCAACTCATCGTCAGAGTCGTTCAAGTCTGGAATGATGAGGTTGGTGATCTCAAACCACACGTCGGTTTCGTGTTTCAAGTAACGCAGCGTATCGAGTACAGGCTCTAGATGCGAGTAGGTGATCTTGCGATAGAAGTCTTCTGTGAAGGCTTTCAGGTCAACGTTGGCAGCATCCATGTGCACATAAAAGTCGCGTCGCGCTTCAGGCAAAATGTAGCCCGCGGTTACCGCCACGCTTTGGATGCCAATCGCTCGACAAGCTTTGGCGGTGTCAATTGCGTATTCAGCCCATATTACGGGATCGTTGTAAGTGAAGGCAACGCTTTTGCAGCCGAGTTCCATGGCTGCTCGTGCGATCAGCTCCGGCTCCGCCACAGAACTCAATTTTGCTACTTCTCGCGATTTGGAAATATCCCAATTTTGACAAAATTGACAGCCAAGATTGCACCCGGCCGTTCCAAACGACAAGACGCTTGTTCCGGGGTAAAAATGATTGAGAGGCTTTTTTTCGATGGGGTCGATGCAAAAGCCTGTACTGCGACCGTAGGTGTCGAGCACCATTTGATTGCCTTCAACTTTGCGAACGAAACAAAAGCCACGATCCCCTTCTTTCATCTTGCATTGGCGTGGACACAGATCGCAAACGATTCGGTCAGAATCCTCGTCCCTATGCCACCATTTTCCTGGGTGAATTGCACTCATGTTTCGACGCAATCTTTTGTTTGGATGCTTAATCTTCCAGGTCGTCTACGAGCGGTTGAAGCCGCTCCCTCCGTTCCGGGAACAACGGTTCTAACCAACCGAGACTAGGCATTCGGATCGAGATCGTAACTCGAGCATCTACTCGACCGTGTCGAAATACGATTTCGGATTCATATGCACTAACATTCTTGAGCTTCAGCCCTGATTGTACCAAGCCAAGAACCTCAGAGCGATCTCATCATGTGGCCCGTTCGTCCCTTCGGCCATGACTCCGCGATAAGATGCTGAACACCGACCGACCGGATGTGTTTCGGCAGTTGCACGTAGACGCCGTCAGCCAACGACAAAGCAGCCAGCGGCGGCATTTTGGCCTCGAATGAACTTTCGATGGCGATTGGCTGCGGATTCCTTAAGGCTTTT
>Ga0209181_10006587_pt1 | contig 16213 bp, 17 predicted proteins | sample MAT05_FD_187208 | JGI IMG/M metagenome (GOLD analysis project Ga0209181, IMG submission 187208) | Freshwater microbial communities from Lake Fryxell liftoff mats and glacier meltwater in Antarctica - MAT-05 (SPAdes) (version 2) | ecosystem: Environmental > Aquatic > Freshwater > Ice > Liftoff... | reverse complement strand
CTTGCCGAACTGCGCGGCTTTTTCCCCGGTGAGCCCGCTGGCTCCCAAGCCCTGCTCGGCGAGTAGATCGTGCAGCTTCTTCCGATCGACGAGTTCGATGTCAGGACGCGCAGACAGTTCGGTCTGCAACACTTCGAAGACGAAGGCTGCGGCTCCATCCCGGTCGTTGACAAAACTTCCGCCCGATATGGCGACGGTAGTTGCGGCCGAGGCTGTGAATGCACTGCCGAAAAGAATGCCGGCGATGACGACGAGCCTGCAGAAGCTGATGCGAGTCATGTGATGCGATATATGGATTGTTGATTTGGGAAATGAGCGCGGTCTGCGCGGGAGACCGGGCTATCGGCCTGCTGCTGTGCCGCTCTTCGATGCAGCCGGAGTCGCTGGCTGGACAATCTCGGGTTTCACGGCCTGCAATTGGCGGGACAGCTCCTCGACGATGGGCCGGTCCCTCGGAGCGACCCGCTGCTGTTCGGCCTCTTCGTCGCGCCGCGGAAGTTCCGCGGCGATCTGCTCCCAAGTGATCTCCCTCAATACTGCCGCTGTGCGCGGAGAGACGCCGAGTTCATGACGGTTCATCACCAGCGTTCCGTTGTTGGAAAAAAGATCGGGCGTAATGGGCGCAAAATCGTTTCCAATATCGGTGTCTGACCGGAGATGCGTCGTTATGGCAAGATTCACGGCTCGGATTTCACTCGCAGCGATGGCGTCAATCAAGGGCAGCGGCCGTTTGTCGAGATTGGCGTATTTTGTGAAGTAATGCTCGGAGAGGATCGTGAGTTGCGGCCCCGCCCATGAATAAATGTCAGAAAAGTAGGCGCCGTTCCTTGTCGCGATCAATTTTTCATGGGTCAGGAAAATGCGGCCAAGGTATTTCTGAGCCGGAAGCGCCGCTTCCACGACGAGTCGCTGAAGCTTCGCCCCGTCGAGAGTCTGCGCAAGCGGCTGAAAGAAACTCAGCTTTCTCGCTTCGAACTTCACCGCTCGGATCTCCACTGGGCAGCCCCAGAATCCTGCGATGTGTTCCGCAACGGCGTGCGCGTGAGCCGGAGCGATCGTCTGGTCGTGAATCAAGTGAATGACACAGTCGGACGGCAACCGGATGAAATCACCCGCGCGAAGCAGGTGATCGAGCGGCTTTGCATTCAGGCTGGCGAGTATTTTTTCGAGTTCCGCGATCACCGGCGCCTTCTTCTCCTTCCGCGCGAGCATGAGCGCACATTGCGCGTCCGAAATGGCCATTTCCTTTTGCCCCGCAGCGATGCGGGCGCGGATGGCGGCCAGCTGCACGATGGGCTCGGCACGCGCCCAGGAGAATGTTCCATCGGCGAACAATTCCAGAGCTTCGCGCGGCTCCCCGAACTTCACGGCAAGGTCAATGACGCGGGCATGCCGGTCGTAGTCGTGGTCGAGCTTGGTGCGGTTGACCCAAAGGTATTTGAATTCGTTTGCCTCGTCGCCATCCGCGCGAAATGCGTCCACCATCAGATTCATCGCATACCGGCTGAACTGCCCGCGACGCAAGATCGTGGCCGCGCATTCCTTGTAACGACCGAGCCCCATATACGCCCGCGCCACTTCCACATAAAAAGCCGAGACCTTGTCCGCCGGGTCGCCCGGCACTTTCCCTGCCGCGCTCAGCGTCTGGAGGGCTTTCTGCGACTCGCCCAAGTTGTTCCAAAACGACGCCAGAAAGAAGCCGGCTTCGCCCGAAGGATCCTTCTGCAATTCCAGCAAAGGGAGTTCGAAGACCCGCCTGGCATCTGCTTGCAGGACTGTGAACTGCCCGCTCTTGCGGATGCGCTCCGATTCCTGGACCCATTCCGAATTTGGAAGAAATGCCGCGGCGTGCTGGTGAAATGACGCGGGCATGGCCTTGTACAGGAGTTCCTGCACCGTCTTGAGCATCAGCGCCGGATCGTCGGCGCTCAAAGCAAGCGCCGCATCCGCCATCCGCATCGCGGCCTGATTTACCGTGGCGCGTCGCATCCGCAGTCCCGCCCATTGCGCCGGCACGCTCGCGAGAAATGCGGCCTCGGCGTGGCGTGCGGTCGCGTTGTCAGGTGCTGGATGTCCGCCCGATTCGCGGGCGATTGATGACGCCTTTTGCAGAAACGCGGCGACTTTCTCCACAGGGATTTGTGCATCGGGAGCGGCGCTCCACGAGAAGCAATCGAGCAGCCGTCCGCTGGAGACTTCCACGGCGAAAACGTCTGTTTCGATTTTCACCTTGTCCGCCGCGTGGATGAACGGAACCACGATGAGGTCCGCCTTCACCATGCGGCCAAACTGCGTCGCAGCATTCGCATCCATTCCCGACCCGAAGGCGGCCTGCAGCGCTTTTTCGCTAATGAGGCGCGCCATGTCGGTGCGTTCCACCAACTGAACCGCGCCGGCATTGCCCAACGAAACCGCCTGCTCAAGTCCAGCCTGGATCAAAGGCGCGAGCCCGAGCGCGGATTTGTCGAGAAGCCCCTCGGGCGAGACGGGCGCGAGCAGCGCGCACACCAGCCGCTGCGCCGTGGCCGGCGCTTTCGGCTTCGTGGTTGCGTCTTCGCCTCGCGGATTGAGTTTGCCGCTGCGGGCGAGAATGCGCGCGACTTCGGCGGGCAGCGCGTTTGCGAGATGCTGCGGTGACTTCGCCCGCAACACCGTCGGAGTCCCCACCTTCATCGAGCTACCGACAGGCACGGCATAGAGCCGCAATTCCTTCCCCTTAAAATCGAACACCGTCAGCACCACGAGATCCGCGGGCAGCACCCGATGGGCCGGTGTTTTCGGATCGGTCGCGGCCCGCAGTTTCTGCTCGAAGACCACCGTGGAAAGTCCAGCGCGCGACAACACTTCGACCTGCCAGCCTTTGAGCAGTTCGGCCTGCACGCGCGCATCGAATCCGCTCAACGCCTTTCGCCAGTCGGACTGGATTTCGAAATCCGCAACCGCAGGCATGATCGCCACCCGGCGGGTTTCGGCACTATGGAGACTCGGGCTGCCGCCGAGAATCACCCAGACCAGGAAGAACCACAGCACCCGGCGGCGCAGGAAGTCCGTGTTCAACAAGAGTTGCATGCAGGTTGTCGGTGGCATTTCGATTTTCAATCTCCGTTCCGAGGGAGCAATGATTATGGAAGCGAAGACGGGCAAGTGAAATTTTTTCCCCCGGCAAAGGAAGCCCATTTTAATGCACTGGTCCGAAACGCGCACGGGAGGCGAGGTAGGTGACCATCTGCCCAATCCATCCGCCGCATCAAACTTTGCTCATCAAACTTTGCTCGTTGTGCTGCGTTCGGAACCCGCTGCCGAGACGCGATGAAAACGGTCCGTTCCCTCGTCGTCGCCTCCGCTGCGTGGAGTTTCACCTGACCCATTGTCGCCAGACCGCCGCCGCCGGAATCGAGGAGAAGGTGAAGTCGATGATCGCGAAAGGTGCGGGGAAGCCGGACGGCAAATAGTCTGCGGCCGGCGGATTCCATCCGTCGGCGCATGCAGGACGGTTGACGCGCGCGCCTCGCTTTGCTTCCCTCGCTTCGAAATGAAGGCTCTTTTCCCCGTCCTCACCGTCCTGATTCTCGCCGGTTGCACCCGTACGAACCACGTCACGCACCGGCAGGATTTCAGACCCAGCAAGACAAAGGGCGCGTGGACGGACTATCGCGCGGCGATCGAGCGCGGTGAGGAACCCCAGCCGCCCAAGGAGAAGAAGTAGCGGTGGCCGTTCCGGAATGAACGGATGGCGGGCGAATTGCTGACGAAGGCCGAACTGGCGAAGCTTGCGACGCTGCGGTCGCGCTTCCTCGATGGCTCGAACGTGGGCGGCGCCTACTGGCAGAGCGATGAGGAACTGGCGTTGTACGACGGCAGCTTCGGCGAACGCATCGGATGGAAATGGGACGCTGTGATCGAGGAATTGCGAACCAAAGGCTGGCGTCCGCAATCGAAGCGCATCGTCGATTGGGGCTGCGGGAGTGGCATTGCCGGGCGGCGCGTGGGCGCGGCGTGGGACGGCTTCGAATCGCTGACGCTGGCGGACGTGTCGGCGCTGGCGATGCGATTTGCCGAGGCGCGGGCGCGCGAGTCCTTTCCCGTGTTGCCGATCCGCATGGCTGCGCCCGCCCCGGATCTCGCCAGCGATTCGCTGCTGCTGGTGAGCCACGTCCTGAATGAACTCGACGATGCCGCCCGCCAGCGACTGGTCGCCGCGGCGCGACGGGCGAGCGAGGTGATGTGGGTGGAGGCCGGCACGCATGCGGACAGCCGGCGATTGATTGCAGTGCGCGAGGAGCTGCGCGCGGATTTCGACGTCATCGCGCCCTGCACACATGGCGCACGCTGCGGCATGCTCGCCACGGCGAACGCGGCGCACTGGTGCCATCACTTTGCGAAAGCGCCCTCGGATGCGTCGCGCGACGCCCGCTGGTCGCAGTTTGGCCGGGAACTCGGCATCGACATGCGGGCGCTGCCTTACAGCTTTCTGGTGCTCACCCGGCGCGGCTCCCAGCCACGCACTGCGGCAGGACTTTCCCGCATCATCGGGCGGCCCCGTGAGGCGACCGGGAAGATGGATATCCTCGGCTGCGACGAGCATGGCGTGCGTGAGCTGATGTTGCAGAAGCGGGACGTGCCGGATTTTTTCAAGGCGCTCCACAAGGGCCGCGTGAAGGCGACGCAAAGCTGGCGGTGCGAAGGCGCTCGCATCGTCGAGGTGACTCCACCGTACGCGTGAAGATCCATTCCCCTTTTCCCGCGCCCGGCGGGAAGTGCAGCCGAAGAGCCGGCTTGCCGGACGCGGATCGCCGCGGATAGCGTTCACGCCATGAAGCTCACCATTCTCTCCGTCCTCATCGCCGCCATCGCACTGTCCATCTCCGCACCGGGAGCGCACGCCCAGATGGGCCGCGAAAAGGGCGAGGCATACCTCGTCGAGAACGGCAGGAAGGAAGGCGTGAAAACCCTCCCCAGCGGCCTGCAATATCGTGTGCTCAAGGAAGGCGTGGGCAAGCAGCCGACGAAGACCGACAGCGTCGTGGTCCATTACAAGGGCATGCTCATCGACGGGCGCGAATTCGACAGCAGCTACAAGCGCAATGAACCTGCGGAGTTTGGCGTCACGCAGGTGATCAAGGGCTGGACCGAGGCGGTGCAACTGATGAAGGAAGGTGCCAGGTGGATGATCTATGTCCCTTGGTCGCTCGCCTATGGCGCGCAGGGCCGCGGGGGCCTCATTGGTCCGAATGAGACCCTGGTATTCGAGGTCGAGTTGATCCGGATCAAGTAGGCCGGTCCTCCGCGGCACAGTTGACCGCGAGCTGCCGCGTCCGCGTTACAGCGCGTCGCGAACGATCTTGAAGATGTCCGTGCTGTCCAGAAAACCGCGGACCCGATCCGCACCCAACCCGCGTGCGACGGCGATCACGTCTTCCGCGGTGTTCACACCGCCCGGGGTTTCGCGCGCTGCTGGCTCACTGGATTGAGGACTGCTCGGTCCGGTCGCCCAGGTGATGTAGGGATGCCCCTCTGGTGTGGGACCGAGCAACGCCAGTCCCCTATCCTGCCGAAGCGGATAGCCACTCAGCGCAAATCCACCGATGCTCGTCCGCCCGACGCCGATGATGAGCGACTTCTCACCCGCATCCCTCACCGCGACGCCGAAGGCGCGGTCCAGCTCGACAGTCTCGCGCAGGAGGTGCTCCCCTTCGTTCGCGACGCATGCCTGCGAGATGAGGGCTTCATCCACCACCAGCACGTAGCCGCGCCGATTGTTCTGGAGGCACTTGATGGCGCATCGCGTGAGATCCGCGAGCGACGGCTGTGTGACCGCGACCTCCCGCTTCTTGCTAAAATCAAACACGTCATCCGCAAACAGGCCGAACAGCGTGGGGTCGTTCGGAGCGAGTCCGAAAAATGATCCCTTTCGGCCGGCCCTGCTCTGGGCGGCGTTTTCCAGCTCCGCCCTGCCACGGACAACCTCCCAGCCTGGAGCCTGGAGTTCGCCAAGAAGATCCCGCCCGTCCTTGCGACGCCCGCCCTTCCCCGCCGGCAGGAAGTCCTCCGCGCCGCCACCCAGCAGGACCTGGAACCGCGGAGCGGACAGGAGCGTTTTCGCGAGAACCGACCCATCCTCGGCGCTGGAACTGTGTGCATAGAATGCGGCGGAAGACGCAGAGGTCAGGCTGCCATTGGTGATCAATCCCACGGCCCGCCCTTCCTCCCGTGCCAGTTCGAGAATCGAGGCGACCGGATTGCCCCGTTCATCCACGCCCGCCGTGTGATGCCGCGCCATCCGCCCCGTGGCGATCGCGCTCGACATCGATGCCGCATCCGGCACCGCGAATTGCACCGCATCGGTGCGCACCAGCGCGGCGTTCGAAAAATTGCGTTCGATTTCCAGCCGGTATCCCGCGCCGTCAGCGAATAACCGCGCTGCGGTGAGATGCTTCGCGACCAGTCCATCGCTCACGAAAATAATGATCCCCGACGGACGCTGCACGACCCAGAATCGGACGTAGAGCACCCCGAATCCGAGGAATAGGATCAGGATGCAGAGAGCGAGCAGGTTGTTCCGAAGCCGCATGTGTGGCCCGATTCAACGCGACGCGCCCTGCTTGGCAATGAGAGAATTCAAAGGACGGCCCGCCGCCGCACCAATTCAGGCTTGGAGTCCCCTCTCCCGCCCTGTCTTCTCGCCGCGATGGACGAGCAGCAAACGAAACCACGCGCGCATCCCGCTGCCACCCGCGCACTCGCGCTGCTGCTGACGATCAATCTCTTCAACTACATCGACCGCCAGATCCTCGCCGCAGTCGCGCCGCCGCTCACCGCGGAATTCCACCTCAGCGATGCGCAGGCCGGGCTGCTCTCCACGGCATTCCTCTACGCCTACATGATTGGCGCTCCGATCCTCGGGCGAATGGCGCATCGCGTCTCGCGCTGGTGGATCATCGCAGGCAGCGTCGCCATCTGGAGCCTCGCAAGCGGCCTCACGGGCTTCGCCGGAAACTTCGCCGGGCTGTCGTACGGCTTCGCCATCCTGCTCGCGAGCCGCGTCATCGTCGGCGTCGGCGAGGCGGGCTACGGGCCTGCCGCGCCCGCCCTCATCTCGGACTATTTCCCCATCGAGCGGCGCGGAAAAATGATGGCTCTCTTCTACGTCGCGATCCCCGTCGGCAGCGCGCTCGGCTACGTCCTCGGCGGGCAGATGAACAAATGGTTCGGCTGGCGCTCGGCGTTTTATTCCGTCGTCATCCCCGGCCTGCTGCTGGCCATGCTCGCGTGGTTCATGCGCGAACCGCATCCGCAGAGGAAGCGCGAAACCAGCACCGGCACCCTCCGCGCCGATGCCCTCGCACTGCTCCGCATCCCGTCCTATTTTCTGAACACCGCCGCGATGACCGCCATGACCTTTGCCATCGGGGGCATCGCGTTTTGGATTCCGAAATACATGATGCAGCGCATGGTCGAGCAGCAGGGCCTGCAGCCGCTGATCGCCCTCGGCAACGACGCCGCGATCCAACAGCTCGGGGAAATCCTCGCGAAGGTGAACACCGAATTCGGAATCATCGTCGTAGTCGCCGGCATCCTCTCCACGCTCACCGGCACATGGCTCGGCGAAAAGCTGCGCCCGCGATTCAGCGGCGCATATTTCACCGTCTCCGGCGTCGCCATCCTGCTCGCGTTCCCCTGCACGCTCGCGATGCTGAAACTCCCCTTCCCCTACGCGTGGTTCGCCGTCTTCGGCTCGGTGTTCTTCCTGTTCTTCAACACCGGCCCCGCCAATACCGCGCTCGCCAACGTCACCTCGTCCCATCAGCGCGCCACCGCATTCGCGATGAATATCTTCTTCATCCACGCCTTCGGCGACGCCATCTCACCGCCGCTCATCGGCTGGGTGAAAACCCGCACCACATGGAACACCGCCTTCATCCTGGTCTCGCTCGCGATGGTGCTGGCGAGCGCGCTCTGGTTCATCGCCGCCCGTTACCTCGGTGCCGACACGGCAGTCGCGGAAAAGATCGAGGCGGAGCAGAACGCGCTCGAGGCGAAGTGACGGACCCACAGGTTTTTCCGGTGAAGATTGTGCCGTCCAATCGTAACATGGAAAACCTTGCGGGCGGGCGGATGAATTCCTCTGGTGGCAGGCAAGCCATGAATTCTTTCCCAGCTAAATTTCACTCCGTGGCCGTTCAACCTGGCATCCTTGCAGCAGCCCGCAACCGCAGCATCTCCAGGTTTTGCAGCACGGCTGTGCTGGCCGCACTGTCCGTCGTCTGCTTCAACACCGCTAAAGTCGGCGCGCAGAATCTGACCTACGCTCCCGGCGACTTGCTTCTCTACTTCATGCAGTTCGGCGGAACGCAAACCGTGATGGTCAATCTCGGCCCCGCCTGGACCTATCGCGACGCCACGGCCAACATTATGAACCTGGTCAATATTGGAAGCACTCTGATGTCTGCCTTTCCATCCTCCACCGGCGGCGCTTGGTATAGCGATACATTCCCCGGTTTTTTATCATCCGAAGAAAAACCGCTCACCTACTGGGGCCTCGCCGGCGTCCGTAGTAGCACCGACTCCAACACGTTCGTGTTCGATGGCGATCCCACGCGCACTGTCTATGTGTCGAGGAACCGCATCAATTCGGCACCCGATGGGACCGCAGGCTCTACCGCATGGTTTGTTCCTAGTAATACCTCAATGACTATCGCCTCCGCTAACATCCTCTCCCAGAACAACCGCATGGAGGTAGCTTCGACCACCCCCATTCTGGTGGAACCTGCCTCCAGTTCGCTCGTGGATAACAGCAACACCTTCCTTGGGGACAATCTCGGTACCGCCTACTCCACGTTCCCCGGAGGGGTCGTGGGTGGCTTTGGCACAGGCGATTATGGCATGATCGGTGGCGTCAGCGCGGAGGGTGCGGTCGATCGGTACCGCATCCTCGCAACCACCTCTCCGAGTGGCATCGTAGAAAACGGCACGCGGCGTGAGGGCCAATATCAGGGCACCTTCGTAATCGACCAAGCGGGAGTCGTCTCGTACATCGCCCCTATTCCGGAGCCGAAGGCATGGATCCTTGCGCTGGTATCGGGATTGGCCACCTTTACTCTTGCCCGTCGTCGCCACGCACACCCGGAAAAATCACGTTGACCGGAGCGTCCGGATGGCCGCGGCCATGTCCGCGGCCGCAAAGACGCTCGTGCCGGCGACCAGCGTGTCGGCTCCCGCTTCGACGCTCGTCCTGCCGGTCGCGGCATTGATCCCGCCATCGACTTCGATGCGGTAGCTGTGCCCGCCCGCGGCGCGCCGGTCGCGGGCCGCGCGGACTTTTTCCATCATCTCCGGGATGAATGGCTGCCCGCCGTAGCCGGGCTCGACCGTCATGATCAGCACCAGATCCACTTCGCCGAGGAATGGCTCGATCCGCGCGAATGGCGTTCCCGGTTTCAGCGTGATGCCGCATTCCCGTCCGCCAGCGCGGATCGCGCGCAGCGTCGCGAGCACATCGCATTCGGACTCGACGTGGATGGTGATGTTCCGCGCCAGCGCGGCGAAGCGCGGCCAGAAGCGATCCGGGCGCGAGATCATGAGGTGGACGTCGAGCGGCACCGTGGCGACTTTCGCCACCGTTTCGCAGAAGGTGGGGCCAAATGAGATATTCTCGACCAGGTGACCGTCCATCACATCGAGGTGCAGCCAGTCGGCGCCGGCCTGCTGCACGGCCCGGATTTGTTCGTGCAAACGGCCCCAGTCGGCGGCGAGGACGGATGGTGCGATGATCAAAGGATTCGTCATGGGCGCTGAGCAAAGCGCTCACCCTTGCGTGTGGCAAGAGGGACGGGAGCAGGCAAGGGACGGCGAGTGTCGGCCAATCGGCGGTCTTGTGCCGTCGGGCGAAACGCCTCAAGCTCGCCGGATGAAAGCAATTCTCCTCAGCCTGTCTCTGCTCGCGACCGTCACCTGTCTCGCCGAGCCGGTGAAGAAATCCACGCCGAAAAAGGGGGAGACCTGCGAGGTCGGATTGCCGCCCGGAAAATACTCAGACCGGTCCATCTACCGTCTCACCTGCACCTGGACGGACGACAGCGGGGCAAATGTCCGGCTCGCAGGCTTCGAGGGAAAGCCTGTGGTGATCGCGCTCTTCTTCACCAGTTGCGAGCACTCCTGCCCCTTGATCGCCCGCGACATGAAGGCGATCCAGAACCAGCTTTCGACGAAGACCGCGGAGAAGGTGCAGTTTATCCTCGCGAGCATCGATCCCGAGCGTGACACCGCCGAGGCGCTGAAGGCCTTTCGGAAAAAGCACCGGCTCACGGGCAGCGAATGGACGCTGCTCCGAGGCGGGAAGGATTGTGCGAAGCAACTGGCGGATAAGCTCGGCTTTGTTTACTCGCCCGGATCGAAGACGCAGTTCGCGCATTCGCTCATGATCAGCGTTCTCGATGGATCGGGAGAAGTGGCCCACCAGCAGGTCGGGCTCGGTGCGGATCGCACCACCGCCGTCGCCACGCTCGAAAAGCTCGCCGGCGCAAAGGCCAGGCGGTAAAGCGTCGTCATTCCGATTTTCCCAGGACGCAAAACTCAACCTAAGCAGACAAGGAGCATCATCATGGCCCGTTACATCGCACTCCTCCGCTTCACCCAGCAGGGAGCAAAGGGAATCAAGGAATCCACCAAACGCGCACACAAGTTCGACAAAATCGCCAAGAAGGCCGGCGTGAAAATCGAAGGTCAGTACTGGACCATGGGCGCTTACGACGGCGTGCTCATCATCCGGGCCGACAGCGAGAAGAAGGCCCTGCATTGGCTCACCGAACTCGCCGCTACCGGCGCGGTCAAAACCCGGACAATGCAGGCATTTCTCGACACGGAGTTCGACGAGATCGTCGGAAGGTGATGCGGGTGTCGGTCGGAAGGGCGCGTGGAGGTGCCTGACATGTTTTGGTTCAAGCGAAAGCCGGCGCAGGCGGACCCGCCGCCGCCGCACCGGGAATTTGCATTGGGAAGGCGCACCGGCATCGCGCTCGGGTCGAATATTGGCAACCGGATCGTCAATCTCGACGCTGGCCGGGGCGCGATCTTGCGCCTCCCCGGCGTTTTCGTTCCCGCGCTGGTGTCGCGCGTCTTCCTGACCGAACCCGTGGGAACGGCACCCGACACCCATCCATTTCTGAACGCAGTGATCGAGGTCGATTTCAAAGGCAAACCGGAGGCCCTGCTCGCCGCGTTGCGGAACATCGAAACCTCGCTCGGCCGCCCGGAGCACCGTCCGAAAAACGCATCGCGCATCCTCGACCTGGACATCCTCTACATGGACGGCCTCGTGCTCACCCACGAGAACCTCACCATCCCCCACCCTCGCCTGCACCTCCGCCGCTTCGTCCTCACGCCACTGAACGACATCCGGCCCGATCTCGTCCTGCCGGGACAGGAGCGCCCGGTCGCGGAACTGCTCGAATCGCTCGACGATCCGGCCGCCGTGAAGCTCTTCGCCGGGAAATGGTAGCGGACGTTTTCGCTTGGCGATTCGTCCGCTTCGCATTTTCTGGATGCGCGACCCCATGAGCGAACGCATCCACGCCTTTCAGAAACTCCGCGACCGCGGCGAGCGGATCGCCGTGCTGACGGCCTATGACTACCCGACTGCGCGCCTGCTCGATGAGTCAGGCATCGACGTCATCCTCGTCGGCGATTCCCTCGGCATGGTGGTCCTCGGCTATCCAGACACCACGCTGGTGACGATGGAGGAAATGCTCCACCACACCCGCGCCGTCGCCCGTGGAGTGCAGCGCGCGCTCATCATCGCGGACCTCCCTTTCGGCAGCGCCACGACGCCGGAACTCGCCCTCATCAACAGCCGCCGCCTCCTAGAAGCCGGCGCCCACGCCGTGAAGCTCGAAGGCGGCGCCTCGCACATCGCGCACATCGCGGCGCTCGCCTCCGCCGGCATTCCCGTCATGGCCCACATCGGCATGCAGCCCCAGCGCGTCCGCATCGAAGGCGGCTACCGCATCAAGGGCAAGACCCCCGAGCAGGCCGGCTCGCTCCTCGCCGATGCAGCAGCAGTGGAGAATGCGGGCGCATTCGGCCTGCTGCTCGAACTCGTCGTCCCATCCGTCGCCAAGGAAATCACCACCCGCAGGCACATTCCCACCATCGGCATCGGCTCCGGGCCGGATTGTAGCGGGCAGGTGCTCGTGTTGCACGACGTCATCGGCCTCTTCCCGTGGTTCAAGCCCAAGTTCGCCACCCAGCGCGCCGACATCGCCGCGGAAATCCGCCGCGCGACGGGGGAATTCATCCGCTCGGTGAAAACTGACGCGCAGTGAACGGGGCACAGCCCGTCCCGGCTGTGGGGACAGCGGGCGTCCCGTCCGGTGGCAGTCTGGAGAGAGGTAATCGCTGTAGGCGTTCGTATCCAGCGCCACCTTCATTTCCACATCGCCTCATCCACCTGCTCAAAGACGCGCAGCGCGGAGTCGAACGCCGCATCCTCCTGCCACGTTCCGATCAGCCCATCCAAGTCGCGATGTCCACCCCCATGCGCCACAGGGCGGCGCCTTCGAAACCCCTCCAGCCACGCAGCAAGCTGCGCCACCTGCGGCTCCGGCAGGCGTTCGATGGCGGATTCAATTTCAGCGATGGTGCTCATGGCGCGAAACGTAGTACGCCTCTTGGGGAAAGCTCAATCGTCCTACCGACGCAAATAATCAGGCCGTCCCAGCTCCCTATTGGTGCTCAGTGCTCAGTCCTCAGATGCGAGCGCAAAAAGTCTGGAACCGGAAACGTTCAGCTCGAATATCAACGACTTACGTGAAGACATCGGGCGGTTACGACGCAAAACAGACTGTTCGGGGACTTTTTGCGCTCACATCTCCTCAGTGAAAAGTGTGCATCGGCAACTGAGCACTAATCACTAATCACTAATTACTGATTACTGATTACTGAGCACTGAGCACTGAGCACTTGCTTCCCACGGCGTGTGAGAAATGCGCCCTGCCGCCGCAGCCCGGAAGAGCAAGCAGCCGGTGTTCCCAAGGAGGGGCGCTTTGATAGCGCCCTCTGGCAGCGGACGCTCCGCGCCGCTGCCAGCCCCGGCCGTGGCAACGCAAAAGGATTCTCGAAATTCGCACGCTCCCGACGATGGCCACGGCTCTGGCTCGATGCGGCGCGGAGCGTCCGCATCGAGAGGGCGCTATCAAAGCGCCCCTCCCTGCGGGCACACCGCCGCGCTTGCCTCGCTCCGAAATGACTCACGCCCAGAGGTCGCGTTCCGCCCTGCGCCTGCGTCGCGCGGGCTTGAATCTCGGCATCGAGCGACTGGAATTGCGCGCGCATCTCGGCGGAGGACCGCGTGGTGTTGCTGGCGGGTTTGGCGGGACCGCAGGGCAAGGGAGCGGAACTTCGAATTTAAGCGTCAAGATTCTCCATTTGGGAATTTTGCGCTGCGCTGGTCGTTTTCCACTTTGGGCGCACGGTCTTGATAGCGGCTGAATTCACCGCAGTTCAAAGCCACACACCAGCGCTTCTAAATCAGGCTACCGGACAGATCCCCGACCATTGCAAACTCCGCACTTCTTCTTGCCGGAGCCAGAACAATGACGGCATTCCTTAAAGTTAGTAAAGATAACACCTCCGTCGCTTACGCGACCGCTTCCATGACATTGAGGGCACTTCACAGAGCCGCGTCCATTGCACTCTTTACAGGTCATATATTTCTAGGGTGGTTTGCATTGAGTTGGTTGCGACAAACTCGCCGCGAAGTTCGGCAAGCAACGTTTCAGATATTTCGACTAGCGGAACGTGTGTGCCAGCAACGCATAACATCGACGGTGATTCAATGATTAGCTTAGAGTCTGTCTGCAAACCGCGTCTTTTCGAAAATCAGCGCTGACCGGATGAGAGGGTCAGCGATTTTTCTGGGAATTGGCTTCGGATTTTTACCGGGGACTGACTTGGGATGGTGGGTTTCGCGGTTTGGAACGCCGCAGGCTCACTTTCGGTGCGCGAGTTTCCAACCCGAAGGTTTTTCGGGGCGCTGTTTTTCGGCGCGTTTGATATTTGCCGGGAGGCTGCCTGTGCGGCTGCCCGGACGTCGGGCGGGTCTGCAGCGGTGTCAGGGTTTGCCTTGGCCCGCGGGAGCCGGGCGATGACTCGCAGGTTGTGCGCGAGCACGGCCCAATCCATGGCGGCGGCCCGCCGCTGGCAGCCACGCGCCCGGGTTTGGCCGCTCAGGAAGTTGTTTTTGAGGATGCCGACGCGCGCCTCGGTCTGTGCGCGGCGGCGCTGGCAGGCGGCGAAGAGTCGGTCTTCACGGTGGCGCCGCGCGAGTTCGGCGGGGTCTCGCGGACGTCGCGTCGAAGATGCCCTTTTGCTCGAGCAAGCGGCGGTTGGCGCGGCTGGCAAAGCCGCGGTCGGTGCCGATACCCAGCACCCGGCCGATGCCTAATGTCTCGATGCGCGTGATGCTTTCCTCCAGCAGCCGCGTATCGTTGGGGCTGCGCCCGCGCAGCAGGGCGTGGCAGACGATGATGCCGTCGAGGTTTTCGGCCAGCAGCAGGGTGTTGCCAACCTCGACCCCGGCCCCGGCTTTGCCACGCACGATGACGTGGAGGCTGCCCTCGCAGAGGCTCAGGAGCTTGTCCGCATTCGCCACTGGGCGTTCGCCGATGATGCGCTCGTGGGCTCGCCTAATGGCCGCGGGGAGCTGGCTAATCATGCCATCGATGCGGCCGAGGATCTGTCCGGCCTGGCCGCGCGTCCAGCCGGTCTGTGCCCAGCCTTCATCGAGCGCGGAACGGTGCCGGCGCGCGTGCGCGGCGATGGTCCGGGAGAGCGTTTTCATCTGCCGTAAGAGCGCTTTCTTCTGCTTCTTGCCCCCGGGTTTGCGCCCGGCCGCGGCCATGCCCATGCAGAGCCTGTTCATCCGCGCGAGAAGCTCCCGGGTGACTCCATGCGCGCGCAGATGCCGCGGTTGCGGATGAGTGGTGGCTTTCATCAGGGTGCCCGCCGCGTCGCGCAAGAGCACCCAGTCGGTGGGAAAATGGATGGCTGCCTTCAGGCACGTGCTGTCCATGAGCACGAGCCACGCCCCAACTCGTTGCCACCGCCGCCGCGGAAGATGCGGATCTCACGAATGACAGCGCGACCTTCCGCGTCGCAGCGCCGGGACTCCCGAGCTACGACGTGATCGTCAATGGCATCGACAATGACGAGCCACAGTTCGTCATCTCCACCGCGAGCCTTGCCGTGACGGAAGGCAGTGCCGTCACCTTCACCGTACGCCTCGCGACCGCTCCTGCGGCGCACGTCACCGTCACCTCCGCGCGCACCGCGGGAGACACGGATGTGACCGTGACCGGCGGCGGCTCGCTCGTCTTCACCCCGGCCAATTTCGCCACACCGCAGACGGTCCAGATCAGCGCCGCGCAAAATGCCGACAACACGGGCGACGAAGCGGGATCACCGTCTCCGCTCCGGGCGAAGTGTCCCGTCAGGTCGCCGTCCAGGTCACCGACGACGATCCGCTCGTACCCGCATTCACCAGCGCCCCGGTGCTCACCGGGGTGATCGGCGCCGCCTGCTCCTACGACGCAAATGCGAACGGGAACCCGCTCCCCACATTCAGCCTCACTGCTGCACCGGCAGGAATGAGCATCCATGCCACGAACGGTGTCATCGCATGGTTGCCCGGCAGCGCGGGAACATTCCCGGTCACAGTCATGGCGGCGAATGGCGTGCTGCCGGCCGCCACGAATAGCTTCAACATCGTCGTGAGCACACGACACCCACCGCGGTGCTCACGCGGCCGCTCGCCGATGAGATTCTCAGCGGAACGACGGCGGAATTCTTCGGCGACGGACGCGATGACGTCGGCACGGTAAAGGCGGAGTTCCTCGTCGATGGCATCGTGCGCTCCACCGCCGTGAACAATGGCGGCCACTGCCACTACGGCGGCGAGCACACGCTCTTCGACACGACGGCGTTCGCCAACGGCCCGCACACGCTCCAGCTCCGCGTCACCGACAGCATCGGCCAGACCGGCGCCGTGCAAGTGCAGGTCACCATCGCCAACGGCGCCGACGCATGGCGCACGGAAAAGTTCACCCTCGGCAACCCCGCCGACCTCGCCGCCAGCGCACTCGACGTGGATGCCGACGGCGACGGCCTGCTGAACCTCTCCGAATACCCCACCGATACACCGCCGAAAACCCCCGGCCTC
>Ga0209181_10006584_pt1 | contig 16218 bp, 13 predicted proteins | sample MAT05_FD_187208 | JGI IMG/M metagenome (GOLD analysis project Ga0209181, IMG submission 187208) | Freshwater microbial communities from Lake Fryxell liftoff mats and glacier meltwater in Antarctica - MAT-05 (SPAdes) (version 2) | ecosystem: Environmental > Aquatic > Freshwater > Ice > Liftoff... | reverse complement strand
TGGCGATCGCCCGACAGGCTTGGACAATTTCTTGTCGCCCGCCATAGTTGGTTGCGACTGTGAACTGAATGCCTGGATTGTTGCGAGTTTCCTCCATTGAGCGTCCAATCTCAGCTTGCAGCGAATGGGGCAACGCTTGCAGATTGCCCACAAACTGAATCCGCACCCCCTCGGCCACCATTTCTCGTAACTCTTGACGCAGTACACGTTCAAACAGCGTCATTAAAAACTCCACTTCTTCGAGTGGACGGCCCCAATTCTCGGTCGAAAACGCGTAGGCGGTTAAGGCTCGAATCCCCCAATCTCTACAGCATCTCAACAGTTCTTTCAGTGTATCTACCCCTCGCCGATGCCCAATTAATCGAGGCAGACCCCGCTGCTGCGCCCAGCGACCGTTGCCATCCATAATCACGGCAACGTGCTGTGGCAGTCGTTCCTGCTGCAAATCAGCCGGTAAGTCCCTAAGAACGGTTGGCTTTGCTGTCATTTTTTCTCCGAGAAGCCGATTTTGAGATTCGAAACGGGCGCAAAAACAAGGTTTTAATTCGATCTTTAAGTTGACGACCCAGGCTCCGTAACTGCGGAGCCACGGGTTCATGCTCTACCGACTGAGAAAAGCGGGCAATGAGCAGTTCTCTCAGTTTACTGCTGGCCAGAGGACGATTTAGTGTCCCCCGTTCGGCTAAAGAAATTGATCCCGTTTCTTCGGATACCACAACGCAAATACAATTTTCGACTCGTTCTGTAATTCCCATTGCCGCCCGATGGCGAGTGCCAAGTTGGCGAGATGCGTTGCGCTCTGACAACGGCAAAATCACACCAGCTGCCAAAATCCGAGAGCCGCGAATCAGGACAGCCCCATCATGGAGGAGCGTTGACGTTTGAAAAATAGTTTGCAGCAGCTCTTTAGATACCTCGGCGTTTAACCGCACGCCAGGGACGGAAAAATCACGTTCATCCATTGGGCGACTGGTTTCTAAGATCAACAACGCTCCTGTTCGGTTTTGAGATAGCTCTTTCACCGCGTCCACAATCTCATCAATGACGTTATCGGGTTTGGGCACTGCTTCGTTGGCGGGCAAAAACAGCTGACGAATTTCACCTCGGCCTAGCTGTTCCAACAAGCGACGAAATTCAGCCTGCAAAATAAAGGCCATCGCTACTGCCGAACCAATCACCAGCTTTTCTAACACAAAGCTCAAGAGTTTGAGATGCACCGCATTACTAAAAGCCGATGCCAACATCAGCACAATTAGTCCCCGAACCATCCAGAGAGTACGGCGATCGCCAATAACGACCAACACCATATAGGTCAATGCCAGTACCAGCAGTACATCGACCGCAGGAAGCAGCAAGGACTGAGTCCAGCCAGGGTGTGTCAGCCATTGCTTGATCAAAGATCCCATCGGATTGATGTTAAAGCGAGTCTTTCAGCCCAGATTTCACGAAATCTTAGTCATACACCTGGCGAGCTTCACAAATTAAATGCAAGAGAGGTAGCCACAATCAACTGTCTCAGTATCCACTGGTTCAGTATTGCTTTTAAACGAGGTCAACGCGCTTGATTCAAAATTTTTCGGATTGTCAACGCCTACATTACGCGAAAGCTGCCGATCCGTCACCCCTTTGCAGACAACAGCGCGCTTCATTGCTTGCTGTTAGATTTGCTCTAATGGAGTAAAACTTCTGCATTCATGCTTTTTTGAAGACGTGAATGCTCCCCAGCGTCGCTGGGAAACAGCTCATGCGGGCGGTTTAGTCAACCTTTCTGGCAGACAATCGTGCCGAATGAGGTCTTGGTAAACTTCGCGCTGCAATATTAGGTTAGCCTCCCCATCGTTGACGATCACCGCTGCCGGACGGGGCAGTCGATTGTAGTTTGACGCCATGCTGTAATTGTAGGCTCCCGTTCCCATCACGACGAGAATGTCTCCTGGCTCGGTCTTTGGCAGCATGGCCTGTTTAATGACAATATCGCCTGATTCACAGTGTTTTCCGGCGATCGCCACCGATTCTGTCAGTGGTTCTGACATCCGACTGGCCACCACTGCCCGGTATACCGATTGATAGGTAATCGGTCTGGGGTTGTCAGACATGCCGCCATCCACCGTGACATAGGTGCGAATACCGGGCACCGTCTTTTGGCTACCCATGGTGTATGCCGTGACACAAGCAGACCCAATTAAAGACCGTCCCGGCTCCGAGATGAGGCGAGGTAAGGGCACCTGCTCACGGGCACAGGCATTTACGATCCCCTCACAAATCACCTGTACCCACCGATCAATGCTAGGGGGATCATCGGCTTCGGTATAGCAAATACCTAGCCCGCCGCCAATATCCAACTCTTGTACCGGAATGCCATACTGTGCCGCTTTCCGCAGCCACTGCACCATAACTCCCGTTAAATCTTGATGAGCCTGGAGTTCAAAAATTTGAGAACCAATATGAGCGTGTAGCCCCACACAATTCAGGGACGGATGCTGAATAATAAAGGCAAAAACGGCGTCAAGCTGGTCGGGATCAAACCCAAATTTGCTGTCTAAGTGCCCTGTACGAATGTATTCATGGGTATGGCACTCAATCCCTGGCGTCAACCGCAGCAAAATCCGAATTGTCGCTGGATCTGGAGCAGCGCTATCGGCCGCAAGTTCTACTAACGTATGCAGCTCTAACCAGTTATCTACGACGATGGTGCAACCCGTTGAGACAGCTAAAGTCAGTTCTTCTGCCGACTTGTTGTTCCCGTGTAAATATAGGGCTTGCGCCGGTACCCCAGCTTGAACGGCAGTATATAGTTCGCCCCCCGACACCACGTCTACGCCTAAGCCTTCGCTGGCTACTATGGCGCAAACGGCTAAACAGTTCCAGGCTTTAGACGCGTACAGCACCAGCGAGTCGCCCGGATAGTAGTGCCGAAAGGCGTCTCGATACTGGCGGCAGGCCGTCCTCAGCGTCGTCTCATCTAAAATATAGAGCGGTGACCCAAACTGCTCCACCAGTGTTGTCACATCGGATCCCCCAATTTCCAGATGATCTCGGTCATTGACGCCAGCCGTCAGAGGCATCAAATGCTGGTTTGGAGAGGCCGCGTCTGTGACAGTTGGCAAGTACTGACGGCCAGAGTTTGCCAGCGCTGCGGGGGGAGTAAATACCATTGGGCTGAACTATCCTTTACTACTTAGGTCGCTTACTACTTAGGTCGCTACTGGGCTGAAAGTTGGCTTCACGCTCGATTTTGACTCTCAGATCAATTCAGGTAAATTGAGACCGCTAAAGCATTGAGACCGCTAAAGCCTACATAAATTACCAGTGTACAATTGTGAGCTGTTGTCCTCAGCTCGAAATCAAAATAAAAGTTTGGAATCGGCCACATCTGTGGAAAATAACGTGAAATCTTTGGCGATCGCCCCGCTTACGGCGTCCTTGATCCCCGCCGCTGTGGCGCTCGATCAACACTGCTTAGGTGGCATGTGGACCGCTGACGGCTACCAACGAGAAGTGGAAAGCCCCAATAGTGTGATGCTGGCGGCGTTTGACTCCACCCTCCACTCGTCTCCCCTTTCCCCATCTTCGTCGCCGCTGCTGGCTCTGGCCTGTCTCTGGACTATCCTCGACGAAGCTCATATTACTATCCTGGCGGTACATCCCGACTGTCAGGGTCAAGGGTTGGGATATCTCATGGTGACAGCGCTGATGCAGGCGGCATGGCAGCGTGAGATGGAGTGGGTGACGCTAGAAGTACGGGTATCAAATCAAGCCGCGATCGCTCTTTATCGGCAATTCGATTTTACAGACGTGGGCAATCGTAAGCGTTATTACCAAAATCCAGACGAAGATGCGCTAATTCTCTGGCGAAAAGGATTAAAGCAATCGGAGTTTTCTGGGCGGTTGCACATGTGGTGGAGTCAGGCGGGCGATCGCCTACATCGGGCGGGATGGCGAGCCTTGAGCACCCCTGCACAGACAGATGATCTTGCTTTCCCTCTTGACATAAGGATCTTTTCCTAGCACTATGCTTCCTCGGGGCTAATTCCCTTCCTCAGGGCTAATCCCTTGATGCGGTGCATAGCGCTCCTCCCATGCCCTCCTCCCCATCCAGGGGCGGGATCAAACTACATCTCTAGCTTTCTGTTAATGCTGGCTGTTCGATTTGCGACTGCCCGGTGGAATCTCTTACCCTATGTTAGAATCAGCATAACGGCACGCAGCGGGTATACACACTGCCATGTTTGAACGCTTCACAGAGAAAGCCATTAAGGTGATCATGCTTGCCCAGGAAGAAGCTCGTCGCCTGGGTCACAACTTTGTAGGGACAGAACAGATCCTCCTGGGTCTGATTGGAGAAGGGACCGGCGTCGCCGCCAAAGTGCTGAAATCCATGGGTGTCAACCTCAAAGACGCTCGGATCGAAGTAGAGAAGATCATTGGACGGGGATCAGGATTCGTTGCAGTCGAGATTCCCTTCACCCCCCGGGCGAAGCGAGTTCTTGAACTGTCTCTCGAAGAAGCCCGCCAACTGGGTCACAATTACATTGGCACGGAACATCTCTTATTGGGGTTGATTCGTGAAGGTGAAGGAGTGGCCGCTCGGGTTCTAGAGAACCTGGGCGTTGATCTATCTAAGGTACGCACCCAGGTGATTCGGATGCTGGGTGAAACCGCCGAGGTTTCTACAGGTGGCGGTCAAGGTCGTACCAAGACGCCAACTCTAGACGAATTTGGTTCCAATTTGACGCAAATGGCTGCTGAAGGCAAGCTCGACCCCGTGGTCGGCCGTCAAAAGGAAATTGAGCGAGTGATCCAAATCCTCGGTCGTCGTACCAAAAACAACCCGGTGTTGATTGGTGAGCCTGGGGTCGGTAAGACGGCGATCGCTGAAGGGCTAGCCCAACGCATTTCCAACAACGACATCCCCGACATCTTGGAAGACAAGCGTGTGGTTACGCTTGACATTGGTCTGCTGGTTGCAGGCACCAAATACCGGGGCGAATTTGAAGAGCGCTTGAAGAAAATCATGGATGAAATCCGGCAAGCCGGAAACGTCATCCTGGTGATCGACGAAGTGCACACGCTAATTGGTGCGGGTGCGGCAGAAGGCGCAATCGATGCAGCCAACATCCTCAAGCCTGCTTTGGCTCGGGGTGAGCTACAGTGCATCGGCGCTACAACGCTAGACGAATATCGCAAGCACATTGAACGCGATGCTGCCCTAGAGCGTCGTTTTCAACCCGTGATGGTGGGTGAACCCACTGTTGACGAGACGATTGAGATTTTGCGCGGGCTGCGCGAACGCTACGAGCAGCATCACAAACTCAAAATCTCAGATGCTGCTTTAGAGGCGGCTGCAAAGCTGTCCGATCGCTACATCGCCGATCGCTTCTTGCCCGATAAGGCCATCGACCTAGTGGATGAAGCGGGTTCTAGAGTTCGACTCATCAATTCTCAGCTGCCCCCAGCAGCAAAAGAACTAGACAAAGAGCTGCGGCGGGTGTTGAAAGACAAAGATGACGCCGTACGCTCTCAGCAGTTTGATAAAGCTGGTGAACTGCGCGATCGCGAAATGGAAATTAAGGCTGAGATTCGAACGATTGCCCAAACCAAGAAAAACGAAGCTGCTGATGGCGAAGACATTTCTCCCATTGTGGATGAAGAAGACATCGCCCACATTGTGGCCTCATGGACAGGTGTTCCAGTTAACAAGCTGACGGAGTCTGAATCCGAAAAGCTGCTGCACATGGAAGACACCCTGCACAATCGTTTGATTGGTCAAGATGAAGCCGTAAAGGCAGTATCGCGCGCCATTCGTCGGGCTCGTGTGGGTCTCAAAAACCCCAACCGACCCATTGCCAGCTTCATTTTTTCTGGCCCAACTGGGGTCGGTAAAACCGAGCTGACTAAATCCCTAGCCGCCTACTTCTTCGGTTCAGAAGACGCCATGGTTCGGCTAGATATGTCGGAATACATGGAACGGCACACCGTTTCTAAGCTAATTGGCTCGCCTCCGGGCTATGTCGGCTACAACGAGGGCGGTCAGCTGACTGAGGCAGTTCGCCGTCGCCCCTACACGGTGGTTCTATTCGACGAAATCGAAAAAGCCCACCCCGATGTCTTCAACATGCTGTTGCAGATTTTGGAAGATGGTCGTTTGACGGATGCCAAAGGCCGCACGGTGGACTTTAAGAACACCTTGCTGATCATGACCTCCAACATCGGTTCTAAGGTCATCGAGAAAGGCGGCGGCGGTTTGGGCTTCGACTTCTCTTCCGAGAGCCAAGCGGAGTCTCAATACATCCGCATCCGTTCTTTGGTAAACGAAGAGCTGAAGCAGTATTTCCGCCCAGAGTTCCTCAACCGTTTAGACGAAATCATCGTCTTCCGTCAGCTCACCAAGGATGAAGTGAAGCTAATCGGCGACATTTTACTCCGGGAAGTGTCTGGCCGCCTCTTAGATCAGGGCATTACGCTTGAAGTCACAGAGCGGTTCAAGGATCGCTTGGTTGAAGAAGGCTACAACCCGAGCTACGGTGCTCGTCCCCTACGTCGGGCAATTATGCGCCTGCTAGAAGATTCTCTGGCTGAGGAAATTCTCTCCGGCCGCGTCAAGGATGGCGATGTGGCCGTGATTGATGTCGGTGAAGATGGTCAGGTGAAGGTTTCTTCTGGTGAGAAACGCGAACTGTTGCCTCAAGCCGTCGAGTAGGCGATCGCCAATCGAGTTCTCCTAATTGAGTTCTCTTCAATTTAGTTTATTGGCAGGGGCGCTTCGCGAAGCGTCCCTGCTTTTTGTATGGAGTCAGGGCAGTGTCCCTGCCGTTTCGGCATCTATTAGGGGATTGCGTATTACGGTCTGTGAATTAGTTCTCGTAGGCTACAGCTAGGGAGCGATGGGGGCGTTAGAATGGCTGGATAGCAAGCATTTCAAGCTGTTCAATCCAGCTTTTTATTCATAACTTGCAAGGAGCTAATCCCTGGACATGGTGCAAGAACTAACCCATCCCCTTTCAGCAGAGACTCGTTCCGAGCTTGAGGCGTTTTGGATGCCCTTTACCGCTAATCGGCAGTTCAAAACCAAGCCTCGTCTGATGGTATCGGCCAAAGACATGCACTTTACCACCGAAGATGGGCGGCAGGTTTTAGATGGTACGGCTGGTCTGTGGTGTGTAAATGCTGGCCATTGCCGTCCCAAAATTATTGAAGCGGTGACCAAGCAAGTTGCCACTCTAGATTTTGCCCCCACCTTTCAGATGGGGCATCCGGGGCCGTTTCAGCTAGCGGAACGATTAGCCGATATGCTTCCGGGTGACCTCGACCATGTGTTTTTTACTAACTCAGGCTCCGAAGCCGTCGAGTCAGCGCTGAAGATTGCGATCGCCTATCACCGAGTCTGCGGTCAGGGGACACGGCAGCGGCTGATTGGTCGAGAACGCGGTTACCATGGCGTCAACTTTGGCGGAATTTCTGTGGGTGGTATTTCTACCGTCCGCAAATTCTTTGGCGGTTTGCTCAACGGCGTAGATCATTTGCCCCATACCCACGACCTAGAACATAATGCCTTCAGTAAAGGGCAGCCCACCTGGGGATCCCACCTAGCCGATGATTTAGAACAGATCGTTGCCCTGCACGACGCTTCCAATATTGCTGCCGTGATTGTCGAACCCGTAGCTGGCTCGACCGGGGTGCTGCTTCCCCCAGCTGGCTATCTGCAACGGCTGCGAGAAATTTGCGACAAGTATGGCATCTTACTGATTTTTGACGAAGTGATTACTGGATTTGGCCGACTGGGCAGTTCCTTTGCCGCCGAACATTTTGGCGTGATCCCCGACATTATTACCGTTGCTAAAGGGATTACGAACGGGACTATCCCCATGGGTGCCGTTTTCGTCCGTAAGCAGATCTACGATGCCTTTATGCATGGTCCCGACAATGCGATCGAGCTGTTTCATGGGTATACCTATTCGGGACACCCGGTTGCCTGTGCAGCAGCTATGGCCACGTTAGATATCTATGAAGAGGAAGGGCTATTCCACCGAGCCAATGACCTAGCCAGCTACTGGGAAGATGCCGTTCATTCTCTGCGAGGGCTGCCCCATGTGATTGACACCCGTAATTTAGGCATCATCGCTGGCATTGAGTTAGAACCCATCCCCGGCCAACCTTCAGCCCGCGCCTTTGATTGCTTCGTGCGCGCTTATGAGCAGGGTCTCCTGATTCGCACGACGGGTGACATTATTGCCCTGTCGCCACCTCTGATTTTGGAGAAACACCACATCGACCAAATGTTCTCCATGCTGGCAGATATCCTACGCGAAACAGCGTAGCTGCCGTCTACTGCGGAGGAAGAATCAGTGAAAGCTATTCTGATGGGCGATGCTGAAGGGATAATTTTGCCCTAAAGCCGATTTTGAAAGTTGCGGTCTCCCTGGTATCCCGACGCTGCGGCCAGTTGATCTAGCGTTTGGGTGCCTGAGTAGAACTTCCCGTTAACTTCCCAGGTTGGATATCCGGTGAGTCCCTCGGTGGCCTTACACAAATCAGCTTGGGATTTTGCCCCATCTGGCGCACATTCCACATAGGTAAATTGGGACACTGCTTGTTGTCCAAATAGCTGCTTTTGGTCGTGGCAGTGAGGACACCAGTATGCCCCAAACATCTGAGCGCCAATGCTTGTAAGGTGCTGGGCTAGACCGATTTCAGCGGCTCCAGATGTAGTGGTAATTGGTGGCCCAGCAGCTCCAGATGTTTCGGCTGTTGTTTGTCCTGTGCCATTTACATTGGCATAAACGCCCAACGTGCCAACCAGCACCACCATCCCCACTAAAATTCCAGTGAAAACCAGTTGCCCAACATCCTGCCAATCTCTTCCCAATAAAGTCAAGGCAAACATCGCCGTCGCAAACAGGGCAGAGGCAACGCAGTAAATACAGATGCCTTTTATGCCATAGGGAACCACGAAGTTCGTGGTCATGATGTACATTAAATAGCCGCTGAAAACCATCATGGCCGTTGCGCCAGCGAACAGCAGTAGCCATGTCCAGTTTTCGACGTTGGTGCGCAGTTGTTTGTTGTCTTCGGGGTTGATGGCCAAAGGCGCAAGCGCAAAAACGGCCATTGCAATGTAGGCAATTAGCCCGAAAAGGGCTAGAGGCAGTCCAAATAATTCTGCATAGGGGCTGGAGAGTACCTGTTCACAGCCGCTGGTGGGGCAAGCAGTTTCGCCGCCAAAAAGCTTGGTCAAGGTGAGGTAGCCCGTATTGATCGCTCCAAAAATGGCGATCGCCCCAATAATTTTGCGCGACTGTCGCTGAATCCACGGAGTTTGACGGCGTCGGCTCATAAGACCTTACTCAATTGCTAGGTGTTAAATGAAGGATATCAGCCAGAATACTTCAGGCTCACCCTAACTTACCCATTGTGGCTCAAAGTTGTAAAAAGTGAGCGAGGACTGCCTGCCTCTAGAGCGCAGCGCCTCAAAAGCAGTGCCTCAGACGTAGCGGTTCATGCCTAACTCCCGGCTGCTAATCCTTGAGGAGAGGCGACTGGAATCGGCAAGATAGATGAATGGGTAGAAGAATTTTCGTCTGGCTCGACAACAAGGCTGCGGCGCATGGCTTCGACAAACTGACTCACGCGAATCGGATCGATGGGTTGCTGAATTTGGCCTTTGCGCTTGAGCGCACTAGAGACGATTACACCATCCACCGCTTGAATCAGTTGGGGAATATTCTCCCAATTGGCTCCACTGCCAATAAAAACGGGCGTTCCTTTAGCGGCGGCAGTGGCTAGCTCTAGATCTTCTAGGCTGGGGGGGCTACCCGTTGCCCAACCCGATAGGATAACTCCATCTGCCAAACCGCGCTCAATGGTTTCTTGAACAGCTGTGGTCAGATTGGGCGATCCTAATGGGCGAGCATGTTTGACCAGCACATCGGCCAAAATCTTGACTTCGCTACCCAGTTCTCGGCGGTAACGCATCAGGTCATGGGCTTGCCCTTCAATTACGCCTTGATCGGTTACCATCACGCCTGTAAGCACGTTGACCCGGATGAAGTGGGCGTTAGTGCAGGTGGCGATCGCCAGGGCGCTGCGGGCATCGTTGCGCAGGACGTTAATCCCGACTGGTAGGGTAACTAAGTGCATCAGCCGATTGACTACCAGAGTCATGGCGCTGACGACAGCTGGATCGACACAGTCTTTAGGAAAAGGCGCATCAAAGAAATTTTCGACGATAATTCCATTGACCCCGCCAGAGGCAAGTGCCGTTGCTTCTTGCTCTGCTCGGTCTACAACTGCTTTGAGGCTACCTCCCCACCGAGGAGACGTAGGAAGAGGCAGCAAATGAACAACCCCAATGATGGGACGATCGGTTTTAAATGTTTGCTTTAAGTCCACTTGCCCAAATATCCGGACTCAATAACACCAAAAATGGCTTGCGAACGCTGGCGTCGCGTTAAGCCCTCAGCTCCACTCTAACAGGAAAGGGGGTGGGGGAAGGATGCGGGAGACGGGAGGAAGGATGTTGCTTGTTGCTGCGCAGCAGTGGGATGAAGGATAAACAGGATGGTGCTGCTTTGCTGGGGTTTGGCTATTTTTTGTGCTGAATCCAAATTTCGGCAAAGGTCAATGCTTCTTGGCTGGTGCCAATTTTCCCTTCTGCTTGGGCTACCTGGAGGGCTTCTAGGAGTTGCCCAATGCAGGGGCCAGCGGGGATATGCAGGGTGGTCATCAGGTCGCGTCCTGTTAGCAGCGGTGAAGGATGGGCAACCGGATCGGTGGCGGTCAGAAACCGGTTGCAAAGAGGGGCGATCGCCTCCTGGTTTAGCCCTCGGGCGACAGCTAATACGGCCAGGGCAGGGAATGCGGCTCCGACGGCTTGGAAAAAGATGTATTGATTTTTGCGAGAGGCTAAAAGCAGGTCGAGGGCTTCTACCTGGGGCAAGTATTTGAGTACCGTCAGCACAGACTGGACTTCGGCGCGGCTGTACTTTAAGCGCCACAGTTGGGCTTCTGCGGTCGGGAGATTAGAGTCCATCAGGCTAGCCAGCTTGGCAATTCGCAGCCAGCTTCGACCCAATCCAGATGCCTTTTGCTGATCTCGCAGCCAGCCCACGAGTTCTACGCTAAAGGCCGGACAGGATGCGGCAAGGGCGATCGCCGTTCGGTCAATATCGGCAATCTGCGCTAGTCCAGCGGCAGTCGCGCTCGGGAGCCAATGCTGCAACAACCCGTCTTCCCACGCTAGCGCCAGAAATGGTGTCCCTTTAGCCGTGCCCAATAAATAGTTCAATTCAGACTGAACCCGCTCTGGAGCAATTTCGCGCAGTAAATCCGCTAACTGACGAATTGTAGTTTGCGTATTGGGTTCTAGGACAAAGTCTAGCTGGGCGGCTTGTCGGTAAGCTCGCAGCAGCCGCAGCGGATCTTCCTTAAGATTTTCGGGGGCGATCATGCGGATTTGTCTCCGTTGCAGATCGCCATAGCCGTGGATCGGATCGAGCAACTGCTCAGAATGGGGGTTGTAGGCGATCGCATTGACCGTAAAATCTCGCCGCTGCAAATCGGTCTCTAGGCTAGGCCCAACCTGCTGCGCAAAATCTACAGTGGCGCGCTCAAACACCACTCGGGCAATCTGGCGTTCTGCATCTAGCAGCACAAACCCAGCACTGTAATAATTGGCGATCGCTTTTGCCGTTTGAACCGCTCCTTCAGGCAGCACAAAGTCTAGATCCAAATAATCTGCCCGCCTGCCGAGTAAGGCATCGCGCACGTTCCCACCCACCAGATAAGCCGCTGGCGGTAACCACTTCAAGCTGAACGACCAGGTTTGGGGCGACAGCGCAGAGGCAACAATAGAACAATCTTGAGGCAGCGTGGGTTGCAAATCTAAATCGGCCTGAAACATCTCGAAACATGTAGAAATACGGGTCAGCGGTATGGCTTGCGGCCTAACGTTTTGTGTCCAGTTTTGCCGCTCACGGCAGATCACCGCTGACGACTGCCAAACAGCAGGCTCTACCCGCCTACTAAGTGCTGTTTTTTCATTTTGCAACATCCACTAAGGGCATTGCCTGTTTTGTTAAAACTTGCGCTAGATTAGCAGGAATAGAGCCATCTTTGCTCACTCGTTGGCTCAAGCTGCGGAGGAATCCTAGGATGTGTATTTGTATCAACTGCCAGTATGTAGACCGCTGCCTCACCTACAACGCAGTAGAACATCAGCATCAGCAACCTCACTTGACAGAATTTCCTGACTTTGAACCTACCGAGCCAACCATCAATGTGAATATTCGTCCCAGCGATACGGACGACACGATTGAGATGGAATGGGATGTAGTCGGCTGCCTGAGTTTTGTCGAAGAAAGGGGTAAATGGTCGCGGTTGCGGCCTGGGGAACTAGTGCCGACTTGAGCGGGCTACGACTTGGAAGAGGCAAAATGGAGATGGTGCCATCCTTTAGCCCTTCACTGTGATTGCTGCGTGATCGCTGCCTGCATGACCTACTGTTTGAACCCGACGTGCCAGAACCCTACCAATCCGGGTGACGCTCTGTTCTGCCAAAATTGTGGCACGAAGCTGCGATTGGGCGATCGCTACCGCGCGTTGGCGGTGATTGGGCAAGGCGGCTTTGGCCGAACGTTTTTGGCCGTGGATGAACAGCATCCGGACTGCCTCAAGCTGGAAGCAGCTGATTTGCCTGAAGGGTCGAAAGCTCCAGCGGCGCTGTCTTTGAGCCGAGCCGATGCATTGACCCACCTAAAAATTGAAATTCCTCCGGCAGCGTTGTGTGTGATCAAGCAGTTTCTGCCGTTGGGGCAGGGAGACCCGCGCAAAGCCATGGAGCTGTTCCGCCAAGAAGCCGAGCGGCTAGACTGCCTAGGGCAACATCCTCAAATTCCTCGGTTGTTGGCTCACTTTGAGCAAACCGAAGGCCAATATCTGATCCAAGAATTTATCGACGGACGTAATCTGGACGAACTGCTAGCGGCCAAAGGTGCCTTCAACGAAACTCAAATCCGGCACCTGCTCAATAGCCTGCTACCAGTACTGGACTTCATTCACAGCCAGCGCGTGATTCATCGTGATATCAAACCAGAAAATATTATTTTTCGGGCGGCAAATGCAGAGGACGAGGCAGATGATGCCAGAGAGAAGGATATTTCACCGTCTCAAGCCCCTGCCTCTGCGCCCCCTGCCCTGCCCGGTCTGCCCGCTCCTGCTCTTGCGTCCCTCTTTCTAGTAGACTTTGGTGCTTCCAAATATGCCAGTACAACCGCCTTAGCGCGGACGGGCACCATGATTGGCAGTGCGGGCTATGCGGCTCCTGAGCAGGTGATGGGCAAAGCCGATTTTGCCAGTGATTTGTATAGCTTGGGTGTTACCTGCATCCATCTGCTGACGGCAACCCATCCGTTCGACTTGTATTCGGCTAGCGAAGACGGGTGGGTGTGGCAAAACTACCTAACTCAGCCCGTTAGCGATCGCCTCAGCCAAATTCTCAACAAAATGCTGTGCCGGGCCACCAGCCAGCGCTACCACACGGCCTCTGAGATCATGCGCGACCTCAAGCTCAAATCTACCCCGGTTGTTCGCACGGCTGCCCGCGTTCCCTTGGGGATGGCTAGCCGCCGATCAGCACTGTCTCTGCGGGCAACGGAATCGCGCCTCACGCTTGCTGCCTCTGCCCAAACTTGGCGCTGTGTTCGCGCGTTGACTGGGCATGAGGGCGTAGTCACCACTGTCGCCGTCAGCCCAGATGGGCTATTGCTGGCGAGTGGCAGCACCGATAAAACCATCAAGCTATGGAGCCTGGAAACTGGCGACTTGCTGCACACCTTTGGCGGGCGATCGCTGCGCCACCGAGGGCACAGCGATCGCATTAGCACCCTTGCCTTTAGCCCCGACAGCCTAGAGCTGATGAGCGGCAGCGACGACTGCACTCTAAAGCAATGGGATATCAGCACGCGGCGGCTGATTCGTACCCTGTCTGGCCACAACTGGCTAGTCTCGTCGATATCAATTAGCCAAAACGGCCAGGTGTTTGCCAGTGGCGGCGGGGATGGCCAAATTAATTTGTGGAATTTGGAGACGGGAGAACGGCTGGCGACGTTGAGTAAGCATCGCGATCGCGTCAGTGCGCTGCGGCTCAGCCCTGATGGGCAAACCCTGGTGAGTGGCAGCTACGACAAGACCATCCGCCTTTGGGATCTGCGGGGCGATCGCCTGATTGACACGCTGCGAGGGCACAGCGACCGAATCAGTGCCCTCGTTCTCACGCCCGATTGGCAAACCTTAATCAGCGCAGGCTGGGATAAAACCCTGCGGTTTTGGCATCTGGGGCGTCAGGAACAGGGGCGATCGCTCCTGGCGCACAAAGATTTCATTACTTGCCTCGCCCTTGATCCGACTGGGACTTTGCTAGCCAGTGGCAGCGAAGACAACCGAATTCGGCTGTGGGAACTGGCTCCCAATGATCAAGGGGTGGTTTGTCTGACGGCACGTCCACTAACGCTACCGGGGTCTTGGTCGGTAACAGCGATTGTTTTTAGCCCTGATGGGCAAAGTCTTGTCAGCAGCAGTGCCGATGAAACTGTCAGAATTTGGGTGAAAGATGAATCATGAATCTGTTTGAATTGTTTGCAGCTGTAAAAACGACACCATTTGCTCTAGACCGCGCTGAATGCGGCGAGTGACCGTCATGGGGCTGACGCCAATCCGTTCTGCTACTTCCTTGCGAGAGAGGTCGCTGAAGAAAACAAATTCGATTGCAGCCCTTGTTTTATCTTCGAGTTGGTTGAGGGCGCGCTGTAGCTGTTGACGGTCTTCTTCGAGCCGCTGCATGGCCTGGTAGCGGGCATCGGGCAGCGTTTCGCCCAAGGTGATAGAAGAATCTAACTGTTGAACTGTCGCATCTAGGCTGAGCGGCAGGCGATTGCGGACAGCAAGCCTAATTTCTCGCCATTCTTGAACATCAATCCCTAGTTCTTCGGCAATTTCGCTATCCATGGGTTGCCGTCCGCTTTCTTTAGCTAGCTCCAGCCGAACGCGTTGCCCTTCTTTTTGTAAATCTTGCCAGCGCCGAGGGACTTTGACCGTGCTGCCGCGATCGCGCAAAAAGTGCAGCATTTCACCGCGAATGTAGGGGACTGCAAATGAGCTGAATGCACATCCTTGAGCCGGATTAAAGCGCTCAATTGCCCGGATTAGACCCAAATAGCCAATTTGCTCTAGATCTTCATACGGTTCGGCACATTGGTGGCTAACCCGATGAGCAATTTTGCGAACCAACCCCGCGTTGAGCCGAACTAAGTGATTGCGGGTGGCAACGGAAGGATTCTGGTGATATGCCATCAACAGTTCCATACTGTGGGAACGAAGGGAGGATTGAGTGGCCGTCATTAGGGGATACCTAAGCTCTAGATTTAGGCTTATTGTCTGAGCTTACTGGGTATGAAACCATCGTTATTCCACGGGTATGAAAGAGGGGTGCCCTCAAAGGTTCAGCAGAAATACGGAGCTTTTCCTCCGTGAGAGACAGTCCGTAAGAGACGGAAATATCGGTGCAGAGCAGGTTATACGGTTTAGCCTTGGGTGGTAAGAGCGATCGCTATCTGAGTTAAATCCCTTAGAATCGACTCAATCAGTACGACTCAATCAGTACGACTCAATCAGTACACCTAGATGTGCTGTGCAAACTATCATCTTTTGCAAGATAATTTTTATTTTCATCCTGCGTTTGCTAATCGCGTTTAATCGAGATTAGGCCACATTTCATCATTCCCAAAAAAAGAGCATTCCAAAAAAAGAGAGCTGCAAACATTTTAGGATTGCAGCCCTTTTTTTAGTTTTTTAGGTTTTTGATTTCACGCGCCCCTCAGCCCTCATCTTTCTTGTCTAGTGGCGGCACAGGGTCATATCCACCCGGATGTAGCGGATGGCAGCGAGTAATGCGTCGAAGGGCAAGCCAGCTGCCTTTAACCGCACCAAACCGGGCGATCGCCTCCATGGCATATTGAGAGCAGGTGGGATAAAACCGACAGGTGGGCGGAGACAGGGGCGAGATCAGCACCCGATATGCCTGAATTAACCCAAGCAAAACGACTTTCATGCGATCGCCTCAACGGTAATAGCAGGCTATGCAGCTTTCTATCATAGACCTTGAATCAGCGCCGTAGATCTGGATTCAGTTTCAAAATCTATACAGTTAATAGCGTCTTCTGACAA
>Ga0209181_10006582_pt1 | contig 16221 bp, 14 predicted proteins | sample MAT05_FD_187208 | JGI IMG/M metagenome (GOLD analysis project Ga0209181, IMG submission 187208) | Freshwater microbial communities from Lake Fryxell liftoff mats and glacier meltwater in Antarctica - MAT-05 (SPAdes) (version 2) | ecosystem: Environmental > Aquatic > Freshwater > Ice > Liftoff... | reverse complement strand
AAATGGTTATGCCTGGTGACAACGTTTCAATCGAAGTGACTTTAATCAACAAGATTGCTATGGAGAAAGGTCTTCGTTTCGCTATCCGCGAGGGTGGGCGTACGGTAGGATCAGGTCAGGTTACTGAGATTTTAGATTAAATAATTTCATCCTTATAAACAAATCGCTGCTCCTTTGGGGGTGGCGATTTTTGTTTTATAGAGATTTCAATGCTCATGTAACATTTTCTGTGTTTTTGATTTTTTTATCGGGGGGGGGGTAGATTTACGTACACTTTAATCTCCACCACTATGAAAGCAAAAAACAAAAAAAATTGGCCAATAGCCGGTACGTTTTTATTATTTTTGATAGGATTTGTCTTTCTTCTATCTTGTGAAAGTGAGCATGATTTAACAACTAAAAAATCAACTTTTGGTGAGCATAATATTGCCGGGATGGTTAAGCTGGGCAAAAAATTAGAAAATCCATACTCGGTAGAAAATATGCAAAAAGCTTGGTCAAATCTAAAAACATCAAACACTAGCGGGCGCATTAGTGGAAATGAAATAGAGATTATCACATCGCATCGCTACATTAAATTTATCCCAAAAAATGAGGCTGATCTAGCGATTATTAAAAGAGATTCTTCCTTGGTTTTATACGAATATCCATTAGACTATGAAATTGTGGAACAGGGAGGCTTTTACAGAGATCCCGGAGTTCCTTCAAATCAGCCGACCTATCGATATTGTGCAATAACTATTGACAAGAAGTTGCCTGTTGGTATAGAGTTTGAAGTGTTGGCAAACTTATTTATTCCGGATGAGAATAAAGATGGAAATCCTGGAGGTAGATTAGTCTCGTCTGAATTGATCCGTGAATTAGTAGACGAAGCACTTCGGATTACCAATAATCTTCAAGAAAAAGTAACTTCAAATGGCCGAGTGCAAGCCAGTTCGTGGAGGCCAGCCTGAACAATTAGGGTTTGGGACAATTCAACAACACCCGGATTTTGGCGCGGGGTTGAGGGAGTGGAAGTGAAAGCAAGAAGGTGGTTTACCACGCATGAAGGCATTACAAATTTGCAAGGATATTATTCCTGCAATGGCATCTTTGATCGCGATGCTAACTATAGCCTTGATTGGGAACGATATAATTTTGCGCTTAGAGAAGGTTGGCTTGACGGAGCCAATATAAACGGACCGAAGAGGAAGGGCAATTGGAATTTAGATTTGAATAGTGGTGCGAATATGTTTCATGCCCGAATTTTTATGGCGGCCTACCACTATTATTACAAAGATATAAAGGGACTAAGAAGACCACCTGAGAATGGATTCTTCAATACCCAAATGCATATAAGAGCGTATAATGAAACAAATGGCGATGCTAACGGAAACCATAGTGAAGAAAGGCGATTTTTAGGCTTGGGAAGCCAGATAAAAATATTTAATCCTGATAGAGGGATAGTCTCCATTTACTCAACCACTATTCACGAATTAGCACATGCTTCGCACTGGAATATGTGGCGCGAGGGTGAAGCTTTTGATAACTCTGAATCTATCGTAAAGGAATCGTGGGCAAGAGGAGTACAATGGGAATTGACGCGAATGGTATGGGTGGGTTATGAACCAGGCTATGGAAGACAAAAAGGAGGCAGTTCATCACCATTCTCTAATTATACTGGAATAGTTCAGGATTTGATTGATGAAACTAACGGATATGATCAAGTTACGGGATATTCAATTCGTCAAATTGAAGACGTACTTCGATCTAAAAAAACATGGAATGAATGGCGAGACAACATAAAAGACAGCTACGAAAATGCAACAGAAAATAACTTGGATGCACTATATGAATACTGGAATTAAACTGGCTATAATTTTTGCGACTCTTTCCAGTTGCGACAGGGGAATGGTAGAACCCATTCAACAAGGTGAATATATTTATTACAATAAACTTGCCCAACCCTTGCGGTTTGAGCTTTACAAAACTGATAGCAATTCATCTATTGAGTATGTATTAAAAGCGAATGACAGTATTACGTTTGTTGTTAAAGGCGATGTGTTAGCGTTTCCCTTTAATGATACCGAAATCGAAAACCGCACCGGAGATAAGGTTATTCTTCGATTTGATGATGGTACATGCACAACGTACGTGCGAAATAGAGATTCAGGTTTATTAGACGGCACGGGTTTCTTTAATTTGCCGTTGTATGAAAACTATAGCCAGGAATTAGTAAATCAAAAATCGTATACACTTCGTTATTTTATTAACCAAAAAGATCACTCACTTTCTTTAACTTGTGATTAAACTTGAGAGCCTTTTGGCAGATGAGCCCAAAAACAACCATGATGCAGCAATATTTAAAAACTGGAGTAATTTTTTTAATTGCGATTTCTCTTTTTGGATGCCAAAAAGAGATTGTGTTTCCGGCTGACGAAAAGGTGTTTGCAAATCCATCCAGAGAATTAGACGGCAAATACGATGTTATTGGGTTGAAAAGCGAAAAACCCGTTGATCTTGATGGCGATAGTATTTTTTCTTCGGATATTTTAAAGGAAGCCAATTTGCAAGGCGATTCGGCAAAATATTTCATGGAACTAATTACAGGTAAAGTGGGCGGAGAGGAAAATTTATATTATCAACAGGTGTATCTGTGGATTCCTCAAACTGGCATTTTTGTAGATGATGCAGGGAATTATCTTTCTACAGGCTACGCTGTTTCACGCATATTTGGCTATGTAAGATATTATAACGCTACTAAAATTCTTAAAATAGTTGAAAAAACTGTTAACCGTGCAGGGACAGTTCTGGATGCAAAATTGGTTGACGAACAAATAGTTGTAACATTTCAGCAATTCTATTACACCTCTATAGGCTGGGAGGAGTTGACTATCTTAGGTACTTATAAAAGGAGACTTTGAAAGAATTTTTATTAATATTAATTCTACTTGTTGGCGGTAATTTATTTGCTCAGGATAACGATGCCCTACCCAAAAACTCCATGCAAGTCTTCTTTGGGCCATCTCAACATGGTACTGATTTTGTTTGGGGTTCTGCTTTAACGGTAGCATATAGCCACGCAATTCATAAAAAATTACAAGTAATTGGATTTTTGGGTTCAACCATGCACCATGGCAAAGTAGATGTAGATTTTTGGACAAGCAGCGGGCAAATTGATACTGCCAAAGTTGACTTTACTACGGGTGGCATGCAGGGTGGCCTTGCATTAGGGTTTAGCTTTTATCGCAGCTCACGCCATCACCTTCAAGGCAGTTTAGGTACGTTATTCAGATATCAAACTACTTCAAATCCTGAAGTTCTCGGCCTCTTTACTACTTATCCATATCCCAACTTCTTAAACTTTCCTGCTCGTTCGTCTTCGTTTGGTGGCCTAGCTTACATAAGTTATGACTATACGTTAAAAAGTGGTTTTTTAATTGGTGCTAAGGCCTGGCTTCAATATGACTCTAATGACGATGCATTGAACATATTTTCACTGGTGATTGGAAAAAGGTTTTAAGATTCAGCTATTTCTAACTCCGTTTTACTATCCGCGAGGGCGGCTGCACCGTAGGATCAGGTCAGGTTACTGAAATCCTTGACTAATAAGTTTAATACCTCCCAGACTTCAGTCAAAACGAGGTAAATATCTGATAATCAATATAAAGCGTTTCTAAGATTTTTCTTGGAAACGCTTTTGTTTTCTTTGGCTCTTATTCTACCTTTGCAGTCCTTTTAAATTGAGGGTTGTACGGGCAGTTTGGAAGGGAGCGAACAGTAAACGGGCGTAGCTCAATTGGTAGAGTAGCGGTCTCCAAAACCGTTGGCTGGGAGTTCGAGTCTCTCCGCCCGTGCAAAGAATTATAAAAATGGATGGAAAACGTTAAGAACTATATTTTAGACTCCATTGATGAAATCCGTAATAAGGTTTCGTGGCCAAAATTCAATGAATTGCAAAGCAGTGCTATTCTGGTGCTGGTTGCCTCTTTGATATTTGCCATTTTGATTGGGTTTGTTGATTTAGGTTTTAAGAATGCTTTGGCTTGGTTTTATAAAGAATTATAAAAGAAATTCTGATGGGTGAGCTAAAGTGGTATGTTTTACGCGTAATCAGCGGTCAGGAAAAGAAAGTAAAATCTTACCTGGAATCTGAGATCGAGCGGTCTAAACTAGTCGAGTTTATTCCACAGATCATGATCCCATCGGAGAAGGTATATGAAATGAGAAATGGAAAAAAACGGGTGCGAGAAAGAAATTTCTTTCCGGGTTATGTTCTCGTTTCGGCCGATCTTTCTAATGGAGAAGCGTATCACACCGTTAATAATATACCCGGGGTGATTGGTTTTCTGGGTACCAATGGATCAAGTGCAACTTCGAAAGAGCCAGTTGCTTTAAGACAAACTGAAATAAATCGCATCCTGGGTAAAGTGGATGAGATCGATCAGTTTGAAGTGAAATTAGAAACTCCTTTTATTAAAGGAGAATCGGTGAAAGTGATGGATGGTCCGTTTAGCGGATTTACAGGTGCAGTCGAGGAGATTTTTGAAGACAAAAAGAAGCTCAATGTTATGGTGAAAATATTCGGAAGAAACACACCCGTTGAGTTGAGTTATATGCAAGTTGAAAAGGTAGACTAGTAATACAATGGCTAAGTTAGTAACAGGTTATTTGAAATTGCAGGTAAAAGGAGGCGCTGCAAATCCGGCACCCCCTATTGGGCCTGCCTTGGGTTCAAAAGGTTTGAACATAATGGATTTTTGCAAGCAGTTTAACGCAAGAACCCAGGAGAAGCAAGGGCAAGTGTTGCCTGTGCTTATTACTATTTATAATGATAAGTCTTTCGACTTTGTAATAAAGACACCTCCTGCCGCCATATTAATTATGGAAGCAATCAAAATCCAAAAAGGATCGAAGGAGCCTAACCGTATTAAAACCGGTTCTATTTCCTGGGATCAGATTAAAAAAATTGCAGAATTAAAAATGCCTGATTTGAATGCGTTTAAAGTTGAGTCAGCCATGAAAATGGTGGCAGGCACTGCACGCAGCATGGGTGTTACAGTAAGTGGAAATGCCCCTTGGGATAAATAATAAGGACAATGGCAAAGTTGACAAAAAATAGAAAGGCTGTTTTAGCCAAATATGATGCAGAGAAAATTTACACTCTGGCTGAAGCGTCTCAAGTATTGAAAGATATCACGTTTGCAAAATTTGATTCTTCAGTAGATGTTGATATCCGTTTGGGTATCGATCCTAAGAAATCAGATCAAATGGTGCGTGGCGTTGTAAGTCTTCCACATGGTTTGGGTAAAGTAGTTCGGGTGTTGGTGCTTTGCTCGCCTGATAAGCAGCAAGAAGCAAAAGACGCTGGTGCAGAACATGTAGGATTAGAAGATTATATCCAGAAGATTGAGGCAGGTTGGACAGATATTGACGTAATCATTACTATGCCAACAGTAATGGCTAAAGTAGGTAAATTAGGTAAAGTACTTGGCCCGCGCGGTCTTATGCCAAATCCTAAGTCAGGAACAGTAACTCTTGATGTAGCGAAAGCTGTGAAAGAAGTTAAGGCTGGTAAAGTAGATTTTAAAATAGACAAACAAGGTATCATACACGCCAGCGTGGGTAAGGCTTCCTTCAGTGCAGAGAAAATAAGAGACAATGCTGCTGAACTTATTAACACGGTGACTAAACTTAAGCCCGCTTCATCAAAAGGTACATACTTGCAAAGTATTAGCCTTTCAAGCACGATGAGCCCAGGCATTAAGGTTGATACAGGTTCAATAGCAGGTTAATCATTTACAATCATGACCAGGGAAGAAAAAGCGCAAAAAATAGATGAGTTGGCTGAGAAGTTTTCTCAGAACGCCCATTTTTATATTACAGATGCTTCCGGCTTAACGGTAGCTCAGATCAATGCATTCCGAAGAATTTGTTTCCAATCAGGTATTGAGTACGGGGTTTATAAAAACACCCTCATCCGCAAGGCCTTAGAAAAGCAGGAAGGAAATTTTGAGGAAATGTTCCAAGTGTTACACGGTTTTTCAGGTGTTATCTTCTCGAAAGAGGCTGGTAACACACCTGCAAAGGCCATTAAGGAATACCAATTAAAACTAGAAGGTAGGCCTGCATTAAAAGCCGCCTCCATCGATGCTTCCATATTTATCGGGGCGGAACATTTGAACTTGCTAAGTGAGATGAAGTCTAAAAACGAACTCATTGGCGATATTATTTCCTTGTTGCAATCTCCTGCTAAAAATGTGTTGTCTGGCCTATTAAGTGGCAAGAACAAACTAGCTGGCTTGGTGAAAACACTGGAAGAAAGAAAACAGTAATTAAAAAAAGAAAAATTTAAACACTAACAAATCATGGCTGACGTAAAAACTCTTGGCGATCAACTGGTAGAACTTACCGTAAAAGAAGTAAATGAATTAGCTTCTTATTTAAAAGAAACTCATGGCATCGAGCCTGCTGCTGCAGCTGTTGTTGCTGGCCCTGCTGCCGGTGCCGCTGCTGGTGCTGCCGCTGCTGAAAAGACCAACTTCGATGTAGTATTGAAGGCTGCTGGTCCCAATAAACTTCAAGTTGTAAAACTTGTGAAGGAATTGACTGGTCTTGGCTTGAAAGAAGCTAAAGATGTAGTTGATGGAGCTCCTAAAACAATCAAAGAAGGCTTACCTAAAGACGAAGCTGAAAGTCTCAAGAAGCAACTTGCTGAGGCTGGTGCCGAAATTGAGTTGAAATAATAAACTTGAGAGACGCGGATACCGTCTGAAGAGGAATTCAGACCCGACCCGATAATATATTGGGTTGGGATTTTCCTATTTATGCCAGCAATGGCCGTATCCACAGTAATTTTTAGTCTAGTCCAGGAAATTTAAACCTAAAGTACCTTGGCAAAGAAGACAGCAACTAATAGAATAGACTTCTCATCAATTGAGAGGGTTTTGGAATATCCTGACTTTTTGGATATTCAACTTCAATCGTTCAAAGATTTCTTGCAGATTGAAACACCTGCAGAGAAACGACAAAATGAAGGGCTCTTCAAAGTATTTGCAGAGAACTTCCCTATCTCCGACTCACGCGAAAACTTCGTGCTTGAGTTTGTTGATTATACAATCGATCCGCCTAAGTATAATGTGGATGAGTGTATCGATCGCGGACTCACATTCTCCGTTCCATTGAAGGCTAAGTTACGCCTAACATGTAATGATGAGGACAACGAAGATTTCCAAACTATTGAGCAGGAGGTGTTCTTGGGTAACATTCCTTACATGACCGAGAAAGGGTCATTCGTAATCAATGGAGCTGAGCGCGTAATTGTATCTCAATTGCACCGCTCTCCGGGTGTGTTTTTCGCCATGAGTAAACACACAAACGGAACAAAGCTTTATTCTGCACGGATTATTCCTTTCAAAGGATCGTGGATTGAATTTGCTACCGATGTAAACGCGGTAATGTATGCATACATCGATCGTAAGAAAAAATTCCCTGTAACCACATTGCTCCGTGCTATTGGTTATGGCACAGATAAAGATATCCTAGATCTTTTCGGATTATCAGAAGAGATTGAGGCTAACAAGAACACGTTGAAGAAAACGGTGGATCGTAAATTGGCGGCTCGGGTTTTGAAAACGTGGACTGAAGACTTCGTGGATGAAGATACTGGTGAAGTAGTTTCCATCGATCGGAATGAAGTGCTTTTGGAGCGTGACCATGTGATCACTGCAGAAGATGTAGACACTATCATAGAGTCTGGTGTGAAATCAATTATTCTTCATCGTGAAGATGTGAACGTGGCTGATTACCACATCATATTCAACACGCTTGCTAAGGACAATTCGAACTCAGAAAAAGAAGCGGTAGAACAAATCTATCGTCAACTTAGAAATACAGAAGCTCCTGACGAACAAACAGCACGTGATATCATTCAAAGCTTATTCTTCAGCGAGAAGCGTTATGATTTAGGTGAAGTTGGTCGTTACAGAATCAACAAGAAGTTAGGTCTTGACCTTAGCTTCGATCAGCGTGTTTTAACAACTGAGGATATTATCCTTATTGTTAAGTACCTAATCGGTTTGATCAACTCAAAAGCTGTTGTCGATGATATTGACCACTTGAGTAACAGACGCGTAAGAACTGTTGGTGAGCAATTGTATTCTCAATTTGGTGTTGGTCTTGCTCGTATGGCAAGAACAATCAAAGAAAGAATGAATGTTCGCGATAATGAAGACTTCAAGCCGGTTGATTTGATCAACGCGCGTACGTTGTCTTCAGTAATCAATTCGTTCTTTGGAACGAATCAGCTTTCTCAATTTATGGATCAGACTAACCCATTGGCAGAGATCACGCACAAGCGTAGGATGTCTGCCCTTGGTCCCGGTGGTCTTTCACGTGAGCGTGCAGGTTTCGAAGTACGTGACGTGCATTATACCCACTACGGTCGTTTGTGTACCATTGAAACTCCGGAAGGTCCGAACATCGGTTTGATTTCTTCTCTCTGCGTTCACGCCAAAGTGAACAAGATGGGCTTTATCGAAACACCTTACCGTAAAGTTGAGAATGGAAAAGTAAAAGGAAAGGATGTGATATTCCTGACTGCTGAAGAAGAAGACACACACAACATTGCTCAGGCGAACATTAAGATTAAATCTAATGGAGATTTAGAGGAAGACAAAGTGAAGGCACGTTTTGAAGGTGACTTCCCGGTAGTTGAGCCAAGTGAAATCACTTATATGGACGTTGCTCCTAATCAGATTGTATCGATTGCTGCATCTATGATTCCATTTTTGGAGCATGATGATGCCAACCGTGCTTTGATGGGATCGAACATGCAACGCCAGGCTGTTCCATTGATGCGACCAGAAGCACCTATAGTAGGTACTGGTCTTGAAGGAAGAATAGCCTTGGATTCACGTACATTAATCTTATCCGAAGCTAACGGTACAGTTGAATTCGTAGATGCGAATAAGATTGTAGTTAGATATGAAGTATCTGAAGAGCAGGAGTTGGTTCGCTTTGACAACGAAGTGAAATCTTATAGCCTGATTAAGTTTAGAAGAACCAATCAGGATACTTGCATCAACCTTACGCCATTGGTGAAGAAAGGTGATAAAGTATCTAAAGGACAACCACTGTGTCAGGGGTACGGAACAGCTAACGGTGAGTTAGCACTAGGCCGCAACTTGTTAGTAGCCTACATGCCTTGGCAGGGATACAACTTCGAGGATGCGATTGTAATCTCTGAACGCGTTGTGCGCGAGGATATTTATACATCGATCCACGTTGAAGAATTTGAATTGGAAGTACGTGATACAAAACGTGGGGAAGAAGAGTTAACCTCTGAAATTCCGAACGTAAGTGAAGAAGCGGTTAAGCATCTTGACGAAAACGGTATCATTCGCATTGGTGCAGAAGTAAAAGAAGGTGACATCCTTATCGGTAAAATCACACCAAAAGGTGAAACAGATCCAACTCCGGAAGAAAAACTTCTTAGAGCGATCTTCGGTGATAAAGCTGGTGATGTGAAAGATGCTTCTATGAAAGCACCTCCATCATTAAAAGGTGTGGTAATAGAAACCAAGTTGTTCTCAAGACCAAAACGCGACAAAGACGTTCGCACTAAGTCTAAGAAAGAATTGGATACATTGAAGAATCGTTATAGCAAACAACTTACTGAGTTGCGTGCTGACATGGTTAAGAAACTTACTACGTTACTTACCGGCAAAACCAGCCAGGGTGTAACACACAAGTTTGGTGATGAGTTAATCAGCAAGGGAGTTAAGTTCTCAGGTAAAGTGATTGAAAACAATCTTTTCCCAGATAAAAACATCTATCGTGATGAAAGCAATTACAATGTACCTGAAGAGGTGAACTTGATTGCCGACATTAGTTTAGAGAGTTGGACTACTGATGATCACACAAATGACTTAGTGTCTGAAGTTGTTAAGAATTATCTGAATAAGCGCAATGCAATTTCAGGTGACTTCAAACGCGAGCGTTTCACATTAGAAGTAGGAGATGAACTACCTGCAGGTATCGTACAATTAGCTAAGGTTTACATAGCTAAGAAACGCAAGTTGAAAGTAGGAGATAAGATGGCGGGTCGTCACGGAAACAAGGGTGTGGTTGCACGTATTGTTCGTGAAGAAGATATGCCATTCTTGGAAGATGGAACTCCGGTTGATATTTGCTTGAATCCGCTAGGTGTACCTTCTCGTATGAACCTTGGTCAGATTTATGAAACTGTGTTGGCTTGGGCTGGTAAGAAGTTAGGAAGAAAGTATGCAACTCCAATTTTTGATGGGGCATCGCTTGATCAGGTTTCTGCAGAATTGACAGAAGCAAATCTTCCTGAGTTCGGACGTACCTATCTTTATGATGGGTTAACAGGTCAAAAATTTGATCAGCCAGTTACGGTGGGTATCGCCTACATGCTGAAACTTGGCCACTTGGTAGATGATAAAATGCACGCTCGTTCTATCGGGCCATATTCTCTTATTACGCAACAACCATTGGGTGGTAAAGCTCAATTTGGTGGCCAGCGTTTTGGTGAGATGGAGGTTTGGGCGATTGAAGCATTCGGTGCATCACATATTCTTCAGGAAATCCTTACCATTAAATCCGATGACGTGATTGGTAGAGCGAAAGCATACGAATCAATTGTTAAAGGTGAAAATATGAGGAAGCCAAATATCCCTGAGTCGTTCAATGTTCTTGTGCATGAACTTAGAGGCTTGGCACTAGAGATAACGATGGATTAAAATAGTCTTGAGTGTTTAGTCTTGAGTAACGAGACTAGACACTCAAGCAAAGTTTTGGAACTAAGGACTTATTACTAAAGACCAACGACTACTAAAATGTCTTTCAGAAAAAATAAAAAGATCAACAACGACTTCTCTAAAATCACCATCAGTCTTGCTTCTCCAGAATCTATTTTGGAAAGTTCACACGGTGAAGTAACGCAACCCGAAACAATCAACTACCGCACGTATAAGCCGGAGATGGGTGGTTTGTTCTGCGAAAGAATCTTCGGTCCAGTTAAAGACTGGGAATGTCATTGCGGAAAATATAAGCGTATTCGCTATAAAGGAATTATCTGCGACCGTTGCGGTGTGGAGGTTACCGAAAAGAAAGTCAGACGCGAGCGCATGGGTCACATCGAATTGGTCGTGCCAGTTGCTCACATCTGGTATTTCCGTTCGCTCCCTAACAAAATTGGTTATCTGCTAGGTCTTCCTACCAAGAAGTTGGATCAGATTATTTATTACGAGCGATTCGTAGTTATTCAGCCTGGCGTTAAAGAAGAAGATGGTATTAACCGTCTTGACTTCTTAACAGAAGAAGAATACTTAGACATAGTTGATAAGTTGCCACGTGAGAATCAATTATTGGATGATAATGATCCTAAGAAATTCATCGCGAAGATGGGAGCCGATTCATTGGAAATGCTTTTATCTCGCGTTAAGCTTGATGAGCTTTCTTATGAGTTGCGTCATCAGGCTGCAACAGATACTTCACAACAGCGCAAGGCAGAAGCGTTGAAGCGTTTGAAAGTAGTTGAAGCTTTCCGCGAAGCAAATACGCGTGTTGAAAACCGTCCACAATGGATGACCATTAAAATGGTTCCGGTAATCCCGCCAGAATTGCGTCCACTTGTTCCGTTGGATGGTGGTCGTTTTGCTACATCAGATTTGAATGATCTTTACAGACGTGTTATTATTCGTAACAACCGTCTTAAAAGATTGATAGATATTAAAGCACCTGAGGTTATTCTTCGTAATGAGAAGCGGATGCTTCAGGAGGCTGTTGATTCTTTGTTCGACAACTCACGTAAAGTAAATGCAGTGCGTTCCGATGGTAACCGCGCATTGAAATCATTGAGTGATATGCTTAAAGGTAAGCAAGGACGCTTCCGTCAAAACTTACTGGGTAAGCGAGTTGACTACTCTGGTCGTTCAGTAATTGTAGTAGGCCCGGAATTGAAACTTCATGAGTGCGGTCTTCCAAAAGATATGGCTGCTGAATTATTCAAGCCATTCATTATTCGCAAGCTTATCGAAAGAGGAATTGTGAAGACGGTAAAGTCTGCGAAGAAAATTGTTGATCGTAAGGATCCGGTCGTGTGGGATATTTTGGAAAACGTATTGAAAGGACATCCAGTTCTTTTGAACCGTGCTCCAACACTTCACAGATTAGGTATTCAGGCATTCCAACCAAAGTTGATTGAAGGAAAAGCGATTCAGTTGCACCCGTTGGTATGTACTGCGTTTAACGCTGACTTTGACGGTGACCAGATGGCGGTTCACGTGCCACTTGGCCAGGAGGCAATTTTGGAAGCTTCGGTGTTGATGCTTTCATCTCATAACATTCTTAACCCAGCCAACGGAGCTCCTATTACCGTTCCTTCACAGGACATGGTGTTGGGACTTTACTATCTAACGAAAGGAAGAAAAGGAGAACTAGGTGAAGGCAAGAGATTTTACTCTGCTGATGAAGTAGTAATTGCATACAACGAAGGAAAACTTTCGAAGCATGCTATTATCAAAGTTCGCGCAATCGTGCGTGATAAAAAGAACGAACAACTTGAAAGGAAAATGATTGAGACTGTAACAGGTCGTGTTATTTTTAATCAGGTTATGCCCGTTGAAGTTGGGTATGTAGACGAACTTTTAACTAAGAAGAAGCTGCAAACTATCATCGCTGATGTTTATAAGTTAGCAGGACAAGCTAAAACAGCCAAGTTCCTTGATGATATTAAAGAACTTGGATTCCAGATGGCCTATAAGGGTGGGTTGTCAATGGGATTAGGCGATGTTAAAGTACCTGAGGAAAAGAAAAAGTTAGTTGAAGAGGCTCAGAAGGAGGTTGATTCAGTATGGAACAACTACATGATGGGTCTTATTACTGATAACGAACGTTACAACCAGGTAATTGATATCTGGACTCGCACAAATACCATGCTTACCAACACGCTGATGAAGCAGTTGGAAGAAGATCAACAAGGATTCAACTCCATCTATATGATGATGCACTCCGGTGCTCGGGGTTCTAGAGAGCAAATTCGTCAGTTGGGCGGTATGCGCGGTTTGATGGCGAAGCCTCAGAAGAACTTGGCAGGATCTGTAGGTGCTATTATTGAGAACCCAATCCTTTCAAACTTCAAAGAAGGACTTGATGTGTTGGAGTATTTTATCTCCACACACGGTGCTCGTAAAGGTCTTGCCGATACAGCGTTGAAAACTGCTGATGCCGGATACTTGACACGGAGGCTTGTTGACGTAGCTCAAGATCTTGTTGTTACTGAAGAGGATTGCGGCACACTGCGCGGCTTGAAAGTGACAGCGTTGAAAGATAATGAGGATATTGTTGAGCCATTGTCGGAACGTATTCTAGGTCGTGTAACGGTGCATGACATCTATGATCCTATTACCGAAGAATTGATTTGCCCAGCTAATGAGGAAATCAACGATGAGGTAGCAAAACGCATTGAGGAAACCAGCATAGAAGAAGTTGAGATTCGCTCGGTGTTAACCTGCGAAACTAAAGTAGGTGGTTGTGCTAAATGTTACGGTAGAAATTTGGCGACCGGTAAAATGGTTCAGGCAGGTGAGGCAGTAGGTGTTATCGCTGCTCAGTCTATTGGTGAACCAGGCACTCAGTTAACACTTCGTACTTTCCACGTAGGTGGTACAGCATCGAACATCGCAACTGAAGCTAACATTAAAGCTAAGTTCACCGGTACAATTGAATTTGAAGCGATAAGAACTGTTGATACAACAGATCGTGATAACAACAAAGTGAAAGTTGTTATGGGTCGTACAGGTGAAATCAGAATTTTAGATGCTGAGAAGCGTGTGATGATTACTAACAACGTTCCTTACGGAACATTCCTTAAAGTTAAGGATGGGCAGAAAGTGGAGAAAGGCGAGGAGTTGTGTTTCTGGGATCCATACAATGCGGTTATCTTATCAGAGTATGACGGAGAAATCGAGTTCGAAGCGATCATTGAGGGCATTACTTTTAAAGAGGAATCTGATGAGCAAACTGGTCACCGCGAAAAGGTAATTACAGATACCCGCGATAAGACCAAGAACCCGTCCATCATTGTAAAAGGTAAGAATGAGACTAAGGGATATAACATTCCTGTGGGTGCTCACTTAGCGGTAGATGAGGGCGAGAAGATTAAAGCTGGCCAAGTGTTAGCAAAAATTCCGCGTACCATGGGTAAGTCTCGCGATATTACAGGAGGTCTTCCACGTGTAACGGAATTGTTTGAAGCACGCAATCCTTCGAACCCAGCTGTTGTAAGTGAGATTGATGGTGTTGTAACCTACGGTGGTATTAAGCGTGGTAACCGCGAAATCTTCATCGAGTCTAAGGATGGTGTTCAGAAGCGTTATTTGGTGCCATTGTCTAAACACATTTTGGTTCAGGATAATGACTTTGTAAAAGCAGGTCAACCTTTATCAGATGGCGCTATTACTCCATCCGATATTCTATCGATAAAAGGACCAACGGCAGTTCAAGAATACTTGGTCAATGAAATTCAGGAAGTATATCGTTTACAAGGTGTGAAGATTAATGATAAGCACATTGAGTGTATCGTAAGTCAGATGATGCAGAAAGTGGAGATTATTGATTCAGGTGATACTACTTTCCTTCCTGGCGAATACGTTGATAAGTTTGAGTTCCGTGAGGAAAACGACCGCGTATTAGATAAGAAGATTGTAATGGAGCCTGGTGATTCTCAACGATTCAAAGTTGGTCAGATAGTTAGTCCACGTGAATTGAGAGATGAGAATTCTTCATTGAAGAGAAAAGACCAAAAGATTGCTGAAGTACGCGATGCCCTATCTGCGGTATCACGTCCAACTCTTCAAGGTATTACTCAGGCATCGTTGAAAACAGAAAGCTGGTTGTCGGCTGCTTCCTTCCAGGAAACAACTAAAGTGTTGAGCGAAGCTGCAATACGCGGTAAGGCTGATCATTTGGTGGGCTTGAAGGAGAATGTTATTGTAGGACATTTGATTCCTGCTGGTACCGGCCAGAGAAGACTAAACGATATGATTGTAAATTCTGAAGAAGAATATCAGAAGTTAGTTGATGCGCCTGAACGGAAGTCGAAAGAGAGAGAATTAGCTGGTTAATTTGAAGATTTGAAAATGAAATAATTTGAAAATGAGGCTGTCTTATAGTAAGAGACAGCCTCGTTCGTTTATAGATATGTAACTCGAATTAATAGTCGTCTTAATTTTCAAATCCTCAAATTGAATAATTATCAAATTAAAAGCTATGGCAGAAACTAAAAACACACCGCCCCAAAATCAAATCAACATCGAGCTTTCTGAGGAGATCGCTGAGGGTATCTATTCCAATTTGGCAATGATTGCCCACTCAAACAGCGAGTTTGTGGTGGACTTTATAAGGCTTATGCCAGGGGTGCCAAAAGCGCGAGTAAAGGCTCGGGTAATTATTACCCCGGAGCATGCTAAAAGGCTGCTGGCTGCGCTAAAAGACAATATTAGTAAATACGAGGCCACCTTTGGGCCTATTAAACAAACCAATGAAGCACCTCAATTTCCGATGAATTTTGGAGGCACAATCGGAGAAGCTTAGGTTAAATTAGGTTCAGTGGCCATATTGGTAATTGAAAGGACGATTGGAGTTTTAAACTAGTAAAAAGTTTTGAGATCTAAATTTTTTTTCTAAATTCTTTAAAGAAAATTCCATCAAAATTTATCAAATTTACCCCCCCCCAACCTCATCAAAACTATTAATTTTTGTTGCAGTCCTTGCTTTAGGTTGTTCAGATTTTTCGGTCGATGAAATCTCAAATAGTGGTAGTGTCATCACTCCAACTACAGTAGATCCAAACAACATTTTGTTTTTCCCTGATCCAAAATCTTTTATCGAATACATAGAGATAAAAAACAGTAAAGTTGTTTCTCAAAATTCTAGAGTTTCTTCAGATGGTTTTATTTCCTTTAATAATGCTGTTATTTCTGCATTGGATGAATGGATATAAAAAAAGTAATTTTTCCGCTTATACTCGTGAGTATTTCGCTTTTAGCAAGTGCGCAAAATAAATTTCTTCCCTGGAGTTGTTGTACGTTGGATTGAAAGATCGGAAGTATCAGGTTTGGAAACGTAATTCGATGAGCATTGATTTGATAACTGAAAAGTTCTTCAAGCAAAAATTGGACTATGTTCATAATAATCCTTGTCAACCACATTGGAATT
>Ga0209181_10006580_pt1 | contig 16225 bp, 13 predicted proteins | sample MAT05_FD_187208 | JGI IMG/M metagenome (GOLD analysis project Ga0209181, IMG submission 187208) | Freshwater microbial communities from Lake Fryxell liftoff mats and glacier meltwater in Antarctica - MAT-05 (SPAdes) (version 2) | ecosystem: Environmental > Aquatic > Freshwater > Ice > Liftoff... | reverse complement strand
ATATTACACCAGGACTTATCCGCATTTCGGTAGGGCTGGAATACGTAGATGATATTTTAGCAGATATATTGCAGGCGTTGGAAAAATGTTGACACTAAAGCCGTTCGGCAACGCAGAACACATACCGGTCGTTACAGCAGATCGCACATCCCGGTCGGCACCGCAGGTCAGACCGGGTTGACATACATTCTGCTATACCGGTCTGACCTTCGGTGCCGACCGGGTTGACATACATTCTGCTATTCCGGTCTGACCTTCGGTGCCGACCGGGTTGACACACATTCTCCTATCCCAGTCTGACCTGCGGTGCCGACTGGGCAGACATACACCCAGCTATACCGGTCTGACCTTCGGTGCCGACTGGGTTGACACACATTCTCCTATTCCGGTCTGACCTTCGATGCCGACCGAGTAGGCAAACACTCCACTAATTACTATGTAGCCAATGTGATCTTATAGTTTATGTTGGAAGAAACAAGCCTCGCATCCCGGTCGTTACAGCAGATCGCACATACCGGTCGGTACCGCAAGTCGCACATCCCGGTCGGCACCGCAGGTCAGACCGGGTTGACAAACATTCTGCTATTCCGGTCTGACCTTCGGTGCCGACCGAGTTGACACACATTCTGCTATTCCGGTCTGACCTTCGGTGCCGACCAGGTAGGCAAACACTCCACTAATTACTATGTAGCCAATGTGATCTTATAGTTTATGTTGGAAGAAACAAGCCTCGCATCCCTGTCGTTGCAGCAGATCGCACATCCCGGTCGTTACAGCAGATCGCACATACCGGTCGTTACAGCAGGTCGCACATCCCGGTCGGCACCGCAGGTCAGACCGGGTTGACATACATTCTGCTATTCCGGTCTGACCTTCGGTGCCGACCGGGTAGGCAAACACTCCATTAATTTCCAAGTAGCCAATCTGATCTTATAGTTTATGTTGGAAGAAACAAGTATCGCATACCGGTCGTTACAGCAGATCGCACATCCCGGTCGTTACAGCAGGTCGCACATCCCGGTCGGCACCGCAGGTCAGACCGGGTTGACACACATTCTGCTATTCCGGTCTGACCTTCGGTGCCGACCGGGTTGACATACACCCAGCTATCCCGGTCTGACCTTCGGTGCCGACCGGGTAGGCAAACACTCCACTAATTACTATGTAGCCAATCTGATCTTATAGTTTATGATGGAAGAAACAAGTCTCGCATCCCGGTCGTTACCGCAGGTCGCACATCCCGGTCGGCACCGCAGGTCAGACCGGGTTGACATACTTTCCGCTATTCCGGTCTGACCTTCGGTACCGACCGGAATAGACAAACACCCAGCTATCCCGGTCTGACCTTCGGTGCCGACCGGGATGACATATACCCCGCTATTTAATTGAGTATTTCTTGTTCCGTAGGAACATCATGTGGGTAGAAAGTCATACGATTTGAAGAAGCGTTCCGTAGGAACGCCATATGTTATTAAACACGATCCACATAGAGTTTATACCGGAACGGGAATTGACATTGATCAACCCTGCAACTACATACATCATACACCCAAACGACCCGGGACCACTGCTCCTCCTAAATCTTTGTAACTTTTACTTCTGCCACATAATCCTTGTATCCAAAGGATTTCGTTGCTTCAGTTTGACCGGAGAGATTTATAAACTCAATTTTAAATCCAACCACAGTAGTATCTTTTATATAAGACTGAAATTTCCAGTTAGCCAATGTAATAAGGTGTTCTGTGTTGGAAGTATTCACTTTAAACCGGGCAACTGCAATTCCCTGCCAGATGCATACAACATTTACAGGGCAGCGGGAATCCTGCAAAACAGAATCCAAACATATACTAATTGAATCGTTATAATAAGTCCGGCATTTGTTTACCGGAATATAATTTTGGTTGAGCGTAGCCGTATCCTTTTTGCAGGTTGCAAACAAGAATAAAACGACTATGCAGGATAAATAAATTGAAGGTTTCACGACAGTTTATTAAAAGACAATTTTTATTTCATAAGCGTTGCATCGCAATTTTTAGCCTAATTTATCTCCGATTGTTTAGTTGCACTTTTATGCGTTTATTTTATTGTTACCCTCATTCCAATAAATCCCCTGGTTCCCTGGTTGGGCGCATACACATAGGATGGGTCAAATGTAAGTGCGAATGGGTTAGTGGGTGTTGCCAATACTTTGCCATCGGCACTATAGTTTACGGTTTTATCAAACGGGTCATTACTTCTGGCTATGATGAATGGATTGCCTTTATTTGGTGTCCAGTTCAACAGGTTTTTTACGCCGCCATACCATTCCATTTTCTTCCAGCGGTTAAAAGTAAATTGTATGTTCTGAATACTCCAGGTAGGCGAGTAGGCTTGTCTTGGATCCAACTGTCCCAATAGCGGTAGGCGCATGGGACCATACACATTACCGGTATAATCAATGCCCAAAAACAGCTTTCTTATTTTATACGAAATTGCCCAGGTGCCCGAAAATTTTTCGGTCAATATCTGTGGTGCTCTTTTTCCATTCTCTACCGTTGCAACATTCATGAAAGTAGCGCCAGCTAACAATTTCAAACCATTGGTCAATGCAATGTCGATGTTGGCACTTAAACCTTTACTTTCTGCAAATCCGTTTAAATTATCATAAATAATTTTGTTTGGATCGGTGTCGTAATCTGCAATAATCCGGTTGTTGAAATAAGTGTACCAACCCGTAAGTTCGAATCCATAAATGGCGCTGCTGCTTTGTATTTTTTTGATGTAGTTCAGGTTTACATTGTAACTTTTTTCTGGCTTCAATTCACTTTTTACTTCCACGTACCGGGCGCCTGTGAGCGCCGCATGATCTTCCGTAAAAAGATTCACTACTCTAAAACCAGTGCCCGCATTGATCCGGATAATATTGTTGTTATTGATACTCCACTTGTATGCGATGCGTGGCGTGTAAATATTGCCATGTACATTGTTGCGATCGTACCGGAAGCCCAATAATAATTTATGACTGGCAGCCAGCGAAATTTCATCCTGTATAAATATACCTGGCAACCAGATTTTATCTGCCATGTTTTGCTGATTGATCGTATCCCGTGTTGTAGTGGCGGAGGTGTTGTCATCATAAAAAGTGTATCGCAATGCTACACCGGCCAATAGATCATGTTTGGCAAGGGATTTATCCCAGGTAAGTTGCGCAAAAGCAATCTGTTGTTTTGCAATATATGAAGTGGTGCCATAGCGGCTATCCTGGTCGTGTTGGTTAAACGAAAAGGAAGCCATTAATTTTTCCTTTACTGGTAATTGGTAGTTGCCCATCAGTTCCCATCGCTTTGTGTAAATGCTTTCGCCATATAGACTATCGCCACCTCTAAATGCTTTTGTGTACCGCACATCACCGCCCCAGCGATATTCATTAAAATACCTGGCTGCAATACCTGCCTGCCTGTTATTGCGCCGGGCAAAATTCCATTTCTGAAAAACGGAGAGTCTTTCCTGAAGGGTAACATCGGTAAACTGGTCGTTATTGTGATCAATGATATTGCCATATTTAAAATAATTAATCCCGGTAAGAGCGGTGATTTTTTTACCGGCATTTAATTTAAACCCAAGGTCTGTATTCATTTCCTGCCAGCTCGTTGCCATTACATCAACCGCAATGGCAGGTGCATTCGTTGGCTTTTTTGTAATGATATTGATAAGCCCTCCAACTGCTTCGCTGCCATAAAGAGACGAGGCCGGACCTTTTACAATTTCAATTCTTTCTACCAAACTGTTGGGGATACCCGATAATCCGTACACCGTGGCAAGGCTGCTAACAATTGGCATTCCATCGATCAATACCATGGTGTACGGGCCTTCCAATCCGTTAATGTGAATGTCGCCGGTGTTACAAACATTGCAATTCAATTGGGGGCGCACACCATTTACATTTTGCAGCGCCTCAAAAATATTGGGTGTTGGGTTTTTTCTGAAAAATGCAGGACTATAAACTTCTACCGGAACCGGACTCTCCATTCGCCTTACTTCTTTTAAAGTGCCGGTAACTACCACCTCATCCATTTGGGCCGATTTTTTTACCAGTTCCAGTTTAATTGTTTGTTGCTGGTTTGGTTGCAAATTAATTTTTTTTACTAATTCGGTGTAACCGACCTGAGAAGCTTTCAAAGTATAAATGCCAGGCTGTATCCCCGTTAACAAAAAATTACCAAGACTATCTGTAATGGTTCCAGTCTTTGTTTCGGATAGTAGCATGTTGGCTGAATGCAATGGTTTGCCATCTGAAAATACTGTTCCGGAAATGCTGCCGGTTTGTGCAAATGCTATTGCGGTTAGTGCACAGGTCAAACAGATTAAAATAAATGTTCGAAGAAATAATTTCATTATTAAATTAGTTATACAAACAAAAATATAATAGTTAGGTTAGTCTAACAAAATTAGTTTCAAAAATCAGTTACTTTTGCCGGATGCTATCTTTTACAGAAGAAAATTATTTGAAAGCATTGTTACAGATAACAATGGAAAATGAAGAGAAATCTGCCGCAGGTACCAATGAACTGGCGGCTGCGTTAAATGTAAAGCCTGCAACAGCCACTGATATGCTTAAAAAATTGAAGGATAAAGAACTGGTGGATTATCAAAAATATGGCAAGATTACTTTAACGACTCCCGGTAGAAAGCATGCCGTTGAAATTATAAGAAAGCATCGGTTATGGGAAACTTTTCTATATAAAAAACTGGGCTTCACCTGGGATGAAGTGCATGAAGTAGCAGAACAGTTGGAACATATCCAGTCGCAAAAGCTGGTGGATAAATTGGATCAATTGCTTGACTTTCCGGAGTTTGATCCACACGGCGACATTATCCCGAATGCCAAAGGCGAAATAAAGGTTTCCTTTAAGAAAACACTTGCAGATGTGGATGCCGGTAAATCCTGTAAAATGGTGGCGGTAAAAGATAATTCTGTAAATTTTTTACAATATGTAGTAAAGGTAGGGCTGGGAATTAACAATGATATTAAAGTGATTTCAAAGGAAAGTTACGACTCCCTGTTGTCCATTGAAGTAAATGGAATAGTGAATAGTGTGAGTCAAAAATTTGCACAAAACATTTTAGTAGTTTGTAGCTTTTGTGAAGTTGGAAAAGCCTGTTCAAAAACTAAATGTGAGATAAAATAATTTTATGTTCCCCGTTAAGCCCCTGGAATTTTAAAACCAAATTTTAACCGGGGCAAACATCTCATTTTTAAAAATCAGGTAAATGAATTACCGTTTTAAATGCGGTACTTCATTCAGTTTCGGTTACTACCTCCGCTTAACAAATCCCATCACGATAAAGTATTGTGCCGCACAATAGGTAAGCATAATCAATGTGCCGGCAAATGCCAACGGCTGATAAAATTTATTAATGGCCAACAAAGAATCTGAGATAACAAATAGCACAGCTCCGGCTACAAAATACCTGTTTGCCGGCACCGTCACTTTCTGAAAAATATGAAGGCTGCAAAGCAACATGATGCAGATAACCGCCGCATAGAATATCACCGGTATTTTTAAATCGCCCAGGAATGGAAACAGTAACCATACCAATCCGGCACCGTAACCAAGGATCAGTAAAATATAAACCGGTTGCTTTCTTACCAGGGAAACAGCAGCCGGTTTAACGGAAAGGAAATAAATAATATAACAAAGATGGGTGATTAAAAAACTGGAAAGTCCGGCAATGAAAAGAACCGGATAGCGGGATTCCAGCAGAAGAAAAACATCACCCAGCCATGAGAAGAATAGGCCTGTCATCAGGAGTGTTCTGCGAGAAAAGCGTTGATCAGTTGCGTTTATTAAGAGCAGCAGCAAAGCTGGCATCAACAAAGGTTTCGCAATGGTATGCAACCAGTTTGCTCCAATTAATAAGGCTAACAAATCAATACAAACCAAGACCCAAAAGGAAATGAAAAATGTTTGAAATGGTATTTTATTCATAACTGATCAAAGCACTTCGGGTTGGTAATTGTAAACCAGTTAAAGTTTTACATAAGGCTTGCCTCCAAAAAATCTGCGCAATGAATCTTTTGCCCTTAGTGTATCCGATAAAGGAGTTTTAAATGGCATGGCCAACTCGTATTTAAAAGAATCAATTTTTATCAATTCCAGTTTATGACCATAATAGGTAAGCCGGTCATAAGCTTTTTTTGCTGCTATTGAAGCTGCATAACTCTTGATGATGATTCTAAAATTGGTGCCATCGGCAGCAACGATTGGGGGATCTATTTTAACGGTTGTATCAATCGCAGGTTGTATAGGTGAATCCGTTTTTGTAGTGTCTGCAGGAGGATGTGCTTCTGTCTGCACAAATGGCTCTGGTTCAGTATTTTTATTATATATCAGCACGTAATAGATTCCGAGGCCTGCCAGAATCAATACCAGGGTAGAAATACCTATTAACAAATTTCTTCGGCTATTGTCTGTTCTTCCCTCACTTTCAAAGGAAACACTTTCATCTCTTTTTTCCCTTAATTGTTTCGGAAAGTCATCAATTTTTGGAGTAATGAAATTTCCAGGAATAAAGTGGTAATCGCCTAGTTGATTTTTTTGAATGGTACCTACACCTTCAATCACCAATGGTTTGCCAATGTTTAAAAATTGCTTGGCCAGCATCACATAAGAGTCCAGATCTGCAGAAGCAAGGGGTAATATTTTTCTGGTATGTTCTACAATGAATTTAATCAGTCCATCATCTTCCTCCGCCTTTAGGTTGTATTCAAATTCAAACGCATTTTCGGGCATCACAAAATGCTTTTCCTTATCGTTCTCACCCGGTAACACAACCGATGGATCTAATTTAAATGTACCAATGCCCTGCAACGTAACTTTCTTATTGGCATAAAGGTATTGGACGATAAGCTGTTCTATTTTCACAAAAATATGTTTGATATAACCAAACCTACTTAATATTAGTCACTTTGCAAAACAACAATCTATAATTTGGTTAACTTCGCAAAATGATCACCGAAAAGGAAATAGCATTTCTTCGCTACTGGGAGGCTAACAGGGAAATTGATAATTCTTTCGTGAGTAAACTTACGAGGGGTTTACCGATGGCAATGGTATTTGGCCTGCCTATTATTTTATTTGTAGTGGTGATAAAACTTTTTTTACCGGAATGGTACATGAAAATAGCAGGGTCATCCTCTGGTGCATTTGTTGCTGCGGTAATCGCAATGCTAATTGTAGTCGTTTTTTATGCCTATTTCAGAATGCAGTATAAGTGGGAAATGAATGATCAGTTGTACAAGGAATTAAAATCAAAAGAAAACAAAATAAACAATCAAACAAATATTCATTAATTAAATACAAACATGCGAACAAGACTCTTTTTTATGCTGGCTTTCTCTTTTTTAGTTTTAGCAGCCTGTAACAAATCTTCCAACTCTGGAAACTGTAATTTTACCCCTACCACTGCGGTAGCACCTGCTGCAGAAATTGCGGTGTTAAAAGCGGTGCTGGATGCAAGCTACACACAACATCCAAGTGGAATTTTTTACAAAATTACCACACCTGGGGCTGGTATTACCGCAGAGGTTTGTTCAGACGTTACAGTCAAATATCTGGGTAGTTTAATAAACGGAACTCCATTTGACAGTAGTTATCAGCGGTCGCCCAATGGTGCCACATTCACTTTAGGGCAATTGATTCTGGGATGGCAGATCGGTATCCCGTTAATTAAAAAAGGCGGCTCTATCATTTTATATATTCCACCTTCATTGGGTTACGGCGCCAGCGGCGGCGGGGCGGCTATACCTCCTAATTCAAACCTTGTTTTTACCATCGATCTCGTCAATGTTCAATAATCATTCAATCCGCTTTTCTTGAGTCACGAAGCAATTTCAATATTTGATATGTTTAAGATTGGGGTTGGTCCCAGTAGTAGTCATACGCTCGGGCCATGGAAAGCGGCTTTGCTTTTTTTACGATCGCTGGAGGAAAGAAATATTTTGCAGCAAGTAGAAAAAATTGAAGTGTTACTCTACGGTTCGTTGGCTAAAACCGGTATTGGACATGGAACAGATGTAGCCATTCAATTAGGGTTGAGTGGAGAAGATCCTGTTACGTTTGATGTTAACATGATTGCTGCTAAAATGGATGAAATAAAAGCAATGAATATTTTGTTGCTGAGTGGCAGACACGAAATCAGTTTCAATCCTGTAGAGGATATTGAGTTTTTGTCAACTGAATCGCTGCCTTTTCACCCCAATGCACTCACCTTTTTAGTAACTCTGCACGATGAAGTAACCTTTGCGGAAACCTATTATTCCATTGGTGGAGGTTTTGTGGTAAAAGAAGGAACGTTAACTAATTCAGGTGAACAGGTTACGCTGCCTTTTCCGGTTAATACAGCCAATGACTTATTACATTGGTGTATGAAAACCGGATTAAGCATCAGCGAGGTGGTGATGGAAAATGAATTGACCTGGCGGTCAGAAAAAGAAGTAAAGGAACAAGTTATGAATATCTGGCGGGTAATGAAGGAATGTATCTTCAGAGGCTGCCATACAGAAGGTGTTTTACCCGGCGGATTGAATGTAAAACGGCGTGGTTTCAAGTTGAATAAGCACCTGGTAAGTGATCGGTCTTATACAGATTACGAAAGCTGGATCACTACGATACGGCAAGGTGGAAACGCTTTTAACTATACGTTGGATTGGGTGAGCTGCTTTGCGCTTGCGGTGAACGAAGAGAATGCTTCCTTTGGCAGGGTTGTTACGGCTCCTACTAATGGCGCAGCAGGGGTAATACCCGCAGTGCTGCAATATTATATTAGCTTTTGCGAAAACGCAACGGACGAAAAAATCATCCAGTTTTTACTAACAGCCGGCGAAGTGGGCAGTATATTTAAAAAGGGAGCCACCATTTCAGCAGCGATGGGTGGTTGTCAGGCTGAAATTGGTGTAAGTAGTGCCATGGCTGCGGCTGCACTTACGGAATGCATGGGAGGAACTCAGCGACAAACTTTAATGGCTGCTGAAATTGCCATGGAACATCATCTCGGATTAACCTGCGATCCCATTGGCGGACTGGTTCAAATACCATGTATTGAAAGAAATACGATGGGCGCTATCAAGGCCATCACAGCCAGTCAGTTGGCACTTCAAAGTTCACCTGATTTTGCAAAAGTTAGTTTAGACGGGGTAATAAAAACCATGTGGAATACTGCCCTTGATATGAACAGCAAATACAAAGAAACGTCCGATGGGGGGCTTGCCGTAAATATCCCAATTAGTTTGAGTGAATGTTAAACTGTATATTCCAAAAAATTGAATAGGATTTCAATAAAAAAGCCGCAACTGAGTTACGGCTTTAATGCGAATGTTATTTATTTTATCCAGTTAAATTGGTATTCTATTGGAGCTTTCTGGCCTCTTCCGGCAACTCTTTTAAATCTTTCCGGTAATGCCATCAGGTAATCTCTTGCTTTCTCAGCTTTATCATTCAGGTCGCTCATATTTCCGATGTTCCATTCTTTTACAAGCGATTCTAAAATTTCGGTATAATCCCAACTGGTATATACTCCAAGGCGCTGGGCTGCGTCGCTAAAATGATCAAATGTTTGTCCAATTTTTTCACCAGACTGACGTAAGAAATGAGCAGGCATCACAATCTTTTTGCGCATCATATCTTCAAAAGCCAACATCATTTCGCTGGGATCAATTTCAAATATCCTTGTTACAAAGTTTTTATAAGCCTTGGCATGTCGTAATTCATCAGATGCAATGATGCCGCATATTTTAGAGAGTTGGGTACAACCATGGGTTTTTGCAATGGTGGCAGTTCTGCGGTGAGAAATATTAGTGGCCATTTCCTGAAAAGAAGTGTACACAAAGTTCTTGTAAGGATTTCTACCCGTTCCAATATCAAAGCCATCCGCAATCAGATGCTGGGTGCTGATCTCCATCTGTTTCATATTAACCCGACCCGATAAATAAATAAATTTATTTAGCAGATCACCATGCCTGTTTTCCTCTGCAGTCCACATTCTTATCCATTTGCTCCATCCCTCAGGTCTCATTTTATCTATACCTTCTACATCTGTTAACCAGCTTTGATAGGTGGGCAATGCTTCTTCTGTAATGATATCGCCTACCAGCACAGCCAAATAATCGTACGGCAATTCCTTGCACGACTCCTTTAATTCCTTGATCTCATCATAGAAATTTTCCGACGAACTATCGGGCAAAAGATCCGCCGGTTGCCAATTGGTATCGATATCTTTTAGATATTCGCCAATAATATCCTCAATCTTTTGACCAAGAAAATCCATTACCTCAATTCTTTTGTTCTGTTGATTCATCGTACTTATGTAAAAATTATGCGGTGTTTTTATAAATTAATCACCACGGATGCTGATTGTAAAGGTACCGTTTTAGAAACAGTGATTTTGTAACTGCTCAATAACATCGCATAGCGTAAATGGTTGCTACCCGCCGTTATATATTTAAATGCCATATTTTCTTTTAATATCTCTGTCTGTTTCTCTTTCCTTAATACTTTCCCTTTTATCGTATATTTTTTTTCCTTTACCTAAACCAATTTCCATTTTAAAAAAACCTTTATCGGTCAGGAAAATTTTCAACGGTATGATGGAATAACCTTTTTCTTTGGTTTTGGCTTCCAGCTTTTGCAGTTCTCTTTTGTTGAGTAAAAGTTTGCGTTCCTGCATGGGCTCATGGTTATTATAGGTGCCAAAGCTGTATTCGGAGATGTGCAGGCTTTTTACATACAGTTCACCTTTATCAAAATAGCAATAACTATCATTGAAACTGGCTTTGCCTGCACGCAAGCTTTTTATTTCGGTGCCGGCCAACACAAGTCCTGCAATGTATTTTACTTCAAAGAAATATTCGTGGTATGCCTTTCGGTTACTGAGTTCCAAACTTTTAATTTTTTACAAAAATACATTTAATCAAACTCGTATCAACGGCAGTGGTCTGTTACTTCTAAATTAAAAGGCAGTTCCTTTTTTAATGGAAACTACCTTTTAAAACAATCTCTTTTTAATGCTTAAACAATACCAGTAATGCGCTCAGTTTTTCCTTTAATTCCTTGCGGTGAACGATGAAATCAAGAAAGCCATGTTCCAGTAAAAATTCACTGCGCTGGAAACCTTCGGGAAGATCTCTTCGGATGGTTTCTTTAATTACCCTTGGTCCGGCAAATCCAATAAGGGCGCCGGGTTCGCCACAAATGATGTCGCCCAGCATCGCAAAAGAGGCCGTGGTTCCGCCAAATGTAGGATCGGTACACAATGAGATATATGGGATTTTATGATCGGTAAGTTGTGATAATTTACCAGAGGTTTTGGCCAGTTGCATGAGTGAAAAAGCACTCTCCATCATACGGGCACCACCGCTTTTATTAATGATCATAAAAGGAATACTGTGTAAAATACAATAGTCGCAGGCCCGGGCAATTTTTTCGCCCATTACACTACCCAAACTGCCGCCAATAAATTCAAAATCCATACAAGCTACCACAAAATCATTTGTATTCACCTTTCCATGTGCAACTGTAATTGAGTCATGAAGATCCGTTTTTGAGTACGTTTCTTCAAGTCTTTTGCCGTAAGGCTTCAGATCTACAAACCCCAGGTAATCTTTAGAAATAATATTGGCAAATAATTCTGTGAAATGGCTTTCATCAAACAGGATTTCAAAATATTCAGCACTGCCAATCCGGTGGTGATAATCACATTTGGGGCAAACAAAATAATTTTCCCTTAATTCTGTAACCGTGCAGGTAAATTTGCAGGATGGACATTTTGTCCAAAGACCTTCCGGAGCATCGGCCTTATCTTTTGTGGGCGTTAGAATACCCTTCTTTATTCTTTTAAACCAGCTACGCTTAGCCTCCTCAGCATCTCCCTCTTCGCCAGCAAGATTTGCGTAAAAATCTTCTTCATTTATCATATTTATGGCCCATCAAAAAACAATCCTACCGTAAGAGGGATTATTTTTTGGATCTTTTTAGTATTAAAAATTTAAAACAAAACCCCACACAATCCATTAAAAAAAATGGAAGGAGGGGGGATTGTTAAAAGTTCAAATAAAACAAACGTTTGTAATTGCCAATAATTCCAGCATTTACTTATAAAAAAAATTGATCTATGCGTTACGGTTGATGCAATTCAAATCGTCGAATGCAATTTCCAGTCTTTTGCTAAAACTTTCCTGTCCTTTGCGCAGCCAAACTCTTGGATCGTAATTTTTTTTGTTTGGTTTATCAGCTCCATCAGGATTGCCCAACTGGCCCTGCAAATAACCTTCATATTTTTTGTAGTTATCCAAAATACCTTCCCAGAAAGCCCACTGCAAATCGGTATCAATGTTCATTTTGATAGCGCCGTATCCAATTGCTTCACGAATTTGACTCTGCGGAGAACCGCTACCACCATGAAATACAAAGTAAACCGGCTTTGGACCAGTACCCAATTCTTTTTCAATAAAAATTTGACTGTTGTGTAAAATTTCTGGACGAAGCTCCACATTACCTGGTTTGTAAACACCATGTACATTTCCAAAAGCAGCAGCAATGGTAAATAATTTACCTACTTTACCCAATTCAGTGTAAGAATAGGCTACGTGCTGTGGTTGTGTATATAATTTATCATTTTCAATATCGCTGTTATCAACTCCATCTTCTTCACCGCCAGTTACACCTAGTTCAATTTCGATACTCATTCCCAATGGAGCCATGCGTTTAAAAAATTCAACAGAAGTTGCAATGTTTTCTTCAATTGGCTCTTCGCTTAAATCAAGCATGTGAGAACTAAAAAGCGGCTGGCCTTTTTCTTTGTAAAATTGTTCGCCAGCATCTACCAGGCCGCTAATCCAGGGAAGCCATTTTTTTGCAGCATGGTCTGTGTGTAAAACTACTGGCACACCGTAATATTTTGCCACATTGTGTACATGCAAAGCACCAGAAATAGCACCGGAAATATTCGCTTGTAATTTGTCATTTGGCATTCCCTTGCCGGCTATGAACTGTGCACCACCATTACTAAATTGTATAATAACCGGGGAATTTACCTTTGCGGCAGATTCTAATACTCCATTGATTGTGTCTGTACCTATGCAGTTTACAGCAGGTAATGCAAAGCCATTGGCTCTCGCATCATTGTAAAGTGCTTCTAACTCTGCGCCATGTAAAACGCCGGCATTGTATTTACTCATAATTGGTTGTTTTTTTGCAAAAATACGTGAATTTGACTTTTTATAAAATTGTTATTTAAACCTCTTCTCCGCTTTGTTGCCGGTAACTTTCATTTTCCGGGCGACTGATAATAAGCCATTAGTTTGATATAACCCTTCAGAATCTTTGCTCCGTACCAGTTTCACCTTTTTAATGAACCATAAATTTGTTAGCTGCTCCAATAACAGGCAGACATGCCAGGATCACATGATACTAATATAAAAACACTATAGAATATCACAGATAACAAAGCCTTGTTACCTATTGTGTTTTGGGATGGTTTTTAAGTCTACAAAGGTTAGTAACAAGGTGACACTGGACAAAGACTTCGCCTGTTTGAGGTACTAATTCCCCTCCTTTGGAGGGGCCAGGGGTGGTTTGTATTTGTTCTACACCCTTAAAAAACCCAGCTCATATACCATTGGTTGCAGTTTTTCTGTTAGGGATTTGTAGGCTTCTTCAAAAGGTTTAAAGCTTACCGGGGCAACATCGCCACTGGCATTGCGGGCCTGCAGTGCTTTGCGAACCTGGTACCAGCCTACATCTGCCCGGTTTAGTTTTAACTCATCTCTTACAGTGTGTACATCGGTTTGGGTAAAATAGGCTTGCCATAATTTTTTGCCTTCGGCTAACACGGCGTTGGCTTCTTGTGATAAACTTGTATGAACCACCCCTAGCCCCTCCATGGGAGGGGAATAGGAAAGCGGTGGTAATGCTTCTAAATACCTTACCATAAAATCACTTTCAAAACGATCTGGACTGCCTACTGCTTCTTCGGTAAAGGGTATAAAATGATTAACGATACTCCATTTTTTCCCGTTCCATTCCAAATCGTTTGCACTGGCGGTTAGATTGCTGCCATTGAAGAGCATCCATATTAAGCAATCGCTTTTAAATTCTTCGGTTAAGGGTACTGTGGGTTGTAGGAATTGGTCCCTGTCGTTGAGCCACGTTTTTTTGGTAATAAGTCTAACAGTAAATATTATTGCAACTTGGCAGAGATTATCAGCATTAACAAAGAAAGCACCCGGGCTGCTATAACCAGAAGATAGCAACGCAGTTAAATTTGCATTTTGCATATCACTAGCATGTGCATATAAACTTGCAATGGCATTATCTGACCAATACAATCCGCGAATGTCTTTTGTTTTGGTAGCTGGAACAATCGCATTTTTCAATGGAACAGCTTCTGTTTTATTAGGTTTAGGTCTATTAACCCATTTGGTTAATAAATTTTCTGTTGGTAAATTATAGAAACATTTTTCTCCAATCGGTTTTGCATTTTTATCTAATACATCGGTATAAATTTCAAGAATATCATTTTTTTTCAAATAATTTTGATTTGCCTTCCATATTAAAAATCCAATTGGGAAATCCCCTTTCAATCCATCAAATGATTTGCTATGGACAACAAAACCTCCTAAATATTTCGCATTCCAAATGTTTCTAAATTCCTCAAAGTTAGGTGAGGTAACATATTTTAATTTACTAAAGATTGCAATAGTAAAATTTGGTATTTCTTTATAAACTCTAATAATAAACTGGGCAAATAATTCTCGTTTAGCATAACCAAAATCATTCATTACTTCAGACATTTTAGTAGAAGCGACACCTTCCTTGTTTCCGCTTTCAACACCGCTGCCACTCTCCGCATACGGCGGATTTATCAACACCAAAATCTTCTTTTCATCTTTGATAGCTTGTTGTAAAGCTGCCGGTATTTTATTGGTAAGGGTATAGTCTATTTTACCATCATCGGTAATATCATCGTTTAAAAAATCGTATTGGAAACGAGTGGCTGACACACAGGTTTTAGTGGCTTTCATTACATCCACATCGGCACTATCCAACGTGCTCATGTAAATGTTTCGTGGGTTGCTGTGCTTTACTTCCAGGTTACCTACACCGCAGCACATATCCCAAACAATGTATTCTTTTTGCCAGTTGTGCCCGAGTGTTTCGGTTAATTTATCGTAGGCTTTATCTACTACATTTAATGGCGTGTAGTAGGCACCTTTAAAGCTGCGTTCATCCAGCGGTATCAGGCTGTCTCTGCGTTCCAGTAAATAGTTGCGGTATTCTGCCTTGGGTGGTTTGTGGTAAATCGCCCAAAACTGCCGGTAGCCTTCTTTATTGCCCAGTTCGTATAGTGTACCTTTTAGACTAAAAACGGGTGCAGCATTTTTGTGCATTAATTGGGCTGTAAGGTTATCATGTGTGCTGGTAGTGCCATCATGCATAATATCTGCAAAAAACAACAAGGCATAATCATCTTCCGGTACGCCTTTTATTTCTCTGCCAATCATCGCCACCCATTTATCAAATACCTGCTTCAGGTTGTCGGGTGTTATTTGTGTGCGGATGATGTCGCCACTTTTGATGGCATTTTTGATGGTGCTTATAAATTCTTCCTCGTGGGTTTCTATTTTAAAACTTACAAAGTAAGTACCTATATAAGCTGATACTGCATCCAACGCCTCAGGGGTATATCCACTCGCCGATGTACCCCACTTGATCGTTTTTTTTGCCAAAAAGGGCAGCACATCTGCACTCTTCATGATGGCTGCTTTTTTGGTATCTATCACACATAAAAACGGTGGCACAGAATCGCCCTTGTTTAAAGCATGCTGCACATAATGCATTAACTGTGTAAACATTTGGTAAGATGAATGTCTGCTATTGTCTTTTGCCTCAAACCAAATTTCCTTTGTTTGAATGTCAATCAGGTTTTTTTGATATTCTTTTAATCCCAGTGCTTTTATATACGCATCTTTTACATCTTCTTCGCTGCTGGCTTGTTGTAGTTTTTGGTAAAGGCTCATATAGTGTACTTAAAAAATCATTGTTGTATTGCATCATTTTATTAAGCCTTTAAAACGTGCGGTAAATGTTTATGAGATGGCTATGCTCAAATATAAACGGCACTGTCTTCACCACCAATTAATTCTTCTAATTGATGGCCTTCGAGATTCGTTTTTTCTCTAATACCCAGC
>Ga0209181_10006578_pt1 | contig 16227 bp, 16 predicted proteins | sample MAT05_FD_187208 | JGI IMG/M metagenome (GOLD analysis project Ga0209181, IMG submission 187208) | Freshwater microbial communities from Lake Fryxell liftoff mats and glacier meltwater in Antarctica - MAT-05 (SPAdes) (version 2) | ecosystem: Environmental > Aquatic > Freshwater > Ice > Liftoff... | reverse complement strand
AAGGTCTACGATCAGTTCGGCCACGAGGGGCTGCGGCGCGGCGGTGGTCCAGCTGCTCACGATTTTTCTCGGATGGATGTTTCTGACATCTTCTCGATGTTCAACGACATCTTCGGGCAGAACCAGGGCGGGCGTGGCGGGCGTCGCGGCGTGGCGCGCGGGTACGACCTCGAAACAGAAGTAACATTAACGCTGACGGACGTTCTCAACGGTTGCGAGCGCGATGTTGAGTTCACGCGGCTTGACGTGTGCGAGAAGTGCGTTGGGAGCGGCGCGAAGTCCGGGACCAAGCCGGTGAAGTGCCCGACGTGCGGCGGGCAGGGGAAGGTGCAGCAGACCGGGCTGGGAGGGATGTTCAGAATGGTCGTGGCGTGCCCGGCGTGTCACGGCCGCGGGTCGGTGGTGAAAGAGTTTTGTGATGCGTGCCGCGGCAAGGGGCGGCAGCCCAAGAAGCGAAATCTTTCGATCAAGGTTCCGGCGGGGATCACGGAGGGTCAGGCGATCCGCGTGCAGGGCGAGGGCGAACCGCCGCCGCCCGAGATGTCGGCTAGCGGCGAGGGGCAGCGCGGTGATCTTCACGTGGTGGTCCGCGTGGAAGAGCACGAGCGGTTCCGGCGCGAGGGGAACCATCTCGTGCTCGAGATGCCGATCAGTTTCCCGCAGGCGGCGCTAGGCGCGGACGTTCAGGTGCCGACCCTCGACGGGCCCAAGCCGCTGAGCGTGCCGCGCGGTACGCAGCACGAGCAGATGTTCCGGCTGGATGGGCTGGGGCTGCCCGATTTGCGCACCGGAAGACGGGCCGATTTGGTTGTGGTGGCAAAGCTTGAGGTGCCTACGAAGCTGACCTCTCGTCAGGAAGAGCTTCTCCGCGAGTTCGCGGGGATCGAGGATCAAAGTGGGGGGGTGTCGCCGCAGGGCGACGGGTTTTGGAAAAAGATCAAGGACGCGTTCGGGGCGTAAGAAGCGGAAGATATAGGAAACGGACAACGTTATACGCGGCGGCCCGAGAGCGAGGCCGACTGATTAAGAACGGGGCGAGCGATGAGTGCGACCAGCAATGACGGAAGCGGAAGACCGGGCGACCCATTCAACGGCGGCGGTACCGATGGCCCGCTCCCCGGCGACCAGGACGGGTTCGACGGCAGCGACGCGGGCGCGTTCATCGACGAGGCGCACGTGCAGCAGTTGGAAGCGCAGGTCGCCGAGCTCAATGGCAAGTACCTTCGCACGCTGGCGGATTATCAGAACTCGCAGCGCCGCGCGGTCCAGAACGAGCAGGAGGCAAGGCTTCAGGCTCGCAGCGGCGTGATCCAGAGCGTGCTGTCGGTGGTCGATCACTTCGATCTGGCCCTGATGCAGGACCCGAGCAAGACCACCGTCGCGCAGATCATCCACGGCGTGAAGGTGATCCGCGACGAGCTGCTTAAAGTGCTGCAGTCTCAGGGCGTGAAGATTATCGCGCCGGCCGCGGGAGCGGAGTTCGAGCCGTCGTTGCACCAGGCCATCATGCAGCAGTCGGCCGAGGGCGTCGAGAGCGGGAAGGTCGTCGCGACGCTTCAGGCGGGGTACGCCATCTCGGGCCCGAGCGGGGACCGGGTGGTGCGCGCGGCCAAGGTCTCGGTCGCGCCCTGAACGGTTCGCGCGTTCGTTCGAACCTTCGCGCACGCGCGATTGTTTTCCTCTCCACGAGCATAAGAAAGACCAGCGAACACGCCATGCCCACATACGACTACCGCTGCACATCTTGCCGGCACGAGTTCGAGCTCTTCCAGTCCATGAAGGACAGCTCGAAGCGAAAGTGCCCGTCGTGCGGGAAGCTCACGCTCGAGCGGCTCATCGGCATCGGCGCGGCCGTCGTCTTTAAGGGATCGGGATTCTACCAGACGGACTACAGATCTGAGTCGTACAAAAAGGCGGCTGACGCGGACAAGGCGCCAGCGGCGAGCGAGGCGAAGCTCGCGGAAGGCAAGAGTGCCGAGGCCAAGGGCGTGGGGACCAGCACCGGGGACGCCAAGGCCGGGGATGCCCAGACCGAGCAAACCAAGATCGAGAAAACCCAAGCCGGGCAAACCCAGGCCCGGCAAACCCACGCCCGGCAGACCAAGGCCCGGCAGATCGAGGCCGAGCCAAAGAGCGGGGACGGCTCGCGTGCAGACGAGAAGCTCGCGGGCGCGAAGGACCCCGGCTCAATTTCATCTGGCTCGGGATCTAGATCCGCGAAATCGAGTCTCTCGGGTTCGGGTTCCTCGCGCGAATCTTCGGGTCAAGGTGTGTCGGAATCCAAGCCCCGGGGGAAGCAGGCGGCGGTGCGTGCCTCTTCGGCGAAGGCTGGCTCGCTCTCGAAAAAGCGTGTAAAGAAGAGTTAGCGTCGGGGCATCCGTGGTTGGAGCGTCGATCGTTTCTCGGCGGCCGTACGCTTGCGGTCCACGGCGGCGTTCGGCGTTCGCGGCGACGGACCGTGGGTTGCACAAGGAGCTCGCGGATGTCATTTGAAGCCGTGCAGGCGTACATGCGTTCTGAGAAAATCGACGGCTGGCTGCTGCACGATTTCCGTGGCTCAAACCAGATCTTCACGCGCATAACGGGCGGGAAGAAGCACCTCTCGCGGCGGACGCAGTTGTTCATCCCCGCGCACGGCGCGCCGCACCTGATCGTGCAGCACCTCGACGCGCCGCAGTTCAACGACCTGAGCTTCGGCGGCCAGCCCGTCAACAAAACGGTCTTCATCTCTTGGCCCGATCTGCGGCGGACGATGGAGTCGGTGCTGTCGGGGATAAAGCGCGTCGCGATGGAGTACAGCCCGGGCGGAGCTCTGCCGATCATCGCCATCGTCGACGCGGGCACGATCGAGCTTGTCCGCTCTTTCGGCGTTGAGGTCGTTTCTTCGGCCAACCTGATTCAGGTTCACGTCGCGAAATGGCCGGTCAATTCGCTGCCCAATCACGCTCTCGCCTGCCAGCAGGTAGATGCCGCGAAGAACGCGGCCTTTGCGCTTATCAACGACCGCATCAAGGCTGGCACCCCTGTGACGGAGTTCGAGGTCCAGCAGCTCATCGTCGCAGAGTTTAACCGTCAAGGGCTCGAGTTCCCCGACCCGCCGATCGTGGCCGCGAATGCGCATGCGGGCGACCCGCACCACGAGACCAACGCGAAGACCTCCGTAGCGTTCAAGCGTGGCGACTGGGTGCTGATCGACCTTTGGGCACGGCGGCCCGGCGACGACAACCTTTATTGCGACGTGACGTGGACCGGTTACATCCGCAAGAACGCGGACGATAAACCGAGCGACAAGCACCTGAGCGTGTACTACGCGGTGCAGGCGGCTCGAGATGCGTCGGTTGCGTTGGCGCAGTCAAAGTGGAAAGCGGGCGAGGCGGTGCAAGGCTGGCAGCTCGATGAGGCCGCGCGCGACAAGATCATTGCGGCAGGCTACGGCGAGTTCATCCGCCACCGCACCGGCCACAGCCTGAGCCCGGGCCCCATGGTCCACGGCGTGGGGATGAACCTCGATAACCTGGAAACCCACGACACCCGCGAGATGCTGCCGGGCATCGGCTTCACGGTCGAGCCCGGGATCTACCTGCCAGAGTTCGGCGTGCGGAACGAGATCAACGTGTACGTCGATCCGACCAAAGGGCCGATCGTGACGAGCGTGGCGCAGCGTGAGCCGATTTTGGTCGGGTAGTTGGTAGGATCGAGAGACAGTTGGCCGATGAATTGGCTTGGAGAAACACGGCTGAAAATCGAGCCGATCTACGGTGAAAAATGGTGGCGCTCCGTCTACAGTTTGCGGTTCACGGCCCCGTCGTCTAGCCTGGTCCAGGACACCACCCTTTCACGGTGGACACATGGGTTCGAATCCCATCGGGGTCATTGATGCGCCTTGCATGCAAATGCAAGGCGTCGTCGTTTGATGCATAAGCCTGCAGGTCACAAGAGGTTGTGGCGAGTTTTGCGACGCGATGCGAGCTCCTGCTTCCGCCTGCTGTGCCGCAATTTGTGCCGCGCGTGTGCCGGATTCTGTGCCGCGCTTTTCTCGTGGTCCGTGCGGTGAAGATTGCGGCGTGAGATCCGAACCGGTACGCCCGTTGGTCGCTGCAAGAAAGTTGGAATCGGTCGCTTGGAGGTAGTGCCCAGCGGCGATCGCGGGCGAGTAGCCCAGCCAGTTGCACACGTCTGCCAACGGGAACGCTGCGGCGAGTTCCGTCTGACGCGAAGCCCGCATGTTGTGGAAGAGCCTCGGCCACTGCTTGACCTTCGCCTTGGTGATCAGCCGTTCCATCTGGGTCCGAAGATTCGCGTTCTTCTGGCGGTACCGGTGACCTGCCGCACGAGAAAGAGGCGTGATCCGTATGAGGCTACTCAACTCGGGGAGTCAACGGCGTGTTACGCACCCGGCGACGATCTTTTTTCGGAAGTCCGGAATACCGCCGCCACGGATTCCGATGGAACAACCTCACGAGGTTAACAACTCCAACAAGGAACTGTCCATGAACCACCTGGAAGCCGTCAAAAAGATTATCGCCTTTGATCTAGCGCAGCTGCGCGCCGGGCTCTCGTCTTGGAATGGGGCAACGCCCGATCAGATCGATCGAGCAATCGCGTCGGTCCAATCAACGACGCAACGCTTGATCGAGACGCTAAACGCCGTCGAGGATCCCGATGAGATCTCGGTGTTGATCGCGATCAACTACATCGAGTTGAAAACGCAATGGATCGCGCTCAACACGAAGATCAACTACGCGGTCTTTAAGAACGGTGTGTGCAAGACCGAAGACGCGCTGCACGCCTCGTCAATTTCAGGCGTCATCGGCCTGCTCGAGACGCTGATTACCCCGACGGATATCCAAACCATCACAGATTTCCTGTCCCAGCCGCTGCACCGAGCGGCGTAAAACCAACCACGAAAGGAAGTTTTATGCAAAATCAAACGCACGAACTGTCAGGCAACTTCAAGCTCCTTCTCAACACCCAATCGGGGCGGCAAATCACCGGTCAGCCAGACCTCGACCAGCAGTTGCGGGAGAGCATCCGCCATCAGGTCTCGGAACTTGAGGCCGAAGAGGCAGCCCGGGAAAGCCGTTTCGGGTGCGGAAGCTTTACCGATTTGACCCGCATGATAGAGAGCTTGGAAGCCCAGTTGAAAGACTTCTACGGCCAGCAAACTACCGGTTACAACAACGGTTCCCCGAGCAACTCGACCTCTTCGGCGGGCATTCAGCTTGCAGCGTTCCTTTGCGAAATCGGCTGTGATTCGCTCGAACAGACGCTCTCAACGATCCACAGTCTCCAAGCCCAGCTCCGTCAGCTCTACGCCGAGGGCGAGACTCGAGCGGCCGAGCAGAATCTGTGCAGCATGTACGAAGAGAAGCAAGCCTTTCACAACCGCTTCGGGATCTCCGGCGTCGAAGAGGCCGCGGCGATGATTTCCAGCATGGAGAGCCAGCTGCGCGACTTCTACGCACGCCAGGCTCAGGCCGCCTGAACCTTCGTTACGCGTCAAACCGGCGAGTGAGCCGGATCCCGTCAGTCGAATGGGTTAAATCGACTTTTTTTCATCGCTGCGGAAACCCCGCGGCACCACAATGGAGTTCAGCAATGACCATGACCGCAACCACCTTCGTTTCCTCGGATGTCCTCTCCCAACTCGGCCGCCTCACTCAGGCTCAGGCCGACGCCTGCGACTTTGGCGTCGTCCAAGTTGATAACGCTGGCAAAATCATCATCTACAACCAGTGGGAGGCCAATCTGGCTGGCATCACCGTCCAGTCCGCCATCGGCAAGAGCTTCTTCACCCAGATCGCTCCCTGCACCAACAACGGCCTGTTCTTCGGGGTGTTCAAGAAGGGCGTGGCCGCTGGCTCGCTCGACAGTACCTTCGCGTACACCTTCACGTACAAGATGAAGCCGACCAATGTCAACATCCACCTGCTGCACGACTCGGCCAGCCGGACAAACTGGGTGTTCGTCAAGACCGTCTAATCAAGCACTGCCTTGCGGCGTGAAAGCGCCGCAAAGGCCATTTTCTGATCTTCCCCTCAAGCAAAGATCGAGGCCACCAGCATGGACGATGGAAAGGAAGGACATGTTTGGAGGGGCCGCATCCGGGACCGGATGCGCGGCCGAGCCACCCCGCTGTTCATCTTCGAATACGCCACTATCCCCGCCGCATCGGTCTGGACCGGTTCGCGCCTCTGGGTCGAACACTTCCGCTCCGCGGGTTTGCGTGCTGGCGATCGCGTGCTGCTCGCCCTCGACCCGTCTCCCGCGTGGCTGATGATCTTTGTAGCCTGCCTGTGGGAAGACCTGACCATCGTCCCCGTGCAGCCGTCCTCATCAAGCATCACACTCGAAGCGATGCGTCGTTTCGATGCCCGCCTGGCTATCGCCGCGGCGGAAGGATCGATCCCCGCGGTCGTCAGTCCTGACCGTCACGGGTGCCCAACTCAGCTCGTCGCCCCGAGGGAGGCCGTCTTCTTGCCTTCACGCGATACCCGACTCATCCTGTCCACGAGCGGAACCTGCGGGCGACCGACTCACGCGGCCATCTCCGACCGCAACCTTGATGCCGTCCTGTGCTCGCACATCCCCGAACTGGGCCTTGACGAGCACGACACCTGCCTTTCCACCCTGCCCTGGACGCACGCCTTCGGCCTGATCATCGATTTGCTTACGGCGATCTTCGCCGGAGCCACGGTCGTTCGTGATGCGGCCAACGGCCGCGACGTAAGTAGGCTACCCGCACTCGCCGATGATTGGGGCGTCACCAGAGCTTGTATGGTCCCGCTACAGGCAGCCAAGCTCGCGGAAAGCGAGACCGGGCTCCGATTCCTTACCTCCCTGCAGGGCGGCGTTATCGGTGGTGCCCCCGTTGACGCGCTCCTCGCCCGCATCCTCGCCACCACCCGGCTTCGCGTCGGATATGGCCAGACCGAGGCATCCCCCGGCATCGCCCTCGGCCAGCCCGGTCAATGGAGCGACCGCACCATCGGCATGACGATCGGGTGCGAGACCAGCATCGACTGCCACTCTCATCTGCTCTGCAGAGGCGACAATGTCTGCGACGCTGTCTGGAGCGAGAGCCTGGGTGTGGTCCGTATGCCAGCAGGGCGCTGGCTCGACACCGGAGATCTCGTCTCGCAGAGCCCCGACGGAACGATGGCGTTCGTCGGTCGGGCAGACCACGCCTTCAAACTAAGCAACGGGCGGCTTGTCAACGCCCCTGAACTCGAGCGAGGCCTTGCCCACGTCTTGGGCGGCCACGCCGTCGTGCTGATCACTACCCGGGATCATCGGACGATTGACATCACGATCGTCGCCAGTGACGCCGAGACGCTGCGCTCGGTCGCCGCACGCGGCGACGAAGGTCTCCGCCGCGTGGCGGAGCCGATCCTTGGCTCGCTCATGCGCCATCTCGGCCGCTGCACGGTGCGTGCCGATCACGATGTCGAACGCGATGTGAAGGGTCAGTTCGTCCGTCCCCAGCGACACGGTTATCCCGTTCGCGACGATCGCACCGGCCGCAAAAACCCTTCGTCATCGTTTCTTCGTGTCGGCTGAACGGAAATCACAATGCAAACAGCCACGCTCGATCTCGCCCAGACCGATCATCCAACCCGCCCGGCCTCGAGCCAGGAATGGTTAGAGCTGGGCGAACACCCGTGCTGGAAGCCCGAGGACATCGAGCGGGCCGCCGGACGCCAAAGCACCACGCTGCGATTCTCCGCCGCCGCTTACGCGGCGATGCGGGCGTCGCGCGATGCCCTCCATGCATGCGTAGACCGAGGAGATCCGGTGTACGGCCTAACGACCGGCTACGGCCCACATGTCTGCTATGCCGCGTCGAACGACCCTAAAGAGCAGGGGGATGGGCTCATCGCCCACCTCGGGGCTGGCTGGGGCGATCCGATTCCCGCCCAGCTCGTCCGCGCCATGATGCTGCTGCGCCTGCAGACCTTGGCTCAGGGCCGCTCCGGTATCGACCCGGACGCGGCTGATACGCTCCTTGCGGTTTACAACGCGGGCATCGCGCCTGCTGTCCCGTGCGTTGGCTCGGTCGGTGCTTCGGGCGACCTCATCCCCATGGCCCATGTCGCTCGCGTCATCACCGGTGTCGGCGAGGTGCTTGGCGACGCGGGCATCCGCCCCGCCACCGAAGCACTCAACGAGGCTGGCATCACGCCGCGCCGGCTCACGGGCCGCGACGCCCTGTCGATCGTCAACGGCACAAGCTTCATGACGGCCCACGCCGCGATCGCCATCGCACGGGCCGACCGGCTGGTGTCCTACGCCGAACAGCTCACTGGCTGGGCATACCGCCTTCTTGGCTGCCGAAGCCAGGCGCTCGACGAACGCCTGCATCAGGCCCGCGGCCATCGAGGTCAGATCGAATCGGCCGGCCGGATTCGCGTCGAAGCCGAACGCTACGGCCCTTACGAAGACACCACCCGACCACTCCAGGAGGTCTACTCTCTCCGCTGCGCGCCCCAGTTCCTTGGCGCCGTACGAGAGCAGCTCGACCACGCCCGTCGACTCGTGACAACCGAGATCAATGGCGTTTCGGACAACCCGGTGATTTGCCACGGTGACGAACCGGCGGTTCTGCACGGCGGCAACTTCCAGGGCCAGCAGATCGCATTCGCCTCCGACACCATGTCCCAGGCCATGACCCAAGTCGGACTGCTCATGGAGCGACAGATCGATGTGCTCTGCAACCCCGAACTGACTGGAGCAACCCTGCTCCTCGCCTGGCGGCCAGGGGCGACATCCGGCCTCGCCGGGGCACAGATTACCGCAACTGCGATCGCCGCGGAGATGCGACACCAGGCCCAGCCCGCGGCGATTAGCACCATTCCGACCAACGGCCGAAACCAGGATGTCGTTTCGATGGGTGCGATGGCCGCCCGCGTGGCCCACGCCCAGACCGACCGGCTCGCGGCCATTCTGGCAATCCTCTCGATCGCGATGACGCAGCTGGATTTCCTGCGTCGCGAAGGCACGGCCATGGGACGCCAAACACCCAAGCCGAAATGGCTTCCTCAGATCGATGGGTTCACCGGAGACCGGCCACTGCGCGCAGACATTGAGCGGCTCAGCCGCTTCTTCCTGGCATGATCGAGCGAATATCCGCTTCCGACCGCTGCCACCCCCAAACCCCCGCCCGACTGCGAGACCACGTATGGAACACACACAAAACGATAATGCCGATCTGCAGACCCAGAAAAGCGCAGGAATGGTTTCAGCACCTGTTGACCTATCCACGGGCACTAATGCGGTCGCGGAGACTTCTCCCGCAGCTTCGCTTGGAGCCAACGCTGCCCCCCCGCCTTCGCCACAAGAAGGGGAAGAAGCCTGGGGGACGACACCGCTGAGCATCCCGGCGGACCGGATGGAAATGCTTCAATTCATGGTCGCCGACCTGCAGTCCGTGCCGGGTGACCTCGTTGAAGTGCTCAAGGATGCTTCCGACCACGCCAGTCGTGAGGAGGCGGGCGCCTCCGTCGTCAGCATGGCCGAAAAGATGGCCAAGGTTAGCGAGTTCTTTGAGTTCTCGAGTCTCCTGCGTCTGACAACCGTTCTGCGAACCATCGGCCAGGCCATCCCCGACGTTGACGACCAGATCCTCCCCGAGATTGTGCTTCGCGCCAAGGGTGTCGGTCTACTCATCGAACAGTTTTGCGCAACGCTCGGCGTGGGCATGGAGATCGCCTGGCCGCTTCGCACTTTTGAGCGACGTGTTAAACTGCTGTCGGCAGGACGCCATCTGCATCCGGACCTCTGTGCCTGGCACGCGCTCGACCCCGAACGGGTGCTGGAGCTCGACGGCGTGACCATGGGTGCTGAAGTGCCGCCCATCATCGCTGATGCAGAGAACGAATCGACCCCCTCGCTCTTGCATCGTCGGATCGATGAAACCAACCCCTCGGTCTTGGGGCGTCAGATCGATGACACCAATGCAGGTGCAGAGAACGAACCGACCATGCGGATTGGGCGGCGTCGGATCGACGACATCTTTGATTCCATCCGTCAGCTCGTGCAAACCAAGAACCAGCTTCTCAGCAGCGCCCATGCCATGCGGCTGATCGCGCCGGAGAGCATGGCGGCCAGTTGCGCGGAGACAGTCGCCCGCGCCGTGCTGCTCGACCGGCTCGTCGGCAACCTCCGTGTATCGTTCGCGGAGGCCCGCATGCAGGCATCCGACCGCCTCCTAGAGCGATACAAGAAACTCACCCGCGACATCGGGAATATCACCGGGAAAAAAATCGAGCTACATCTCTCCGGCGCCGAGACCCAAGTGGACAAGTTCGTGCTCGAGGAACTCGCCCAGCCTCTCAACCAGATCGTACGAGCGGCCTGTCACGCCATCGAGTCCGTCGATGTCCGCCGCAAGGCTGGCAAGCCGGATCATGGGACCATCGCCATCCGTGCCAGCAGCCACGGTAGCAAGGTCGTCTTCGAGATCACCGATGACGGGAGCGGTATGTCCGAACTGTGCTCTGAGGAATATCCCGACATGGCTGACCTGATCAAACGCCGCCCCGCTGATCTGCTCGAAGGCCACACGCCGTCCAGCCCGCTGGCGGGCATCGGCCCGATGCTCCGACGCATCAGCGCGAGCGTTGAGGTCAGTGTCCAACCGGGCGCCGGCACGGGTCTGACCATCAACATCCCCATCCGCGGTGCCGTTATCAGGGCCTTCCTAATCCGCGCGGGCGGGCATGTGTTCGCCATTCCCTTCACGGCCGTCACAGAGATTATCCCCGCTCAGAAGCTGCTCACCCCGCAGGGTGAAATTCGCGAGATGTGCAACGTCCGCGGCCGTGTGCTGGCTGTGTTCGACTTGGCGACGCGTTTTGGCCTAGCCTCGAGCCCGGACCAGCGCAGTCTTGCCGTGGTGATCAAGGACCAGCACATGGAGGCCGCCGCTGTGATCGATGCCGTTCTGGGCCACCAGGAGTTCGTCGTCGAACAGCTCGGCAGCGAGTACACCGCCGACACGCCCGTTCTGGGCGCCACGATCCGCGACGGCGGCGATGTCTGCATGATTATCGACTGTTCCCGCCTGCTGCGATGCACAGTGCCCGCCGAGATGCCGCTGGCGGCCTGATACGGATCGCCACCGAAACTCGTGCGCGTTCGGCGCATGATTGGGTAGCGCGAGGTTGAAGTGTGCGGCATGATGTGCTCGGCTCAGGAGGCCCAGCATGCTCATTGGCGAACGAACGGCGGGAGATCTTCAGCGTCTTGGACTCTTGGCTCGGCGCGAGAAGCACGCCCAGCAGAAGGATCGATTGATAGTGGCGGCAATGGCTGATCTGCCCCTTCAACCCGATCCAGCCGCAAGTTCCGTAATCTGGTGCTGGACGCAGGAGGGCAACGACAATGGCAAGGCAGAGATATAGCGCCGAGCAGATCATCTACAAGCTTCGTGAGGCGGATGTTGAGCTGTCCAAGAGGACGGTGGTCAAGCAGGTCTGCCGGCAGCTTGGCGTCACGGACAAGACCTACTACCGCTGGCGGCGTGAGTACGGCGGACTCAAGGTCGACCAGGCCAAACGCAGGAAGGAACTCGAAGCGGAGAACGCGCGACTCTAGCGAATCGTGGCCAACCAAGCCATCGACATGGCGACCCTGAAGGAGGCGGCGAGCCCAAACTGGTGAGCTCGTCGCGCAGGCGCAACGTGGTCGATCGTGTGATCGACCATCTGGGCGTCTCGCAGCGACGAGCTTGCACGGTCCTGCGGCAACCTCGCAGCACACAGTGACATCACGCGATCGCGCGTGACGACGAGGACGCTTTGACCAAGGACATCATTGAGTTGGCGAGCACACACGGGCGGTACGGCTATCGGAGGGTCACAGCGATGTTGAGGCTCACAGGCTGGCGAGTGAATCACAAGCGGGTCGAACGCGTCTGGCGGCGTGAAGGGCTCAGGGTGCCCAAACGCCAGCCCAAACGAGGCCGACTCTGGCTCAACGACGAGAGCTGTGTGCGGCTGAGGCCAGAGCGCAAGAACCACGTGTGGGCGTACGACTTTGTGACGGGCCGCACGCACCACGAGCGTGCATTTCGGATGCTGACGATCGTGGACGAGTTCACGCGTGAGTGCCTGACGATCAACGTGGCGCGGCATCTCACCAGCGACGACCTGCTCGAACGGCTGTGCTGGCTGATGACGACCAGAGGCGTGCCCAAGCACGTGCGGAGCGACAACGGCCTCGAGTTCAGCGCAAAGACGGTGCGAGAGTGGCTCGGGAAGGTCGGCGTGAAGACGCTGTTCATCGAACCGGGCTCGCCGTGGGAGAACGGATACGTGGAAACCTTCAACGAGAAGCTACGTGACGAGCTGCTCAACCGAGAGATATTCTACTCGTTGAAGGAGGCACAAGTGTTGATCGAGCAGTGGCGGCAAGAGTACAACACCGTGAGGCCCCACCGCAGCCGGGGTACCGCCTGCCGGCGCCGCAGACGCTCAGCAGCGCCACTACCCGATCAAAGCAGGGACATAGACTTTGGCAGGAACCGTAGACGCAGATCACGAACAGATTCCGCACTGCTCAGTTAGAACTATCGCGGTATATTGAAGTCTGCAGAGGTCATTGTCATTCTAACTTTTCCAAATCCGAAACCGCCATGGCGTCCGTTCGCGAGTGTCGGAGCATTTTTCGTCTTTTATTTCCCACGATGCGTTGCCGCTAGTCGCACGGCCGTGCAGGTTGCGAAGTGAATCGGGGAATCAATTCTAATACTGTTGACCAGTTTCTTGCCAGCCTACGCGAACGCGTGGACCAAGGCGGTGCGTACTTGGAGCATCCCGCACTCACTGGTCGTTGACATGGCCGTCGCTTAATATCTAGCGTCGCTCGCGTTTAAAGCTGTTTTACGCAGGAAATGAGATCCTCACTTCCCAGATCGATTCGGGATTAGTGTCGTGCCCGCACCCACCAGAATGAGCGCGATACCGCCGAAGGTCATCCATATTGCCCGATCTGTAGGCGAGCCGGTGAAAAACTTGGAAAGCTGCGAGCCGAAGGAATCGACCGCGCGCAGGCCCATCACCAGCAGGACGATCCCTCCGACCAGAGCCACGATACCGATCAAGCGTTGCATCTGCATACAGCTTTCTCCGAAGTGTGGGGACACAGAGCAGGCCGTGCCGCCTCAGTTTAGATGCGCCTCGAAATCATGAGCACGATGAGCACGATCAGGAGATTTGCGAGTACACCACCCTGGGCGTACCCCCGCTCGCGGTTGTGCGGGTTTGCGGGGAGCGTACCGGCGAGCAAGAGCGCGAGGACGGTCAGAGGTCCGGTGCCGAGCTTGAAAATCCTTTAAACCGTTGAATTGCACGGATGGGCGATCTTAGACGCTGAAGTTCAACACTACAGAAACATTATCGTTACCGCGCCCGAAGCCGACCAGTCGGGAAAGATCCCTCATTCCGGCTCCCTACGGTCGAGACACTGCAGGGCCCAGCCGGGAGCATGCGACCTTTTCAGCTCGCAAAGTGCTCAAGCTGGCTACCTTTGACTGCACAGATCAAAGCGATCCTCCTCGTCGCTGGCTCGCGGTCTCGGAGGTGAAACTCTAGGGATCCAGCAGATTCAGGGAAACTTCCCTGATTTTGTCCGTCAGGTCGTGTGGGCAGAGTGCAACAGAGCCCGGGTCGTAGAGTCTGTGATGCGCGGACGCTCTCTCCTCAAGAAATCCGCTACCGGGAAGCCTCTTGCAAGTCCTGCGGGCCAGGCCGAGGCGCGCCGACGTTCGTTCCTTGACCCGATCATCACCATGAACGCTGGCGGGGTTATCCAGTCCGCGAGCGATACGGTCGAGCAGGTCTTTGGCTGGACGCCCACGGAGCTTTTCGGCAAGAATATCAAAGAGCTTGTCCCCGAGCCTCGTCGGTCCGCTCTGGACCGCTACCTTGATCGCTATCGAAACACGGAGGGGCCGACCACGCTCAATCGAACCCGGCGGTTCGATGCTATTCGCAAGGACGGCGCCGCAATTCAGATCGAATTGTCGATGTCGCGTGCCGACCTCCCGGCACATGCCGCGTCGTATTTTATAGGGATTGTCCGCGACGTGACTCGCCAAATGGATGTCGCCAACGAAACTACGGACCATCGCACGTACATCCAGAAGCTAGTTACCGAGCAGACCCGGGCGCTGGCCACGGCGAATCTTCGGCTCCTCCTCGCCGACCGCTTGGCCACCATCGGCACGCTCGCGGCGGGGCTTGGGCACGATATGAACAACGTGCTCTTGCCGGTGCGAGCCCAGCTCAACGCGATCGAGCACGCGGGGATCACGCCTCTCATGCTCGCGCGCGTGAAGGCCGTGCGCCAATCCATCGCGTATCTGCAGCAGCTCAGCGACGGGCTGCACTTCTTATCGCTCGACCCCGACGGCCCCGGCGCGACGTCAGACGGCCAGGGCGTCACCGACCTGGCGTACTGGTGGCATCAGGTGGGTCTGCTGCTTCGCAAGGCGATTCCCAAGCATGTCAAACTCACGTCGTCGTTCCCTGCCAGTCTGCCGCACGTCACCATCGCGTCGCACTGGCTGACGCAGGCGATGCTCAACATGATCGTGAACGCGGGCGAGGCGATCCCAGCGGATCGACGAGGAAAGGTTCGTGTCTGGGCGGAGCGTTCGGATGATGATCGCATGGTCAAGATCTGCGTGAGTGACAACGGCCGCGGCATGTCGCGTGCGGTGCAGCACCGGGCGTTTGATCTGTTTTATACGACCAAGCCACGCAGCATGGGAACGGGCTTAGGGTTGCCGCTGGCCCACAAGATCGCGATGCGTGCTGGCGGGGATGTCGAGATCAAGTCTGAATTGGGGCGTGGCACCACTGTGACACTGACCCTGCCGGTCTCCAAGGTCGAAGCGAACGACCGTGCCGGGGGCGCGAACAACTCAGCGGCCGGAGCACTCCTGGCCGTGGTGTCGGTCGGTGACCATCGAATTTCATCGCTCATCGCGCAGATTTTGATCGCGGCAGGCGTCCACATCAAGCCCGGCCAGAGCGACAGCCCGGGCAAGTCCACGCTGTGGGTCACGGACCCATCGCTGATCGCCCTGGACAGAGCTCAACGCTGGTCGAAGCAAGGCAGTAAGGGAAGCGAAAAGCGGACGGTTGTGCTTCTGGGTGGGCCGCCCAAGAACTCGCGGAAGCGATGGGACGCGATCGGAGCGAAGATCATTGACCCGCCCGACGACTTCGCCACAATACGGCATATCTTGACGGAAGTGACACAGACGAACGGAAACCATACCAACGGTGAGGCCATGAAATGAGCACTCAGCGCCCCAACGGGCAGTCAATTACGTCGGCACCATCGAAGAGCGTTTCACGAGGCAGCATGGCCCGCCCGAAGAATGCGCCTGCTGATCCCCAGCCACAAAGCGCGCAGGGCTCGCGGAATATCCGCGTGCTGTGCGTGGACGATCACGCGGTGCTGGTCGAGGGGCTCAAGGCTCACTTTGCCATCGACGGCGGGATCGAGGTCGTCGGGCGTCTCTCCAGCGCAGTTCGGCTCGTCGATGAGGTCGAGCGTTTGCGCCCGGGAGTGGTGCTCCTTGACATCGAGATGCCCGGGCCGGACGCCTTTGAGATGGCCGACCGTCTCAAGCGTGCGTACCCGGATGTGCGTGTCGTGATGCTGAGCGCGCACGTGCGTGACACGTTCATTTCACAGTCGCTCGCCGCGGGCGTGTGCGGCTATTTCGCCAAATCTGACGAACTTGAGGACATCGTTCGCGGCATCTACGAGGTGAGCAAGAAGGGATGCGGCTCGTTCGTGCTCGGGCCAAAGGTCCGCGAGCGTTGCACGCCGATGGCCGCACGTGGAGTCCGCGGGGCGCTGCCCGGAAGCACGCCGGGCAACATGTCGGTTGAGCGAGGGGAGGTGCCGACGACCCTGCTCGGCTCTCTCACAGCTCGTGAAGTCGAAATCCTTCGGCTGATCGGCAAGGGGTTGTCGCGGGTCCAGATCGCGGCCCAGCTCTGCCGTAGCGCCAAAACGATCGACGGGCACCAAGATCGCTTGATGAAAAAGCTCGGGATCGCCGCGCGTGCGGATCTGATGCGATTTGCGATCCGTGAAGGGCTCGCCGAAGCCTGATCAGAACCAACTGCGGAAACTTCCGCACTAGATTGCGCCTTGCTCTGGGACGATGATGACTCGCATGTTGATTCCGACTCTTCGAACTGAGCG
>Ga0209181_10006576_pt1 | contig 16231 bp, 13 predicted proteins | sample MAT05_FD_187208 | JGI IMG/M metagenome (GOLD analysis project Ga0209181, IMG submission 187208) | Freshwater microbial communities from Lake Fryxell liftoff mats and glacier meltwater in Antarctica - MAT-05 (SPAdes) (version 2) | ecosystem: Environmental > Aquatic > Freshwater > Ice > Liftoff... | reverse complement strand
CGGAGTGTTCCGGGTCTCGCTGATTTCGGACTATATACCCATTGCTATCAGAATTTTTTCCGAAGAGTCGTATTCCCGAATACCGTGGCATCAAGAACTGTTTGCCGTGCCCGGACACCCGAAACTGCTAGGAGTGTGTCGGACTTCCCCCTTGAATTATTGCCATTTCACTCGCGGTGAAAGATAGACGTTTAAAGTCTGAATTACTGTCAAAAAGATAACTAATGAGATCAAGTCAATTCAGTAAATCGTAAGCATGCGTAAGTCCGACAGGCTCCTAGTTGAATAGAATGATTCCAAGTCAAAACAGGGGTCGCTAAGGCGAAGCCTTGGTATGCTAGAAAACTAGTTCCGATTCCGGCGACGGCGCGATGCCATTGTAATCAGACCGACGGCTGACAGTAAGAGCGAGGCAGGCTCGGGCACAATGTCCAACTTGTATGGTGAAGTACCGAAGTTTGCGTCAGGCGGCCCACCGAACGATCCGACAAGTAGTCCCGATGCGTCAGTCGGAACTTCACGAATATCTATGTTCGTCGATCCAGGAGTGGGCGAGTCACTCGGAATCACCCAATTCGGTGCAGTTGGATTTGTGAAAATACCCCACTGCATTGAGTTATCGACTGTACTACCATCAAACGCCCATATCGATAGCCGCCTCCCAGTGTATTGGTTAGGCAAAGTAAATGCATTCGCGCCCCAAACTCCATTGACGCCAGGATAGGCATCCCCAACACGCGCCGTTGCGATGACTTGGAAGTCATTGATTATCTCCTGGAAAGCTGCGGGGGTACCCGATTTACCTTGCGCAAATCTTGTGCTGACGCCTGATCCTGAAAGCGTGTTGAAGAATCCCAGTTGAAGCAGTGCGCGACTACTAGCGGGATTAGTCGTTCCATTCAACAATACTCCCGAAATAGTTGCGACGGAATTATTTTGATCCCCTGTCCACCCAACAGTGGCTGAGTGCACCGCAGTTATCATCCCCTGAACCAGGAACACGGTTATAATGAATTTTTGCATTTTTTTCTTATTTGATTTGAGGGCTGAAGTTTTATGGTCTCACGCGATCTATTGGAAGATTGTTTTTATGGAAGGTATAGTTGAGTGTCAGGACCGGAATCCCTATTGCTTTGGCTGGGATTTAATGGCAGATGCCGCCCGTCCGTCTCTCTGTTTGTATTTCAGGGCTTAGACTAGGGATTCGGGAACGGTTGGGGAATAGTCCAACTGAACGGACCACCGGAGTTCCGCTTGAGCACGATGGACTTCCCGCTATCCAGCGAAACACCAGCCTGATCAGCAGATCCGCCGCCTACCTTCCTCCAACCTATCCCCGGGAGACCACCACTGGAGTAGAAATACTGGTTATATCCACCCGCTCCACCACCCAAGGTTTGATCGTATATGAGGATCAGGTCCGCAGTGGCGGCAGTACCTGGCACAACGCCCGTAGCGTTACTTCCCGTATAGAGGTTGCTGTTTCCGAGCGTCAAAGAGCCTGAAGGATAAACATTGCCAATGAAGTTTGGCCCCGCGAGCACAGGACTGATCGTTTGACCAAGTTTCACAGCACCGGTCACAACAACAGCGAGATTGGCAACTTGTTTGCGCGTTACCACCAAGCCGTCATCAAGCCAAATTGCCGTATCTGCTTGGTTAGCGCTTCCTCCGCCGACTTTGCGCCAGCCAACACCAGGCAGTCCTCCGGTGGAATAGAAATATTGGTTGTAACCACCCGCCCCACCACCCAAAGTCGGATCGTAGATCGCGATAAGATCGCCACTGGCAGCGGTCCCTCCACCGAGACCGGCTTCGTTTGCCGACCCGAATAGACTCGCCAACGACCAGTTCTTTCTGAGTTTGAACGATACTCCATTCCCAACACCCATCGCTTGAAGATCATCAGCCACCGTAATGGTGTTTGCAGCGTCATTACAGGAAACGACCTGCGTCAACAAGCCCGCCTTCGCTCCAGTGGAAACTTCCAAGAAATATCCCGGCAGCGGAGTTGATGCGAACTGGTTGTCCGTCCAAGTTGCGTTAGCGCTTGTGATGACCGCACCAGCCACTGTGTCGGCGAACCCTTGGTAATCAATCGGACGGGTCATACTGAGACCCAAGAACGTAACAGCACTCGGAGAACCACCCGCAATGTTGAGCGTAATGAATCCCACTGGGTCGGTGGTCGCGGTCGTCTGACCGAACGAAGGCGTGACCGACAGCAGAACTGCTGCGGAGAGGCCGATAAGCTTGGAAGTTAGCGTTTTCATTTTTGTTTTGCGAGTTGTACCGAGGGGTTTCTGAGGCTTAGAGAGGAGTTTTGGTGACTGCTGTGCTCTCTTTTTAGTCGAACAGACGTGAACGCTGCAACATTTTTTTCCATAAAGTTTTGTTAATTCGCGGAACGATGGTTTCGCGTTCCGAGGATGCATCACGCGGAATCACTGTTGCGAATCAAGTGTTTCGTTCAACCGCGCGGGCCGCGGCGAGCCTGGTGAAGCGGGACAGCTCTCGAATGCAAGAGGTGCGCGGTACACAGCTCTCAGGGGGGGGGCTGAGGGGGCTGAATGCCGGCACGCGCATCGATTGTTTTGCGCCGATCGGTGACGCTGCCTCAATCCGTCTCGCTCGATTCAAACCGACCTCCGCTCTGCGGCGAAAACTGAATCAGCGCCCGCGACCCAAGGGGGAAGCACGGTGATGCACGAGAGAAGCGGTGGCGCGGGTAAGTGGAACGTGCAGCAAACGATTCGCCGCCATCTCGGGAGCGCGACCGGCGTCGAGTTTTGCCACGAAGCACCGTACGCCGCCGTTCAGGTCGCCTTGCGCGGATATTTTCTCCCGTCCGCTTTTCTCAGGCCGAGCAAGCCCCGCAGGAGGACGGCCCCGAGGACCAATCCGGCTCCAGCGAGGCTCCAGAGGCCGGGAGTTTCGCCTTTGAAAAGCAGGACCCAGAGCGGATTCAGCACTGGTTCGAGCAGCGGGATGAGGATGGCGTCGAGCGCCGTGACGTGCCGGATGGCGATACCGTAGAGGATGTAAGGCACGCCGAGTTGGAAGACTCCCAGCGCAAGCAGCACTCCCCACTCGGCTGCGGCTGGCATTTTCGCGAATCCGAACGGCAGGCCGATGATGGCGGTGGCGATATTGCCCAGCAGCAGGGCGGCTTCCGGTGAGCCGTTCCTTTCGCGGCGGAGGAAGATGACCATTACGGCCATGGCGAGTCCGCTGACGAGGCCCGCGGCGATTCCGGGCAGGCTGTTCGTGGCGAGTCCGTCGCGGCAGAGCAGTCCCACGCCGATGACGGCGACGCCGATGCCGACCCAGTCCATCGGCCGGGTGCGCTCGCCGAGCAGCCGCCAGCCCAGGATGGCCACATAGGCGGGTGCGGTGTATTGCAGAAAAACGGCGTTCGCCGCGGTGGTGAGATCGGTCGCAATGACGAAAGTGGAAACGGTGATGGCGTATGCTGCGGCGGCGATCCATTGGTTCCACGACCACGCGAACAGCGGGCGTCGCATCCAGCCGAAAATGACACCGGCGGCTATCGCGCTCCGCGCGCCGGCCTTCGCCATCGGATGCCAGTCCACGGACTTGAGCAGCACTCCACCGAGGCTCCAGAGGAGCGATGTGACCACGAGCAAGAGGACAGCCGTTCGGCGCGACATACAGGGCATCGAAGCGGAAAGCCGAAGCGCCGTCGAATATCCTTCTGCGGATGCGCGCCGCGGGAGGCCGCGCCTGTTCGTTGCGGAAAATGGGGGAAGGATCGCCCGCGAAATGCGTGAAGAAATGCGAATGCTGGAAGATGCAATGCGAACGGATGTTCATCCGCCGGGTGAATGCCGCTCCTCTGGGAAAAGAGTTCCTCTCGTGTCCTCTGGCGAAATTTTCGGCGTCTTCGATCACGGCTTCAGCAGCCTGTTGAATGACTTGGATGGCGCGGATGTGATTGGACGCGGATTGCACGGATCCCTCGGATATCGTTTCGGCAACCCCGCCTCCTCACGTCGTCGGCTACGATCATCGGCTCGAAGCGGCGCGGAGCGTCCGCATCGAGAGGGCGCTTTCAAAGCGCCCCTCCTTGGGCGCCCCACAAGAACGACGAAAGCATGTTCGTTGTTCGGCAGAGAAGTCCAAAGACCACGATTCTTCGACGGTCTGTTGCCTTCATTCTCGCAGCCTCTGCCGGACATCGACAGACCGGTCTGCGCGATCCGGGAACGAGCGCTGCGCACATTCGCCGCGGATTGATGCTTGCCGAACTATCGCATCCCGCTACGGTCCGCCGCCGTTTCCCTTCCCCGAACGCCTTCAGCCCATCCCCAAAAACCGAACGGGAACCATGCAGCCCATCCACACCTATAACGTCGTCCCAAAGCTGCCCGCGCAGCTCGAACCCCTCCGCAAAGTCGCGCTCAATCTGTGGTGGACGTGGGAGCCGACGGCGAGGGCGCTCTTCCGGCAGCTCGATCCGGACATCTGGCATTCGACGAATCACAACCCGGTCCGTCTGCTGCAACTCTGCCGACAGGCACGCCTGGAAGAGATGGCGGCGAACGATGACTTCCTGCGCGACATGAAGGCCGTCGTAAAAAAATTCGACGCCTACATGACCCGCACGGACACTTGGGGGAAGACGCGCAAGGATTCGCCGCTCATGGGTCCCGTGGCGTATTTCTCGGCGGAGTTCGGGTTTCACGAATCGTTCCCGAATTACTCGGGCGGTCTCGGCATTCTCTCCGGGGATCACTGCAAGTCGGCGAGCGATCTGGATCTGCCCTTCGTGGCGATTTCGCTGCTCTACCGGCACGGCTATTTCAAGCAGCAGATCAACAAGGAAGGCTGGCAGGAGAGCCTGGCGCTGAACCAGAATTTCTCCCACCTCGCGGTGCAGCCGGTGTACGACGCGGAGAAGAATCACCTCACCCTCGGCGTGAAGATCCTCGACCGCTGGGTGCGCGTGCGTGTGTGGCAACTGGCCGTGGGGCGGATCACTCTCTATCTGATGGACACGAGCGCTCCGGAGAACGCACCCGAGGATCGCGAGATCACCGCGCAGCTTTACGGCGGCGACCATGAGATGCGCATCAAGCAGGAGATCATCCTCGGCATCGGCGGCATCCACGCGCTGAACGCGATCGGCATCAAGCCGTCCGTCTATCACATGAATGAAGGCCACGCGGCGTTCATTTCGCTCGAACGGATCCGCCGCCGCGTGCAGGAGGACGGGCTGGATTTCTATGCGGCGCTTCAGGGGACAGCATCGGGCAATATTTTCACCACGCACACGCCGGTGCCCGCGGGCAACGACGCTTTCCCGCTGGATCTGATGCGGAAGTATTTCGGCGAGTATCCCAAGCTCGTCGGGATCGACTTCGACACCTTCGCCAGCTTCGGCCAGACGCGGAAGGATCCGACCGAGCCGTTCAGCATGACGATCCTCGCGCTGCGCACGAGCCGTCACGCGAATGGCGTATCGGCCCTGCATGGGCGCGTGTCGCAAGGACTGTGGAAAGATGTGTGGAGCGGCGTGCCCGAGGAGGAGGTGCCCATCACGAGTGTCACCAACGGCATTCACACGAAGACGTGGATGGCGCCGGACTTCATCAAGCTCTACGACAAGTATCTCCCCGGCTGGGAGGAGCATCTCACGGACAAGGATTTCTGGCGCCGAGTGCAGGACATTCCCGATGAGGAATTGTGGGAGGTTCACCAGCGCCAGAAACGCCGGACGCTCGAATTCATCCGCGAGCGCACCCGCATGCAATGGACGCGCATCGGTGACACGGCGGACAAGATCCGCTCCATCTCGCGGATGCTGAATCCCGAGGTGCTGACGATCGGTTTCGCGCGGCGCTTTGCGACCTACAAACGGGCGACGCTACTTTTCAGCGACCGGGAACGGCTCCACCGCCTGATGAATCACGTGGAGCAGCCGGTGCAGTTCGTCTTCGCCGGCAAGGCGCATCCCAAGGACGAGCCGGGCAAGCGGTTCATCCAGGACGTCTATCGCTTCAGCCGCATGCCGGAGTTCGAGGGGCGCATCGTCTTCGTCGAAGACTACGACCACTATGTGGGCCGGCGGCTTTACCAGGGCGTGGACCTGTGGCTGAACAATCCGCGCCGCCCGCTCGAGGCGAGCGGCACCAGCGGCATGAAGCTGCCACCGAGTGGCGGACTGAATCTGAGCGTGCTCGACGGCTGGTGGTGCGAAGCACACACAGGCAAGAATGGCTGGGCGATCGGGCCGGAGATTCCCGAGAGCACGATTCCGCCCGAGCCCAAGATGGAGGACGAGGTGGATGTGAACAGCCTCTTCCACGTGCTCGAAACGCAGATCCTCCCGCTCTATTACGCCAAGCCCGACGGTCGCCTGCCGCTCGCATGGATCAATCTCATGCGCGAGTCCATCCGCACGATCGTCCCGGTCTTCAACACGCACCGGATGGTGAAGGAATACGCCGAGCGCCTCTACGAACCCGCCGCATTTGCACATGCGGTCCTGACGGAGGACTCCTGCAAGAAGGCCATCGAACTCGCCCGCTGGAAGGACAAGATCCGCCGCGACTGGCAACACGTGAATCTGTCCGAAGTTCGCATCCACACCGGCGACGGGACCAACGTCACCGTCGGCGACGCAGTGGAAGTGAGCGTCCGCACTTCGCTCGGCCCGATCACGCCCGAGTTCGTCCGCGTGCAGGCACTCGTCGGCGAAGCGAACAATGGCAGCATCAGCCACCCGGCAACGATCGACCTCGCGCAAGTCGAGGATCTTGGAAAAGGTTCCTTCCGCTTCGCCGGCACGATCCCGGCGCGGGAAAGCGGCAGCTACGGTCTGAGCGTGCGCGTCATTCCCACGCATCCGCATTTGATCCAGGACCACGAGTTGCGCCTGATCACCTGGGGGAACTGACCGAAGCACGGGGCGCCGGCTGCGGATTGCAGCGCGGCACGATCCGCGCTTCCTTCTCCGCCGCTCATGAGGCCTACCGACAGACCGTTCGCCGCCATCGCCGGTCCCCGTCCGATCAAAAACCTGTATTGGACGCGGACGGCACCGTCACAGATAATGCTCCGCATGGTTCACCCAGAATTTGCACACCTCCCCGCGCGATCAGCGGCACGGGATGCTGCGTCTGCTTCAATCCGCACCACCCCATTTCCCCGGGCATGCTGAGCTGCTCCACCTGCTGGAATTCGGGCCGTCACACCGACGGTGCCACAATGATCCAGGAAATCCTCGACCTTGGTTTCCAGAACATCGAACTCGGCCATGGCATCCGGCTCACCCTCGTCGAAGGCATCCTGAAAATGTGGGAGGCGGGCAAGGTGAACATCACCTCGCTGCACAATTTCTGTCCCCTCCCCGCCGAGATCCCGCGGGCCTCGCCCGACTGCTACCAGCTCAGCTCGCACCTCGACGGCGAGCGCGAGCGCGCCGTCCGCCACAGCTACAAGACGATCGACTTTGCCAAGCGGCTCGGCGCGAAATTCGTCGTGATGCACCTCGGCTCTGTGCCCATCGACGACTATACGGGAAAATTGGTCCAGCTCGCCGAAGCCGGGCTGCACAACTCCAGGCAGTTCGTGGACATGAGGATCGAGGCCCTCCGCAAGCGCGAGGCCAAGCAGGACAAGCCCTTCTTTCGCATGATCGACTGCCTCCGCCAGGTCGTGGACTACGCCGGCGAACGCGGCATTCAGCTCGGCATCGAGAGCCGGCACAGCTTCGAGGAAATCCCCAGCGAACGCGAAATGCTCGACGTCCTCGCGCGCATGAATCCCGAAGTCGTCGGCTACTGGCACGACTTCGGCCACGTCCAGGTAAAGCACAACATCGGCTTCCTCGATCACTTCGACTGGCTCGCGCGCGCCTCACCGCGGCTCCTCGGCTGCCATCTCCATGACACCAAATGGCCGGGCCGCGACCACATGGCGCCCTTCATGGGCAGTGTCGAGTATGACCGGCTCATCCCCCTGCTCCCGAAGAACACGCTCTACGTTTTCGAAATGAGCCCGCGCCGCACCGTGGAGGAAATCACCACCTCGCTCGCCAAGTGGAAGGCAAAGTTCGGGGAGTGATCTCCCGTGATGAAGAAACTCTTCCTGGCACTCGTCCAGCTCGCGCTGGCCGCCCTGCTCCTCTGGTGGGTATTCCACGACCCCTCCAAGCGGCAGGCCCTGCACGACGCCCTCCTGCAGGCTGACTGGTGGTGGCTCGCAGCCGGCGTCGGCGCGTACGGCCTTTTCGAAATCCTCGCCGGCATCCGCTGGCAGATCCTGCTTCGCGTCCAGGGCGTCCACCTCTCCTGGTCACGGCTCTACGGCCTGGTGATGGTCGGCCTTTTCTTCAGCCTCTTCATCCCCGGCGGGACCGGTGGCGACATCATCAAGGGCTACTACCTGCTCAAGGAAGCGCCCGTCGGCCGCAAGACCTCCGCCGCGCTCAGCATCGCCATGGACCGGCTGCTCGGTCTCCTCGGCGTGGCGATCCTCGCCGGCACCATCACCGCCCTCCGCTGGGACTGGCTCACGCAGACGCCGCTCACCACAAACTGCGTTTACACCGCGCTCGCCGTCCTCGGCGTCAGCGTCCTCGGGATCTTCCTCGCCGGGATCATTTCCGGCATGCGCCTCGTCCACGCGCTCCCGGAGAAACTCCCTGGACGGAATTTCCTCGCCACCATCTCCGGCGCCTACGCGCTCTACGGGCGCGCATGGTTCCCCACCATCTGCGCGATCCTGCTTTCCATCCTCGGCCACGCCGCCCACTACACCACCTTCTGCTGCGCGGCCAAGGCGATCGAGGATTCCGGCCCGCGAAAACCCACTGCGGTCGAAATGTACTCCGCCCTGCCCGTCATCGAAACCGTCGCCGCGCTGCCCATCACACCCGGCGGCCTCGGCACGCGCGAAAAACTCTTCGACGAAATGCTCACCCCACTCGCCGAACTCGATGAAGGCGTCGCCCCGGCCATCTCCGTCCTCGGCTACCTCTGCATAGCCTTCTGGGGCGTCGTCGGCGGAATCTGCTACATGTTCTACCGCCCGAGCGCCACGGAACGCCGCGCCATGCGCGCGGAGAGCGAGGCGCAGTTGAAGGGAACCCACCTCGGCCGATGAGCCGCCCGCGCAAGCGGGCTCCGCTCCCCCGCCCTTTCGTCACGGCAAACTTCGCCATCACCGCCGACGGCCGCATCAGCACGCGCAATCTCACCCCGGCCAGCTTCTCCTCGCCGCGCGACAAACGCCGCCTCCTCGAAATCCGCGCCGCGTGCGACGCCATCCTCGTCGGCGCACGCACGCTCGCCGCCGACACCATGACTCTCGGCGTCCCCGCCGAACTCCGGAAAAAGAATCGCCGCACCGGTCCGCCACTGCGCGTCGTGCTCAGCAACAGCGGCCGCATCGATCCCGCGCTGCGGATCTTCCAGAAGCCCGGTGCGCCCATCGTCATCTTCAGCACCCGTCGCATGCCCGCATCCACCCGCGCCTGGCTCTCGGAAAAAGCGGACCTCTTTCTCCACGAAACCGCGGCCGTGAACCTCCCGCTCGCGCTCGCCACCCTCCGCGCCGACTACGGCATCAAACGGCTCGTCTGCGAAGGCGGCGGCACACTTCTGCGTTCCTTCGCCGCCGGCGATCTGCTCGACGAACTTCACCTCACACTCTGCCCCCGCATCTTCGGCGGACGCGCCGCGCCCACGCTCACCGGCCTGCCCGGATCGTTCCTCCCGGCATCCGTCGCACTGCGCCTCGTCGAGATGCTCCCCATCGGCGACGAATGCTTCACGCGCTGGCGCGTCATCCGTCGCGACGCGCCGCCAACCTCGCGTGCCCGCCGCCACCAACCTCCGGTCGCTGCCGCGGCTACTGCCCGTGGACCGGCGCGAGATACTCGTGCGCCGCATGCATCTCGTAAGCCAGCGCCGCGATGAGCCCGAAATACATCAGCGCCATCTTCACCCTCTGCGCGGGCGTGATCGTGTAAAAATCCTCCTCCTCCGCCGTGCGTTTGCGGAACAGCGACAGCAACCGCGGCACCGACATCACCAGCAGCAGCCAGATGATGATGCTCGGCCGCGTCACCGCAAACCACAGCATGATCGCGAAACCCACCAGCCACATCCACGGCGACAGCGCCTGCGCCACATGCCCGCCATCGAGCTGGCCGACGGGCGTCAGATTGAAAAGATTCAGCCAGTACCCGCTCCACGCCAGCGCCACCAGCAGCGGCGTGTCCATCGCCATCCCCACCGCGTGGCAAATCGCCGCGCCCGCCGAGCCATACAGCGGCCCACCGATGCCGATCTCCGCCTCCTCGTACGCATTCTTCATCCGCCCCTTCAGCGCGATGAATGCGCCCATGAACGGAATGAACATCGGCGCACTCGCCGGCACGCCGAACTTCCGCGCCGCCACCACATGACCCATCTCATGGACGAAGATCAGCAGCACAAAGCCGAGCGCAAACTTCCAGCCCCACAACATCGCGTAGGCACCGATGCTCAGCAGCATCGTGCCGCCCGTCTTCGCGATCACCGGCAGAAACTTCATCACCGGCAGGATCAGGAATTTCAGCTTTGCCCCAAACTTCAGCAACAGCACGCCGATCACCACGAGCGGGCCGAGCGCCTTCTTCCACGCGCCCTCGCGCTTCGGCGGCGGCACGCGCAACGGGGCTGGCTGCGGTCTCGGCGAGTCGTCGGGATTGTCCACGTTGATCAATGCATCTCCACCGCGCAGGAGCCGAGGCCGCCGCGGTAATAGTTGAACTGCACGTTCAAGTGCTCCGCCAGGAGCGACATCGGCACGCAGGGATCGGCGATGCCTTTGGAAATCATGAATGCCGTGAGCCGCTGGCCGAACGGATTGTCGTGGCTGCCGGCCTGCCAGATCGAAACTTTCTCCGCCTTCCATGTCTCGTCCGGGCCGACGGTGATCGCCATCGTCGGCACCATCGAGATGTTGCCGCCGCCGCTCGTGCGCGCGTTCTGCGCGATGGTGAGCGGATGCAGTTCGACGACGCGCGTGGTGAGCTTGCGGTAGTCCTCGACCTTCGGCGCGGCGGTCTTGAATTTGCCACGGCGCGGCAGCGGGTCGTTGAACGCCCAGTGCTTCACATCGCCCTGCCCGCCCTGCATCACCGCGCACCGCACGCCGGCATCCCAGCTCGCGCGATAGGCGCGCGTGTCGGCCTTTGGAAAATGGAGATTCGCGTCGGCCATGCGCTGCTTCTTCGCGATGCGGTTGAAGAGCATCTCGCGGTCAGCCTTCTCGAAGGAAAGCGGATGCGTGACCGGCACCTCCGTGCCAGTCGCCGGATCGAACCATTCATCCATCCCCCAGAAGTGCCCGCTGCGGATGTCGAGCCCGAGTTCATTCACCAGCCGGGCCACGAGCGGGAGCTGCTCTGTCGGGCCGATGGGGCCGCAGATGCCCACGGGGCTGTCGTCCGTGCTCTGCTTCCACGCGTCGATGTATTCGAGCGCCTCGGCGAGATAGAAATCCTCCAGCGTGTCATACATCACCACGCGGAATCCGGGGCGGGTGAGCTTCTCGATGTCGCGCGGCGTGAGGCGGGCGACTTCATCGACGAGGTCCTTCGGCAGACAGGTGTAGTCCCACCAATCGGTGGAGATGCTGGAGGTGCGGAGTTTCATGGCGTGAGCGAACCCGGTTCGCGGGGGGGAAGGCAAGTGCTCAGTTCTCAGTGCGCAATCCTCAGTGGAAGCGGGCCGATCTGAAAACCGGACACTGGGCACTGGGCACTGGGCACTGGCAACTGCGCCTCTCTCAGCTCGCGTAGAACTTCTTCGCGAGCCAGCCATGCACCGGCACGCACGCCAGCAACACGAGCGCGGCGATCAGGCTTGCGGGCGTCTTGCGCAGCGGTGTCGGCACGCTCGGCAGAACACAGAGCGCAGCCTGCATCACAGGCAGGATGCGGATGAATCCGCCGATGCGCGGCGGGAGCGGCGCGGGAGGCACGCGCATCAACTCGGCGGTGTTCAACCCGCAAAGGATGATCGCGACGAGCCACAAGGCGGGCGATGGATCGCGCAGGAGGGTGTCGGTGACCTGTTTCAGCAGGATGAAGCCGACAAGAAGCGAGCCGAGCGGCAGGATCCGCGGCAGCCGCGGGTAATCGGGCCGCGTCTCAAAGCGTGCAAGGTTCGTGACTGCCGCGATGTACAACACCAGCAGCAGCGCTGCGCCGACAGCGACGAAAAACGTGAAGCTGCGATGCCCTCCGGCGAGTGCGAGCACCGTATGCACCGAGAGCGCCACCGGTTCGAAGAACGCGAAATGCAGCGCGCCGCCGAGCATTGCCGAGTCGGGTGCGAGCCCGGCGGCGGCGCCCACGAGCAGGCTCATTCCGCGGCACAGACCCATGTTCACCGCGCCGACGACGGGGATTTTTTTGGTGAGGAAATTGTAGAGCACCACGCCGAGGAGGACGCCGAGCCCCATCAGCACTGTCGCCGGCCCGCTCATGAAGCACATGCCGAGTCCGAAGATGACGAGGTTGCCGGTGACGATCCACGCCGCCGCGCGCGGGATCGCGCCACTCGGCAGCGGGCGCTTCGGGCGGTCGCGCTGGTCTTCCTTGAAGTCTGCGAGGTCATTCATCGCCAGTCCTGCCGCGTAGAGAAACAGGCTCGCGAGGATGGCGTACACCACGCGCGCATCGAGCCGTCCGCCGGTGGCGATGAGGAACCCCGCGAGCGGATCGCCCGGCACGGTGAAGAGGTTCGGAACGCGGAAGAGTTGCAGCCAGGCTTTCATTCGGAGCTACGGATTACGGGGCTCACGCAAAGACGCCAAGGCGCAAAGCCAAGGCTGACGCATCAAAGTATGCAAGCCGGTGCGAGGCGGCGGCACAAAGCAGGCGGGATTTTCAACCGCACGAGGGCGAGCGCCGCGACTGGAGCGAGTGAAGCGCAGCGCGTGGAGCGCAGCGCGTCCCGCCGGCCACGTCCTTGCGCCGCAAGCCTGATCTCTCTTTGTGAATGTGCGTGTTCACGAAAACGTGCCAAGGAAGTGACGCTGCGCGTGGTGTCGTCGTGGCCGCCGGGACGGGCGGCGCTCCATTCGCTCTGCGCCATCCCGCCACCTTCGCCGTTCCTGCCGCGCGAGGTTGAAAACCCCGCCTCCTTTGCCTGCAGCCTCGCAAACCGATGAAACGCAAACGGGGCAAGGCCCGCGCCCTGCCCCGTTGCTGAATTCAAATCGGTGGCTGTCCTATCCTTCCATCGGCCCTTGGACGCCGCCGCTGGCCTGCTCTCCGGTGACGTGCAGGGCTTTGTAGCCGCCGGTCGCCTTGAAATAGATGATGAGCAGGAGATAGAGGACGGCCATGGCCATCGGGACGTAGGCGGTGAGTTTGAGCGCCATTTTTCCGCCGAAGATGCCTGCTGTCTGCACGGGCTTCTTGTCAGCGTCGGCCGAGGGCTTCGCACCTGCCCACCAAGTCGCGAGCTTCGCGTGGTTTTCATCCTTCTTGCCTTCCTTGGCGAGGAGTTCCCCCGCGCGGGCGAGTTCCTTGCCGCCATCCTCAAGGACGCCGACTTTCGCGCCATCGAGGCCGACGGTTTTGAATCCGAAGAACGTATTTTCGTTTGCCGCCTTGTAGCGCTCGTAGGTCGCTGGAGCGACTTCCTGAAGGTTCTTCGAGGCATTGAAGTCCTGCTTGAAGCCGATCGCGGGTCCGCCAAGCAGACCGGCGGAGAGCATGCCGACGCCTCCGAGCATTCCGATGGCAACGGCACCGCCTTTCGGAAAGCGCTCGGATGCCACTGCAAGCATCGTCGGCCAGAGGAAGGTCTTGCCGCACGCATAGACCGTCGCGGCGATGATGCACATGATGACCGTGCTGGCTCCGCTGAGGAGCGTGAGGCCGATCGCGCCGAGGCAGGCGCTCACGAAGAGCAGGCCGAGCGGCGAGATGCTGTGGACGATCGGGCCGGCGATGAAGCGCAGGCAGAACATCAGCAGCGAGGTATAGACGAACAGCTTCAGGCCGGCCGCAGGGCTTTCCATGATGCTGCCGGTGATCTTGCTGATCCAGGAGTCGGTGCCGAGTTCCACGTAGCCGACGAGCGCGTGGATGATCAGGAGGACGATCATGAGCGGTGCAAAGACCGATCCAATCATTTCACCGAGCGTGACCCCCGCCGAAGCGGCTTCCGACCTCGGGAACTTCTGCCCGAGCAGCATGATTCCGTATGCAATCACGGGGATGAGGAAGAGCGACATCTGGATTTTCCAGTCCGCCGCTGCGACAGCGGCAGTGCCCGCCGCCGCGTCTGCAGCCTTGCCCGCCATGAATGCGGACGCCAGACCGCCGAGCACGAGACCTGCGGGCCAGCCCGCGTGAAGGATGTTCAGATAGTGCGACTTGTTTTTCGGGAAGAGCGTGGCCGTGAGCGGATTCACGACGGCCTCGGCGAGGCCGTTGCCGATGGCGAAAATGAACATTCCCCAGAACAGGCAGTTGAACGCCGCAGTCTTCCCGCCAGCCGCAAATGCTGCGGGTGCCGCGAGTGTGATCACCGCGGAGATAAAGTGCAGGATGAACGCCGTGACCATCAGTTTGCCGTAGCCAATTTTGTCGGCGAGCAGCGAACTGATGATGATGACGATGCCGAAGCCCGTGAGACCGCCGCCGGTGATGGCGCCAAGTTCGGTCATGGTGAAGCCGAATTGCTCGGCCCATTGGCCCAGAATTCCGCCGCGGACGGAGTAGCCGACGCCGGCTGCGAGGATTGCCATGAACCCTGCGAACAGGAGCCGGCTGGCGTTGGGTGCGATGCCTTCAGTTTTTGCGGACATGATGATGGAGGTGGTTTGGGTGTGGTTGGTGGGTTGTGGGGGAAAATTGCCGTCGCAATTAATACACTTCGTCGTGCGTGCCGACGCTGGTGAGAACGATTTTTTCTACGCCACCTTTGGCACGCTGCGAAGGCCAAAGATGATGCGACAGTCGTAACCGCATGAGCTGGCGTGGAAGCCGGCGAGCGCGCCGCGAAGGGCGTGGGTCTTCAGCTTCGGGTCGTAGAGATTCGTTTCCATCCGGCGCAATGTTTCGGCTATTCAACGCTGGCGTTCGGCGTTCCCAGCCACGAAACGTTTCAAGGCTCGCTCAAAACGTGGCGTGGATTGGAGGACGCGCCTCGTGCTACTCAACGGGATCCTCCCATTGCTTGCTCAGACGCGCGATGAGTTCATCCGCAGTGTAGCTCTTCAGTTTGCCCGCGCGCGAGAGGGCCATCGCCTTGCGACCGTAGGCTGCGGACTCCTTGCGCCAGGACTCGATCCGCTGCCGCCGCGCGATTTCCAGCATCATGTCCTGATCTTCGGCAGAAAGTTTTCCGAAGATTTGCAGAGCGTCGTTGAGCGTTGCGGTGGCGGCCATGGGAAAAATATGCCCTAGTGCGTCCAGGCCGGCAATTTCACAATCGCGCCGCCCTTCAGCGCGCTCTCGTGGGCGCAGAGGCCGACGCAGGTCCAGTTCGCGGACTGCTTCGCGTTTGGAAACGGGTCGCGGTTTTCCACGAGCGACATCACGAATTCATTCGCGAGGTGCGGGTGACTGCCGCCGTGGCCGGCACCCTGGGTGAAGGAACGGTGGCCCTTCTTGCCCTTGCCGCCATACACGCCGCCGGTGGTGAAAGGCTGCAATGCCTTCGGCAGACGCTTTGCAAAGTCGGGCGTCTTGATGAGCTTCGGGATCTTCGATTCCGGGAGCTTCGCAGTGTGCAGCACCAGCGGCTGGTGCTCAATGAGCGGCCACTCGACGGATGCCTTGTCGCCATACACGTCGATGCTCTCGCGGTACTGCCGCGCGGTGTCGAACAGGCTGCGGATGATCCGCGCGCTCACGTCGGTGCCCTTGTACTTGATGTGCGCCGTCTCGACGGCGAACGGCGAACCGTAATTCTTCACCAGCTCCTTGCGGATCGTCCCGCTGCCGAAGCACGACACATATTCCGCAGGCGCGCCGACGAGACCCGACACCGGGCCGACGCAATGCGTCGCGTACCACATCGGCGGCAGGCCCGGCCAATAGTTTGGCCAGCCGTCCATGTCCTGCTGATGGCTCGCCTGCACGAACTGCAGCTTCCCGAGCTTCCCGCTGTCGAGCAGCTCCTTCATGAAAAGATACTCCCGCGCGTACACCACCGTCTCCGCCATCGTGTACTTCAGGCCGGTCTGCTTCACG
>Ga0209181_10006573_pt1 | contig 16241 bp, 9 predicted proteins | sample MAT05_FD_187208 | JGI IMG/M metagenome (GOLD analysis project Ga0209181, IMG submission 187208) | Freshwater microbial communities from Lake Fryxell liftoff mats and glacier meltwater in Antarctica - MAT-05 (SPAdes) (version 2) | ecosystem: Environmental > Aquatic > Freshwater > Ice > Liftoff... | reverse complement strand
GAATCGGATTGATCGCATAGGTGGCGATATTGGGGCCAGGGTCGGTGGCAATGTCGGCGGGATTTAGTTTTTCGCCATGGACGGATTCGGCGCCGGTTTTGTTAATTATTGGATTTGGGTCCAGCGTGCTAGGCGAGGCCGATGTCGATTCAGTGGGTGGGCTGTCTTGGCGTATCAGCCACGGTATTGAGCACACGGCTAGCGCGAATATAATCAGCGGTGGGCGGTTGATTTTCATCGCGCGGCCAGCGCGTTTGCGTTGCGGCCAATCATGCGCTGTTGGGCGCCGTTCAGCGGTTGGTGATTGTGTGGCCGCTGTGGGGTGCGCGCTGCTGGCAGTGGCGTCACGCAGTGCCCGAAATGCGGTTCGCCACAGCGCCAGTTGTCGCGGGCAAACATGACCTACAAGCGCAGTCGTGACGCTTTGCCCTGTGCCTGCCATCTATTGCCCGAACGCCGCAGAAGTTCCGGCCCAGAATTGGCAGAAATCGGTGGCCTAGAACCCTGTGGCGGATGTCCGGAATGACACGGAAATCGCGTTGTCTGAGTTCGACTGGCTGTCACAAACGGGGGGAGGCCGACGATGCGGTTGCGCGAGTTTGCAAGTGGTTGCGCGTTGGTTGCGTTGTTGTGCGGCGCCTACGCGCAAGCGGGCGACACGGACGCGCCGAACGTGGATCTGACAACGCCCGCAAACGGCTGGCGCCATCACGGCATGGCGGGCTGGTCAAACGAGGCGCGCGTTGCCTATCCGACGCCGCCGATTGATCGCGGCGGCCAGCGCGGGCGGTCGTTGATTGAGGGCCGCTTGCTCGGGTTCAAGTCCAAGCGCCAGCCGCATACTTTAAGCGTGAATGGCAATCCGCTGCCCTTGTACACCGATGACGAGGGGCGCTTCGTGCGGCCTTATGCCTTTGGCGCGGGCTCCAATAGTGTGTCGGTGGTGAGTAGCGATGGGCAGACGCTCAAGCGCGTGCAGTTTTACGAGGCGAATACGAATTTGACGCCGGCGCGTATCCGCATTGTGCTGGGTTGGGACGACCCAAAAGCCGAGGTGGATTTGCATGTGCTGACGCCGGATGGGCAGCACGCCTTCTGGGCCGATCCGGTGATGACTAACGGCGGCGGGCTAGATCTGGATAGCGTCGACGGGCCTGGCCCGGAAGTGTTCACGATGACCGCCCCGTTGCGTGGCGCGTATGCGATCTACGTCAACTATTGGGGTAATTTCGGTGCCGAGGGCTACAACTTCGATACCGGCAGCAACCAAAATGAGGTCATCACCGCGCGCGTCACTTTGGTGTTCCAGGAGAACACCGTGAATGAGAAGCGCGAATTTTTCATCGTGCCGCTGCGCGCCATCGGCGAGCTGCAATTGATCAAGGCCTTCCGCTATTGAACGCGCCCACGCCATCTGAGAGCTCGGTCTCGACTGAGATTCGTCCTGTGCTGAATCCGATTACTCCTGCGCGGCGCAAGCTATCCAGCCGCGCGCGTTGGCTGCTGGGGCTCAGCGTGCCATTGCTGGTGGCCAGTTGCATGGGCGTGCGCGCCTTGCAGCCCTTGGGCGAGCGTACGCTAGCTGCGCATAGTGCCTTGCAACTGGATCTGACGCGGCCCGACGCGCTGATTGAGAGTGCGCATTTGGCGCGGCTGCCGCGTGATTTGCTGAAAGTCCCGGTGCTGCGCGACACGCTTACCGAGGAATTCGTCTTCTACTACGAGGGCAATGCGGATCGCTTGGGGATTACTGGCGCGCTGCGCCGGATTGCCTTCGAGCACGATCTCAATCTGCGCGACGATCTGATCAACGCGCTGCTGGACCAACCCGCGGAAGTTGCATTGTGGCGCACTGAAGACGGCAAACTCACGCATGCCTTGCTGAGTATCCAGCGCGGCAAGCTGGCGAAATTGTTGCAGCCACTCGCTGAGATGGCCGCGCCTGACACGCAATTGAGCAAGGTCGGCGAGTTGCATGTCGACGGTAGCGCGGTGCCCGTGTTGCGGCTGCGTTATCTGCCGGGGCGTGCGATTTTGTTGATGGCTTATGCGGACCGCTTGCTGGTGTTGTCGTCGGCGGAGATGCTGCAAGAGACGGCGCAAGCCGATAGCCCGCTCGGCGCGCCCGAAGTGGCTGAGCTTGAGAAATTGCTCGCCGACGGCAGCGAGTTTCCGGCGCATTTTGGATTAGGGAAGCGTCGCGTGGAGCAACGCATCACGCTGAACTCGCAAGTTCTCGCGCTCGGCTATGGGCAGTTCATTCCGCAGATCGCGGGTCTGCGTGTGGAACTCAAACGCGGCAATTGGTCGGCGCATTTGGCGCTGAATCCGGGCGCAGCGGCACCGCTGGCCTTTGGTCGGCTGTGGCAGAGCATGCCGATGGGCGCGAGCGCGTGTGCAGCGGCGCCCTTGTCTGCTGATGCGAGCGCGCCCCTATTCGCGCGATTGAGCGCAGCAGACTTGCTGAGGAGCGATCTCGGCGCGCAACTCGACCAGCCGCTAGCCTTGTGCTGGTATGGCAGCTCGCGCCTGCATACGCCGCTGCTGGTGACGCATTTACGCGATGCAGATGGCGCTGCGGACGGCGCGCTAGCGCAGAGCTTTGAGCGCATGGTCGGCGCCTACGAGGAAAAGGCGCAAGGCGGTCGATTCGCCGTTCTGCGCCGCCAAGTGGGCGACGCAACCGTGTGGACACGCGTGGTTGGCTCCAGCTACGGCATGTATGCCGCAGATAGTTTTAACGAGCCGGAAGCATTGACGAATAGCCATTATTTCCGGGTCTCACTGGCACGCCGCGGCGACACTTTGCTGTTTTCGCTGGACGATCAACTGGTGACGCAAGCCTTGGCGACCCTAGACAGCCGCTTTCCGTCGCTCAAGGAGCAATTGCCGCAGAGCGGCGAAGTGCCGATCTATCTTGCGGCTGACAGCTTGGCAACGCTGCTGGAGAAAGAAAGCCTGGCAAGCCTTCCCGCGGATGTAGAAGCGCTATTTCGCAACGCCGCCGAGAGCCATCTGCTGCCGAAGTTGCGCGCCCTGGGGCAGCACAAACGCTATGCGCTAGCGCTGCCGACAAAGCCGCAAGTCGATCAGGAATGGACCTGGGTGCCTTTGCAATGGAGTGAGCTGTGAGGGCGCATCTCGCTGAGCGCAGTCGCGCACCGTCATTCGTCATCCCCGCGCAGGCGCGAATCCAGTGCATGTCGACGACTTTGTATGTTGCGCATACAGACCGACGCGCCGCAGGCGGGGCATTGGTTTCTGTGCCGAGTGTGGGGCCACCCGCGCGCGCGGCGCGATGGGCGCGCGCAGTGCTCGCGGCAACAGTTTTGGCTGCGTGTTCGACCACCGCAGTTGCGAACGTGTCGCCCACCCCGACGCTGGACGCGGCGCAGTCGCAGATATTTCGTGCGTGGTTTGTGCGCATCGTGCAGGAGCAGTTGCGCCAGGGGCCAAGCCCACGTTGGACGCAACGCGATTGCGCGGGGCTGGTGCGTTTTGCGGCCAATGAGGCACTCAAACCACACGACGCGCGCTGGTTGCGTGGGCTTGGGATTGGCACGCAATCGCTGCCACCCGAGAGCGATCTCAGCGCCGAACAGCGCAGCCTGGCGCAACGCTGGAACCAAGGCGCGGGCCAGATCGGGCCCTATGTGACGGCAATCAAATTGGTACAACACAACAGCGTACTGGTGGGCCGCGACGTACAGCAGGCGCGGCCCGGAGATCTGCTGTTTTTTGATCAGGGCGATGAGCAGCATCTGATGATTTGGATGGGTCGTTTCATCGCTTACCACACCGGCACCAGCAGCGCGGCCGATTCCGGCCTGCGCGCCTTGAGCTTGCCGCAACTCATGCAATGGAAGGACACACGGTGGATACCGGACGCGAACAATCCGAATTTCATCGGTGTGTATCGATTGGGATTCTTAAGCCGATGAAGAGCCTCGCGCGAGGTGTGCGTTGTGGCTGGCTTGCACTCAGCCTGTTGCTGACGGTTGCCGCGCCGGCGCTGGCGACGCAGGACGACAGCATTCCGGCAAGTGACTATGTGCAGCAGCAGGGTGAACAGTTCTTTTTGCTGGCGGATGCGAGTTTCGCCAGCGATGAGCGCGCGCAAGTGCGGCTGGAAGCGCCCGGACGTGACTATCGGCGCTACATCATGGAGGGCTATGGCGGCGCCGATGTGCGCGTTTATCGCGTGCCCAAGCCATTGGATTTCTTGCAGAAACAGAAAAATCTGCACCGCTTACAGACGACCCCGAATTTTCGTGGCGAGGGCTTGAGCAATACCTTGGCCTATCTGTGGGATGCCTGGTATCGGCAATCGCGTCGCGCCATGCAAAAGGCCTTCTCGTACGCTGCGCGCAAGACCGTCCTTGAGGAAGCGCCGGCTTTGCGCATGGGCGAGGGCATACGCGCGCCGACGACGTTCTCGCCACAGCCGCAATTCGCGCCCATTGCAGGGCTGGAATTGGTCGATCAGTTCCGTTATCCCTTGTGGGAATCCAAGCCAATTGCGCCGCCGGCGGGCGTGCAGTTGGAAGGCTCGTCGAGCGAATTCACCACGCCGATGGATGGCAATGTCTACATCCCCATCGGCACGCTCAAGCCGGGCCTATACATCGTCGAGGCGTTGATTGGAAACTATCGCGCGACGACCGCGGTGTTTGTGTCCGACACCGTGGCGATCACCAAAATTGCCGGTGAGGAATTGCTGGTTTGGACTGCCGATAAGCATGCGGGCACGGCGGTGCGCCGCGCTGAAGTGCTGTGGACTGACGGCGTGGGCGTGCTCACGCGCGGGCAAACCGATGGCGACGGCATCTTGCGCTTGAGCCACGCCAGCCCTGAGCGCTCGTACGTGCTGGGCGAGGACGCGCAAGGCGGCGTGTTTGTGTCTGAGAATTTCTACTACGACAGCGAGATCTACAACAGCAAGTTGTACGCCTTTACTGATCGCCCCTTGTATCGCCCAGGCGACTGGGTAGAGGTCAAGATTCTGGGCCGCGAGTTCTTGAATGCGCGCGATTCGCAGCCGATCAAAGCCGCGCCTATTGCACTGACCGTTATCGATGCAAACGGCACGGCACTGCAGACGCTGAACCTGGATATGCGTGCAGATTCGGGTGTGGCGACGCGCTTTCAACTGCCGGCGAACGCCAGTGCCGGCGGCTATGAGCTGCGCTTCACGTATCAGGATCAGCTCTACAGCAGCGCTTTTCGGGTGGCCGAGTACATCAAGCCGCACTTTGAAATCGTCATGGATTTGGACCATGCCGAGTACCGCACGGGGCAGGCGGTGGTCGGTGAATTGACCTTGATCTATCCCGATGGCAAACCCGTCGCGGGCGCGAATGTGGAGATCAGTTTGCGCGCGCAACAACTGTCAATGGTCGACAACGAGTTGCAGTACTTGGGCCAGTTTCCGGTCGAACTGACCACGGCGAAACTGAAGTCCGACGCGAACGGCAAAGTGCCGCTAGCGTTACCGGCGGCCGAAAAGCCCTCGCGCTATCTGCTGAGCGTATTTGCCAGTGATGGGGCGGCCTTCCGCGTGCGCACCAGTAAGGAAATTCTGATCGAACGCGGTGCGGCGCAATACCGTTTGCTGGGCGAACGCCGCTTCAGCGCGGCCGGCGATGCGGTCAAATTCCGCTACGCGCTGGAGGGTCAGGGCACGCAGCGCCCAGTCAGCTACACGTGGTTGCGCCTGGAAGATCGCAGCACCGGCGGTGACGTGTTGAGCATGGATGCGAGCGATTTCGAGCTTAGCTTCGCGCAGCCCGGCAGCTACCACCTGACACTGCTGGATGCGGATGGATTGATCTTGGGCGGGAGCGCGCACGCGGTCAGCGGCGATGGCGTTAAAGCCTCAGCGGGCAGCATCGAGATCGTGCTCGATCAGGCCGAATACGCCCCCGGTGATATTGCCGAGGCGCTGATCACCTTCCCCGAAGTGGTGGCAGAGGCGCTGCTGACGCTGGAACGCGACCGCGTGGAAGCGACCGCGCTGCTCGGCGATGGCGGCCGATGGCTGAAGCTCAAACGCGTGGGCGAAAACCAGTTCCGCGCGCGCATTCCGGTAGCGGATCACTTCGCGCCGAACCTGACTTTCTCGGTGTTGTACACGCGCAATGGCGATTACAGTTTTCAAAACGCGGGCATTCGCGTGCGCGCGCCTGCTATTGAGGTTGGTATCACCACGGACCGCGAAATTTATAAACCGGGCGATACCGTGACCGTGGATCTGAGCACGCAGTTATCGGGCGCGCCGCTCTCCGCACGTCTCACGGTCTCAGTGGTCGACGAGATGATTTACGCGCTGCAGCCTGAAATAGCGCCGGCCATTGGCGACTTCTTTTATCACCCGCGCCGCAACAATGTGCGCACCAGCGCGAGTTTGTCCTTCATCAGCTATGACCTGGCACTGCCCGGCGTACTCGGCGCACCGCGTGCCACCGAGCGTAGCGAGCGCGGCGTCAAAGTGCTCGAACGCCCGCGCCGCGAGGACGTGGACACGGCCGCATGGCAACCGGATTTGGTCACCGATGCGAAGGGTCACGCGCGCTTTCAATTCCGCATGCCGGATTCGCTCACGCGTTGGCGGATCACAGCACGCGCAGTAGCCGCGGATGGCACCGTTGGCCAGCGCCAAGCTTTTTTGCGCTCGCAGTTGCCGCTGTATTTGAAGTGGAGCGGCCCTACGCATTTTCGCAGCGGCGATCGTCCTAGCCTCGGCGTGTTGGTATTTAACCAAGGCGATAGCGCCAGCCAAGCGGAATTGCTCACGCGCAGCGACGGCCAGGAGTTCGCGACGCCGGTGAGCTTGCCGCGCGGTGTGAGCTATCTGCCGATTGCGCCTGGCATCAATATCGATGGCGATGTCGATTTCAGCCTGCGCCAGGGCGCTCAAACTGTCGACGCCTTGCGTGTGCGCCTGTATGCGGACGCTGCCGACTGGATGCAAACGCATAGCGAATCGATCGTCATCAATGGCCTGACGACGCCACTCGATCTGCCGGCCGATGCGCGCAATCTGCGCGTGCGTCTGGCCAATGGCCACAGCCAACTCGTGCGCGCGGCGCTAGATGATCTGCTGGAGTATCCGTGGGGCTGCGTGGAGCAGACGGCGAGCCGTCTATTGCCGTTGAGCTTGGCCTTTGGCGAGCTGCAAGCCGCGGATGCGCGCGTGCGCGATCGTTTGCGCTTGATCCTGCAGAACAGCCGCCTGCGTCTGGTGCAAATGGCCGGCCCGAATGCGCGCTTCAGTTGGTGGGATGCGGGCGCCGAGGATGCCTTCCTCACCGCCTATGCTTACTACGCCGATTTCCACGCCAGCCGCGCGCTGAAGTTGTCAATGCCAGACGATCATTGGCAACGTGTGCTGGAAATCTATGCCGAGCGCAGCGCACAAACGCCCCTGCTGCAGCGTGCGCTGATCCTGGATTTCGCGCATGAAATGCGGCTGCCAGTGCAATCTTTGCTGCAAGCGTTGGCGACCGATCTGGCCGATCTGCCCGCGGTGGCGCAGTCAAAGGATGCGGATTCGGCGACGGCGAGCTTGGTCTTCAATGCACCAGATTCCGATCTGGGTTTGGCCATCGCGCGCTTGCTGGTCGCCGATGTGGCCACGGCTGCCAAGGTGTCGTTAACGGGCGCTTTCCATGCACGCTTGCCTGCGGCGCTAACGCGCGTATCGACGAGCCGTGCGCCACTGGCGCAGGCGCTGGTTCTGCGCACGCGTGGGGCCGATTCGGCACAGATCGAGGCGCTGTTCGCTCAACTGGCGCCCGAGCACGCCACGCTGGAACGCGCCCTGATCTTGACTTGGCTGGCGCAGCCTTTGGCGATGCCAAACGCGCTCCTGCCGACGCCGACGCCAATCGACACGAATGGCTGGCGTGCGCTCGAAACGCCGAATGGCGACACGCGCTGGTTCTGGCAGACCGCCGCAAATCCGAGTGCGTTGGTACTTAAATCATCTGCACCCGCTGGCACGCGCGCCTTGATCAGTTTCGACAGCGCAATCGCACCCAAATCCACGGTTCCGGTCACGCTGACACGGCGGCTGTGGCGGCTGGTGCCGGGCGAGGGGGAATTCGCCTTCAACGCCGAAGCCGTCGCGCCGGGCGCGGTGTTGTCTTCCAGCACCTTGTATCTGGACGAGATCACCCTGGTGGGCGGCGCACAAAAACCGCTGCGTTATGGCCTGGTCGAAGTCCCCTTGCCGCCCGGTGCCGATGTGGAGCGCACGACCTGGGGGATTTCCGTGAGTGGCCTTGGCGGCACGGAATCGGCGGCGCTGGAAAAGGCGCGGCACGAGAGCGGCGAATTACGCTACGGGGTGCCCATCGACACGCTCGCGGGTGAGCTCAGTTTCCGCCATTTGGTGCGCTTCTCGCAGAAGGGCCAGTTCCGCTTGCCCCCCGCGCGCTATCAGCGCATGTATGCGCCAGAAGAGCAGGCTTTCGAAGTGACTCCGGCGCTCGGCGAGATCGAGGTTCGTTGAGTGTTGCGCCTGCCGGCTGGCGGCGTGACAGTCGGCGCGCGAGGCTTGCGCTGGCTTGTGTGTGCTTCCATTGGCACCGGCCGGCTCACGGCGTTGCTGGCCGCGCTGGCCATGATTTGCAGCTCTGGCGCCGCGGCGGAAGCGCTGCAGCTAGCGCGCATGGTCGACGGGCGCGCGAGTTTGACCGAGCTATCGACCGATGGCCAAGTGCACACGCGTCCACTGCCGCCGGATTGGCAAACGCCACTCGGTAGCTTGTGGAAGCTCTATGTGCACGCCTATTTGATCGACAACGCGCTCGCTGATCCGGGTTATCAGTGTGCCGGCCAGCATCGTGATGAGGTTTATTGCTGCCAGCCTGGCGAGCGCATCGACCGTGATCAGGCCTTGGTGCGCTCCTGCGGTCTCTACTACGCGCCAGCGCGTTTGGGATTAGACGCGACCGCATGGCGCAACTATTGGGCGGCGCGACAATCGCCGTCTTGGCTGCGCGATCTCGCCGGTATGCGGCCCTCGGTGCAGGTGCCGGTCGCGCAGCTCCTGAGCAGCTTATCGAGCTTGCCGCGCCAGACGGAACTGCGCCGAATCTTGCTCGATGTGAGCCTGACGGCACGTGATCCACGGGTGATTGGGCAGCTCGGTGCAAGCTGGCGCGTGAAAACCTGGAGCTGGTATCGCGGCGACGACAAAGACGCGCGCATCGGCGGATTTGCCGGTTGGTTGGTTGACGGCACACCGGTTTTCGCCTCGGGCGAAGGCAGCAGCCAGAGTGTGCTGTCGAAGTTTGCAAAAGTCCTGCGCACGCAATCTACGGCGGCGCGCGCGGTCGATGGCGGCCAGTGCGTGGAAGTGCAGTTGTTCACGCGCTATGCCATCGCCGCCGTCGAACGCGAGGGCATTGCGGCGACCGCGGGCACGCTGCGCGGCAGCTTTGATGTGCGTTTCGAGAACGGCAATCGTGTGCGTATCGATAGCACGGGTGAGTTGTTACTGGTTCTGACCGGCGCTGCGCCAACCTTGATCGCACGCGTGGATCGCGAGGAATATGTAGCGCGCGTGCTTGATCGTGAGGCCGCGCCAACGCCAGCGGCAGCCGCCGATGCCTTGGCGATTGCTATCCGCAGTTATTTGCAGCAGAACGCCGTGGCGCGCGGCGATTGTCTAGCCATCGATGACAGCAGCGCGAAGCAACGCATGGCCCCGCGAGCGGCCACGGCTGCCGCGCGCGCCGTGGCTGCGCGCACCGCGGACTTGGTGCTCTCGGGCACGCCGGTGCGCTACCACCATGATCGTGCCGATGAGCAGCGATTGAGTTGGTTGCTGGCGGTCGATCAGGCCAACGCCGGCGCGGATTTTCAGACCATTCTGATGGCGGCGTTCCCGCGCGCGAGCTTGAGCCGCTGGGATCGCCCGACTGCGGATTGCCAACGGCTGACGGCTGCTGAGCGCTGGTTGCAGGCGCGCATTCCCGAGTGGCGCGAGCGGCTCGATCGCGAACCCGGCTATCAGGAGGTACGCGGTTTTTCGGTGTGCAAGCTCAACAGTGGACGGCCACACACGGACTACGCGCGTCAACGTATCCATGTGCGCGGACCGTTAAGCTTGCAAGATCGGCTGGATCTCGCGCACGAATATCTGCATTTGGGTTTTGCCAACCATCCACGCGGCCGCGACGAAGCCTTCGTCGAGGCGCTCGCGCGTCATCTGATTCTGGAGTAACTGATGGGTCGCCTTATTTGCGGCGTGCGTTCTTGGCAGCCACTCGTCACCCAGGCAATCACACGAGCTTGCGCCAGCAAGCCATTTAGCCGTCAGGCCTTGGTCTGTTTATTGTCGCTATGCAGCGCGACTTTCTGCTTCGCGCAGGAGTCAGCGTCGGAAGGCGAGATGTCCGCGCGCGTGGAAATCGACACCCCGCGCGGCGGTTGGCGCGTTGGCGACGGGGCAGGCGCCAACTTTTCGCAAGCAGTGAATTACCCGGCAGTCTCGGTGAGCACACCGGGCGATCAATCGGACGCGGCGCGCATTCGCGGTCGCATCGTGCGCTCTGCCACGCAAAAACCGGCATTGCTGGTGGTGAATGGCGTCGCCATGCCGCTGCGTTTGGAAGACGACGGCGGCTTCGACCGGCCGTATCTGTTCCCCGCGGGCAGCAATAGCATTGAGATCCGCGACGGCGAGCGCACGGCCTCGCGTCGCGTGCAGTTTCACGGCGGCGGCGGCGGGCAGACGCCGGCGAAGCTGCGCGTTCTGCTGGCCTGGGATAGTGATAACACCGATCTGGACTTGCACGTGATCACGCCGGATGGTGAGCACACCTTCTATGGCAATCGCGTGGTGCCGAACGGCGGCGCGCTCGATGTTGATGTCACCAGCGGCTATGGCCCAGAGATCTTCGCCACGCCAACGCCCTTGCCCGGCAGTTACTTGGTGTATGTGAATTACTTCGGCGGCGCGCAAGACCAAGACGCCGACGGCAATGGCGCGATCACCACGGCCAGCATCACGCTGATCAGCCAGGAGGGCACGCCGAACGAGAAGCAGCAAACTGTATGGGTGCCGATGCGGAATGCGGGCGAACTGACCTTGGTTAAACGATTCAGCTATCCGTAAATTCGAGATGGCGGCGGGCGGCGCGGCCGCGATTAGACTGGCGGCCCGGAACTGCTGGCGTCTCAACCCATGCGCATTCTACGTTTGCTACCGATTTTGCTGTTGGGCTTCGGCGTTACGGCGCACGCGCAGAGCCAGCGCGCGATCAAAGATTGGGTGGGCGCTTGCGATAACACGCGCCAGTGCACAGCAATCGGTTTGTCCCCGGAGAGCAATGAGGGCGTCGCGCTGCTGTACTTCGAGCGCGCGGGCGGCGCCAATGATCAAATCACGCGCATCCGCTTGCGTTTTGATCTACCGCCCAACGCTGCCGCAGGGAAACTACTCGCCGATGGCAAGCCGCTGTTGACTTTGACAGCGCGGCATTTCGTCAATGATCCGAATGTGGGCGCCGAGATCCGTATCGAGGATCGCGCGGAAATCGCCACGGTATTCGCCGCGATGCGCAGCGCCAGCCAATTGAGCTTGGACGCGGGTGCAGGCACCAGCGATGCGGTATCGCTGTCGGGTGCCAGCGCGGTCATGCTTTGGATTGACGAACAGCAAGGGCGGCTTGGCACCACAAGCGCCTTGGTGCGGCGTGGAGATGCCACCAGCTCAGCGATCGTGCCGCCCGCGCCGCGCGTGGTCGCGCAGGTCAAAGATGCGCGTGCGCTTGAGGCGGCAGAACTGGCGACGATCAGCGCCAGTGTGCGTGCAGCTTTGCCGGCCGACAGTTGCGAAGAGATCAACCCGGATTTGCCACTGGCCGATGCCGGCTGGCGCCTCGACGCGCAAACCACACTGGTGCAATTGGTGTGTTTTTCGGGCGCCTACAACGTGGGATCGCAATGGTTTTTTCAGCGCGGCAGTGCAGCGGCACAGCGCTTGCGATTGCCGGTTCCAAACGCCGATGGCTCCGGCCGCATGGACAGCTTGGACGAGTTGATTAATGCCGATTTTGATCCTGCCACCGGCATGCTCGGCCACTACAACAAAGGTCGTGGCATTGGTGACTGCGGCAGCGAAGCGCGTTGGGCCTTTGATGGTAAACGCTTCCAATTGGCGCATTACGCGGCCATCGACGAATGCCGAGGCGTCAACGGTGATCTATGGCCGGTGCTGTGGCGGACGCGGCAATAGCCGCGTACGGGACGGGTAGCTGCGGTCGTGTGCCAAAGGCACCGCATGACGAGGGTTGCGATGCATCGCGCTGTCAAATCGGCCACTGCGCGGTCAACGTAGCCCAGATGAGCGCCGGTGATGCCTCGGCTCGATTTGCCTTTTTGAACGCGCACATTGGTGACATCAACCCTTGGCAGCGCGTTGGCGGCGGCGGATGAGCACGAGAACGATGAAGGCGAACACGATGGGGATGGCCCAGCGGCCGACGCGCCAGAGTCGGTCGCGGAAGTGCGCATCGCGTTCTCGCTCGGCTTTGTCGAAATTCGGCATCGGGCATTGGCGGCCGAAGGTATTGCCCCAGGGCACATAGGGTCCGAAGCTTAAGTAGCGTCGATATAGGGCGGATGCCGAATCGGGTTGGCGGTCGATCAGCCAGTGTGTGGCCTCGCAGAGCACCGCGGCAGACGCTTGCGAGCGTGGCGGCAATTGGTCGGCGGCGCGCGAGGCCAGATCCGCGGCGATCGTGCGGTAGTGAAAGCGCTCGAGCGGCCGCGCGCGGCTCATGCCCACACGTTCGCGTTCGCCGTCACTGGTAAAGGGCCCTTCGATCTTCAGATCGCTGCGCGGATTGATGATCGCGTTGTATTCCTCATCGTAGGTGGTGGGGTCGTTGAGGTCAAAACTGCCGTCCCAGGCGCGATAGTCTGGATCTCCCTCGAAGCCGAGCAATTCCATGCCGTGCACGCGTGCGAGTGTCGCCGCCTCAAACCACGCGCGCGCTTGGTCAATGCGGAAGAAGGCGCTTCTCGCGCGTTGGCGTGCGGCGATATAGCCTTCCGCGTGGGCTTTGAGCTCGGGATCGTCGACATAGGCTGCGGCCACGTCGAGGCGTCCTTCGCGCAGCAAGCGCCGCGCCAGCAGCCAGCGTAAGGCGCCATGGGGTTCGAGCACAGCGCTTTCTACGTATTCGTCGGACTCAGCATCAATCGCGGGTGCGGGTTTCTGGGGCAACGGCTTCGCCGCGACTCGGTCGACGAAGGTCTTGAGTTCGTCGACCGTGACCACGCGCTCGGCCACATAGGCGGCGTCAGTCCAGTAATTGTCGGCTGCGGCATAGAGCAGATCCAGGGCTTGCATATAGTCGCCGCGCGCCAGCGCCAGAGCACCCGCCTCTGCTTGCACGCGGCAACTGGGAACCAGCGTTTCGATGCCGTCTACATAGCCATCAGGATCCCGCGCGACCGGCACTGCGCCCCAGGCCTCGTCCTTTGGGAAGCCGCGCGCGGCTTGCGCAAAAGCCGCGGCCGCATCATCCATGCGGCCTTCGCGCAGACTGAGCTTGGCACGCACCCACGCGGACAGGGGCGAGTCTTTAGCAGCCGCGAATCGTTGCGCCTGTTCGTAGCGGCCGGCACGATAGGCCGTGGCGGCGAGGCGATCTGCTTCCGGCAGTGTTTCTGCCGGCAGCTTGGATAGCAGATCGAGCAAACCGAGGACGGTCGGATGACTTGGCTCTGCCGCCGGCAAAGCGTAGGGATCCGCATCCGCAGGCGCCGATAAGCGTGTCAGTTCATGGCTGCGCGTAAAAAGAAAGGCGACCAGCAACTGGCGTCCCAAATCGTCATCGAGCAAACGAGCGCGCAGGTGCTGATCGCCAAAGGCCTTGCGCGCCACAAATAGTAGCGACTGACGGCCAGATGACGAGCCCAGTGCCGCCTGCTGCGCGTATAGATTCAACGCCGCGACTGGATCGCCATTGTCCAGTTGAAGCCGCGCTTGCTCGCCAAAACTTGCCACCGCGAGGCCTAAGGGATCCGCAGCGCCATCTTTAACCCACTCGCGCGTACGCACGAAGGCGCTAGTGGCGCCCGCAAGATCGCCCATCATCAGGCGCGTACGCCCGTCCATATAGCTAGCCCAGACGCCACGCAGCGCGCGCTGATCGGCCGGCAAATCCAGCACCGCGGCCCAACGCGTCTGCGCTCCAGCGATATCGCCCGCATGCCAGGCCACCGCCGCGGCTGTGTACAAGCGTAAATCGGCTGGAAGCTCGCTGCCTGCCGCTTCCGCGCTAGCTGCATCCGGCGCGCTACGCATCAGCGTGACGCTTGCAAGCTGCGCTTCGCTCAAATCGCTCGCTTCCGCGGCGGCACGCACTTCATCGGGCGACAGCCAGCCGTCGGCATCGACCGGTTTGAATGCCGTCGTGGGTTTGGGCAATAGCCGCGAAACTTCGAAGTCGAACACACCCTCGCTCATCGACAGCAGGCTTTGCTGACGTGCGTCCAATAGTGTCACCGGAAAATCCGGGCCGCAGGCCAGCGCCGGCCAAGTGCTAAAGGCCGCGATGAGGGCGATGGCGAACCGCGAGCGCTGTGGCTTAACCCAGCGTGCTTCAATCTTCATGGCTGACATCGAGACTCCAATCGGCGTTCAACGGCGGTTCGCAACGTGCCCAAGCGATACGCCACGACTCGCCCGAACGCAACCACGCATTGTCGTGGCTGCGCAGGACAAGTTTGGCGGTACTGACATCGATGGAATAATGCTGCAGCGCATCGGCGCTGGCGCATTGTGTGGGCAAGGAAATGCGACTCGGCGGCGCGGCGTCGGCATTGCCGGTGTTGAACAACAATAGATCACGCGCATCGGTGGCCCCCGTCGCGCGCAGTTGAAACCCGCGCGTGAGTGGCTTTCCCGCAATCACCGTGGCCAAGGTCCGTCTGCTCCACGCGCGTCGGTCACCGGCTACGGGTAAGCGAAACCAGATCACGCCACGGAAATGTGTCAGATCGGCACGCGATATCTGCGCCAGCAATGCAGCCACTTTGAGCGGCGGCGAATGACGCTCTTGCGCGGCGGCATTGCCCACATCTTGCGCGCCTTCAGCATCCACGGAGCGCACTGCGCCGCTAGCGTCCAGGCCCACGCGCAGGCTGTAGGCGGGTAGCGCAATACGGAAATCCTTAGGCGACAATTGATCGTATTGGTGCAGCCACTGCAGCGATTGCGCGGTATCGATGAGATCATCCGCGGCGCGATCCAATGCGTGTACCTGCAACACGCTGTCGTCGATCGTGGCCAGCAGCCTCGGCAGCTCCGACGAGGCGATCCAGGCGGGCAGTGCCGTGATCGACACGCGCAGCCCTGGATCCAGCGCTGTACGAAAACGCTGGTGCCAACGGGCGTAGTCGGCCAGCCCGGCCGTGGCGCAATCGTGATCAATCTCCACACCCGTCAGGTTCACGCCGGCCGCGAGCCAGCGCTGCGATTCGGTATTGGCCCAGTCTGCGATTTGTGTCGTGTCTGGTGTCGGCCGCGAGCCTTCGATACGGATCACCAGTCGGATGGGCAGGCCCGAGTCTGCGAGCGCACGTAGATCCACCGATGGCGCGATGCGCTGGTGACCGGTCACTTGCAAGCCGAGCACGCGCAGTCCGACGAACTGATCGCCAGTCGCTTTGACTGCGTCGACAACAGCCGAGGTCCACACGCGTTGCCACACATAAGCTTCGTGCGCGACTGGCTTCGGTGCCGGTGCGCAAGCGGCCAGCCACAATGCAGCGCAAGCCATTAGCACTGGTTGCAGCGCGCGGATTACGTGGGTCGGTCGCCACGCACCTGAGGTGCTTTGGGTCGGAGAAGGGCAGTGATCGCGACCTGCTGCGATCTGCGTGGCAACGACAATGGACGGCTGCTCTCCGGGGCCGACGATCATGCTAGAAGCCGCATTTGGACGTGGCAGAGTGTGCGGTTCTAAGGGTGCAGGGCATGCCGCGCGCCGGCTTGAACGCCTGCAAGCTTAAGCTTGCAGGCCGGGGTGAATGGTTGTTCCATTCCAACGAGTTGCAACGCAAGCGTACGCCGCCATATCCGTGCAATCGGCCACCTAGCAGCCTGTCGGACTTAAAGGAAATCGGCTGCAAATCCGCCTGGACGATCCATATTCCGCCGCTTTCTCGGGCAATAGAAGAGCTATTACCCTTCAAAATCGACGAAATCTGGCTTCGCC
>Ga0209181_10006569_pt1 | contig 16247 bp, 10 predicted proteins | sample MAT05_FD_187208 | JGI IMG/M metagenome (GOLD analysis project Ga0209181, IMG submission 187208) | Freshwater microbial communities from Lake Fryxell liftoff mats and glacier meltwater in Antarctica - MAT-05 (SPAdes) (version 2) | ecosystem: Environmental > Aquatic > Freshwater > Ice > Liftoff... | reverse complement strand
AAGCCTGAAATTCCTGCAAGTTGAATCGAACCGGAAGTTGAGCGTGATGTATGTGGCCGTCGCAATGGCCGTCAGCGGGCTGTCAACCGCAACTCTCGCGCAAACTGCCGCACCCGCTAAAGCCGCGCCTGCGCCAAACGCACAGCCCGACACAAAAAAGGCGGCAGAGCAAAAGAAATCTGAGGCCGACGCGGAAAAGGGCGGCCTCGAGACGATTGTGGTCACGGCACAGCGTCGCGAAGAGGCCGCACAAACCGTACCGATTGCGATGTCCGTTTTTTCGTCGGCTGAGATCGAGCGGCGAAATATTACTGATGCCTTGGCATTGACGCAGTACATACCCAACTTGGTGGCGAGCAACAACACGGGTCTGGGCACAGCCAACACCTACTACATCCGCGGGATTGGCTCCACTGAATCCTTGTCGTCGGCGGATCCCCCGGTTGGAACCTACATCGACGATATTTATTTCGCGCGCCAAAGCTCCAACAACTTTGCCTACTTCGATGTTGATCGCATCGAGGTATTGCGCGGACCACAAGGCACGCTGTTCGGCCGTAACACCACGGGCGGCGCGATCAACGTCATGCTCAAGAAACCATCCGCGACGCGGAAAGGTTATTTCGAGGGCGGCGTCGGTGCGTTCGAACAAACATCCTTCCGAGCCGGCATCGATTTACCGGTTTCGCCGATGTTCCTCACTAAATTCTCGGCGTATTCCAGCCGCGACAAGGGCTACGTTAAGAACACCGTCACCGGTGAAACACTGAACGACCGCAAGAACTACGGCGCGCGCGCCGGGGTGCGCGGGTTCCTTTCAGACAGCGTGACGTGGGATGCGTTTGCGACCTACATGTTTGCCGGCGGCACGAATCTGACCAACTTCACCTGCGACCCGGCGGCACCCAACAACTGCGGCGATCGCTATGCAACCACCGGCTTGCGTCGTGACTCGGGCGGTGCCAACCAGTACCCAAGCCTGACCATCGCCAACGGCAAAGGAAGCATACCGCTGGGCAACGAAACCAAGACTACCATCTTGGGTTCGAATTTCACCATTGCAGTTGGCAACGCCAAGGTGAATCTGATCACCGGCTATGTCGATACGGCACAGAGGTACAACCTCGACTTTTTCGACGGGCGCGCAGCACCTGGCTTTACCTTCGTGCTCGATCCCGCCACGGGACGCCCAAGCACCTACAACCTCACCGGAAACATTAATAGCGGTGGTGTGGTGCGCGGTCGCCCTGGCGGGTTTGCAATTGCCGCGATCGCGACATCGCGCCAGTTCACGCAGGAAGCCAAGATCACGGGCGACGCATTCAACAATGCACTGCAATACGTTGGTGGCTTCTTTTACATGAAAGAGAAGAATGTCAGCGACTTTGCAGACATCATCAGCGGAACGGGGCCCAATGCTGCACCACCAGCAGCACCGTTTACGCAAACGCTGCTCGCCGATCGGATCTTGCGCAACAACACCGATTCTTGGGCTGTCTACACACAGGTCGACTGGAATTTTGCCAAGCAGTGGAAGCTCACCGGCGGCACGCGCTTTACAAACGAGAAAAAGGAGTACAGCTATTCGGATAACAGGGCCGTTTGTGCTGTTACGCCCGTACCAATAACTTGTATCGACAATGCGAACTTCCTTAACAATGACAACGATGTGAACCCGGCGACACCGGCGATCAATATTCCGCGTACGCAGACCATTAACCTCTGGACCCCGCGCGTGGCGCTGAATTATCAGGTGAATGCCGAAGCGATGCTGTTCGCGTCTGCCACGAAAGGATTCAAATCTGGCGGCCAATCTGGGCGCGCCACAGCGGTTCGCTTACTGCTGCCGTTCAATGCGGAAAAGGTTTGGTCATACGAGTTGGGCGCACGCACCGAGTGGCTTAACAACCGTGTGCGAGCAAACGTGACTGCTTTCAAAGCAACGACGAAAGACTTACAGGGCGGCTCGGCCTTCGTCACCACCAACCTCGTCACCGGCGCGCAAACCCTTTCGTTTGTGACGCGCAATTTTGCGGACTTGGAAAACAAGGGCTTGGAGGTGGACATCACGGCGGTTCCAGTGCGTGGCCTCAACATCAACCTGAGCGCAGGTTACCAAGATGCGAAATACATCATCGATCCGAATCGCCTCGATGCGTACGGTACGGTACCGGCATTCGCACAGCAACGTGAGTGTTTAGCAGCGTTGGCCGGGCAAGTATCGCCGCGCGGTGACACTCGGTTGGCCCCATTGCGTGCACAAAGCAGTTGCGGCAACGGCGTGGTTACGCCAACCGGCGCCATCGCAGTGCCCACCCGCGTACCGAAATGGTCAATCTCAGGTGGCGTCGGGTACGACATCCCGGTGGGTGCTCTCTCGGCAACAATCACACCGTCAGTCAATTTTGCGTATATGTCAGCACACGAAGTCGGCACCTCCAACACAAGCATCTGGCGTAACGCCGCTGGCGTGCTGAATGCGGTACGGGACGGTCAGTTCGTTACCGGCTCGTATTCGGCAGCGCGCACGCTTTACAACACCGGAGTCGCATTCCGCACCAACGACAAGTTGTGGAGCGGCTCACTCGACTGCTCGAACTGTACCAACAAGTCCTTCACGCAAGCCTCGCTCAGCAACTACACCTACATCAATGAACCCCGTCGATGGACCTTCAAGGTTAAACGCGTGTTTTAACGATGTCGTGAACGTGTAAGAACTGTCAACACGGTCTGCTAACACCAACGCAAAGGAATTGAGCAATGCCATGATGTCCCGCCGCAGTGCATTGCTTGCCATCGCATCAACCACCTGCTGGCCGACAGCATCGGTCAGCAGTAGTGCGTTGTCTGCCGATTCAATGCTGCCAGCCTCGCCCGAGGATCGACTGCGCGGTTTCATGCGCTTGTTTGCGGGTTTGCATGGCAGCTGCGTATTCACCAACGAAGGCATCATCTACGGCAAGGTTGAGGGCCAAATGGCCAAACCGTTGTATGGCTTTTTAGCGGTGCTCGAAGTCCGGGTTGCCGAAGTGCAGCCCGGCATCTTTCGATCTGAACAGAAAGAGGCCTTGGTCTGTACCGATCTGACAACCAGAATGCCGCTGAAGACGTTCATTAACCCCTACACCAGCGAGCGGCTGACGCCAGTTGGCTACGTCTCACCAAACAACGTGTATTTTTTCGATGTGACCGGCTCCTACACCCGCGAGTTACCCGCCAAACGCTCAGGGCTCAAACAATTGGATTGGCGCTCCTCGGCGAGTGATATTTGGGTGACTGAGAGCCGCTTCAACTCGTTTCCGTCGAGCATTACCGAAGAAGAGTTTCCGCGCGCCTTTTCTGGCGCAGTGCGTTATAGCGTCGACATCCTCACCTACCGCGCCAAGACTAGCGATTTTGCCAATGCCAAGCTCACCTCTGTACCATCGACCTTGACGATGATGTCGGACACGCCGTGGCCACTTTGGTTGATGATGGCCAAGCGTCCGGGTGGAGTGATCTGGCACGGCTTTGGCCAAAAGTACGCGCGCATGTCCGACTTACCGGATGCCAATCGGCGCGCAGTCAATGCTGCCTATCCCGGATTCCTCGCCGACCCGTGGGCGTTTTCTAACGCCGAATGGGGCACTGCGGCGCAGTTGCGCCGCTTACGCGCCGAAGGCGTGCTCGATAAAGTGGAAAAGACCAAATGAGTCGCAACATGAATAACGACAAGAGCGGCGACAACATGAATCGCGGCCGCCGTCGCCTGCTGGTGGGTGGCGCTGCTGGCTTGCTGGCGCCCGGCATGGCGAGCGCATCGGCAGCAACGCCCTCCGCCAACGCCGCGTCCACGGCCACTCTTCCCGACTTGTCCTTCCTGCGAGACACGCCGGTGTGCAACGCAGAACGGTTGCGCGACTTCATGAAGGCGGAGGGATTGCAGGCGCTCGTCGTCTCACGCCCGGCCAACGTGTTCTATCTCACCAACCACTGGCCGCAGCTCGACCGCATGGGCTTCGATGGTAGTGGCATCGCCATTTTCACGCTCGATGCGAAGCGACCGATTGCGTTGGTGATGCACGCCTTTCTCTATTACTACACGCACACGCCAGAGAGCCGATTCACCGATCGTTTGATCTTCACCTATACACAGCCAAACGATCCAGCCGCTGCCAGCGGTGACGCCGAACCCGCGGCACAACCCGCACGCACGATGCGTGTCGCCGATGAGGCGAAGGTCACCGAACGCGACCGCCATCGCAACGCCATGTTCGCGCTCGCCCGCCCGCCGAGCGCAGATGCGTCATGGGCTCTGAAGAAAGCGGTTGCCGAACTTCGCCTCGACGGCGCGACCATTGGCATCGATGACCCTGCGCTCGACGCAGCACTGAAGCTGCGCGGTTTTATCGGCAGCGTCCGTCCCGCTGAGAACGTGATCCGGCGCGCACGCCTTTCGAAATCACCAGCTGAAATAAAGCTAATGCGCTTTGCCGCACAAGCCAATGTGGATGCCGCGATGGCGGCGGCACTTCGCGCCCGCGCACTCGGTACGTCGCGACGCTTACGCGCTGAGTTCTATGCGGAAGCCGCACGCCGCGGCAACATCGGCCACTTCATGGTCATCTCGGGCGCATCGACCGAAGCACTCGACCAGCCGCTCGTCGACGGCACTTCCGTGTCAATCGATTGCGTGAGTACGTGTCGTTTCTATCATGGTGATTTCGGCCGCACCATCTTCATTGGTGAGCCGCCGCCCGAAGTGGTTCGCATTGCCAAGGGTGTCGCGACCGCTTGGCAGGAGATCCGCGAGCAGCTCAAACCAGGCATGCGCTTCGCCGACATTCCGCGCATCGGACGTGCCACCATGACGCGGCTGGGCGTTGATGCGCCGGTGAGTTTTACACCGCACAGCGTGGGGCTTTTCCACACCGATCACCCGCAACCATCGCTGGTCGCACCTCGCGGCCCGGACGCACTGGTTCTCGAAGAAAACATGATCCTCAGTGTCGATTGCCCGGTGTTTCTCGCCGGCCTCGGCGGCACCATTCATCTTGAAGATCTGATGCTAATCCGCCAAGGCGGTGCTGAAGCCATCCATTCCGTTCCGCCGCCCGTTATCGTCGTTTAATCAGGAGCCCATCTTATGTCGCCACTGCGTTTGCTTTGCACCTTGCCGGTGATTCTGTTTTGTACTTTGGCGTCAGCGCAGCCGGCACCCACCGCGACGGCGGCCCCTTCCTTGACAAGCACCCAGTCAGCAGACGTCGCTGCGATCCGCGCCATCAGCGGCAAATGGCAAGAGCTTTATGCAGCGGGCCGCTACAGTGAAATACCAGAGCTCTACACGCAGGACACCATAGTCCTGCCGCGCGGGCGGCCGCGAATCGAAGGCCGCGAGCAAATGCGCAAAGCTATCGGCGGGCTGGCCGCTGGGCGCCGCGTCAGCATCGATCTGACCGAGCGCGAAATTTTTGTCACCGGCAATCACGGCTGGGTGGTCAGCGATTTCAAGGTGACATACACCACACCAGGCAGTGCGACGCTACCGGTATCCGAGTTGGGTCGTGGGTTAGTGATTTTCCGCCGCGATAACGACGGCCAGTGGCGAATTCATCGCGACATGGACTCTCCCGCACCAATGGCCTCCCCGCTGGTCGTCGCCAGCGCGGTCTCGTCACAGCCTGTGCCACCAATGTGGAATCCGGCGTCACGCACGGAAGTGATCGCCTGCGATCGACTGGCCGCGAGCCGCTACGATCGCACGCGCTTGGCACCACCGGTAGCGCGAGCCGCCATCGATGTGCCCGCCGCCATCGCACAATGCGAAGCAGATCTGAAGCGCTTCCCCGGTGACCCACGCATCACCTTCCACTTGGGCCGTTTGTACGGCTACACGGGCGACAAGCAGAAGACGCTTGAAGCGCGCAAAGCGTCAGCCGCGGCCGGCAACCACAACGTGATTTTTCTGCTCGGCTATCTTGACTGGATTGTTGCGAAGGACGACGCGTCGCGCTGCGCAGCGGCCGACCAGATGAAGCTTGGCGCCGACCGCGGCAATTATTCGGGACAGGTCATCTATGCATCCTTCTTCAACGAGGGTCGTTTCGCACCCTGCCCCAACCGCGCGTCGAAGACAGAAGTTGAGGCTTACCTTAAAGGAGCCACACCTGCGGTGGATGGCTTCTTCGAAACGCGCCTAGTCGATCATCTGACCTTGGAACTGAAAGGCGCGAAATGATCCGTCAACAACTTAACGTCATTGGCTCCTCGCTCGGGATAGCGCTTGCAAGTTTCGCCGTCGCCATCACCCCCGCCACGGCAGCGACAAAAAACGCCATCGCACCACCCGCCACCACGGCACCTGCGCCCGTGATGCAGGCAACGCCTGCCGTCAGCGATACCGCGCGCGCCGCCACCATCTCGCGAATGCAAGGCGTCTGGAAAGGTAACTTTCGTCGCTACGACGCCGCGGGAATGCTTACAGAGACGCTTCCCTCAGAGATCCACGTTCGATTTTCAACCGATGGCAAGTCGACGTATCAACAGACGAATATGCTTACGTTGGCCAACGGCACGGTACAAAAAATTGAATCGACCGGTGTGTGGGACGGCCGCATCTTGCGCTTCTCAAACGCGCGAATTGACGGATGGTTTGCCGAAGTCGAGGCCGACCCCACCGGGCTAAACAGCGTTTTGTATGTCGCTAATAAAGACGGTTCGGGCATCACCATGTCGGAGATCATCACCGTCGCGGCCGACGGCAACAGCCGCATTCGTTCGGCGCAGTTCAGCAGCGGCGGCAAACTGCTGCGCCGGACGCTGATCGAGGAAACGCGCACGAGTCGCGACCCCAATACCAAATAAGGCCAAGCTACGAGGCTGGCGCCTCTAAACCACCCCTGCTCCAAGAGTGGATTCGCCGTGCTGGCACAAACCAGCACGGCGTTTTTCTTGGTCGTGCACTTGGTGCCCGCGTATTCGATTGACTTGATGTGCGGTCCTGCCGGACGCACGTGTTGGCATGAATAGAAAAGCCAACCGACATATATGAAAACGTCACATAAACCTACTTCAAGCAAATTTACGCCGGCAATGCGTCGCTCCCTCGGCGCTGCACAGCTCGCGATGACGGTGCCAATGATCTTCATCGCGCCATAAATCGCTATGGGCTCCGATAATCCAACGATTGTCTCGACATCTGAACTCGCTGCTGCTGTTCCTACTTCTCCTCATAGCAATTGCGAGCGCTTGATCACGGAAAGATACGGCGCTCTTCGCTCAGCGTTCTTTGGTACAACACGCCGTCGCGAAATCAGCGCCACGTGCGACTGCGTTGATTGTTTTCCTTGTTAATGACGATCAACTCGTGGAGGTACGCGCCAGGCGTATCGTGCCGCTGCCAAGTGAGAACAGTGGAGAGCTCGTCAACCGCCCAAGCGGTGCCGCAAATTAACGCGTTGTCTCAGTGCAGAATGCCGTCCCGCCAAACAGCTGGATACTCTCCCCGTACTTAACGGCCGTCGGGCCACCAAAAGTGATTCTTCTGGGTGTGATGGTGCGGCCCCCACTCGGGGAAACGCACTTCTATACGCGACTGATGAAAGACAAGCGTCTTTCCCTCGCGATCGATCAAGTGGTAACTACCCTTCCACATCCCATCGTGGCGGGTGAGGGAGCGCATCACATTCAGAATGGGATTTACATAACTTCGGTGGAGAGACTTGGCGCGGTAGCGTTTCCACAACTGCTGTGGAAAACTGAAGTGGATGACACGCTCGGACCGGCAACAGCCGTTGCAAAAAAGCAACGAAGCCCCCGCATTCGGACGTCTGGTGTCGCAATATCTTGACACAACAGCGGCAACACCACCGGGGTCGAAGCATTCCGTTTGGCGCGCGAGAATAGCTGGAACAGCACTGACTGGAAACTCGGACTGGGTGCGCAAGTCAGCAAGGACGTTCTGGCGTATGCGTCAGCGTCAACCGGCTTCAAGAGCGGTGGATTTAACGGTCGCGCATCGTCACTCGCCACCTTCACAACGCTCAGGCCTGAAACCGTGCGGGCGTATGAGTTTGGCCTGAAGACAACGCTCGCCGATGGCAAGCTACGTTTCAATATCAACTACTTCTACAATGACTACAAGGATCTGCAACTGACGGCGTTCGACACCAACGGCTTGGCGGTTTTGACCAATGCGGCAAGCGCACTGATCAAGGGGGTTGAAATGGAGATGGTTGCGCAACTCAGCGCCAACTGGCAGATCAACGCCAATCTGGGTACGCTCGACGGCAAGTATCAGGATTTCAGTGCGGCTAACGCTGCAACGTTCGCTGGTAAGGCACTCAAACAGGCGCCGAAGCAACAATGGGGCATAGGCACAAATTACCGCATCAAGTTGGACGGTGGCAATATCGTACTAAACGCTAGCGCAAAGCACGTCGGCGAGCATTTCCAGAATCTAGCCGTCAGCGAACTCATCAAGACCCAAGCCTACACGATTGCAGATGCCAGACTCGGTTACGACGTAAAGGGCGGTAAATGGTCGGTGGCGTTGTGGGGTAAAAACATCACTAACAAGCTCTATTACACAGGCGGCTTCGACATTGGCGGGATCGGTATCGGCAATGCCTACATCAACGTGCCGCGCACTTTCGGTATTGATTTTCGCTATCGCTTCAATTAATTTTCACCCGACCATCAGACGCCTCAAAACCACCACGTATTTGTAACTTCGAAGAGTGGATTCGCCGTGCTGGCTTTGCCAACACGGCGTTTTTATTTGGTATCCGGAATATGCCGTGGGGTTCGTAAAAATGCCGTCTTGATGACGTGTCCGTCTGTCGGAATTTACAGCGGGTTGAGTGGCTGATTCGGAGAAGCTCGGATGACCGTAGTCGGCCCAAAGCGGACACTCAACGCGGTCTCGCATCTATTCGCGAAGGTGCGGCGCATTTCGGCGAAACCTGCGAATTAAAAAGACGGCGAATACCGAAATGACCGCGCCTGGTAACCCACCTAGGATTACGGCAACCCCGGCCCACGCTGAATACTCCGATGCATCTCCGCCTAGCCAAACAGGCGTCCAATAAATTGCGCCGGCTGCGAGGAGTGGCATCGAAGCGGCGAGCAGCCATCGCAGCCAGTTAATCGATACCTTCGCCCATACGAAGGCAAAAAGGAACGAAGCCACCGCTACCATCAGCGTGAACCAAAAAACGTCCATCTAACGTTGCTCCAGAAAGACTCTATTCATCTGCGCAAGGCACCGCCGACAATTTGCCACGGTCAAATCAAAGGTGCGTAGTTTGAATGTCCGCTTTAGGGAAATCAATCCGTCCGCTCCTGGCCGGTTGAAGCCGTTCACCGCTACACCCCTCACGCAAAACCCCAACTCAACAGACAGCATGTTCTGGGTGACAGCAAACCGCTGGACAGCGGTCTTTTGTCGAGATCTGACACGCAAACCGAATTGGGCTCGGCCTACGGATCGCACAGATTATTCGTCTTGTCGATGCTCGGAGATTAATCAGCACTTCCCGTTTAAGTCTGTTCGCTTTGGAACATAGAAAGCATCTGAGTGGTATGCTCGGTGCTATTGAAAATACCCTCTGTCTTGCTGTTCAATTGCTGTAACAAGGTGACAACTTATGGTCAGTTTTGTCGTTGCGGAACCTGTGGGTCAGCATGAGGCCCCATCTCCGTCTGTCGAGCCGTCTTCGATTCTGGCGCGGCTGCGCCTTGAAACGCGAAGCGAGCACGATGCGGTCGAGCGGGTCCTTGATGTAATGGGGGTCTCGCTGACGCTAGAGGGCTACCGCCACCGGCTCGAACAGTTCTACGGCTTTTACGCTCCGCTAGAAAAGGCGCTGCAAGCACGTGAGTTGACCTTGTCGCCGGCCACGCACGCGGCGCTGGTTGCGCGCTTGAAAAAAACCGCCCTTCTGCGACAGGACTTGGAACATCTCGGTGCGAGGATACAAGCCCTGCCGCTCTGCCGCAATTTGCCGTCGACGCTCACCCAAGCCGAGGTACTGGGCTGTGTTTATGTGATGGAAGGCGCGACGCTGGGCGGGCGAATCATTACCCAGCATATCCGGGCTTCGCTGGGTATCACACCGACCACTGGCGGCAGTTTTTTTGATGGCTACGGCGACGCCACCGGAACGATGTGGCAGAGCATGCGGCACCTGCTCGTCAGCAGCTCGAGCGACATGCAAATCGAAGACACCATCGTGGCCAACGCGATTGCAACCTTTGCGTGCTTACGGGGTTGGTTTGAATCGGTCTAAAAATGGATACAAACCGGAGCCACATGCCATGTCTGAAAACCTGACCAAAGATCTGCAAGGCTCGATCGCGGCACCACCCGGGTGGCATACAGATCCGTCGCAGCCCTACAGCACCAAGCGACATGGCTTGACCATTACCAACTGCGACGCCGAACCGGTGCGCACGCCCGGTTGCATCCAGGCCCATGGGGCGTTGCTGGTGCTGCGTGCTTCTGATCTCTCGATCTTGCAGGCGAGCGAAAACACCCAGGCCATCTTGGGCCACGAGCCCCGCGAACTGCTCGGCCATAGCGTCGCGACCGTCGTCAATGAAGAAGGAGCAATCCGGCTGCGCAATATCTTGGCGACCGAGCCGACCGACCGTAACCCGATATACGCTTTCACGCTGCCGCCCAATGGGCAGGTTGCCGCGCTGGATGTGACGCTGCACACCATCGACGGCGCAGCAATGTTGGAATTCGAGGCTTCCGGACGAAGCCGGCCTGCCACCCGCCATAACCCCGACTACTACTCGTTCATCAAAAAATCGGTGGCTAGGCTGCAGACCGCCGAGACCATGCAGGAGTTTTGCCACGCGCTCGCCGAGGAAGTGCGTGTGCTGTCCGGAATGGACCGCGTCATGATTTACAAGTTTCACGCCGACCAGCATGGCGAGGTTTTTGCCGAAAGTCGCCGTGGCGATCTCGACCCGTGGCTGGGCATGCATTACCCGGCGGAAGACATTCCGAAACCAGCGCGCGATATGTTCGCCAAAACCTGGATTCGACCGGTGCCTGACATCCGAGTTGAGCTGGCCGAGATGACACCGCTCGTTAATCCCGACACCGGCAAGCCGGTGGACATGACCTTTTGCGCGCTGCGAGGCGTGTCGGTCATGTACACCGAATACCTGCAAAACATGGGCGTGTCGGCTGGCTTGACGATGTCGCTGCGCCGGGACAGCGTGCTGTGGGGGCTGATTGCCTGCCACCATTACAGCGGCCCGCACTATGTACCCTACGAGTTGCGCGCAGCCTGCGAATTTTTGGCGCAGGTCGCTTCATTGCAGCACCGTGCGATCGAAGACCGCGAAAACGCAGCGTACCGCCTGCGGCTGGAAGAGGTCAACCAACAGCTTCTCAGCATCGCCGCGCAAGAAGGCGGGCTGGCTTCCATGACCGATGGCGAGCCCTCGCTGTTGGGTGCCATAGACGCGGGCGGCGCAGCGCTATTTCATCGTGACCGCTGGTGGCGGGTGGGCCAGACGCCGACTGAACTGCAACTCGAGGCCCTCGGGCTTTGGCTGGTTGCCCGGCTTGAAGCCGGGCCGGTGGTCAGCTCCGTCTATGCCACGCACGCGCTCGCGGTCGACTACCCTGCTGGCGCTTACTTTGCCGATGTCGCCAGCGGGGTGCTGGCGGTACCCCTGTCACGCAGCGGCCAAAACCTGATGATGTGGTTTCGGCCCGAGGTGCTAAAGACCGTGAATTGGGGCGGCAACCCGCACGACAAGCCGCAGGTCACCGGGCCCCACGGTGCGCGACTGACGCCCCGGCGCAGTTTCGAACTGTTCACCGAATCGGTTCATCTGCAGTCCGCGCCCTGGCTGCAAGTTGAAATTGACGCAGTGGCGCGTCTGCGGGCGCTGATCATGGAGCTGGTCATCGTCCGTGCGGAACGACTGGCCGGGCTGAATTCCGATTTAGCGCGCAGCAACGAAGAGTTGGATGCCTTTGCCTACGTGGCCAGCCATGACTTGAAAGAACCCTTGCGCGGCATTTATAAATACGCCCATCAGATGATGGAGGCCATGCCGGCCAATGAAGACGAAAAGCGCAGGCTTGACGGCCTGATGCGCCTGACTTTGCGGATGGACAGCCTGCTCGACTCACTGTTGCATTTTTCGCGCGTCGGCCGGGAAGATCTGACGCTGGAAAATGTTGATCTGAATGACGTGCTGGCCGATGCGATCGAGATGGTTGCTTCGCGCACCGACGATGGCCGCACGCAGATTGTCGCGCCGCGGGCGCTGCCTTGGGCCATGTGCGACCGCGTGCGGGTTCGCGAAGTGCTGGTCAATTTGCTTTCCAACGCAATCAAATACAACGACAAGGACGCCAAATGTGTTGACGTCGGCTATGTGGGCGCGCAGGAGGCACCACTTCGCAGCGCCTTCCCCGCTGAAGCCAACGGGCAGACCGTGTACTACGTCCGGGACAACGGCATCGGTATTGCGGCCCGCCATTTCGATCAGGTGTTCAAAATGTTCAAGCGCCTGCATGGCCGGGAGGACTTCGGTGGCGGCACTGGCGCGGGCTTGACAATTGTGCGCAAGTTGGTGGAGCGGCATCGCGGACAGGTCTGGCTTGAATCAGTCGCGGGAGAGGGAAGCACATTCTTCTTCACCTTGAGCGCAGCGGATGACAACTAGCACCCCGTCCACTTTCGCTGCGCCGATTGTGGTGGTGGAAGACTCCGACGAAGACTTCGATACGCTGCGTGAGGCTGCCGCTTCGGCCGGCGTGACCCGGGCAATTCTCCGTGCCGTTTCAGGCGGTGAATGCCTGGCGATGCTGCGCAACGAAGGCGATACGCCGCTGCCGATGCTGCCTGCGCTGATTTTGTTGGACCTCAATTCACATGGTGTCGATGGCCGGGAAGCCCTGGCGGCCATCAAGGCCGATGCTCGCCTGAAGGAAATTCCCGTGGTCGTGCTCACGACCTCGGCCGACCCCAAGGATGTGGCGTTTTGTCGTCAGGCGGGCGCCAACGCTTACCACGTCAAGCCAGTGCGCCACGACCAATATGAATTGCTGCTTCGCGCCGTCTTGCACTACTGGCTTGACAGCGTGCAGCTGCATGCCGCGGTGATGAAAGTCGATTGATGCTCAAAGAAGAAAAAGAGATATTGAAGCCCTGGTGCGTCGCCATCATTGACGATAGCCCCGACGACCGTGCCGAGATTCGCCGCTTGCTCCTCAATGGCTCGGATCGGCGCCTGAGCTTCATCGAGGTTGGAACGGCTGAAGCAGGCATCCAGGCGGTGCTGGGCGCGGCACGGCTGCCCGACTGCATCGTGCTCGACTACAACCTGCCGGACATGGATGCGCCCGAGGTGCTGGCTGCCCTGAAGGGGCCCGATGGCATGCAAGTGTGCCCGGTGGTGGTGGTCACCGGTGGCACCAACCGGGAACACGGCCGACGCGCACTGCGCGCTGGTGCACAAGAATACATTGGCAAAGACGTGACCAACCCCCATGCATTGAGCCGGGCGGTTGAAAACGCGTGTGAAATCTGGGCCTTGGCGCGCGAAATCCGCCAGCGCGAGGAAGCCTTGCAACTGGTGGCTGAACGCGAGCGACTCCGCAGCGCATTCCGCAACGCTACGCGCGGCCTGAAGGACGAGAGCGTGGTCAAGCGTGTGGCCTGTTGCTTACTGGGCGAGTACTTGAAGGTCAACAGGGTCATTTATGGCGAAGTCGCGCTGGGTGAAGGAACCATCGCGATCGGGAACAGCTACGTCAGCGATGTGCAGCAAATCGAGGGCCGCTACAACCTGAACGACTATGGCCCGAAGCTGCTGGCCACGTTGACCTCGGGGGACAACATTGTGGTGCCCGACATGCCCGGTGATGGTGCCCACTCGGAGACCGAAAAAGCGGCCTATGCGCAGATGGACATCTGTGCCAATTTGGCTATTCCAATTATGAAAGACGGCAGACTGGCTGCGGTTCTGGGCGTTCATCAAAAGACACCGCGTGAATGGACCCCTGAAGACCTATTGATCGCGCGGGAAATCGGCGAGAGCACTTGGGCTGCCGTAGAACATGCTCGGGCAGAACAACGTCTGCTCGCCAAAGAGTTGCAGCTGTCACAGATGATGCAGATCATGCCGTCGTTTTCGGCCGTGCTGGTCGGCCCCACCTTTGTATTTCAGCTGGCTAACCAAGCTTACTTCGACGTGGTCGAGCGTGGACCCGAGATCATCGGAAAAACTATTCTGGATGTATTGCCAGAGCTTGCCGGTCAACCTTTTCCGGCCTTGTTAGAAGAGGTTTACCGCACCGGCAAACCCTTCGAAGCCAAGTCTATGCCCGCCAGTCTGCGGCGCGGGCCGGGGAGAAGTCTCGTCGATATTTTTGTTGACTTCGCTTTCCTGCCGTTGCGTGGCTCTGACGGCCAGATATCGGGTATTTTTATCCATGGCGTTGACCGCACGGCCGAAGTGCAGGCAATTCACGCGCTGGCTCGGCGGGAGCGCGAACTGCGCGGCCTGACCGAAAATATTCCAGCTGGGCTGGCGCGGTTTGATCGCCAGCACCGCCTTGTATTTTTCAACACCGTTTTCGGGAATATGGCTGGTCAGCCGACGGCTGAAGTTCTCGGTAAAACCATGGTCGAATTGGGCCTGCCGGATCAGCTATGCGGCGAATGGGAAATAGAGGTTCATCGCGTGTTTGAACATGGGGTGGCCCGAGCGTTCGACTTTGTATTGCCTCTTCCCCAAGGGCTGCAACATTTTTCCGCGCGGCTTGTGCCCGAGTTCAATGACGGCGGGCAAATTGAATCGGTGCTTGGGGTGGTCCATGACATCACCGACAGAAAGCAAATCGATCGCATCCTGTCAGACAAGCACATCGAACTGGAAACAGCGATGGCGGTCGCCGAAAAGGCCAATCGCGCGAAGTCGGATTTTCTGTTCAGCATGAGCCATGAACTGCGCACGCCGCTCAACGCGATCTTGGGCTTTGGGCAACTCTTGGAAGCCGGATTGCCGATTCCCACGCCAATGCAAAAAGGCAACATAGATCAAATTCTCAAGGCCGGCTGGCACCTGCTGGAACTGGTCAACGAGATTCTGGACCTTGCGCAGGTCGAGTCTGGAGAACTCTCGCTATCGCAAGAATCCGTCCCGCTCGCGGAGGTGATATTTGAGTGCCAGTGCATGTTCGAGACGCTGGCAGACGGACGCGGCATAGGCATGGTGTTTGCGCAGGTTGACGCTACCCTCCGTGTTTGGGCCGACCGGACCCGGCTTAAGCAGATTCTGGTCAACTTGCTGTCCAACGCCATTAAATACAACCGGGTGGATGGCTCGGTTTTTGTCGCCTGTACGCTGACGCCCCAACAGTCGGTGCGCGTAAGCGTGCGCGATACCGGTTTCGGGTTGCCGTTGGAGCAGTTGGAACAACTTTTTCAGCCATTCAACCGTCTTGGCAAGGAAACAGGTACTGAGGCAGGCACAGGTATCGGTCTGGTATTGACCAAGCGCCTGGTCGAGCTCATGGGGGGACGCATTGGTGCCGATAGCGTGGTGACCGAGGGCAGCGTGTTTTGGTTTGAACTGGAACTGATGGTCACGCCGCAGTTCGCTGCCTCAGGCGCCGGAAGCCCCAGTGAAGCCGCCCAAGCCCAAGGATGAACGGGCGCACACTGCTCTACGTCGAGGACAATCCAGCCAACATCGAACTGGTGCAGCAACTGGTAGAGCGGCACCCTGCGTTAAGCCTGCTGACGGCGGCCGACGGAGTGCTTGGCATTAAACTCGCCACGGCTTCTTGCGCTAAGCGATGGCGCAAGAGACTTCGGCCCCAACGCGCAGGCCCGAGGTAGCCGTGCAGGGAGCGAACTCCGGATACCCATTTTTTTTCAGCGCGCGCTAGTCGGCCAGAAACGCGGCGATCTTCTCCGCCCGTTTGTCGAGCAAATCCGGCGGACAAGTCAGCGGCTCGGCGGGCGGAAAATCCAGAATCGGCAAATCTGGGCGCATTGGCGCACCGTCCGCGCTGATCAACGCGGACTGCTTCAGCGCCTTTAGCTGTGCTTCCACGTCGTAGCGAAACGCGGCATTAATCAAATCACGAAATGCTGCCGCTGACTTGAGACTTTCCATCACCTTGATGTGCAGCAATTCGGCTGACGGCAAGCCATTCGGACGGCGATGCTCGGTATCGCGCGCGTACCAAGGATAGAACAGGTACTGATCACGACACAGCA
>Ga0209181_10006564_pt1 | contig 16251 bp, 15 predicted proteins | sample MAT05_FD_187208 | JGI IMG/M metagenome (GOLD analysis project Ga0209181, IMG submission 187208) | Freshwater microbial communities from Lake Fryxell liftoff mats and glacier meltwater in Antarctica - MAT-05 (SPAdes) (version 2) | ecosystem: Environmental > Aquatic > Freshwater > Ice > Liftoff... | reverse complement strand
GAACAATCCGAACCCGTTGTACCCAAAGAATCTCGGCTATCAGTTCAAAGGTACCTTTTTGGATGACGCCGCCATCCCGACATTCATGTACCTGAGCGGAACGATTGAGATTCAAGATCGATCGGTAGTGGTGAATTCTGGTGAAAAACTGTTGTTGCAACGGACGTTTCAATTCAACTCGCCAAGACCGCAAACGATCTGGTATCGGGCGTTAACCGGTAGCGTCGAAGCTGAGTCCGAACTCGTTTACAGGACAGAGAAACTACGGTTGACCATTCCAAAGGCACAGACGCTTTTGCGCCCTTCGTCGGACAATCCGGAGTTGTCAGAATTATTGTTGAGAATCGAAATTCCCCTAGGCCAGTCGACACTATCGTTCACCTATGAACCACTTAAGAAATAATCGAAGCTGCTTTTCCTGGGCTTTTCTCGCCATCTTCGCACTTGACCTTAACGTGTGTCCCGCCGAAGAAGTCGGGCATCGTTGGGGGACTGAGGAGCGTGAACGAAAATACTATCCGATCGTGAACGTGCCGATTCCCAAAGATACGGTGCTCGAGGCTGGAGCCTTTACCGTTTTGCCAGACAACCGGGTGGCAGTCGGAACTCGACATGGTGAGATTTACTTGATCGACGGAATCGACGAGAAAAAGCCAAATCCCGATTTTCAATTATTTGCGACCGGGCTCGATGAGATCTTTGGCCTCTCCTACAAGGACAAATCGTTTTACGTCACGCAGAGTTGCGAAGTGACGCGAGTGAGCGATACGAAAAACAATGGCCAGGCAGATCGCTTTGAGACCATCACCGATGCTTGGGGCTATGCGAACTATCATGAATACGCCTTCGGCTCCAAGTTGGATGCTCAAGGGAATATGTTTGTTGCCCTCGGTCTGTCGCAGTCGTACGAATCGCATGCGTTGTTTCGCGGCTTTGTTTTGAAAGTTTCAGCCGACGGAAAAACGACTCCGTACGCGAGTGGCTTGCGGAGCCCAGCCGGCATCGGACAGGATGAACATGGAGCGCTCTTTTATGTGGAAAGTCAGGGTCCTTGGAATTGCTCGTGCAGTTTAAAGGCTGTTTCGCCTGGCAGCTTTCATGGCCATCCGGCAAGCTTCAACTCGTACCAGTTTGCGCCTGAGTTAGGTCCCGTTCCTGAAAAGCCAAAATCGGGATCGCGCATCGTCATCGAGAAGGAACGCGTCAAGCAGCTTGTCCCGTATGCTGTTATCTTCCCATATATTCGTATGGGACGTTCGATTACCGGGTTCACTGTCAATCGAACGCAAGGGAAATTTGGCCCCTTCGAAGACCAATTGTTTCTTGGTGATTTTACGCTTTCCATTCTCATGCGGGCTACGACGGAACAAGTCAATGGGGTTTGGCAAGGCGCTTGCTATCCATTTCGTGAAGGGCTTTCGACCGGAATTCTGAATGTCGAATTTACTCCGCAAGGGAACTTGCTATGCGGCGGTACGAATCGAGGATGGCCCGTGCGCGGGATGAAAGCGTTTGCGTTAGAACGTCTCGAGTGGAGTGGCATAATGCCATTTGAAATCAAGAGAATCACGATTGAGCCAAAGGGTTTCAGAGTTGCGTTCACCAAGCCGGTGGATAAAGCAACAGGCAGCGCAGCGGAGTCGTATTCGATCTCCACGTTCACGCATCCCTATCACGGTGCTTATGGCGGTCCCGAGATTGAGCAGACGAGGCCGACCGTGAAATCGGTGTCACTTGCCCAAGATGGGCTTACGGCCAGCATCGTATTGGACAAGATGACCCGCGGACATGTTTACGAATTCGATCTCATCAAGTTGCGATCCCAGGACGGCGACGAGTTGTTGCATCGCAATGCTTACTACACGGTCAATGAAATACCGGTTCCCTAAACGACGAAGTCGATCCGACGAAGAAAATTCGTTGGGAAGATAAAACGGTGACACACACGATTCCTGGTTTGGAGTATCTCGACAAGGCCGATTTGGTGATTCTGTTCAGCCGATTGATTACGTTGCCGCCGGATCAACTCGAACATGTTTACCGATACTTGGACTCCGGACGACCGATCATCAGCATACGCACGTCCAATCACGGCTTTCTTGGTTTCGAGTACAAAAAAGACGGAAAGAAGATTGATTTTGGTGAGGATGTTCTTGGTGGATCTTTTAGAAGTCATCATGGCCGCTGGCAACAGGATTCAACTCGCGGCATCCTTGTTGAAGAAAACAAGGATCATCCTGTCGTGTCAGGCGTCTCCGATATTTGGGGGAACTCCGATGTCTATCGCACGTTTAAAGAAGGTGGCCAATTGCCGAAAAGTTGTACCCCGCTCGTCGATGGTCAGCCGTTGATGGGGCGTCATCATGACGATGCGGTGAATCCTGAATTAATTGCGTTGCCCGTAGCATGGGTGAAAACGTGGACTGGTAATACAGGAAAGACCGCCAGAGTCTGTCATGTCACCATGGGAAGTGCGCATGATTTTCAAAGTGCTGGCCTGCGTCGTTTGACCGTGAATGCTGCTTATTGGTGCATGCAGATGCAGATGGAGAAGGAGATTGACGCCCAATCTTGCGTGGACATTGTCGGTGAGTACAAGCCGCTGGATAGTGGCTTTGATTACAAGAAACTGAAGATCGAGCCGCATGCGCCAAGTTTCTACAAATAGCTTAGTATCACTCGATCAATTAGCGTCGTAGCGAAACTCGACAAGAGTTTCGGTGCCCGCTCACTCCGAAAGTCTTGGCGACTTCCGCTACGGGAAAATCGAACATTTATTTTCTCGTTCCCGGGCTCTGCGACAAATAGCAGTTTACGAAAAATGCGTTACTGCGAGTTTTGTTCCGTTCTGCGATCTGGCGTTTCAGGTTGGTCGGCGGCTTGTCCTGGGCTGTTAAAAAACTGGGGTTGTGGAGCATTTATAGTTGCGCAACTTTTCTTCCACTTCGCCTGTTAGAACAGACTGGCAAACCGATTCATCTTGCTTCCGTCGGTTTTCAACCGGCGGGGCAGCATCTGTCAGCTACCAACGCGAAAAGTTCGCAGAGTGATCGCTCTCCGTCGGACTCGTCCGGCGGAAGCAACGTCCTCAAACGTTGCTTCCGCCCGAATAAATCGGACGGAGAGCGGTCAGCGATGCAAACATGAAATGAATATCGGGTATTCGAGGTAGCTGTCAGATATGGCCCCGCCGGTTGAAAACCGACGGTAGCCAAACCCATGCCGATATGGACCTGCAAAATTTACTAGGAACAAAAACGGAAGTGAAAATACTTCTTAGATTCGATCGCAATAGCAAATTTTTAACAGCCCAGGACGATCCTGCCATCTGGCAAGTTGGCGATCAGTTCTTTACAACAGACGATGACGCCGGTCATGACTTGGCTGGTCTGCCGCTTGGCCCCATTTCCGTGACCACCCTGGGCGGAACGATCGCACCTTTGGCTGCGCCCGACATGGTTTCCATTGCGGCAAATGCGACATTGGGATCGCCAGCCAATCCACTGCTCCCATCAGCCAATCCTGGTCAAGCCATCGTAGTGAACGGCAGTCGACTTAAGGTAGCGCAAAACAATGTCTCCTATGCGTCGTCTCTCCTTTTTCAAACCATCGACGCGGCCGGAGTTCGGGCCGAACGCTCTGTTCAATCTACATCGGCTAGTCCAGATGGAACCAGTATGACGATCGTCGTACCAGCCAATGCGGTCACGGGACCAGTAAGCATTATGGGCGACCCACAGGGAACGAGTTTATTACTACAAATTGTTCCAGTTGTCACATCGATTGTTCCAAGTACAACCACGGTTCGGGTCAACGGAAAAGGGCTCATCGAAGGGGGAACACTCTATCGATTTGGTGACTTGGAAGTATTGGATGGATCAACTTCGATTGCCGGAGCAAACGTTGACGCCAGCAACAACGATAGAGCAACTGTTTCGGCGGCCGTTGGAAGTGGGATACTCACAGTCACAACGGCTGGAGGGACATCCGCCCCGATTGCCTTTGGTCTACGGCAATACAAACCGAGGTATCTTGGTGGAGAACTCGAGTGCCTCAGGACACGTCGAGGTTTTCAACAACACTGTTTATCAAGTCGTTGGCGATGCGGTTCGACTCGATAATTCAGCTCGCAATGTCAAACTTTATAACAACATCCTGTGGGTCCAGTCAGGCTACGACATCTTTGTCGCAACCAATAGCCAAACAGGCTTCGCCAGCAATTACAACTTGCTGCACAAAGGGAGCGACATCAATGCTAGTCGACATCGAAGGGGCCTCTGCAACGAACGATCCTGGAACGATTAATGCTGGTCGCCCAACGTTGACTTCTACTGTTCAGACAACTAGCCAATTCACTGCGACCGGAGTGGCACAGGCTGCATGGCGAGGCAACAACCAATCTTTCGCGAACACATTGCCATTCACCTTTCCATTCTTTGGCACCAACTATAAAACACTTTCGGTAACCACCGAGGGATTCTTGCGGTTCGGCCCGAATGGCAGTGCAGCCAACAGCAACAATAGTTCCACGGAACTAGCCTTGGCTCCGCGCATCGCAGCCATGTGGGACAATCTTCGAACTAGCCAGCGGAAGAGTCGAGCCAGGTAGTGGTAGCCGAGCAATGAGCAAGCCACAAATGACAAGCTACGTCCCGACCAGCGTGTGGCACGTCCCTGAGTTTACGAAGGGCGTGGGAACAACCAGCGGCCGCTACCACAGTTCACCACGCCCATCGCTTCGCTCTGGGACGTGCCACCCGCCGAAGGCTCTGGGTGCCACCCGTCGAAGGACGAACAACTTGCTTATCAAACTCGGCAGCTTGCAGCCAATGCCATGTATCAATCCGCTAGAAGGCTCTTGAGCCTGTTTCTTTGCCTTCCGCTGTCCGGGCAATGCGACTGATCGATTCAACATCGTGCCAAGAAAAACGTAACGCTCAAAATTCTTTGTAAACTGCCGATGACAAAAAACCACTGCTCTCTACAATACTCTGAATTGCTTGTGAAACTTTTCACAAAGTCGTTGCCCTTAGGATTTGGCTGTGTCCAATTACTTACCCATCCTTATTTATCTGATAGCGGTCGTCGGCTTTGCGGCTGTCTCCTTGGTGCTTCCACATATGGTAGCGCCGCGTAAGCGGACCCGCGTCAAAGGCTCACCTTACGAGTCCGGTATGGATCCGATCGGCGACGCTCGCAAACCCTTCGACATCAAGTTCTATTTGATAGCTATCTTGTTTTTGGTTTTCGACATTGAGCTTCTCTTCATTTATCCCTGGGCCGTATCGCTCCTTGCACCCGACGGTGTTCCGCAAGCCTTTCGTCCCGCAGTCTTGGCGGTCCTTCTCGTATTGATGGCGACCTTAGCGCTTGCCTACGTAGTTGCATATCGCAAAGGAGTCTTTGATTGGCGACGCAAATAAACAAACAACTCGGCGATAACATTTTCCTGACCAAGCTGGATGCGGCGGCCTCCTGGGCGCGTGCGAACAGCCTTTGGCCCATGCCTTTTGCAACCGCCTGTTGCGGCATCGAGTTGATGAGCACGGCTGCGAGCAAGCATGACTTGTCACGGTTTGGTAGCGAAGTCATGCGATTCTCGCCACGGCAATGCGATTTAATGATAGTGGCAGGGCGTGTTGTCATGAAGATGCTACCGGTGCTACAACGCATTTGGTTGCAAATGCCCGAGCCCAAATGGTGTATCTCGATGGGTGCGTGCGCATGCACGGGTGGGGTTTTCGACACGTATGCTGTGGTTCAAGGGGTCGATCGGTTCATGCCCGTTGACGTCTATGTCCCCGGCTGCCCGCCCAGGCCAGAGCAACTGATTCGCTCGATTATCGATCTGCAAGAAAAGATTCAATCTGGTGGTACGATCAACGCACGCGAATTCAAGTTGCGGATTCTTCCCGAGGGTCCCGCTCGATTTGATGAAGACGAGTTGGTGCGAATCCGCGAACGCAACGGTTTTAAGCTAGAAGATCAAAAGTATGATCCAGTTCACTAGAAACTCTTGCACCCTTAAATAGCTTCCATCCAATTAGTTGCGTCTGAACATGGCAAACCAATCTACCGATCCTAAATTAAGCGAAATCGAAACCGTAAAACTGCGGCTCTCCGAATTGCTGCTCGGTACCTCACTGGATTGGTCTGAATTCCGAAGTCAAACACGCGTGATTTGTCCCGCTGCGGAACTGTTAAAATGCTTGAAGGCTTTCAAGGCGGTTGGCTTCGATCAATTGACCGATTTGACCGCGGTCGATTTGCTCGAGTACGGTAACGTGAACGATCGATTCGAGGTCGTCTACTGTTTGCTCAATGTCGACTCGGGTCTTCGATTGATCGCCAAGACCTATCTCAACGAACCTGACTTGACGATTCCTTCCGCCACGTCCGTTTGGTTTGGAGCGGACTGGCCAGAGCGTGAAGTCTACGACATGTTCGGCATCCTATTCGCCGGCCATCCCAACTTCAAACGACTGCTCTTGCCAGACGAATTTCAGTCCTTTCCCCTGCGAAAAGACTATCCCGTCAAAGGCCGAGGCGAGCGTCATAATTTTCCAGTCATCACACGAGCAGAAAGCTAAGCGGAGTTTTTCAGCATGCCTTTAGAACTGCTCGATAGTCCAGACCTGGACGCCAACAAACGCGAAGGACTCTGGACGCTCAATTTCGGACCGCAACATCCAGCCACGCATACCACGCTGCGTTTGGTGTTGCAGCTCGATGGCGAAATGGTCATGGATGCAGAGCCCGATATTGGTTTCTTGCACAGTGGATTCGAAAAGCTCGGCGAAGTATTGGACTTCAACCAATACGTAACGATTGTCGACCGCATGAACTACATCTCGCCGATGGCCAACGAAATCGCTTGGCACCATGCAGTCGAGACGTTGTTAGGGATAGAGCTGACTCCACGTTGCAAATACATTAGGACGATATTCGCCGAGCTGATGCGATTGCACGATCACTTGCTTTGTTTGGGAACCTGCGTTCTTGACTTGGGTGGTGCAACGGCCTTCATGTATGCGTTCAATGAACGCGAAACCATTTACGAAATTTGTGAGCGGGCATCGGGCCAGCGATTCCATACGTCTTACACACGAGTCGGTGGCTTGCTATACGACGTGACCGACGATTGGGTCGCGATGGTCAAGGACTTTGTGAGAAAGTTCCCCAAGGTCTACCGCGATTTCAGCGGATTGGTGATGAAGAATCGCATCTTCGTGGAACGTACCCGCGATGTCGGTATCCTGTCCCGAGAAGAAGCCATTGCGGGTGGTGCAACCGGTCCGGTCGCTCGAGCCAGCGGGGTCGCTCGCGATCTTCGTCGGGATGAGCCCTATCTTGCTTACGACGACTTTGATTTTGACGTGTGTGCCAGCCAAGGTGGCGATTGTTACGCTCGCTTCCAGGTCCGTATGATGGAGATGCTTGAGAGCATCAAGATCATCGAGCAAGCGATCGACAAGTTGCCGCAAGGTCCGATCTTCGCTGCCGATACCGGCAAGGCTGGAATGCCCGATAAAAAGGAAGTGTACCGAAGCATTGAGGGGCTGATCCATCATTTCGAAAGCATCATGCCCAACCGTCAGATGCAAGCCCCCAAAGAGTCGGTGTACGCCGCCACGGAATCGCCCAACGGCGAACTTGGTTATTACATTGTTGGCGACGGATCTTTCCGAGCGTACCGCGCTCGGACTCGACCGCCTTCCCTGATGCACTTTGCGTTGTTTTCGAAACTGATACGAGGCTGCATGTTAAGCGACGTGGTGGCCGTTCTTGGAAGTATTAACATCATCGCTGCGGAGCTGGATCGATGAGCGAATTGAGTAGCACCGAATTGAGTAGCAATGCAAAGAAAGTCATCGAGGAGCACCTCGGTCGCTACCCTAGCAAACAAGCCGTCACGCTCCCCGCCTTGCACGTCGTCCAAGAAGAAAAGGGCTGTGTCAGTCGCAAGGCGATCAAAGAGATCGCGGATATTCTGGAGTTGTCTCCGGCTCAGATCAACGACACCCTTTCGTTCTATGGCTTCTTCCGAACCGAAGAAGATCCCCTCGGAAAGAAACGTGTTTGGATTTGCCGATCACTCCCATGCATGTTGCGAGGTGGCGAAGAGTTGCTAGCCGAATTGTGTGAACGTTGGGGGATCCAACCTGGCCAAACCACGCCTGATGGCGAAGTGACTTTGGAGTTGGCAGAATGTTTGGGCGCCTGCGACGGTGCCCCCTGCATGTTGATTGACGATGAGTTAAGTCTGTGCGTTACGGCGGATGATGTCGAAAAACAAGTGCGAGGTCGAGCATGAGCCACGAAGAATTCAAACCCATCTTGCTAGCCAGACAAGGCAAGCCGAATAGCCACAAGTTGGCGACCTACCAAGCGGACGGCGGCTATCAAGCCCTCGCCAAAGCTCTGGCGATGAAGAATACGGACGTCGTTGACGTGGTGAAGGCGTCTGGCTTGCGCGGTCGCGGTGGTGCAGGTTTTCCAACAGGGCTCAAGTGGACTTTTTTGCCCAAGGACTTGAACGGTCCGGTTTATCTTTGTATCAACGGCGATGAAAGCGAGCCGGGCACCTTCAACAATCGCGTGCTGATCGAACAGGACCCGCATCAGGTGCTGGAAGGGATCGTCATAAGCAGTTTTGCGACCCGAACGACCACCGCCTATTTTTACCTCAGGTACGAATACGGACGATGCTATCGCGTACTCAAAGACGCGATCGATGAGATGGTCGACAACAACTTGTTGGGAAAAAACATTCTCGGTTCCGGTTACGACTTGGACATCCACTTGCATCGCGGTGCGTGTGCGTACATTTGTGGCGAGGAGACAGGTCTTATTGAGAGTCTTGAGGGCAAGCGAGCTTGGCCTCGTATCAAACCTCCGTTTCCAGCGATCGAAGGTGCGTTTCGGCGGCCAACTGTGGTCAACAACGTGGAAACGATGGCCTGCATCCCGCACATTCTCAATCGGGGTGCCGAATGGTTCATGTCGATGGGCATTCCACGGGATCCCAACAACACACGCGACGCTGGTTCTTACGGCCCCAAGCTTTACTGCATCAGCGGCCACGTCAATAAGCCTGGCCTGGTCGAATTGCCGATGGGCATTTCTGCGCGAGACTTGATCGACAAGCACGGCGGCGGCGTTTGGAAGGGTCGCAAGGCCAAGGCGGTTGTGCCCGGCGGAATCAGCATGGGATTCATGAGCGAAAAGGAGCTCGACACGCCACTCGATTTTGCAGGTCCGGGACGAGTAGGTTGCTTAGGACTAGGCACCGCAGCGGTCATCGTAATCGACGACCACACCAGCATGATCGATGTACTGTACAACGCATGTCGATTCTTTGCGCACGAATCGTGTGGCCAATGCACACCGTGTCGCGAGGGGACTGCCTGGTCGACCAAAATTCTCGAACGTATTCGAGAAGGCCGAGGCAAGCTTAGCGACATCGACGTATTGCTTGAAATATCCTCTTCGATCGGCACCATTCCTGGGACTACGATCTGCGGTTTGGCAGACGGTGCCGCTTGGCCGATCAAGACTGCCATCAACAAGTTCCGACCTGAATTCGAAGAGTACATCAAGAGCGGGCGAAAAAGCGAAAGCCGATCCCTGGCCGCCGCCCACTAAACACCGTAGAGCAGTTGTCCACAACTGCTCCGATAACAGCACAGTAACACTCCACACCATTCCGGAAACGACACAAGTGGCAAAGGTAATCGTTAACGATATCGAAGTCGATGCAGATGCGAAGGACAATTGCATCCTGGCGGCTCGCAAGGCCGGCGTCGAAATCCCACATTACTGTTGGCATGAGGCTTTGTCCGTGGTCGCCTCCTGCCGAATGTGCTTGGTCGAGGTGGGCGAAAGGAAGCCCGACGGCACAGTCGTGATGGGCCCGAAGTTGGTTCCCGGCTGCCAAACACCAATCCGAGAAGGCACGGTCATTCGCACGGACTCGGAAAAAGTGAAGACGGCTCAGCAGATGACACTCGAATTGCTGTTGCTGAATCACCCACTCGATTGCTCCATTTGCGATCAAGCTGGCGAATGCTATTTGCAGGACTATACCTTCAAATATGGTAACCCGGTGAGTCGCTTGGACGAGCCCAAGATCCAGCGGATGGACAAGTACCATATCGGCGAACAGATTGCGTTGTTCACGGACCGATGTGTCATGTGCACACGCTGCGTTCGATTCACGCGTGAGATCAGCGGTACGGCAGAATTGCAAGTTACCAATCGCGGTAGTCACGAGGAAATCGACGTCTTCCCTGACATGCCATGCGATAACAAACTAGCTGGCAATGTGGTCGATCTGTGCCCGGTTGGTGCGTTATGCAGCAAGGACTTCCTGTACAAGAAACGCGTGTGGTGGCTAAAGAGCGCCAACAGCGTTTGCACAGGTTGCTCAACAGGCTGCAGTATTCACGTCGACGAGAATGAAGACAAAGTGTATCGCCTGAGACCTCGCGACAATCCGCTGGCTCAGGGCCACTTCATGTGCGATGAAGGTCGCTTTGGTTTCAAGTACATCCACGACGAGCGGCGATTGCAGAAACCAAAGCTGTCCGACTCTTTCGCTTTGGCGGCTTCGTTAAACAAGCCATCGAAGACGAACGGCTCCGTCGACTTGAATTTTGCGGACCCATGGGTCGATGTCTTGTCGGTCACGCGTTTCAAAATCAAAGAAGCGATAAAGACGGACGCACGAGGTTTCGTGGCCGTTCTTTCGCCATTCATGTCGGTAGAAGAAGCGTACTTGTTGGCCAGCTATCTGAAGGGCTTGGACAAAAAGGTTCGGCTGGTTCTAGGGCGAGTCCCGGTCGTCGGAAGCGATGACAAGTATCCAAAGGGTCCCAAGGGAGAGTCGCCGGCCTCAGACAAAGTGAAGTTCACGATCCGCTCCGAAAAGTGCCCTAACCGTCTCGGCGTTGAAGCCATCCTTCGTCATTTTGAGGGAGAGCTTATTACCCTTGAGCAGGCAGTTGCCCGTGCCGATGCAACGGCATGGTATTTCGTCGGAGGCTACAACCAGGGATGGGTTACCGAATCGATAGATCGGGCGGTCGGAAAACCATCGCTGCTGATCGTTCAAGATATATTCGCGTCACCGCTTAGCGAGCGAGCGGATATCGTGCTCGCTTCCAGCTCGTTTGCAGAACGGGATGGGACTTACGTCAACCACTCTGGACTCGCTCAAGCGGCCAGCGGTGCTGTTCGCTGTCCCGGCGATGCAAGAGCCGATGGACGCATTTTGATGGAGATTGCCGAACGCAAAGGACTCTTCAATGCGATGACGTTAAGGAAAGAAATCGGCAAATCGGTACCCTCCTTGGTCGCCTTGTCAGCCGGTGATCTGGGCGAAAACGGTGTCAAAATCTCCATGGCGAAAGAGCCCATTTATTCCTAATGGATGATTGATCCAAGTCGCATTGCGACTCATACCAAAACCAACACTAACCCTAAAACCAAACCGATCCATGTTCGACTACCTCAAGCAAATTTGGCCAACCCTCTGGCCAACCCTAGCTGCCATCGGCGTCATCCTCGCCTTTGTGCCGGTGATTGGATTGTATAGCACTTTTGTTGAACGCAAGTTGGCCGCGTACGTGCAAGACCGAGTTGGGCCAAATAGGGTCGGACCCTTCGGGCTCTTCCAAGCCATCGCGGACGGGATCAAGATTTTCCTCAAAGAGCAAGTCATTCCCGATCACGTCTATACGTTTTTGTACTTCATCGCTCCAACTTTTAGTTTGATGACCGCCATGTTCGCGTTGGTCGTGATGCCTTTTGGCCCGGTTCCAACGGAATACACCGGCGGATTCCGGTTCGTGGTGGCTCCAGGAATCGACATCGGAATCATGATGATGATCGCTATCAGTTCGCTCTCGGCTTACGGTATTATTTTGGGTGGGTGGGCTTCCAACAACAAGTATTCGCTGTACGGAGCCATCCGATCCTGCGCCCAGTTCATCAGCTATGAAATCCCATTGGGGCTTTCCATCATTGGAGTAATTGCGGCTGCAGGCTCGCTCAACATCGAGCAGATCGTTGCAACCCAGGGTGGAGGTTTCTGGAATTGGAACATCTTCTGGCAACCGCTGGCGCTACTGGTGTTTTTTACAAGCGCGTTAGCCGAGACCAACCGACTGCCCTTCGATTTGCCGGAGTGTGAACAAGAGCTTGTCGGCGGTTTTCACACCGAGTACGGCGGGATCAAATTTGTATTGTTTTTCCTGGCGGAATACACCCACATCGTGACCGTGAGTTTTTTGACAGCCCTCTTGTTTTTCGGCGGCTGGCATTTTCCCGGTTTGACAGGGCCGGTGGATGGCACGGTCGTTGGTATGTTGCTGCGAGCGTTTGTGCTGGTCTTCAAGGTCACTATGGTAGTCATGTTCATCATGTTGCTACGTTGGTCGTTGCCGCGATTTCGCTTTGACCAGTTGATGGGCTTGGCATGGAAGGGGCTCATTCCGCTTGGACTGCTGAACCTGCTTTGCGTGGCCGTAGTGCTCACGCTGGACCTACCGAAACATTACCTTGCGTTAACTGCTTTGTTTTTGGTGGCGGGATCCATGATCAGCGCGCGGCACTTGCAGTTGACGATCAATAGACCACGGTCCGAAGGTCGACCATCGACCGGTGTGAATCTGACGGAGAGCGCGATATGACAACCAAGAAGTTAAAAACCGTAAAGTGGGGCGAGGAGCCTAAGCTTGGCTGGATGGAAGCCATGTATTTGCCCGCGATCGCATCGGGGCTCGCCACGGCTTTGCGTCACGCTTTCTCGGGAAAGAACACCACGCGTCAATATCCTGAAGTGGAACCCGAGATTCCACCGAACTATCGCGGCGTCCATCGACTCAACCGCGATGAAGAAGGACGAGTCAAGTGCGTGGCCTGTTACATGTGCCAAACGGCTTGTCCCGCCAACTGCATCGAGATCATCGCAGCCCCAGCCCCAAAAGACGATCCGCACTGGAAGGATCGAGATAAGTTTCCGCAGACGTTTACGATCGACGAGCTTCGGTGTATCTATTGTGGCATGTGCGAAGAAGCATGCCCCGTCGATGCGATCGAATTAACGAGTATTTACGATCTCACAGGCTACACACGTCAAGAGCTGGTCTTTGACAAAGAAAAACTGCTCGCTATTTTCGACGAAACGTCGAAAACAGGAAAAGATCCCATCCGAACCAATCGCGGTGCGCTTGGCCCGGCTTCCGTAGAAGCGACAACAGCATCACAAGGCCCACCACCTCCAGGTCGCGGCAGCCACGGGTAGTCACACCACTTTACTCAATCCAAAATGAACCTACTTATCTACCTACTACCTACGGCGAGTTTGGCTGATTTCATGCCAAACTTTTTGCTCCTCGCGCAGTCGTTACCGGAGGCTTCAGGACAGCCAGATCTTACGCAGGCGGTGTCCGCTACATGGACCTTGTCTATGCTGATTCCCATCGTGCTTGGCGCCGCGGGCTACCTTCTGATTCAACATGGAATAGTAAAATCCTATGCCTTTGTCGCGGCGGGTGCGGTTGCTTTGGTCTTAGCCGTAGGAATGGCCATCGGATTCACACCCGGAACGTTCGAATCCTATACGTTGATGGGTTTTTGTGCCTTGGCTACCGGCGGCGGGATCGGATTTCTGGTGGCGCGCGAGCCTGTCTACGCGGCCCTCGGATTCGCAACGGCGGTGCTTTCGGTTTGCGGTGTGCTATTTATGCAGTCCGCTTTGTTCATCGCCGCGGCCACTATGATTGTGTACGCTGGGGCCACGATCATTATTTTCTTGTTCGTACTGATGTTTGCACAGCAAACGGAATTGCGAAACTACGATGTGCAACTGAACAACCCATTGGTCGCAGCGGCGATCGGTGCGATTCTGCTAGCCACCATTACGATGTGTGTTACCGGCGAGAACGCCATTCTGCCATTGCGACAGGATGCAACTCGCGCGATGAGCGCCGCTGATCTGCCGGACAACTTGAGGACGGAAGCTGGCAAAGAAGCAGCAAAACGTCTGGACGTGATCGATCCAGGTTTGCGATTCGTTCCAGGATCGACTGCGGGCCTAGGACGATCCCTGTACACCGACTACCTCATTGCCGTCGAGCTAGCAGGCACAGTCCTGTTGGTTGCAACGATCGGAGCAATCGCCTTGGCACAGCGATCCACGGAGACTCAATCGTGAACGAAACACTGACTCAAAACTTGCTCGTTTTCGGGGGAGTTCTTTTTGTCATCGGCATGGTTGGGTTCCTAACCCGCCGATCGTTAATTTTAATGTTCTTGTCTTTGGAAATGATGCTGTCGGGTGTCAGTGTGAACCTGATTGCCTTTTCCAGACACCATCAAAATTATCAAGGACAGATCCTCGCCATTATGGTCCTGACCATCGCGGCCTGCGAAGCGGCAATCGCCTTAGCATTGGTCGTCTCGCTGTATCGACGAAAACAGACACTCGACATCGCTGCATGGGACGAACTCAGCGAAACTCTGATCCCCAAGGTTGTTGACGCTCCTGCCACGCTAACCGAACCTCATATGGAATTTCCCAAACTGACCCCGGCTGGATTGGACCCATTGTCGCGTCCAATTTATGAAAAATTCGATGCGCAATCGAACGCGAACGGTGAGCGTGTGAAAGCAGAAACGTTGGAGGCTGGAACACATGCTTAGTCTTTTTGCCTGGATGGTTCCGCTCGCTCCGCTGGCTGGTTGCATAACTTGCGCGATGCTGGCGTTTCGTGGAGACCGCAAGATAGCACACTTGCCAGCGATCATATCGCTACTTTTCGCAGCCTTGTTCACCATCTGTTTGATGGTGTTCGGTGCCCAAGGAGACAGAGGCACGGTTTTCCCCGGATACCGCTATTTCAACGTTGGCAGCTTGACACTGGATATCTCGCTCAAGGTCGATACGCTGTGTCTGTCGCTGTTGACGGTGGTTACCTGCATTTCCGCTATGATTGCAATCTACTCTCGCGACTACATGCGGGATGATCCCGGATACGCTCGCTACTATGCCGTTTTCTGTGGATTCGTTTTTTCCATGACGATGTTGGTGTTGTCCAACAATCTGCTCATGCTCTATGCATTTTGGGAAGGGGTGGGAACCTGTTCTTACTTGCTGATCGGTTTTTGGTTTCGCAAGCCGAGTGCGGCCCGTGCCGCCACCAAAGCGTTTTTGGTCAACCGAATCGCCGACTGTGCTTTTCTTCTGGGGATCCTACTGTTGGCGTTCGCGGTAGGCAATGTCGAGGGTGCAGAAGCAAGTTTCTTTGCACGACTGAACTTTGACCATATCTTCAATGCCGTTCCGCATATTGCCGTCCACAATCTTGAGCTACTCACAACGATCGGCTTCCTGTTGATGATAGGAGCGATTGGTAAATCCGCTCAGTTCCCGTTCCATGTTTGGTTACCCGATGCGATGGAGGGGCCGACCCCCGTGTCCGCCTTGATCCATGCCGCTACGATGGTAACGGCTGGCGTCTATCTGATGGCTCGACTGTCTCCTTTGTTAGAACTGACGCCAGCGGTATTAAGCACGGTCGCTTGGCTGGGTGGTATTACGGCATTCATCGGGGCCTGGATGGCGTTATTTCAGACCGACCTCAAGCGAGTACTGGCGTATTCCACCGTGAGCCAGCTTGGTTATCTTTTCATGGCCTTGGGCGCTGGAGCCATCAAAGAATTGATGGTTGTGGCTGTCGTGGCCGCCATGTTCCATTTGGTAACACACGCGTTTTTTAAGGCACTGCTTTTCCTATCGGCTGGCAATGTAATGCATGCGATGGGAGACGTTATCGATATGCGTCGATTCGGAGGACTCCGCAAAGTACTTCCAAAGACCAACATTTTGTTCTTGATTGGTGCGGCGGCCTTGGCTGGCTTACCACCCTTCGCAGGCTTCTTCAGCAAGGATGGAATCTTGTCCGTGTTGGCACAAGCCAGTACAGATGGTGAGTATGGAAATCAGTTCACGGTCCTGCTAGTACTTGGTTTTGCTACTGCACTCATGACGGCGATTTATACCTCGCGAGCTTATTTCGGTACGTTCTTGGGCACCGAGAAATTGCCCGAAGAAGCAGGTCATCACGCCCACGAAGCCACGAACGTCATGCTTGCACCTATGGCTGTGTTGGCCGTGGGTGCGATCTTGGTCGGGATGCTGCTCGGTCCGACGCATGGGATCAGCAACTACCTGCAACAAACACATGA